>Ga0307415_100001681_pt1 | contig 10744 bp, 11 predicted proteins | sample DK1Cmetagenome_FD_204524 | JGI IMG/M metagenome (GOLD analysis project Ga0307415, IMG submission 204524) | Maize rhizosphere microbial communities from greenhouse at UC Davis, California, United States - DK15-C-2 | ecosystem: Host-associated > Plants > Roots > Rhizosphere > Soil | place: USA...
GGCCGCTGGAACGGATGCGCGCCTACCTGGACGCCATGGACGCCGCCCCCTGGCATGGGCCGCCCCTGGCCGAGGAGCCGGCCCGGGTGCTGGCCGCCCTGGGCCCGCGCATGCTGGCGCTGGCCGCGGAACAATCCGCGGGCGCCCTGCTGTACAACACCCCGCCGGAGGCCACGGCCGCGGCGCGGTCGCTGGTCGGCCCGGGGCCGCTGCTGGCGGTGGAGCAGGCCGTGCTGGTGGAGCAAGATCCGGCCGAGGCGCGGCGGATCGCCCGCGAGTTCATCGCCTTTTACCTGACCCTGCCCAACTACGTGCGGGCCTGGGAGCGGGCCGGGTTCGGCCCCGAGGAGCGCACCGGTGGGGGCAGCGACCGGATGGTGGACGCGGTGGTGGCCTGGGGTGGCCCTGAGCAGGTCATGGAGCGGGTGCGCGCCCAGCTGGATGCCGGCGCCGACCACGTGTGCCTCCAGGTCCTGGAGCCCGACCCCACCGCCCTGCCCCTGGCCGGCTGGCGGGCGCTCGCCCCGATGGCGCTCCTCGACCGCTGAGCTCCAGTCGGTCGAGGTCCTACTCCACCGAGCTAGGCGCTCCACCTGCCATCAGCTGCCGTGCCGGCCGAGCCCGCTGGTCAGCGAGCAGGCACCGGTAGATGGCTTCCGACAGCCGTCGCTTCAAACACCGCAGCGCTTCCTTGGGGGACTTGCCCTCCGCCAGCTTGCGCTGGTAGTAGGCCTGCCCGGCGCTGGCCGGCGGACCTGGACCATGGCCATCATGTACAGGGCGTGGTTCAGCTTGCGGTCACCGGCCCGTGACAGCCGGTGGCGGACGACCTGGCCGCTGGAGGCCTCCAGGGGGGCGGTGCCGGTGTGGGCGGCGAAGTGGTGCTTGGTCGGGAACCGGCCGATGTCGCCGACCTCGCCGAGGAAGGTGGCGGCCAGCACTGGCCCAACCCCGAACAGCTCCAGCAGGCTGGTGTTGGCCTGGGCGACCCCGGTCTTGATGCGCGCCTCGACGGCGGTGATCCGCTGCTCCAGCTGGCGGACGTCGGCCACGAGCTCGGTGGCCAGCTGCCAGCGGGTGACCGCCGGCGCACCGGTGGGCGTGACCGCGGCCAGCAGCGCGGCGGCCCGCTTGACGGTGAGATTGCGGCGGGCGCCGCCGGGGACCAGGTCCATCAGCAGCCGGTGGAGCCGGTTGATGGGCTGGGTCCGGGCGGCGACCAGGTCCTGGCGCCGCTTGGTCAGCAGGTGCAGCACCATCGCCTGGTCCTCGACGCCGACCTGCCGCAGTTGCGGACCGCTGCGAGCGGCGACCGCGACCGAGACCGCGTCGGCGGGGTCGCTCTTGCGGCCGTGGCCAACCGACAACACCCGCACCCGGGCAGCCAGCTTGGCCGGCACCTCCAGCACCTGCTCTCCATCGCCGACCAGCCGCTGGGCCAGGGCCCGGCCGACGCCGTGGGCGCCCTCTATCGCCCAGCAGCGTTGCGGCCAGCAGCCGGCCCACTGCCGCAGTTGCTGGTAGCCATCCAGGCTGGCCGGGATGCCCTTGCGGTCCAGGAGCCGGCCGTGCTCGTCGAGTGCGGCGACGGTGTGGGAGGCCTTGTGCGGGTCGACGCCGATCATCACCGGCATGCGGGCACCTTTCTCGAGGGGCGGGCAAGAACGCACCACGAGGGCAGGCCGACTTGGGGCATCAGCAGTCCTCTATGGAGCCACTCCCGTATGGAGCCACTCCCGGTCGGGTGCCGGCAGGACCGCACAACCATTCTCGAGCCAACCCAAGCCTGAGTGGCAGTGGCGTTTGTGGAGCGACCTGCCGGCACCCTGGAACCTATGGGCTGCAGCCCCGGGGCTCCTACCCGCCATTCAATAAGTCGGTGGCTGGTCGTTGAAGTCGCCGCCCCGTTCGGCCTGCCGCTCCCGCCCCTGGCTACGGTCGCTGGTGGCGCGTTCGGTTGCGCGTTCGACCTTGGCGGTAGCGAACTTCAGGCTGGCCCCGACCTCGTCGGCCTCGATCTCGGCCACCGACCGCTTCTCGCCTTCTGGGGTCTCCCAGCTGCGCTGCCGCAGCCGGCCGGTGACCATGACCCGGTCACCCTTGCTAAGAGAGTCGGCCAGGTGCTCGGCCTGGCCCCGCCACACGTTGACCCGCAGGAACGAGGTATCGCCGTCGCGCCACTCGCCGTCCTGCTGGATCCGCTGGGTCACCGCGACCCGTAGGTTGGCGACGGCGATGCCGTTGTTGGTGAAGCGGAGCTCGGGGTCGTCGACCAGGTTGCCGGCGATGGTGGTCTGGTTGTCGGCTGCCATGACGTGCTCCTTCCTGGTGCTGGTTAGCGTTCGGGGCCGACGCGTTCCGGCCCCTGACGAGTGCGGGTGGGTTGGTGGCGGGCGGCCTGGATGGCGTCGGCGATGCGGTAGTCCTGGTCGGCCTGCCAGATGACCGGGTGGCGGTCGTTCTGGCGGCTGTCGTGGACGGCCACCCGCACCCCCAGGGCCAGGGCGGCCTCGCGCTGTTGGACGTCGTAGTGGCCGATGCGGTCAGCGCGGTCGGCGGGGACCCCGAAGGTGGAGTTGAGCCGGTCGAAGGCCTGCTCGGCAGTCCGCTCGGCCATTCGGTGGCGGTCGTGGATCCAGTCGCGGTTGCCGAGCTCCAGGGCCTCGGCGGCCAGCTCGTGGTGGTCTAGGGTGGGATGGCTGCCCATGCAGGCTCCTTCCTGCGAGGGGTGGTGGGATGGGCGCGGGCTCTGCTTGGCGGCACGCGACCACCCTTGCGACCTGTCAGCCGGCTTCGTGGCCGGCGGCGGCCATGGCCATCACCCCCTCTCCTTGGCGGCCTCGTGGACCGCCCGCGGAGGCGGGACCGGCGAGACCTCGGTGCGTTCCGGGGGTGGGTGGCGGGGGTGCTGGAGGCCGACCTGGCGGCCCGAGGCCAGGGTGCGGCGGGTCTGGCGCGGCTCGTCGGCGAGCAGCCCACAGCGTTCGGCGGCGGCCAAGAGCGCTTGGTCGACCTCGCGCTGGTTGAGGGCGCCGGTGGCGACCAGGTTGTAGAGGTTGCGGGTCGACTCCCACAGCTGGCGGTTGCGCTGGCCGACCGGGGCGGTGGCGACCCGGGCCAGCTCCTCGGCCAGCGCTACCCGTGGGTAGCGGTTGTCTGAGCCGTCGGCGACGGCTGGAAGCGGGACCGGCCCTGGTGGTCGCTGGCGTTGGCGGGGCTGGAGCCGCTCGAGCAGCACCGCAGGCACCAGGTCCGGTGGGGTGTCGAGATCGCGGCCGGGGGCCCACTGGTAGGGGTGGCCGCTGGCGTGGCGGCTGGGTGGGGCGACCACATAGCCGCCACGGCCCCGCCAGTCCACATGTGCCAAGCCGGCCGGCGGGACGTTGCCGAGGCCGGTGGGGGCCAGGTAGAAATGCCAGCCGCCCCCGCCGGTCCGGACCAGCGGCCCGGAGCTCTGCAGGCCATGCTCGGCGGCCAACTCCTGGATGGCCTGCGCGCCGGTGGGGCCGTCGACGTCCAGGACGTCGAAGGCATGGCCGGTGGCCAGGCCGATGTTGGCCTGGGGCTGTTGGGTCCACCAAGCCAGGATCTGGGCCCTGTTGGTGGTGGCGTCCTTGACCCCGTGGGGCACCAGGCTACCCAGGGGGTGCTTAGCAACCTGACCGCAGCCCGGATCCCGACACGAGCAGGCGGCCCTTGCCACCGCAGGCCGGGCATCACCAGGAACCGGCTGGAGGCCGTTTCGGTGGGGGAGGGGGTAGTGCAGGGGGAGGACCGGAATGCCGTGGGAGGCATAGCCCAGGGCGGCGTCGCGCAACTGCCAGCGGGGCCGACTCACGGCGTGGGCTCCGCAGTTGGTGGGCGTCGTTGGCGTTGCAGGAAGCTGGCGGCGCTGCTGCGGCCACAGCCAGCGGCCTCGGCCAAGGTGCGGGCCGTCCAGGCCTGGCCGTCCGGCCGCGCTTGGGCATAGGCAGCCTGCAGCCGCGCCCCGACCGTGCCGTTCGCGGTCGGTTCGGGCCCGGCGGGCAGCGCCCGCCGCCCGGAGCTGAAGGTCCCCGGCGCATGGTGTTGCTTGGTAGCGGGGTCGCCGCGTCGAACGGTCGTCGCCTGCGGAAGCTGGCCGGCCGGCTCGAGCGTGCTGGCGCCGTCTCGCGTAGCTGCTTGAGCGGCCAGGCGGGTGACCTCACCGGCGTCGCCCTTGAGGCCTTCGAGCATGGCCAGGACGGCAAGGGGGATGGCGGCGGCGATGGAGCGCGCGACCAGATCCTGTTGGGCGTGGGCGACATTGCCGCCGATCGAGGCCAAGGTGCCGCAGCCAACCAGCAGCCAGCCATAGCCGGCGCCTTTGGCGCCGCGGCGGGAGCGGCTGATGATGCGGAACATGCCGTAGATGGCCGGCCCGTCCGCCACCACCGGCACCGCGGCGGCTTGCCACCAGCTGTAGCCAGCCTCGATCCCGAGGGCATACAGCGAGGTCGCCGAGACGGCATAGGAGCAGACGGCGATGACCACGGCCACGGCCACCCCCAGCTGCAGGGTGACCCGGTCCAGCCAGGACACTCCGCCAGCGGCTGAACCCGGCGGGCCGGACGCAGGAGCCTCTGGCTGCCGGGCTGGGCTGACCGGCCTGGTGCCGTTACCCTCAGGGTGGGGGAGGGGCTGCATTAGGCGGCGGCCTCGCCCTCGTCGGTTGGCCGCAGCACCTCGACCGGAGCCAAGTCGTCCACCTGCATGGCCGGGTGCGGCACCGCGGCGTCCACGGCCATGGCGAGGGTGACCAGGCGGCGGGAGCGGAACCAGGGGCGCAGCCGGATCCGCACCGGCGGCAGGTGCCCATACACCAGCAGGGCCCGGCGGGGCTTCAACTGCCGCAACGCCTCGGGCGGCAACAGCCGCCGGTAGGCCACTGATTCGGTGAGGGAGGCGCGCCCGTCCCCACCGGTGGTCTCCGAGGTCTGGGTGACGGCCTCGTCGCCGACCAGCTTGGACGCCAACTCCAGGGACGCCGGGTCGGCCTGCCCACTGAGGAGCAGCTTGGCCCGATGCCCGTTGAGGACGGTCGAGGCGCGGTGGCCGTAGCGGTGGGCCAGCTGGGCCTCGTCGTGCCAGATGGTTAACAGCTGGATGCCCTGCCCCCGTCCCGTGGTCGCGAGTTGGGGGAGCTTCTTGATGGCCGCGCAGTTGCCCGCCTCGTCCAAGCACAGGAACAACCGGGGATCCAGCATCCCGCCGGGTTGGGCGGCGGCCAGTTGCTCAGCCTTGTAGATGACCACGCTGACCAGGAGCTCGAACAGCGGCCGGAGCCGCTCCTGCTCCGACGCTGGCGCGTACAGGTACAGGGTGTTGTTGGCCCCGCAGAGCAGCTCGTCCAGGTCCAGATCGCAACCCTCGGCCGAGGCCGCGATGACCGGGTCGCCGTAGACGTCCAGCAGGGTCTCGGCGGTGCCGTAGACCGAGCCCATGGTGTTGTCGGGGCGGCTGGTGCAGGCCGCCCAGGCGTCCAGGGCCTGTTGGTTGCCGAGCTCCATCAGGGCTTGGGCGACGTCGTCGACGTCCTGGACGTCGACCCAGCGGGCCACATCGGCCATGGAGCGTCCGGTGCCGGCGGCCGCGAACAGCAGGACCGACAGGAGCTTGGCTCCGAGGAGTTGCCAGTAGTTGGCGTCATCGGCCCGGTGGCCGCCGATGTCGGTGGCGTCGGCCAGCATGCGGCCGATCCGGCGGGCGTCGGTGTAGGTGCGGCAGTGGGCCAGTGGTGTCCACCTGGCTCCAGGCACCCCGCTCAATCCGAGGGGGTCGTAGACCCAGACGGCCCCCAGGCTGGCCCGGTGGGCGCAGGTGGCCCGCAGCACGTCGGGTTTGATGGAGGTGGTGACGAGGTTGCCCTGCCACTCGAGGATGGCCGGGATGACCAGGCCGTGGGTCTTGAACGACCCCGGGGGGCCGAAGGCGAGCACCGAGTGGCATTGCTCGACGGCCAGGTAGAGGCGGCCGAGGAGGCGGTCTCTGATGCGGTCGCGGCGGCCGAGGATGATCCGGCCTCGCCTCGGTCCAAGGACGAGCAGCCGGCGTAGCTGCCACCAGCTGGCCCACTTGGCGCCCCGTTCCCTGCGGCGCCAGCGGGCCCGGGGGGAGACCAGCCGGACCAGCAGCCCGTAGGCCAGGGCCGGGAGCCAGAAGGTGAGGACGGTGGCGGCGTACATGCCCACCGGCCCGGGGAGCAGTGGCTGCACGTCCGTCGGCCAGGCTTGGGCTGGGTCGTCCCAGGTGCCGGGCAGGCGCAGCAGCACCCCGAGCATGTCGACCAGCCGCACCGGGAGGTGCTGGTGGTGGGCGCCGAAGAGGATGGCGGCGACTTGGCCGATCAGCCACACCAGCCCGCAGGCGGCGAACAGCAGCGCCGCTACCACCAGCCAGAAGGTGTCGGGGACGTACTGGTGCTCGGGATAGCGGTCGCGGTCACGCCACATCCGAGCCACCTCCTTTCGAGGCTCGGACGGGCTGGGCCTCCCGCAGACAGGTTCGGCAGCGGCGATGGCCGTCCGGGGTGTAGTAGGTGTTCTCGGCGCTGAAGCGATGGCCGCGTTTGCAGTGGGTCTTGCTCGCGTTGGGATGGCTGGCCGGCACCTGGCTGGCCTGGGGGCGGCCGGCCCGCTCGAGGGCGATGAGGCGGCGGATGATCCGCTGAGGCTGGCCGCCCCAGATGCCGTACTGCTGGCCGGTCCGGACGGCGAAGGTGAGACAGTCGTCGCGGACCGGGCAGGCCTGGCAGATGATGATGGCCTCGGCCTGGAGTGCCGCGCTGTCGGCGAAGAACGGGTCGTACTCGGCCGTGACGACATCGCAGCAGGCAGCTTCATCACGCCAGCAGCCCACCTCGGTCACGCCGCGTTCCCGTCCTCTGGCCGCTTGGCTCCCGCGGTGCGCTTGGCCTGCCGAGCCTTGACCGCGGCCAGAGAGAGACGGGCGAAGTAGGCACGGCGGGCCTGCTCGGCCCGACGCCGGCGCTCGTCGGGCTCCAGGAGGCCCTCTGGGTCCACTTCACGGTCGAAGCGGGCCAGGAATGCAGCCCGGCCGTTCGCCGTGGTCTCCCGGGGATCACGCTGGGCGTGCAGCGCGTACGCGGCGAGGCGGGCGCGGAGACTTCGTTCAGCTTGGCTAGCCGGCTCATTTCCGGGGCTGGGAACCGACGGAGCACGCTCGGTGGGCTCGTGGCGCATGCGAAGCTGGTCCTTTCACCGTCGTCGACGAGAGGTACGGTTGGTGCGCGACCCCGGCGGTGGTCTCCACAACTCCGTGGTCGTCTTGAGCACACCGAGCGGACCATCTAGGCTCTATGGCAGATAAGTGAGGCTCGGTGAGACTTAGCGAGATGTAGGGAGAAGTCCGGCTCTAGAGGCAGGCGATGGGAAGCTGGCAGCACGCTGGGCGCATGCTCCGAAGCCTTCGGGAGAACCGAGGCTGGGAGGTGCCGAAGCTCGCCGCCGAGCTAAAGGCAAAGGCCACAGCCATCGGGCAGGCCGTGCCTGACCGTCAGAGCCTCGTCCGGATGATCTACGAGTGGGAGGCGGGGACCCACCGACCACGCGCCTACTACGTGCTGTTCGTCCTGGTCTATGCGACCGAGGAGGAGCTCGCGGCGCGTACCATCAAGCGCGGGTCCGAGCTATACCGCCTGATGGCAGCCTTCAAAGCAATGGGAGTGCCGGTGAACCGGCGACAGTTTCTCCTCAACGCCGCGGCCCTGGCGAGCGGTATCGCCGGCCTGCCGACGGCTGCCGCCAACCTTGAAGGGCAGGAGCGGCTCATCTGGGTGCTCAAGAACCCACGCAGCGTGGACCTCCCCAGCGTCGCGTACCTGCGCGCGCGGACCTTCGACCTCATGAAGCACTACGAGGCCGTGGCGTTACCCACCTGGCTACTGCCCCAAGCGGCGGAGCGGCTGGAGCAGACCACGCTGCTGCGCGAGCATGCTCCCCTTGGCCGTGTCCAGCAGGAGCTGTGGAGGGCTGAGACGCAGTCGGCCACGCTGCTAGGCCGGCTCACCTGGGACGTGTCTGGCCAACAGGACCACGCGACGGCTGCCCGCTGCTACGACCAGGCTATCGCCGCCGCCAGCAACCTCAAGGAAGGCTGGGCCGAGGCATTCCCCCGCATGTTCCAGCGCTTCCTGCCCGTCTACACCGGCGACGGCAACCCCCAGAACGGGCTGTACCTTGCCGAGCAAGCGACCGCCCGCGCCGCGGACGGCTCCAGTCACGTTGTTGCCGGCTGGTCGGCGGCCTTTGCCGCCGAAGCCCATGCGTTGCTTGGTGAGGAGCGCAAGGCCAGGCTGCTCTTGGAGCGCGCCGACTTCCACCTGTCGAAGGCAAGAGCCGACGACCCAATGTTTGGGGTCTTTGGCAGGGAGCAGCTGGGCGGCTTCGTCGGTGCCTGCCAGCTTCGCTTGAATGATCCTAGGAGCGCCGAGGCAGCGCTCCAGGACTCCGCGCGGCGCCTGGGTGCGGGCAAGGAGAAGCACCAGGCGGTGATCCTGGGCGACCTCTCGGCCGCCTTCGTCCTCCAGGACGACCCTGAGCACGCATGCGCGGTGCTGCACCAAGTGATTGATCTGGTGGAGCTGACCGGCAGCGCCGCCGGCAAGCGCCGCGCCTTCGCGGCCGGCCGGCAACTCACCCGCTGGCGCAACGAGCCGTTCGTCCAAGACGTGCAGGATCGGCTGCTCGCGCTTGCCAGCTGAGATCCTCCGCAGGAGTCATGCTGATCCCGGCTGTCTCGAGGCTCGTCCCGGATCGAAGGTGGATGGTTGTCGGACCGACGCTCCTCTGATGGGGTTGCTCCAACGCCACAGCACATTCGTGCCGGAATCCTTGCGTACGCCGCCGGCGATGCGCTGGGCGTTCCCTGGGAGGGAAGGACGCCAGAGGAGGTGCGTTGGGAGGCGCTGGAGGCGCTTCCCCCACGAGGGGACTGGCCCCGTGGCGCAACCTCGGATGACACCGAGCAGCTGCTACTGGTCGCGGAGTATCTGGTCGAGGCGAACGGGCAGGTCGACGAGCAGGACTTTCTTGGTCGGCTGGCGAACGCGCTGCCAGGGATGCGGGGTGCCGGCCCAACCACCCAGGCAGCGGTGCAGCGCTTTGTGGCAACGGGGGAGCTGCACGCCACCGACGGCAGCAGCATCGGCGCGGCCATGCGTGCGCTGCCGTTCGGCTGGGTAACCCCGGTCACCGCGGCGGTGCGTCGTCGAGAGTTGACGATTCGGATGTCGCGGACGACGCACGGCGCTCCCGAGGCGATCATCAGCGCCTGTGTGGTCGCCGAGATGGCCGCCTGGGCCATCGAGCAGCATCCGGTCGACGCTGTGATAGAGGCCGGACTCCGTGAAGCCGAAGAACTGGCGCAGCAGCACGCCCTTCATCCCGCCACCCTCCAACCCCTCCGACAAGCCACCAAGGGGGACTGGCCATCCAACACGGCTGAGCCGACGCTCGACGCCCTGGCCACGATGGCGAGCGTCCTGCATGTCCTGCGAGAAGCCAGAGGCCTGGCGACCGCCATGAAGCGCGCCGTCGCCTTGGGGGGAGATACCGATACGACAGCAGCCATCGTGGGAGGGATCCTTGGCTGCCAACTCGAAGATGTCGGAAGCCACATTCCCTGGCTATCCAGTGTTGGCATGCCTGATGCAGGGCAGATCGAAGCAACAGCGGCGGGTTTGTATGAGCTCAGGCGAACGTCGCACTAAAGGGCCGCTCGGGCGGCTGCTCTTGCGAGGGCGGGCGTCGATCCTCACCTGATATAGCCCGTCGTCTCGCCGCGTGATCCGGCCGACGTGGCGGGCATCGAGAACCCGGGCGATGCGGTCAGCGGCGTGCTCGCACTCGTCGAAGGTGCCGACGATGTGGATTCTCATGGACGGGAAGCTACCCGCTGGTAGGGCGACGCTAGACCCAGGCGACGGCCGCTATGAACTTGCCCCAGGCGACGGCCGCTATGAACTTGCCCGAGCCCGACGAATCCTGGCGGGCATCTCATACACGACCGCAAGTAGTTGTCGGCAGAGCTTCGCGAGGTCTTGGGCCTCAGCAGGTGTGACAGGATCCAGAGCCTCGGGATGCGCACCGGCGTCGCCGACAAGACGGATCTCGGCCGCCCAGTCCACCAGACTTGGGTGAAGTGTCTGCTCGTCGGCCATCTTCTTGAGTTGCTTGTAGAGCCCTGTCTGTCAGGCTGAGGTGAGACACCTGCCGTAGCCCTTCATCCCTCTCAGGGCGAGACAGGAGCCGTTGATCGTGAGCATGACTGCCGCCCTTGTGGCGCCGCATGATGGCGTCATGGCTGATGACCCTGCCGCACGGCCGCGTCGGCGCCGGTTCAGTCCGGAGTACAAGCTGGCCATCCTGGCCGAGTACGACCGGCTGACCGAGCCGGGCGACAAGGGCGCGCTGCTGCGCCGTGAGGGCTTGTACACCTCCCACATCGTGGAGTGGCGTCGTGCTCGGGATGCCGGGGCGTTGTCTGGGCTGGCCGCCCAGGCCGGCCGACCTCGGCGGACCGCTGAGCAGGTCGAGCTGGAGCGGGTGCGCCGCCGCAACCAGCGCCTGGAGGCCGAGTTGGCCCGCACCAAGGCGGCGTTGGAGATCGTGGGAAAAGCACACGCGCTCTTGGAGCAGCTCTCCGAGAGCGCGGACAGCGAGCCGCGGTCCAGCAGGTGACCGGCGCCACGTTGGACGAGTTGGTG
>Ga0307415_100001682_pt1 | contig 10742 bp, 10 predicted proteins | sample DK1Cmetagenome_FD_204524 | JGI IMG/M metagenome (GOLD analysis project Ga0307415, IMG submission 204524) | Maize rhizosphere microbial communities from greenhouse at UC Davis, California, United States - DK15-C-2 | ecosystem: Host-associated > Plants > Roots > Rhizosphere > Soil | place: USA...
CGGCGACAACTTCATTCCCGCCGCGCTCGAATCGCTCGAGCAGGACACCGACGTCGACTGGCGCCCGCGGGTGCCGCAGTGGCCCGCCATCGGCGAGACGATGGCGACGGCGATCCAGGCAGCGCTGGTCGGCCAGAAGAAACCGAAGGAAGCGCTCGACGAGGCGCAGGCCCGGATCACGCAGATCCTGAAGGGGTGAACTCGCGCTCGCTCGAGCAGCAGGAGCGCCGCTTCGCGCTCGCGCTGCTCGTGCCCGCGCTGGCGCTGCTCGTGCTGACGACGACGGCGCCGCTCGTCTATCTCGCCTGGAACAGCCTGCACCGGATCGATCTCGGCATGCCGTGGCTCTCGGGCTTCGCCGGCGCCGACAACTTCGCCAAGATGGGCAGCGATCCGCGCTTCTGGAACTCGCTGGCGCTGACCGCGATCTACACCGCGTCGACCGTCGTCCTGCAGGTCACCGTCGGTCTCGCGCTCGCGCTGCTCGTCCTGCAGATCCCGAAAGGCCAGGGCCTGCTGCGCGTCGCCGCGATCCTGCCGATCGTCCTCGCGCCGGTCGTCGTCGGCCTGTTCTGGCGCACGCTCGTGCTCGCGCCCGACGTCGGCCTCGTCGATCTGGTCACGCGCGCGCTCGGCCTCGGCAGCCAGAACTGGCTCGGCGACCCGCAGCTCGCGCTGATCTCGGTGATCGCGATCCACACCTGGCAGTGGACGCCGTTCGCGTTCCTGGTCCTGCTCGCGACCTTGTCGACGCTGCCGCCCGACGTCTACGAAGCGGCGCGCCTCGACCGCGCCCGCGCCTGGCAGCGCTTCACGCATCTGACGCTGCCGCTGATCCGCCCCGCCGTCGTGATGGTCGTCATCCTGCGCACGGTGACGGCGCTCTCGGCGTTCGCCGCGATCTTCGCCGCGACCGGTGGCGGGCCGGGATCGGCGACCGAGATCCTCAATCTGTACGCATACCGCACCTCGTTCTCCGAGCTCAACCTCGGCTACGGGGCGTCGCTCGCGATGGTGCTGCTGGCGCTCACGATGCTGATCTCGTACTTCATGTTCCGCTTGCGGCGGAGGCGGGCGTGAGGTTGCCTCTCGGTGGACGCCAGACGTGCGAAGGTGCGTGCGGGCTGGGCGGCTCCGCTCCGACTGCCGCGGTCGGGCCGACGGCCCGACTGCCCTGCGGTGCTCGGCCTCGGGGCCTGCGGCATAACTCGCTACGTTCACTTCGTTCACTGCGCTCAGACAGATGCCGCAAGTCAGAAGTGGAGGCGCGCTGCGCGCGCTGGCCCCGAGTCCTGCGCTCCTCGGCGCCGCAGAGTCGCTGCGCCGACCAGCCCGCACGCGCCTTCGCCGGTACAGGGACCGAGCATCGCAGTGCAGTCGGCGCGCAGCGCCGACCGCCGCAGTCTGAGCCCCCGCCGGGCACCGCCTGCCGCGTCGCTCGGCCCCACGCTGACGTCGCGTTCCACGAGCAAGCGCACACGCGATGAACACCGCCGCTCCCACGCCGCTCCCGCGCCAAATCGCGCTCTACGCGGTCGCCGGCGTCGGCCTCGCGGTCTGGGCGTTTCCGGTCGTCTGGGGCCTGCTCACGTCGTTCAAGACCGAGCGCGACGTCCTCGCGTACCCGCCGGTCTGGATCTTCACGCCGACGCTCGCCAACTACCGCGAGGTGCTGTTCGGCGCATCGTCGATCGTTCCCAACCTCGTCTCGAGCCTGATCGTCGCGACGCTCGCGACCGCGCTGACGCTGGTGTTCGCGATTCCCGCCGCATACGCGATGGCGCGGCTGCGCTTTCCGGCCAAGCGCGGCACCGGCTTCTACGTCCTCGCGACGCAGATGCTGCCGCCGGTCGGCCTCATCATCCCGTACTACCTCGTCCTGCAGAAGATCGGCGGCCTCGACACCTACGGCGGCCTGACGGTGATCTATCTGACCTTCTCGCTGCCGTTCGCGATCTGGCTGCTCGTCTCGTACTTCGAGGACGTGCCGGTCGAGATGGAGGAGGCGGCGCTGCTCGATCGCGCCGGCCGCGTGCGCGCGCTCTGGCACGTCGTCCTGCCGCAGGTGAAGGGCGGCATCGCGGTGACGACGATCTTCGTCTTCCTCAACGCCTGGAACGAGTTCATGTTCGCGGTCGTCCTCGGCGGCAACCGGGTGCGGCCGGTGACGGTCGCGATGTTCAACTTCATCTCGGTCGAGCAGACGCAATGGGCGAAGCTCGCCGCCGGCGCGATGCTGGCGATGGCGCCGGTGATCCTGCTCGGCATGGTCGCGCAACGCCACATCGTCAAGGGGCTGACCGTCGGCGCGGTCAAGGGCGGAGGACGGCGGGCATGAGCATCCGCGGCGGCAGCGGCGAGGCCGGCGACGGCCTCTCGCGTCCGCTCGCCTTCGCCGACACCGATGTCGACCTCGCACCGGCGAGCGCGACGCCCGACCCGGCGAAGGTCGGCAGCGCGAGCGTTCGCATCGAAGGCGTCGTCAAGCAGCACGGCGCGACGACGGTGCTGCACGGCATCGACCTCGTGATCGCGCCGGGCGAGTTCTTCGTCCTGCTCGGGCCGTCCGGGTCGGGCAAGACGACGACGCTGCGCATCCTCGCCGGCCTCGAATCGGTGAGCGCCGGCCGCGTGCTGATGGACGGCGCCGACGTGACGACCCGGGAGCCCGGCGCGCGCGATGTCGCGATGGTGTTCCAGAGCTACGCGCTCTACCCGCACATGACGGTCGAGCAGAACATCGGCTTCCCGCTGAAGATGGTCGGCACGTCGCGCGACGAGATCGCCCGTGCGGTCGGCGGCGCCGCCGCGAAGGTCGGCATCGGCCACCTGCTGCAGCGCGCGCCCGGCCAGCTCTCGGGCGGCCAGCAGCAGCGCGTCGCGCTGGCGCGCGCCATCGTGCGCCAGCCGCGCCTGTTCCTGCTCGACGAGCCGCTCTCGAATCTCGATGCCAAGCTCAGGCTCGAGACGCGTCTCGAGCTGCGCCGGCTGCAGCGCTCGCTCGGCGTCACCACGGTCTACGTCACGCACGACCAGGAAGAGGCGATGACGCTCGCCGACCGCATCGCCGTCTTCATGGACGGCCGCATCGTCCAGGTCGGCTCGCCGCGCCAGATCTTCGCGCGACCGCTCTCGATCGACGTCGCCGCGTTCATCGGCACGCCGCCGATGAACCTGCTCGCCGGCGAGTGGGAACGGCACGCGGTCAGCGTCGGCAGCTCGACGGTCGCGGTGGCCGCCGAATCACGGACGCCGCGCGACGTCGTCCTCGGCATTCGTCCGCACGATCTCCGGCTCGCCGAAGGGGGCCTGCGCGCACGCGTCGAAGGCGTCGAGGACCTCGGCGACAGCGCCATCGTCGACCTCGTCGTCGACGAGCGCCTCGTCAAGCTGAAGACCGACCGGCCGCCGGCGCTCCGCGAAGGCGAGGCGGTCTTCGTCGCGTTCGCGCCGGAAGACGCGCACCTGTTCGACAGCACGACGGGCGCGCGCATCGGCTGACGCGCCGCTCTCTTTCATCTCTCTCGAACGACCATCATGGGCACGCAAAAGCAACGACCGAACGTCGTCCTCATCCTCAACGACGACATGGGCTACTCCGACCTCGGCTGCTACGGCGGCGAGGTGCTGACGCCGAACCTGGATCGCCTCGCCGCGAACGGACTTCGCTTCAGCTCGTTCTACAACACCGCACGCTGCAGCCCGAGCCGCGCGTCGCTGATGACGGGACTGCATCCCCACCAGACTGGCATCGGCATCCTCACCTACGACTCCGGCCCCGAGGGCTATGCCGGCAACCTCAATCGCCGCTGCGTGACGATTCCCGAGGTGCTGAAGGCGGCCGGCTACCGCACTTACATGAGCGGCAAGTGGCACGTCGCGTCGAGCCTGACGACACCGACCGATGCTTGGCCGATGCAACGCGGCTTCGACGCCTTCTACGGCACGATCATCGGTGCCGGCAGCTTCTACGACCCGAACACGCTGACGCGCGGCAACAAGAACATCGAGCACGAGGCGCGTGCGCCGGGCTTCTTCTACACCGACGCGATCAGCGACAACGCCTGCGCCTTCGTCGAGTCGCATTGCAGCGGTGAGCATCGCGACCGACCGTTCTTCGAGTACGTGGCCTACACCGCACCGCACTGGCCGCTGCATGCGCACGACGAGGACATCGCCAAGTATCGCGGCCGCTTCGACGCCGGCTGGGACGCGCTGCGCCAGGCGCGGCTCGACAGGCTCGTCGCGAGCGGCATTCTGAAAAGCCATTGGCAGCTCACCGACCGCGATCCGACGCAGCCGCCGTGGACCGAATCGGAGCAGGACGAGCAATTCCGCGCCTGGACGCTGCGCTGCATGGAGGTCTACGCGGCGCAGATCGACCGCATGGACCAGGGCATCGGGCGCCTCCTCGCCACGCTCGAGAAGCACGGCAGGCTCGCCGACACGCTGGTGATCTTCCTCGCCGACAACGGCGCCTGCGCGGAGGACATCCCGCAGGACGTGACGATCGACGAGCTGGTCGACAAGCTCATGATCGCGCGCAAGCTCACGCGGACTGGCGAGCCGGTGCACTTCGGCAACGACGTGCAGCGCATGCCCGGGCCGGAGAACACGTACCAGAGCTACGGGACGGCGTGGGCCAACCTCTCGAACAGCCCGTTTCGCCTCTACAAGCACTGGATCCACGAGGGCGGCATCGCGACGCCGCTGATCGCGCACTGGCCGAACGGCATCGCGAAGCGCGAGAACGGCACGCTGCGCCACGCTCCGGGTTACCTGCCCGACATCATGGCGACGATCGTCGACGTGACCGGCGCGACGTATCCGCAGAGCTTCGACGGCCACGCGGTCGAGCCGCTCGAAGGCCAGTCGCTGCTGCCGGTGTTCGGCCAGGACACGACGGGCGACGACCGCAGGCCCATGTTCTGGGAGCACGAGGGCAACGCCGCGGTGCGGATCGGCAGGTGGAAGCTCGTCAAGCGCTACCCGCGCGCGTGGGAGCTCTACGACCTGGACGCGGACCGGACCGAGCTGCACGACCTCGCGTCACGCGAGCCGGAGCGGGTCGAGGCGATGGCGGCGCAGTACGACGCGTGGGCGAAGCGGTGCGGGGTGCTCGATCGGGAGAAGGTCGTCGCGTTGATGAAGAGCCAGGGAGTGACGCGGGCGTTTTGGGAGAAGGACGAGGTCTGAGCCGGCAGCTCTCGCGCATTGGCGCGGGCCTCGTTCGCGCCGCCGCCGTCGGCCGGGCGCCCAGGAAAGTCACTGTGGATCCGCTGCCGCCGGCCGCAGGCTCAAGCTGCCGGTCATCGCGCCGATATCCCGGAACCCCACTTCCTGGAGCCGCGATGAAGCGCCTGCTCTCGCTCGTCCTCTGTGCGTTGGCCGTCGGCGTCGCGGTCTCGTCCTGCGGCGGCACCGACGATTTCATGACCGACAAGCTCACGGTCGTCGGCGCCGGCAGCTGACGCGCACCGGGCCACCGTCATGAAATCGCTCAAGTTCGCATTCCTCCTCGCCGGCCTGTTCTCGACCGGCGCCTTCGCGCTCGACGCGAGCTCGCTGAAGCTGCAGGTCTACGCGGTGATGCTGTCGACCAGCCCGCAGTGCACGAGCCCGGTCACGGTGTTCTCGAGCGCCGCGGCGACCGAGGTCGATTTCCTGGCGGCGCCCACGCTCGGCAGCGGCAACCCTCCCGACGCGAGCTACCACTGCGTCATCATCAAGATGTCCGACCTGATCAAGTTCACGCCCAGCGCGAGCGCAGGCTTGTGCGTCGCCGGCAGCCAGTACACCGCCGACGTGTGCCGGAGCGACAACGGCGGCATGACCCGGGCCCCGGACGCGGTCGGCGCACCGAACGCCTGCAGCGGCACCGACGCGGCGCCGGTCTCCGACACCGTGTACCTCTACCTGACGACCAACGCCTCGGCCGGCACCGGCGGCAACACCTTCCTGCAGCCGACCGGTCCGACCAGCGCCGACGGCCTGAACCTGACCGCACCCCTGGTGATTGCCGGCACCGTCAAGTCGAAGTTCATCGTCAACGCGACCGGCAAGGTCGGCGACGACGGCGTCAGCTGCGGCATGAATCCGCCGGTGTTCGGCTTCCAGAAGCTGCCGTAGCCGGTAGCGGCGTTTCGCATCGGCGCGCATGCACGGATCGCCACGACGATCCCGGCAGCAGAGCAAGCGATCGGGCGGACACGACAAGGTTCTCCACGGCACCAAGACGACCGACCTGCCCATCAGCCGACGAATTTCGAGTTCCTCCTCAATCTCAGACAGCCGAGGTTCTCGGTCTGAAGGTTCCACCGTCCGATCGCCTGCGAGCGGACCAGGTCATCGACTGACTGCACTCCGACCCACCTCTGGATGCTGGCGGTAGCGCAGCGCCATGGGCCGCCGCCATCTGCCTCCCTGTGCGCGCGGGCAGTGTGCCGACGTACGATGGCGATCCGCCGAGGTCACCCCTCGCGCTCCCGCCGCCATCACGAGAAGCCATGCGTCGCCCTTCCCGATTCGTCGTCTGCGCGGTTGTGGTGACCGCCGCCGTCACTGCCACGTCGTGCATGAGCACGCGGTCGGACTGGCGCACCGCCAGCCGCGAGCCGGTCGGCCTCGCACCCGATCCTGCCGAGGTGAAGGAAGCCGTGGTCCAGGTGTACGGAGCTCGGACCATCGGCGCCAAGGGCCTCTTCGGCGTACACACCTGGGTCGCGGTCAAGCCGGCCGAGGCGGAGGAGTGGACGGTGTACGAAGTGGTGGGCTGGCGCCTGCGATGGTCGCAAAGCGCCCTCGTCGTGCACAGCCGGCCTCCTGACGCGCGCTGGTTCGGCTCGGCGCCGGAGCTCTACGCGGACCGGCGTGGAGCGGGTGTCGACGAGCTGATCGAGCGCATCGACAGGGCGGCTCGCGCCTATCCGTATGGCGCCGATTACCGGGCGTGGCCGGGTCCGAACTCGAACACGTTCACCGCCTGGATCGCGCGCGCGGTGCCGGAGCTGGAAGTCGATCTTCCCGCGACGGCGATCGGCAAGGACTACCTCGGCAGCTCCATCGTCGGCACTGCGCCGAGCGGCAGCGGTTTCCAGCTCTCGCTCGGCGGAGTGCTCGGCCTGGCCGTCAGCCCCGTCGACGGCCTCGAGTTCAACGTGCTCGCCTTGAACTTCGGCATCGGTCCGAACGGCGTCAAGCTGCCCATGGTGGGGCGGGTCGGAAACAGCTCGGCGCCGAGCGATGGAGCGGAAGAGTCGCCACCGAAGGGGCTGGTCTCGGGCGGAAAGCTTTGACGAAGGTATGGCCTCGGCTTACCCGTCTCCGGTGCCACCTAGCGGTGGATCGTTCGCTTCGGACCCATTGCACAACACCACGTCGGCGGCCGGGTGCGCAAAGTGACTGCTCAGGACCAATCTTCCGATTGACCGCAATTGGCCGATAGCTTGGTCGATTGGGTCTGTCAAGTCGGCACCCACCGCGCCGGTCCAGCGGCCCGCGGTGCTCCGCATTTCGGACGGCAGCGTCAGAAGTGGCTGGCAGGGGTGGAACGCTTGCTCGTTCGCTGCGGTGTCCTGCGCGTCTGCCGCTCCTGCCAAGCGCGCAGCATCTCGAGATAGCGCTCGCGGGCGTCTTCGTAGACGTCGAAGACGCACGGGCTGCAGCCGCTGCCGCAACAGGCGTCGGCGTCCGGCGGTGCCGGGGGCTCCGGCCGGGGATCGTCGTCGTCTGTGGTGGCGTTCACGCGAAACCCGACTGCATCGACACGATCGACCACGCGCACCATCCATGCGGCGCAGTCGGCCGCTACTTGCGGCCCTTGAGCTTGGCCATCTCGGCCTTCTGCGCGGCGAGCTTCTTCTTCTCGTCCGCGACGGTCTTCTCGGCCGCCTTGAAGCGCATCTCGCGGAACTTGGGCATCAGGCTGCCGTCGACGATCTTCAGCACCTCGGCCTTCGCATCCGTGTAATCGACTGCCTGGTTGGCGGCGAACGCCGCCTCCATCTTCGCGCGCGTCTCCGGCTTGAGCTTGACCGGCAGCTTGGCGCCCTTGAGGACGTGCGTCTTCATCATCGCGAAGTCCTGGAACCCGTCGGTCGCGCCGATCATGAACTGCGCGTAGGCCTCGAAGCCGTGCTGCTTCGCCCACGGTAGGAAGTCGAGGCGACGCTGCTGCCAGTCGAAGTCGGCGTACTTCTTCGCATACCAGCTCTTGACGTCGCTCTCCGACTTGATGATCGACTCGGTGACGTCGATCTTCTGCTGCAGCTCGGCGATCTCTTCCGGGTCGGCCGCGACCGGGTTGGCCTTGTCGAAGTCGGCGATGTCGGCGTCGGTGACGATCTGCGCCTCCTTCTTCAGGATCACCATCCACTTGCGGCGCAGGGCGAGGTCGGTCTCGCTCGTCAGGTCGACGCTGAAGATCGGCCACTTGTCGGAGCCGACGCGAACGAAGTGGGCGACGTTGCGCCCGTCGTAGCTCAGCGCGAACTCGGCCGCCTTCTTCGCCTTCTTCATCTTCTCGACGATCTTGTCGTGGTCCTTCAGCGTCGAGGCGCCGCGATCGAGCGGCCGGATCTTGTAGCCGCGCAGCATGATGCGCGCGTTGTCGGCAGCGTCGCCGAGGAGGTCGGGGTCCTTGGTGCTGTGGATGACCTTGATGAGAGTGCCCATCGCGCGAAGTCCTTGTTCAGACAGACCGCGGACATTCCGCAGGCGACGATTGGACGCCCCTGCGCGCTCCGGGTCCACCCCCTCCGATGGGGTTTGCGGGCGCCGCACGGCCGGCTGGAGCGGTGCCGATGGCGGCCCGCACAATCGCGCCACGTCGCAGGAACCCACGGCATGGGCGAAGACCGCTTCAGACCTCCCTCATCCCACGTCGAAGATCCTCGACGTGGCAAGGGCTCGGCCGTCAAGGGCGTCGTCCTCGGTCTCCTCGCCGACCTCGGCGGCACCATGCTGTTCGGCATCGTCGTGAGCATCGCCTACGGCGTCGCGCTGACTGCCGCCGGGCGCAGCGCCGAGGAAGTCGGCAGCTTCCTTGCGCAGCCTGAAGGCGATCCGCTGTTGTCCGCCATCCTGATCGGCGGCGGCGTGTTGTCCTCGGTGCTCGGCGGCTTCGTCTGCGAGCGCATCGCGCGGCAGGGCACCTACAAGCTCGCCGTCGTCCTCAGCGCGCTCTCCCTCGCCGCGGGCTTCGCGATGGGAATGCCCGCCTACTCGTGGGCGATGCAAGCGCTGCTGATCTTTCTGACCGTCGGCTCGATCTTCCTGGGCACGCGTCTCGCCTTCCAGGACGCGGCGGTGCGTGTCGAACCCTAGCCGTCGTTCACCGCACGAGGCGCCGCCTCAGCGCGTCACCGCGACCGTGTTGTCGTTGGCGTCGCGGTCGATCAGCTTGCCGAGCGGATCGATGCCCGCGCGCGCCGCGCCGGCCTTTGCGACCACGGCGAAGCGGTTCTCGCCCGAATGCACGCGCCGTTTTTCGATCGCGACGACGTTGCCGCGGGCATCGAGGACGCCGATGTCGACCTCGCCGTCGAACGGCACCTCCGACTCGTTGCCGCCGCCGTCGGCGCGGACCTTGCGCGCGGTGACGACGAGGTCGATCGCGTCGCTGCCGTCGGCCTGCTTCTTCGCGCTGGCGCTGACCGCGCGCACGTCGTAGAGCGTGATCGTCTCGAAAAGGTCGGTGATCAGCGGCTGCAGCGCCGCCGGGGTGACGCGCCGGAATTCGGCCAGCAGGTCGACCGAGCGCGGATACGGCGGTCCGGCGAAGCGCCAGCGCTTCAGGAACGCCGAGATCGCGTCGTCGATCGCCGGCTCGCCGATCGCGTCCTGCAGCGCGTAAAGGGCGAGCGCGCCCTTCTGGTAGTGCACGTAGGAAGCGCCGTCGGCGCGCACCAGCGGCTGCTCCTGTTTCTCTTCGGTGCCGCGGCCGAGCAGGTAGCGGTCGAGCTCGTACTTGAGGAAGCGCCGCATCCTGGCGTCGCCGTACTTCTGCTTCAGCACCATCAGCGCCGAGTACTCGGCCAGGCTCTCGGTGATGAACTCGGCGCCCTGCACGTTGGCCGGCACTTCCTGGTGCGCCCACCACTGGTGCGCGACTTCGTGCGCGGTGACGAAGTAGGGATAGTCGACGTCCTGCGGGTCGCGGTCGTCGACCTTCGCGGTGAAGCCGATCGCCTCGTTGAATGGCACGGTGTTCGGGAACGACTCGGCGAAGCCGCCGCCGCGCGAGAAGCGCGGGAACTCCACGATGCGGACGATCTTGTGCTGGTACGGCCCGTAGTGCGCCGTGAAATAGGCGAGCGAATCCTTGACGCCGGCGACCATGCGGTCGAGGTTGTATTCGTGGCCGCGCTGGTAGTCGATCTCGATCGCGACGTCGCCCGCCGGGCCGTGCCAGACGTCGCGCCGCACGTCGTAGCGGGCCGACACGAATGCGTAGATGTCGGCCATCCCGGCGTCCATGCGGTAGTCGATGCAGCGGCGGCCGTTCTCGACCGTGTCCTTGAGGACGTAGCCCGAGGTCACCGGCAGCTGGTCGGCGGCGGTGCAGACGCGGGCCCGGTAGTCGATGAAGTCGGCGTCGCGCGACAGTGCGTTCTGCTGCACCTGCGCCGCATCGTTCAGGTCGGGCATGCGCGGCTTCGGCGCGAGGCCGAAGTCCTTGCGGTCGCGGTCGGACGAGAGCTCGGCGTCGGCGGCGTAGCCGAAGCTCGGGATCAGCGACGTCT
>Ga0307415_100001684_pt1 | contig 10739 bp, 14 predicted proteins | sample DK1Cmetagenome_FD_204524 | JGI IMG/M metagenome (GOLD analysis project Ga0307415, IMG submission 204524) | Maize rhizosphere microbial communities from greenhouse at UC Davis, California, United States - DK15-C-2 | ecosystem: Host-associated > Plants > Roots > Rhizosphere > Soil | place: USA...
ACATCGCTGATGAGCGCGCGTGGGAGGTTCTGCGATTCGCGGCCGGGCAGGCCGGCCAGACCCTTTCTAACAACCCTCATATACAGACTGTTAGAAAGGGTCCCGCGGCGGAGTCCCGGTCGATGAGCGCGCGCGTCCGCGAGGTCGTCAAGCACGCGCTGCGCGACGGTCATGCGCATGAGCGCCGCGAGCTCTCACGCGCTGTCCGCGACGCCGGCCTGAACGTCAACCAGGTCAGCCCTGTCCTGGCGCGCATGGATGAACTGGACAAGCATGAGCACGTTGGGACGGGCAGGCCGATGTACCGGGACACGAGCGTCCCATCACCGTTCAAGCGCGAGACCGGTGACGGCGGGAACGGCGCGGTCGTCGCGCTCGGGTCATGGCCCGCTTGTGATGATGGTTCCTGATCGCGTTTTGTGGCGTGCCGTGTGTGGCGTGTGCGGGCACACCAGCGGCGGGCAGCCCGTCCAGTACTCGACCCTCGCGCGCGAGTGGCTGTGCACGCCGTGCTGGTGGCATTGGACGCGCGGCGAGCCCGAGTGCGCCCGCGGCCGCGTGTGCGCGTGCCCGGAGTGCCGGGTCGTGGCGCGCATTAAGGCTGCGTTCGACGCTGCCGAGGAGCAGTGAATGTCCGGCCGGCTGCTCACCGCGCGCCAGGTCGCGGACATGATCGGCGTGAGCGCCGAGACCGTGCTGAGATGGACGCGCCGCCGCGACCTTCCCGCGATTCGGCTTCCCGGCGGCGCGATCCGCTACCGCGAGGCCGAGCTGGACTCGTGGATCGAGGGACGGGCGACGTCCGCGCGAGGAAGTGTCAGCAGCCCCACAGGACGCCGCCCAGCGGGTACGCTACCCGTGTCAGCAGTCCCCGAAGGCGAGGAGATGATCTAGATTGCCGCCGATTCAGCGCGGACAGGCTTACCGGCTCGGCGCGAACCGCTGGGGCCTCCGGTATTACGACCTGAACGGCGAACGGCGCTGCAAGTCGCCATTCCCGTCGAAGTCCGCGGCCCTGACGCATTACCGGGACGTGATCGAGCCGCAGTTGCGCGGCGAGCCCGCAGCACGGCCTGACATGACGCTCGCGGAGTTCGTCCCGCTCTACCTGCAACGGAACGCCGCGACTGTCCGCCCGGCGACCATCAGCACGCTCACGAAGCGGCTCAAGCACGCCACGCGCGCATTCGGCCCGATCCCGCTCGCCGACCTCGAACGCATGAGCGGCGAGATCGCCACTTGGCAAGCCAAGCTCCCCGAACGCTCCCGCTACGGGATCACGCAGGCGTTCCGGCAGACATTGGCCGCCGCCGAACGCTGGGGCTACATGAGCGCCAACCCGGCGAAGCAAGCGGGCCGCAACCCGCAGCCCTCACCGCGCGTGATCCCCACCGACAGTCGCGGCGAACTCGACGCCATCAGCCTCGAACTCCCGGCGATGTACAGGCCGATCCCCGTGTTCGCAGCTGCGACCGGCCTGCGGCCCGAGGAATGGGCCGCGCTCGAGCGCGGCGACGTCGACCGCCGGGGACGAACGCTCAACGTGCTCCGCTCCATCAGCGGCGGAGTGATCGTCGAACTAGGCAAGACGAGCGGCGCTCGACGCCAGGTCCCGCTGAGTCGTCGCGCGCTCGCAGCGCTCGACCAGCTCCCGCCCCGCCTAGACACGCGGAGACTGCTTACCGCCCCCCGAGGCGGGATCCTCGTCCTGGACGACTTCCGTCGCCGCGAGTGGCTCCCCGCGATCGAGGCATCCGGCACCAGCAGGCCCGCGAGGATCTACGACCTGCGAAGCACGTTCGCGAGTGACGCGCTCGCCGCAGGCGTAACCGTGTTCGAACTCGCCCGCATCATGGGCACCAGCGTCCACATGATCGAACGGCACTACGGGGCACTGTTGGACGGTGCCGGCGCTGGGATCGCCGGGCGGCTTGACCGGTTGGACGACGCCCGCGACGGGGCCGCGGCGGGCGCCGATGGCGTCTAGGCCACTACAGGGCCACACGCTGCGCCCACTTTCGCCCGAAGTGCAGGCCAAACACGAGCATGGCCCGGGGGCTGAATAGGCCTCCGGGCGTTACCGACATCGCCCGCTCGGGTCGCTGAATAGGCTTCCGGCCGTGTCGCTGCGCGTCGTCACGGCGGGGGAGAGCCACGGCCCCGGCCTCACCTGCATCGTCGAGGGCCTGCCCGCCGGGCTGGAGCTCGACCGCGACTCGGTCAACCGCGACATGGCGCGCCGCCAGCTCGGGCACGGGCGCGGCGGGCGGATGAAGATCGAGCGCGACACCGCTGAGGTGACCGCCGGTGTGCGCCACGGCCGCACGCTCGGCGGGCCGATCGCGCTCCAGGTGGCGAACCGCGACTACGCCAACTGGGAGGAGCGGATGAGCCCGTGGCCGGTCGAGGCGGACGTGCCGGAGGTGCACCTGCCGCGTCCCGGCCACGCCGACCTCGCGGGTGCCTGGAAGTTCGGCTTCACCGACGTTCGCAACGTGCTCGAGCGCGCGAGCGCGCGCGAGACCGCCGCGCGCGTCGCCGGCGGCGCACTCGTCAAGTCGTTCCTGCGCGCGCTCGGCGCCGAGGTCGTCTCGCACGTCACCCAGATCGGCTCGGTGCGAGCACCGCAGCGCGGCGACCTCCGGCTGGAGGACTTCGCAGCGGTCGACGAGTCGCCGGTCCGCTGCCTCGACGCCGATGCGAGCCCCGCGATGGTCGAGGAGATCAACGTGCTGCGCAAGCGCAACGAGTCGCTCGGCGGCGTGTTCGAGCTGCGCGCGTTCGGGCTCGCGCCTGGGCTCGGGTCGCACGTGTCGTGGGAGGAGCGCCTCGACGGGCGGATCGGCATGGCGCTGCTCTCGATCCAGGCGCTCAAGGGGGTCGGCCTCGGCGACGGGTTCGACCTCGCGGGACGGCCGGGCTCCGCGGCCCACGACGAGATCTTCTTCGACGCCGAGCGCGGCTACCACCGCGAGACGAACCGGTCGGGCGGGATCGAGGGCGGCATGACCACGGGAGAGCCGGTGATCGTGCGCTGCGCGATGAAGCCGCTGCCGACGCTGACCAAGCCGCTGCGCTCGGTCGACATCGCCACGCGCCGGCCGGCCCAGGCGCTGCGCGAGCGCACCGACTCGTGCGTCGTGCCGGCCGCCGGCGTAGTCGGCGAGGCGATGCTCGCGATTGTGCTCGCGCGCGCGTACCGAGAGAAGTTCGGCGGCGACCACATCGACGACGTGCTCGCCGCGCTCGCCGCCTACGAGGAGCGGATCGGGTGGAAGCGCCGCCGGCCGTAGGAGAGCCCGTGCTCGTCTTCATCGGGTTCATGGGCGCCGGCAAGACGAGCGCCGCCCGCGCCGCCGCGGCCGCGCTCGGCGGCCGCTCGATCGACTCCGACACGATCGTCGAGGAGCGCCTCGGCCAGCGCATCGACGAGTACTTCGCCTCCCATGGCGAGGGCGCGTTCCGGGAGCTCGAGGAGCAGGTCGTGTGCGAGCTGCTCGACAATCCGCCCGTGCCGGTGATCTCGCTCGGCGGCGGCGCCGCGGGCTCGGCGCGCGTGCGCGAGGCGCTCGAGCGGCACGTCGTCGTGCTGCTCGACGTGGACCCCGACACGGCCTGGCAACGCGCCGGCGGGCGCCGGCCGCTGGCGCGCGACCGCGAGCGCTTCGAGGCGCTGCACGCCGAGCGCGGGCCGCTGTACGAGTCGCTCGCCGACGCGATCCTGACCGACTCCGCGCGCGAGGTCGTGCGCCGGGCGACGCCCGCGCTGGCCGCGTTGCGCCGCACGCCGGAGGGCACGCGGATGCTGTGGGCGCGCAGCGCGTCGGGCGATTACCCGGTCTACGTCGGCGACGGCGCGCTGCGCCACGCGCCGCGGCCGCGCGCGCGACGCGCCTTCCTGGTCACCGACGAGACGGTCGGCGCGCTCTACGGCGAACAGGCGGGCGAGGTCGCCGCCACGCTCGCGATCCCGCCCGGCGAGCAGTCCAAGACGTGGGAGCAGGCGGGCCGCGTGCTGCGCGGCCTCGCGGGGGCCGGGATGGGTCAGGGCGACCACCTGCTGGCGCTCGGCGGCGGCGTCGTGGGCGACCTCGCCGGCTTCTGCGCCGCCAGCTACCAGCGCGGCGTGCCGGTCGTCCAGCTGCCGACGACGCTGGTCGCGCAGGTCGACTCCGCCTACGGCGGCAAGACCGGCGTCGACCTGCCCGAGGGCAAGAACTACGCCGGCGCCTACCACCAGCCGGCGGCCGTGATCGCCGACCCGACGCTGCTCGCGACGCTGCCGCGCGAGGAGCTTGCGGCGGGCTGGGCGGAGGTCGTCAAGACCGCGCTGATCGCTGGCGGCACGCTGTGGGAGCGGGTGCGGCGCGACGAGGCGACCGCCGACGCCGACCTCGTGCTGGCGTGCGCCCGGACGAAGCTCGCGATCGTGGCGCAGGACGAGCGCGACGCCGGCCGGCGCCAAGTGCTCAACCTCGGCCACACGGTCGGGCACGCGATCGAGACCGCGACGCGCTACTCCCGCTACCGCCACGGCGAGGCGGTAGGCCTCGGGCTGCTCGCCGCGCTGACGCTCTCCGGCCAGCCGGCGCTGCGCGCCGAGGTCGCGGCGCTGCTCGCGGCGCATGGGCTGCCGACCGAGCTCGATCCCGCGGTCGACCACGTGACGGTCCTGAGCGCGCTGGAGGGAGACAAGAAGCGGCGCGACGGGCGCGTGCGCTTCGTGCTGGTCGAGGCGCCGGGCGACGTGCGCCCCGGCCGGCCCGTGCCGGCCGACGAGGTCGTGCACGCTCTGGGAGAGTTGAGCCCCTGATGCGAAACCGCGTGGCCGTGATGCACGGGGTCAACCTCGATGCGCTCGATCGTCGGCCCGCCGATCTGTACGGAGGCCTGTCGCTCCCGCGGCTGGAGTTCAAGATCGAGCAGTTCGCGCGCGCGCTCGGGCTCGAGGCGCGCTTCTTCCAGTCCAACCACGAGGGCGAGTACGTCGAGGAGCTGCACCGCGCCGGCGACTACGCGGACGCGCTGCTGCTCAACCCGGGAGCGTGGACGCACTACGCCTGGTCGCTGCGCGACGCGGTCGAGATCGCGGCGCTTCCGGCGGTCGAGGTGCATCTCTCCGACGTCAAGCACCGCGAGTCGTTCCGGGCGATCTCGGTGCTCGAGGACATCTGCGTCGCCAGCATCAGCGGACAGGGTGTCGAGGGCTACCGGACGGGCCTCGAGCGCCTGAAAGCCGCGCTGTGAGCCGCGCCGATCGCGTCGCGGCAAGGCTCGCCGAGCGCGAGCTCGACCTGCTGCTCGTCACGGACGCGGTCAACGTGCGCTACCTGACCGGCTTCACGGGCAGCAACGGTCTAGCGATCGTCGGCCGCGACGTGCGCCGCTTCGTGACCGACTTCCGTTACGTCGAGCGCGCTCGCGCCGAGGTGTCCGGATTCGACCTGGAGTCCGCGCCGCGCGAGCTGCGCGAGGCGCTCGGCGGCGGCTGGCCCGCGGGCGAGCTGCGGCTCGGCTTCGAGGACCAGCACGTGTCGGTGCGCCGCCACGGCGAGCTGCGCGAGACGCTGCCCGAGCGGATCGAGCTGGTCCCGGCCGGCGACCTGGTCGAGGCCGAGCGGGCCGTCAAGGAGCCGGGCGAGATCGCCGCGATCCGCGCCGCGGCGGCGCTCGTCGACGAGATCTACGCCTGGCTGGCCGGGCAAGGGCTCGTGGGGCGGACCGAGCGTCAGGTGGCGCTGGCGCTGGAGCAGGAGATGCGCATGCGCGGCGCCGCAGGCCCGAGCTTTCCCTCGATCGTCGCCGCGGCCGAGAACGGCGCGCTGCCGCACGCGGTGCCGCGAGACGTCGCGATCCCGCCGGGCACGCTCGTGACGCTCGACATCGGCGCCCGACTCGACGGCTACTGCTCCGACTGCACGCGCACGTGGGCGACGGGCGAGCTCGACGACGACCTCGCCGAGCTCTACGACACGGTGCTGCGAGCGCAGAAGACCGCCCTCGTCGCAGTCCGCCCGGGGCCGGAGGGCCGCGAGGTCGACGCCGTCGCGCGCAATCTGATCGCCGCCGCCGGGCACGGCGAGCACTTCGGGCACGGGCTCGGTCACGGCGTCGGCCTGGACGTCCACGAGGCGCCGCGGCTCGCCCGCACCGCGACCGGCCGGCTGGAGGCCGGCAACGTGGTGACCGTCGAGCCCGGGATCTACGTGCCAGGCCGCGGCGGCGCGCGGATCGAGGACCTCGTGGTGGTGACCCCCGAGGGCCACGACGTGCTGAGCGCGACCCCGAAGGCGCGTAGGGTCGTGGCCTGATCGGTCCAGCCGCGCTCAAGCCGGGACGCCCCCCGGCCGATATCGAGCGCGATGGAACTTCGAGCCCGCATTCGCCCCCTGTCGCGCCGCGCCGCCTGGATGGCCGCGCTGGTCGCCCTCTTCGCCTCCGCCATCGCGGGGGCGGTAGCCCCCGACGCCCTCGCCGCGACGAGGGCGCCCGTGATCACGAGCATCGCGCCGAAGCACGTCGCCGTCGGCGAGTACCTCACGATCAAGGGCCGCCACTTCCGCAGCGGGCGCAACAAGAACACGGTCGTCTTCAAGCGCGACGGCGCACGCGCGATCTTCGTCAAGGCGCAGTACGGCACCCGCAAGATGCTGCGCGTCAAGGTCCCGGCGACCCTCCAGAAGTTCTTCGCGATCAGGGACGGGAACCCCGTTCCGACGCGCTTCCGCCTGCGCGTGCTGGCGAGGAAGTTCGGCAAGCGGTTCACGTCCCGCAGGCTCTCCCCGATCGTCTCGGGGCCGCGCCCGCCGGCGCCGCCGGCCGAGTCGCTGGCCGACGGCGATTGCGACGGCGACACGATCAAGAACAAGTTCGAGGACGACGACGACAACGATCTGCTGCTCGACGTGGTGGAGCTGGCGATCGGGACCGATCCGTGCCGGCCGGACACCGACGCCGACGGCGTCGAGGACGGCTACGAGTACCAGTCCGCCAAGGACCTCAACGACGACGAGTACCAGGGCGATCCGAACCAGGTTCTCCCGTATCCCGGCAAGCGCCCGTACCCGAACCCGCTTTACAAGGACGCCGAGCTCGACTACGACGGCGACAGCCTCACGCTGGCCGAGGAGCAGTCGCTCTGGCGGTACACCCATGGCGTCAACCACAGCGCCGGCCGCACGCTCGAGCCTTTGAGCTACTCCGACGGCAACCAGCACTCGATCTACACGCGCGTCAACGGGCGCCGCGTGCCGTCGCTCGCGGTCGCCGGCTACGACCGCCACCAGGAGTTCCTCGGCTGGGCGTCGGCGAGCGGCTACGTGAACGTGCTGATCCCGCCGATGGTCCCGAACGGCCCGCCGGCCGGCTACTACGACATCCGCGACACCAACCTCAGCGGCGGCGCGCCTGACGCCGGCGAGCTCGAGTACTCCGACTACAACGGCAACGGCAGGCTGTCCGACGACGAGCGCGACGAGGACGCCGACGGTCTCGCGAACTTCGAGGAGACCCACGGCCGCATGTCCCCGGGCTACTGGGCCGGGTGCTACAAGAACGAGAAGCCCTACGGCATCCCGTACGCCGGCACCCGCGTCGACGACGCCGACTCCGACGGCGACGGCGTTCGCGACGGCGCCGACGACCAGGACCACGACGACGTCCCGAACCTGATGGAGCTCAGCCGCTTCGCCGCCTCCGGCGAGATGGACTGGCAGGCGGGCAGCCCCTGCCGCATCAGCGATTCGATCGAGTTCAACGAGGTCGACCTCAACGGCGACGGCAAGCCGGACTCGGCGAAGCTCCTGCACCCCGACGTCTGGGGCCGGGTCAACCCGTTCAACCCCTGCCTGCCCGCGACCAACGCGCGCACCTGCACCTCGCACCCGTCGATCTCGGGCGCAGCGGCTCCGTTCGACGACTCGCCGAACTGGCTCTCGCTGCAGTAGCGACGTACCAGCAGCACCCTGCCGACCGGAGCCCGCCCTGTGCGGGCTCCGGTCGTTTCGGGCGTCAGGCGAAGACGCGCTCGAGGTTGTCGAAGCACGCGTTCCAGCCGTGCTCGTGCTGCGCGCGCGACTCCTCGCTCGTCAGCTCGCTGTGGGTGAGCTCGACACGCGTGCCGTCGCCGTCGGCGCGGAAGTCGACGGTCACGCGGCTCGACTCCCCCGCGGGCTCCCAGGCCCACGTGTAGATCAGGCGGTCGGGTCGGCGGACCTCGATGTACTCGCCACCGACGGTGTACTCGCCGCCGGCCTGCGGATCGCGCATCGTCAGCCGGTAGCGGCCGCCGGGGCGCAGGTCGACCTCGGCGAGCGGGGTCGCCCAGCCGGGGCCGGCCGCCCACCATCGCTGCAGCAGGTCGGGGTTCGTCCAGGCGTCGAACACGGCGTCGGGCGGCGCACTGAAGCGCCGCTCCATCCGGAGCTCGTTCTGCCGGGTTGTGGCTGCTTCGCTCACTGCTCCTCCAGACGGTCGTTGGCCTGCTCGCCGAGGTACTCCTCGACGACGTCGAACTTGCGCTCCCACAGCGCCCGCTGGCGCTCGATCCACTCGGACGCGCCGTCGAGCGGCGCGTGCGCCAGGCGCAGCCTGTGCGTCCGGCCCTCGATCGCGCGGACGACCACGCCGGCGTCCTCGAGCACCCGGAGGTGGCGGCTGATCGCGGGCTTGGAGACCGGGAAGCCGCGGGTCGCCTCGCCGACGCTGGCCGGCCCCGTTCCGAGCCGCTCGACGATCGCGCGCCGCAGCGGGTGGGCGAGGGCGGCAAAGCTGCGGTCGAGCGGGAGCTCATTGTTAACCACAACGTGAACAGTATGCCGGCCGTCAAGCGCGGGCTACGCTTCGTCGAACGCCATGCCCGACGGACCCCAGGAAGATCTGCGCGCGTCCGATGCCGACCGCGAGGCGGCGGTCGAGCGGCTGCGCGTCGCGGCGATGGAGGGACGGCTGGACCCGGCCGAGCTCGACGAGCGCATGTCGGTCGCCTACGGCGCGCGCTGGTGCTCCGAGCTGAAGCAGCTGACGGTGGACGTCACGCCGGCTCCCGCGCCACCGCCGGCGCCGCCGGCGCGCCCGACGTTCGTGCGCCCGCCGCGGTCGACGAACGGCTTCGCGATCGCGTCGCTCGTCGTCGGCGCCGTCTGGATGTGGTGGATCGGCTCCGTCCTCGCGGTGGTGTTCGGCCACGTCGCGCTCAGCCAGATCGCGCGCACGGGCCAATCCGGCCGCGCCATGGCGATAGCGGGCCTCGTGCTCGGGTACTGCGGCCTGGCGGCGCTGGCCGCGACGATCCTGGCCGTCGGGCTGGACTGAAGGCGTGCTCACGCGGGAGCGTGGGCCTGTTCGTCCCTGCGCTTCGACTCCGAAGGCCGCTGCCCTTCTACGCTCTTCCGGTCGCATCTCACGGCCCGAGTCACCGATCCACGCATGATCTCCACGAATCAGTTCAAGAACGGCAGCCACATCGAGGTCGAGGGCACGGTCTTCAAGATCCTCGAGTTCCAGCACGTCAAGCCGGGCAAGGGGGGCGCGTTCGTGCGGACCAAGCTGCGGCGTACCGCCGACGGCGCGGTGATCGACCGGACGTTCCGGGCCGGCGAGAAGTTCCGGCCCGTTCGGACGGAGGCGCGCAAGATGCAGTTCCTCTACGCGGACGGGACCGACGCGCATTTCATGGACGAGCAGTCGTTCGAGCAGCTCGCGATCCCCGAGAGCTCGATCGCGGAGACGCTCAGGTGGATCAAGCCGAACCAGTCCGTCGACCTGCTGTTCATCGACGACCGGCCGTCCGACGTGCAGCTCGCCGCGTCGGTCGAGCTCGAGGTAACGCACACGGAGCCGGGCGTCCGCGGCGACACCGCGTCGGGCGGCGGCAACAAGCCCGCGACGCTCGAGACCGGCGCCACGATCCACGTCCCGCTGTTCGTCAACATCGGCGACCGGGTCAAGGTCGACACGCGCTCGGGCTCGTACATGTCGCGCGCGTAGTGTCCCGCCGGTCGGAGCAACGCCGCGCCGCGGTCTTCGCGCTCTACCAGCACGAGCTGACCGGCCGCCCGCTCGACGAGGTCTTCGAGCGCGGCGCCGGCGGGTTCACGCGGGCGCTCGCGCACGCGACGTCCGACCACCAGGAGGAGCTCGATGCTCACATCGCGCGCCACGCGGAAGGCTGGGCGCTCGAGCGGATCGCTCCGCTGGAGCGCGCGATCATGCGTGTCGCGCTGCTCGAGATGCTGCATCCGGATCTCGTCCAGGGTGACCGTCCGATCCCGCCGGAGGGGGCGATCGTGGAGGCCGTCGACACCGCCAAGGAGTTCTGCGCCGCGCAGGCGCCGGCGTTCGTCAACGGCGTCCTGGGCGCGGCGTTGCGCTCGGTGCGCGAGAATGGCGCCTCGCATGCCTGAGCAGCGGCTGGAAGAACTCATCACGCGGCTGGAGCACGCCGCGAACGAGCTGCGCTCCGGCGATCTGGCTTCCGAGCGCGCCGCTGCGCTCGTGGACGACTGCGCCCGGCTGGCGTCCGAGGCCAGCGCGGAGCTCGACCGGCGCGTACGCGCAGCCGACGGCGGCCCGCCTGCGCCGGGCCAGCTCGCGCTGGGCTCGTGAGCACCCGCGAGCACGTCACCGCCGGCGGGGACGCCGCCGGCGCGGCCTATCCCGACCACCTCCGGGCCGAGGTAGAGGCGTACCTCGCCGGCCTGCGCTTCGCGCGCGAGCTTGCCACCGCGGGCCTGGAGGAG
>Ga0307415_100001685_pt1 | contig 10737 bp, 11 predicted proteins | sample DK1Cmetagenome_FD_204524 | JGI IMG/M metagenome (GOLD analysis project Ga0307415, IMG submission 204524) | Maize rhizosphere microbial communities from greenhouse at UC Davis, California, United States - DK15-C-2 | ecosystem: Host-associated > Plants > Roots > Rhizosphere > Soil | place: USA...
GTTGGAGGGAATAAAAGAATCCAACCCTGTGGCTGTGGGCGACCGGGTGGCCTTTAACCACGATCACGATATCGGCTCGATTACAGAAATTCTTCCGCGAACCAATCACATCCTCAGACAATCAGTGAAGAAGACCGGGCATGCCCATGTTCTTGCTGCCAATGTGGATCAGGCTTTCCTCGTAGTCACCGTGGCGTTGCCAAAGACATCCGTAGGGTTCATCGACCGCTTTCTTGTCTCTGCTGAATCCTTTGGCATCCCCCAAACAATTGTCTTTAACAAGAAAGATCTCCTGAACGAAGACGAATTGGAGTATCAGGAGGCACTGATGCACCTGTACAGAAGTATCGGAATCACTGTGATCTCCGTATCAGCACTCAACAATGATCTTGCAGATGTCAGGTCGCGGCTTGAAGGAAAGACAACGTTGTTTGCCGGCCATTCGGGCGTTGGGAAGTCCACGCTTCTGAATATTATAGATCCGCAATTAAATCAAAAGGTAGGAGAACTCTCGGGCTACTCCGATAAAGGCAGACACACCACCACTTTCGCGGAAATGTTTAAGATAGGTGATAAGACGTTCGTGATCGACACACCAGGCATCAAGGAATGGGGACTCGTTGACATGAATGAACAAGAGCTGTCGGACTATTTTCCGGAAATGCGAAACATTCGATTGGAATGCAAGTACGGCTCACGATGTCTGCATGTTAACGAACCAAAATGTGCTATTATCCCGGCGGTTGAGAAAGGAATAATCCCGCCAAGCCGATACGAGAGTTACCTCAGCATTTTGTCTGGTAAAGATAACAGGAAGTAGTCTGAGAACGGGTGGTGTTCGCGCAAAGGGAATCAAGCCGGGTAGCGAAGAGCCTTGTTCCTGATGTACAGTCGCACGTATTTTATGGCGAGCGGAAATGCCAACAGCCGGAGACAAGTTCGGACTTCATATCTTATTCGTCCGGCCAAAGCCGCCTGCTCGTCCGTTGTTCGGTTTAATGACATGATCTTTTCACAAACCCTGTAGGTAGACTCTTGCTGTCCGCTAAAGAAAGAGAATTGCTTATGAGACATTGACCTTGGTATCACACGTTTCTTTACCAGTACTTCCGGCGTATAGCAGTAGTTAAAATTTCGGGACGACCGGATCCAGAAGTCAAAATCTTCGTACGCAAGCGACTCGTCATAGCCCCCGAGTGATCTGATAACACTTGCGCGGTACATCATGGTAGGTGAACAGATGAAGAACCGCTTAACGAGCTCCCTGTATATGTTGCCTTGGGGAATTGACTCATGCGGAAATCGCTGCGAGTGACGAAACAGTGTATGTCCGCCGACGTCAATCCAGTACGCATCCGTGAAGTTCACTCCATAAGATTGATCGTATGTCAAAAAAGTTGCGACACCCTTGCTTACCCGCTCTGGAAGCAACACATCGTCCGCAGCAAGGTCAATGATAAATTCTCCCCTTGCATGCACCAACGCATGATTGAACGCCTTGCAGTTTCCAATATTTTGTGACAACGGCAAGAAAGTCACATGAGGAAAAGGTTTCAGAAATTGTTCTATCACTGATACGCTGGCATCTGTACTTGCATCATCAACGACAACCATCTGGATGTTGTCATAGGTTTGATCGAGTACAGAGGCGATCGCTTCACGCACATAATCCGCCTGATTGTAACAAAGGCAAATAACCGAGACGAGAGGCTTCATCAGCGGAACCTTCTTGAGAATGTGAACTTATGTGTAAGCTGCGCTCCAAGTTCACACTTGAATTTTACGAGTTTAAAGTTCGGCTCCCCATCCACAGTGGAGGTCCCCAAATCCAGCAGTCGTATGTTCTCCGTCTGGCAATAGTTGTAGATACCTTCCATCAAAATGAGTGCAGGGCGCAGTGATCCAAGTCGCCGGATATGATCTGAGATAAAATGGTAGAGGACGTCCTGATACGTTCTTATGGTAACAGATGCGGCCACCATTTTGCCGTCGTGATACACTGCAAAAATTAAGTATTCCGAGGGAAAGCGTTCAACAAATAGTTGCAGATCTTTTAGTGTGATCGACAGTCTATAATTCTTTTGCTGACGGCAGGCCTCGATGAACTCATACACGACCGGCAGCGAGGTGTGCTGCAGTTGGCGGAAGTTCAGGCCGCCTTCGTCGCGGCATTGATGCAACTTTCTTTTTTTCCGCGGATGAATGATATCAGTAAACGTGTTCCGTGTAACCGGGACGATCGCACCCACTTCATGTTCCTCCACAGAATAATTTCGGGTGACGAAAAAGTTTGACACGAGGGTCATTGCTTCGGGAGCATAAAGCTCCGGAGGATTTTTAATAAACACTTCAGACAATCCCGCATCTTTCAAACAATTATTTACATAATCAAGAAAGCCGTAGACAAGGTGTTGGGGCAGAAGGGCGGAAACCTCAAGAGATCCAAACGGCGCACGCAACGGGCTCCGAGCAATGCCGTCTGCCACAAAGAAATGAAACGATGCGTGTGCCTCGTGCTGTGCAGGTGCCAAGACATAAAATGATCGCCAGCCCGTTGGTGACTGAATGTACCGATAAGCAGACCGGTTAAAGATAGCAATTGGAAAGCAGCATCTATAGCCTGCAGGAAGACGACCTTCGAAGAATATAAATTCTTTCTTTAATACGGGATGCTGATCTGTCACGTGAAGCCTGATAACGACGTGGCTACAAAAGCCACAATGTTCTTCTCAAGTTACGCACTTGTCCTTAAAGGATCAAGAGCAGTCAGACCTCGACCCGGGTTCTCACCTTACTCCAATTCTTGATTTGCCAGAACACTTTTCCGGTAGTCAGGTGATTACCCTTTTCATCGTGGATCTTTACTTCACAGGGAACAACTACTGCATCACGCGATTGCAACGGCTCGTAGATATTTTCGGCAAACCATTTCTCCGTCGTTGAAAATTTCGCGGTAGCGTTCATTTTGCCCTGGTAATGATAATCCATCTCAAGACGTTGCATGATCAGACGAAACTTTTTTCCGTCGAGCTTTGAGACCAGCAGAAAGCCGGTAGTGAATTCAGATAACGTAGCCAGGGCGCATGCATGAAGGCCGCGGATATGGTTGAAGTTTCTTTTTGTGTACGGAATAACCGTGATTAAATGGAAGTCTCCTATTTCTACAACTTTAAATCCATGTGGCTTGTTGAACGGCACCATTCTGTTCAGAGACCAGTTCAACAGTCGCAAATAAAATGAAGAGTGTTTTGCTTTTTCAATTATCTTGGCCGGATCTAGCATAATTTCTTAGTTGAACATGAAGTTATGAAATCCGCTGGCACAGTCCTAGGCTTGTACGCAAAGGGGTGCGCCGTTCTAATTGATGAACCTAATGAAAAAGAAAATAGCAGTGCTCGGTGCGGGGCTCGTTGGAAAGGCCATCGCTATCGACCTTTCGAAAAGTTTCGAAGTAACATCTCTTGACATTAGCGAGAGCTCTTTCAAAGAACTGCAGAGCTACGGCATCAATACACGCATGCTGGATGTGACCAACCATCAGCAGTTACAGTCTTATATCGCCTCCTTCGACCTCATCATTGGCGCAGTACCCGGGTTCCTTGGTTTCAATACTGTCAGGGCTGTGATTGAAGCGGGAAAGAATATGGTTGACATTTCTTTTTTTCCGGAAGATCCGTTTGAGCTCGATGCGCTCGCGAAGAAAAACAATGTGACCGTCGTAACAGACTGCGGCGTTGCCCCGGGAATGGGGAACATCATCCTGGGATATCACCACAGCAGGATGAAGATCCATTCTTACGAGTGTCTGGTCGGAGGTCTACCTGTTGTGCGCGAATGGCCTTACGAATACAAGGCCGTATTCTCCCCCATTGATGTCATTGAAGAATACACACGGCCAGCGCGGTACGTCCAGAACGGCGCCCTCGTAGTGAAGGAAGCTCTGTCTGACCCCGAACTTGTTCATTTTCCCGGTATCGGAACCCTTGAGTCCTGGAACTCCGATGGCCTCAGATCACTCATCAAGACCATGGCCGGCATACCAAATATGATAGAAAAGACACTGCGGTATCCCGGGTGCATTGAATACCTGCGTGTGCTTCGGGAATCTGGTTTCTTTTCGTACGAGGAAATGGAAGTCAAAGGCGTGCGCGTCAGGCCCATCGATGTTACGGCCAAACTATTATTTCCAAAATGGAAGCTTAAGCCGGGAGAAAAGGAATTTACCGTAATGCGGATACGTATCGAAGGGGAGGAGAAAGGACTTACGAAAAGATATGAGTACAACGTCCTTGACCATACGGATACGGTGACCGATACGTTGTCCATGGCGCGAACCACCGGATACACTTGCACGGCAGCCGCACATCTTGTCCTCGACGGAGCTTACAGCCGGATCGGGATTTCTCCGCCTGAATATGTCGGAGAAGACGAAAATAATTTTCGGAGGATTATGGACCACCTGAAGATGCGCGGAGTCCATTACGACGTACAACAACTCTGATCCGAAAGGGCGCGACCTCAGGCGCTAGCTGGTTGCAGGCACCTTGCTGAATAAGTACACCGCGTATAAAATCAGGAGTCCCGCACCAAGACTCATCGCGCCCGCAAAAGCAAAAAAGTACATGAACTCGATGACGCCGAACGCCACGTATGCCAGGGCTATCGGAGACAGTATTTTTCGCGCAAAGATCCTGTTCGTCTCGCCCACGCTGGAACATGTCCAGAGCACACTGATAGACATTGCGTAAAGAAAAAACATGATCGAGCTATAGCCTGTGAAGTAATCCGCCATACTTCGGGTAGCACCCATGAACTCAGCCGAGTGACTTTTCATGGCGGCAACGACACTCTGCATGCCCGAATCCTCAGGACTATCCCAGGTTGAGTGGCCCAATGCATGACCCAGTAAGTGTATCAGGATGAAGATGCATGCAATTCTCAGCGCAACTTTTGCCTTCATGTTTATTGGATGTTTAATTCATCAGTGTTATTGCGCAATTTACTCTTCCAGAAACCGTACGCAAAATAAATCGCCAGACCGACCGCAAGCCATCCTAGGAAATAAATCCAGGACACCGCTGGTATTTCAATAAGCAGGTACGAACAGAAGAGGACACCCATAATGGGGATCAATGAAAAATTACGGACGAAGGTTAACACGCTGAGCACTGCGCTCAGGACAACAAAGATGAGAAACAGCAAACTTTGCAGGTTAAAAGCGGAAGGGTCCGTCACTGTATTCACAACTTCATACCTTACAAAGTAGATGTAAACGAGAAAGACCACAGGCACAATGAATTTGCCATTGATATATGGCAATCTGAATCGTCCCTGATGATGGGACTGAGCAGACGCAGCGATACGCGGAAGCATCAGCACTCCGCCGGATACGAGGACGAATGCAAACAACGTCCCTATGCTAGTCAGGTCCGTCATAAGATCACTCGCCATGAACAGGGACGGGATGGCCACAATGACGCCTGTCACGATTGTTGAAAACCAGGGCGTCTGATACCTGGGATGGATCTTTGCGAATGCCTGAGGTAATAGTCCGTCCCGGCTCATGCTCATCCAGATGCGAGGCTGACCAAGTTGAAACACCAGCAACACACTGGTGGTGGCGACCACGGCACTGATTGAAACAATGTAACCGATCCACTCCTGCCCTACCCGGTCAAACACGAACGCAAGAGGATCTGTCACCCTGAGTTCGGTAAAGGGCACCATGCCTGTAAGTACGAACGATATCAGAATGTAAAGCACCGTGCAGATCAGCAATGAATAGATCATTCCCCTCGGCAGATCACGTTGCGGATGCCTGCATTCCTCGGCGGTAGTCGAAATTGCGTCGAAGCCGATATAAGCATAAAATACGGCCGAGACGCCTCGCAATACCCCCTGAAATCCGTTGGGCATGAATGGACTCCAATTTGATGGCTGGACATAAAAGAAACCGATCACTATCACAAAAAGGATCACGACAATCTTGAATACTACGAGAAAGTTGGTAGTCTTCTTACTCTCCTTGATCCCGACGTAAGTGAGTATGCTGATAAGCACCACGATGATAAAAGCCGGGACGTTAATAAAGAGATGTTTGCCAAAAAGGATTGGTGCCGAGTTCCATGCATTTTGCACGAAGGTGAGATTTTCATCCAGTGGCCGGCCTTGCGCCAGCGCGGCCTCGACTTCCGCATAGGCCGCACGTGCTGTGGAAGGATCGGTCGTAAGCCAGGCAGGAAGATATAAACCAAAGCCCTCAAGCAAATTGTTAAAGTATCCGCTCCATGAAATTGCGACGACAATGTTCCCTATTGCGTACTCGAGGATCAGGGCCCAGCCAATCACCCATGCAATCAGCTCTCCGAACGAAACATAGGCGTACGTATAGGCACTGCCGGCTATCGGCACACGACTGGCAAACTCCGCGTAACACAGCGCTGAAAAACCGCATGTCACTGCTGTTATGAGGAATAGCAGCGAAATCCCCGGACCTCCGTTGTACGCCGCTGAGCCGATGGTTGAAAATATCCCTGCGCCCACCACAGCCGCGATGCCCATGGAAACAAGGTCGCGAACCCCTAACACCTTTTTTAATGCACTTCCATGCCCGTCGCCACCGCCCTCTTTCACTTCCTGAACAGTAGAGATGATCGACTTCTTGCGGAAAAGCGGGTTGGACATCTGCTTGGCGATTAAGCAGCCAAAATAAGAAAATAAAGAACTTGAAAAGAACGGCACGCCTGCCCCTAATGTTTCCCTACCCGTGAGGCTATCCGTCATGTGCTTTTGCAAAGAAATGTCCGGCGGCCGTAATCTTGGAGCAAACTGCTCAGGAGTTTAGGATTTTTAAGTTAACTTAAGGGCACCTTTATCTGCCTTTAGGTAAAATTTTTTGGGTATTTATAATACTTTTTTGCATGGATGTGGTTCAACTTAATGATAACAAAGACGAGCTGTCTGGTGTGGAAGAACTCAGAGTCAGCATCACTGTCGAGGAGATAAACAATCTGCCGCTTAGAACCTTCAACGGCAAGACATTCGTAATAAGCAACGCCGACCAGCTTGGAAAGATCGTAAAGGAGATCGAGTCACACGATGTCGTCGGTTTTGACACAGAAACCCGCCCGAGTTTCAAGAAAGGACAGGTCTTTCAGGTGTCCCTTCTTCAATTAGCGATTCCGAACAAAGTATTTCTCATTCGCCTTAATCACACCGGAGTCACAGCAGAACTAGCCGGGCTGTTCTCGAATCCGAGAGTCATAAAGGCGGGTGTTGGTATTCGGGATGACCTTAAAGCATTGCAGAAATTGCGGCCATTCGAACCGGTCAACTGCCACGATCTGTCATCGCTTGCCAAGCAGGCTGGTCTTCAGGTCGAGAGCGTAAAGAAGCTTACTGCGCTGCTTCTTGGTTTCAGGATCTCCAAGAGCGCACAGACCTCAAATTGGGAGGTTGCTACCTTTACACAAAAGCAAATCGAATACGCAGCCACCGACGCGTGGGTGTGCCTCGAACTTTTCAAAAAACTCAAACCAAAAAACAGTCAGCTATTTTCCAGCCTGCGTTAGAACGTCCCTGATGTCAAGATCGGTTAAGATTATCGAGAAGAAACTTTTATCAGACAATTGGTACAAGTTATACAAGTACACATTTGAAATGCCCGGGCCTGACGGCAAACCGCATCAGCAAAGCCGCGAAGCGTATGATCGCGGCAATGGTGCAGTCATCCTTCTATACAACCGGAAGCGACAGACGGTCATACTCACAAAACAGTTCCGGCTACCCACTTTCGTAAATGGCAACCCCGACGGCATGATGATCGAGGCGTGCGCAGGCTTGCTTGACCAGGATGATCCGGAGGACTGTATCAGGCGCGAAACCGAAGAGGAAACCGGTTACCGCATTGAGCACGTGCAAAAAATTTACGAGGCATACATGTCGCCTGGATCCGTCACCGAGATCCTTTACTTTTTTACCGGCGAATATTCCAGCGATCAAAAGGTAAATGAAGGAGGGGGTGTCGACCACGAACAGGAAAATATCGAAGTGCTTGAGCTCCCATTTGAGAAAGCATGGAAGATGGTAGCCAGCGGGGAGATCCGGGATGCAAAGACGATCATGCTCCTTCAGTACGCAAAGCTAAACCTGGGTTTCTGACGTCGAACGTTTCGTTTAAGTCACTTCCATAAGCTTGCATTATAAGTAAGGAGGAATTTACCTACCAGTTTCCGCCATTCACCTACCGCGCGCGGACGACAGCCTATCTGCAGTGGCCACTCGTGAAGCGCAGCCGTACATTTGGTTACCATTAGAAATCACATGGAAACCTATAACACAAACACAAGCACTTCCGGTACACAGCCCGGAAAGATCACTTCCGACCCGAATCGCAACGGACGTATTTTTGGCGGTATTTTTATCGTTGTCGTTGGCTTGATCCTTCTTGCCCGGCAGGCGGGCGCGGAAATTCCGCGGTGGTTGTTCTCATTTGAAAGCATTCTCATCGGTGTTGGTCTTTACATTGGGATTCGCCAATCTTTCAGGGGCGTTGCGTGGCTAATCCCCACCCTGGTGGGTGTGTTCTTCCTCTTCGACGATTTCTATCCGGAAATTGACATTGAAAACTTCATCTGGCCGATCATCATCATCGCTATTGGCTTGTTCATGATATTCCGCGGCGGAAAAAAAAAGTCTGATTGGAGGGCGTGGGAAAGAGAACACGCTCGATCCGGTGATCTTGCGGATGATTTCCTTGACTCAACGGTAGTGTTTGGAGGTGTCAAAAAGAACATCATTTCCAAAGATTTTAAGGGCGGCGAAGCGGTCACCGTCTTCGGCGGCACCGAGATCAATCTGATGCAGGCGGATCTGACCGGACCAGTTGTACTCGAACTTACACAAGTCTTTGGAGGAACGAAGCTTATCGTCCCTCCTCACTGGAAAATCCAATCCAAGGACATGGTCGCCATCCTCGGTGGCATTGACGACAAACGGCCGATGCTTGGTAAGCCTCAGGGCGAAGAGGGTGAACGGGTGCTGATCCTGAAAGGCACATGCCTGCTTGGAGGAATTGACATCAGGAGTTTTTAAGGGGCAACTGGTCGCCCCGATATAGATGCGACGGGAAGTGCAGAATTAAAAAACGGGCTCATGGAATGGTACATCTCTAAAATTGTATTCAGAATTTCGGCTGAAAACACCGAACAAAAACCACAGTTCGACGAACAACTGCGGTTGATCGCGGCCGACTGTGCAGAGGAAGCTTTTCTGAAAGCGCGGACTATCGGCATAGGTGAGGAGGACTCGTTTCTTAACGAAAACAAAAAGACAGTTAAATGGGAATTTATCAATGTTGCCGAGATCATGCCTTTGAACAGGCTTGAGGATGGGATGGAAATTTATTCCCAGATCCATGAAACTGAAGAGGCCAGCTCCTATATTCATTGCATCCATCAAAAAGCCATCTTTTTGCGGACACATTCAATCTAAATAATTTCGCTTGCTGCTGGCCCAGGGCTTTTCATATCGGAGACTGAGTTATTTTTTCCTGTTGTGGTGTAGTTGCTGGATTGTGCTTCAAACAATTGCATTACGGTCGACATTCGCATTCGGATGGGGAGTCAGTTTTGCGGATTCAGCGGTCACAAATCTCATCATTGCCATAGCAGGATATGACATGATTCTGGTAATGAAGTACTACCGCCCACGGCCCATCATCCGCGTGGCCATTAGTGTCGGACTTACTTTCATCTGTGTATTCGCTATCCATCACATTACATTACTTCTCATTTCGGAAACGCCAGAGTATGTAAGCTTCCTTGACAAATCACTTTTCATCCGGGGGCTTTATGTGTGGCTCATGATCGCACTGGTGACCGCTCTGACCGGTCTGTGGTTCGCCGTGCTGGAGCATCAGGAGGCTGATAGCCGCACCGCCACAGCGGAGAAACTGGCCCGCGAGGCCGAGTTGTCGCGCCTGCGACAGCAATTGCAACCGCATTTCTTGTTCAATAGCTTGAATTCTATCAGTGCGCTCGCCGGCTCTCGGCCTGAAGAAGCCAGGAAGATGATTCACCAGCTTTCTGATTTCTTCCGCGGTACTCTGAAAAAAGATGATCAGCAGCTCATATCGCTGTCGGAGGAGCTTGAACATCTCACGCTGTACCTGGAGATAGAAAAAGTCCGTTTTGGGCATCGGCTTAAGACCGTTATCGAGTGCGATGATGCCGCGTCGGCAATGAAAATTCCACCGCTTTTATTGCAGCCAGTTGTGGAGAATGCCATTAAATTCGGCTTGTATGATACGCTGGGTGAAACACTTATCGGTGTTTCCGTTTCTGCGGAAAAGAATTATCTGAAGATCGAGGTCGCAAATCCTTTTGACGCGGCTTCTGCTCCGCCGCGGCGGGGCACCGGGTTTGGGCTGGACTCAATCCAGAGGCGATTGTCTCTTCTGTATGCGCGTAACGATTTGCTGACAACCGCCCAGAAAGAGAATATCTTTACCACCACCATACGAATTCCGCAAAGCGCATGATCAAAGCTGTAGTCATAGATGACGAACCACTAGCACGGACGATCGTTTCTGAGTATCTAAAGTCGTATCCGGAAATAACTGTAGTTCACGAATGCAACGACGGGTTTGAAGGAGTCAAATCGATTGCCCATCACAAGCCAGAGCTCATCTTCCTCGATATACAAATGCCGAAGATCAATGGCTTCGAAATGCTGGAA
>Ga0307415_100001686_pt1 | contig 10732 bp, 8 predicted proteins | sample DK1Cmetagenome_FD_204524 | JGI IMG/M metagenome (GOLD analysis project Ga0307415, IMG submission 204524) | Maize rhizosphere microbial communities from greenhouse at UC Davis, California, United States - DK15-C-2 | ecosystem: Host-associated > Plants > Roots > Rhizosphere > Soil | place: USA...
ACGACGGTCCAGATCCGTCCGGGCCTCAGCCGCATCCGGGCGACGCTGGTGCCTCGCACCGACTGGGTCGGCCAGTGGCCGAGCGCCTGGCTCGCCGGCCTCGGCACCCCGTGGAACACGCTCCAGCTCGGTGGCAGTTTTCGCCTCCTGTCGCCGGGCGTGACGATCGAATCGGTCGAGGGCCGCTGGCGCCTCGACGGCCGGGTCGAGCTCGTCCTCGACGGCGTATCGTCGCGCCTGACGACGCTCGACACCCTCGGCAGCTACCGCGTGACGCTGACTGGCGCCAGCAACGGCCCGACCCTGCTGACGGTGACCACGCAAGAAGGCCCGCTGCAGCTGAGCGGCAACGGCACCTGGGGACCCGGCGGCGTCAAGTTCCGCGGCGAAGCGCGCGCCGAGGCGGCGAGCGAAGCAGCCCTCTCGAATCTTCTCAACATCATCGGTCGTCGCGACGGCGCGCGATCGATCATTTCGATCGGATGACGATGACTTCATTCAGCGCTTCGCGCGCGACCTGGCTGCGCAAGACCTGCGCCACGGCGGTCGCGGCAGCGCTCGTCGTCGGCTCGGTCCCGATGCAGGATGCCTTCGCGCAAAGCGGCGCCGCGCGCTTTCGCGGCGAGCCGGTGACGCTCAACTTCGTCAACGCCGAGATCGAGGGCGTCGCGCGGGCGATGTCGGCGATCCTGCGCCAGCAGTTCGTCGTCGATCCGCGCGTGCGCGGCACGATCACGCTCTACAGCGAGCAGCCGCTGACGCCGCGCGAGGCGTACTTCAACTTTCTCGCCGCACTGCGCGGCCTCGGCTTCACGGTGGTCGAGGTCAACGGCCTGTTCAAGGTCGTCCCCGAGGCCGACGCCAAGCTGCAGACCGGCACCGTCCAGGTCGGCGACGCCGGCCGCCGCGGCGACCAGATCCTGACCCAGATCTTCCGCCTCAACCACGAGAACGCGAACAACCTGGTGCCGGTGCTGCGGCCCCTGATCAGCCCGAACAACACGATCAACGCGAATCCCGGCAACAACACGCTCGTCATCACCGACTACGCCGACAACCTGGCGCGGATCGGCAAGATCATCGCCGCGATGGACGTGCCGGCGAGCGGCGACGTCGAAGTGATCCCGCTGCGCTACGCGGTCGCCGCCGACATCGCGCCGCTGGTCCAGCGCCTGTCCGACGGCGGCACCCAGGGTGCGGTCGCCGTGCCCGGCGCCGGCGGCGCGGCGACGCTCGCGGCGCCATCGATCCTGGTCGACGCGCGCAGCAACTCGCTGATCGTGCGCAGCCCCAATCCGGCGCGGATGACGAGCATCCGCGCGCTGATCGCCAAGCTCGACCTGCCGCCGCAGGGCTCGGCGACGACCGGCAACATCTGGGTCGTCCACCTCAAGAACGCCGACGCGACCAAGCTCGCGACCGTCCTGCGCGCCGCCTTCGGCGCGGCCGGCGGCGGCGGCGGCGGTGGCGGCACGCTCACCACGACCGGCCTGTCGTCGTCGCCGACGGCGACGCTCGGCGCGAACCCTGCCGGCACTGCCGGCACCGCCACCGCCTCGGGCGCGGCGGCGGCGCCGATCACGCCGTCGGCCGGGCCCTCGACCGGCGGCTTCATCCAGGCCGACCCGGCGACCAACTCGCTCATCATCACCGCGCCCGAGCCGCTCTATCGCCAGGTGCGGGCGATGATCGACCAGCTCGACGAGCGGCGGGCGCAGGTCTACATCGAGAGCCTGATCGTCGAGGTGACGGGCGACAACGCGGCCGACTTCGGCTTCCAGTGGCAAGGCATCCTCGCCAGCAACAGCCGCAACAACGCGATCATCGGCGGAACGAACTTCGGCACCACCGGCAACCTGCTCGCGATCACCCAGGCGCAGCTGGGCAGCGCCATCGCGCCTCCCGTCGCGGGCGGCAGCACCGGCACCGGCAGCACGGGTGCGATTTCGCTCGGCGAAGGCCTCAACATCGGCCTCGTCCACAACTTCTTCGGCACTTACGGCCTCGCCGCCATCGCGCGGCTGCTGCAGAGCCAGACCAACACCAACATCGCGTCGACGCCGAACCTGGTCACGCTCGACAACGAGGAAGCCAAGATCGTCGTCGGCAGCAACGTCCCGTTCGTGACCGGTCAGTTCACCAATACCGGCGTCGCCACGACGAGCCCGTTCCAGACGATCGAGCGCAAGGACGTCGGCATCACGCTGCGCATCCGGCCGCAGATCGGCGAGAACGGAACGATCCGCATGACCATTTTTCAGGAGTCGTCGAGCCTGTCGTCGCAGGTCGCGCCCGGGACGTCGAACGCGGGCCCGTCGACGAACAAGCGCTCGATCGAGTCGAACGTCGTGGTCGACGACGGCCAGATCATCGTCCTCGGCGGCCTCATCGAGGACCGCTACACCGACAACAAGTCGAAGGTGCCGCTGCTCGGCGACATCCCCTACGTCGGCGCGCTGTTCCGCAGCGAGAGCAGGACGAAGACGCGGACCAACCTGATGGTGTTCCTCCGCCCCGTCGTCATGCGCGACGCCGAGACGACCAACAAGCTCTCGCTCGACCGCTACGAGCAGATCCGCGGCTTCCAGAAGGACATGCAGCCGAAGCCGAGCGTGCTGGTGCCGATCAACGACTCGCCGGTGATCGCGCCGATGCAACGCGTCGAGGACGCCGGCCAGCTCTCGGCGCCGCAGAGCTCGCCCGGCACGACGCGGCCGTTGCCGGTCCGTCCGCAGGGCCAGGGGCAAGGCGAGACGACGCCGGTGCCGGTCGTCGTGCCGGTGATCGTTCCGGCGCTGCCGGCGGCGTCGGCGCCGGCCTCCGCTCCCGGCCGCTGAAGGACGTCGCGATGCGCCACCCGCTGCCCTACGCCTACGCCAAGGCCCACACGGTCCTGCTCGAGGACGACGGCGCGCGCATGGTCCTCTGGGCACCGGAGACGGTCGGCCTGCCGGCGCTCTCCGAGGTGCTGCGCATGTACGACATCGATGCCTTCGAGCGCGAGCCGGCCATCACGCTGTCGAGCCGGATCGCGGCCGCCTACGCCGGCGGAGAATCGAGCGCCGCGGTCGTGATCGGCGAGGTCGAGAGCGCGGTCGACCTGTCGCGCATGATGCAGGAGCTGCCGGCGATCGAGGACCTGCTCGAGGCGAGCAACGACGCGCCGATCATCCGCATGCTGAACGCGCTGCTGACGCAGGCGGCCAAGGACGGCGCGAGCGACATCCACATCGAGCCCTACGAGCGCTCGAGCTCGGTGCGCTTTCGCGTCGACGGCACGCTGCGCGAGGTCGTGCAGCCGAATCGGGCGCTGCACGCGGCGCTGATCTCGCGCCTGAAGATCATGGCCGAGCTCGACATCGCCGAGCGCCGGCTGCCGCAGGACGGCCGCATCTCGCTGCGCATCGGCGGCCGCGCGGTGGACGTCCGCGTCTCGACGCTGCCGTCGGCGCACGGCGAGCGCGCGGTGCTGCGCCTGCTCGACAAGGCGGAGTCCAAGTTCACGCTCGAAGGCCTCGGCATGAGCGGCGACGTGCTGCGCCGCTTCGACCGCCTGATCCAGCATCCCCACGGCATCCTGCTCGTCACCGGGCCGACCGGCTCGGGCAAGACGACGACGCTCTACGCCTCGCTCGGCCGCGTCGACACCGCCGGCACCAACGTGCTGACGGTCGAGGACCCGGTCGAGTACGAGCTCGCCGGCATCGGCCAGACGCAGGTCAATGCGAAGATCGACCTGACGTTCGCGAAGGCGCTGCGCGCGATCCTGCGCCAGGACCCGGACGTCATCATGATCGGCGAGATCCGCGATTACGAGACGGCGCAGATCGCGATCCAGGCGTCGCTGACCGGCCATCTGGTGCTGGCCACGGTGCACACGAACGACGCGCCGAGCTCGGTGACGCGGATGATCGACATGGGCGTCGAGCCGTTCCTGCTCTCGTCGAGCCTGATCGGCGTCCTCGCGCAGCGGCTCGTGCGCAAGCTCTGCGTCGCGTGCCGCAAGGCGGACCAGCGCGGCCACTGGCACCCGGTCGGCTGCGCGCAGTGCGGCATGACCGGCTACAAGGGCCGCACCGGCGTCTACGAGCTGATGGACGTCAACGACGAAATCCGCGCCCTGATCCACGGCCGCGCCGCCGAATCGGAAATCCATGCCGCGGCGCAGAGAAACGGACTGCAGTCGATGCGCGAGGACGGCGATCGGCTCGTCGCCGAAGGCGTCACGTCGGCCGAGGAAGTCCTGCGCGTGACGCGCGAATAAGTTTCCTGCCCTTGCCTGCCTACCGATTCGAGGCGCTCGACGCCGCCGGCAAGTCGCAGAGCGGCCTGGTCGAGGCGGACAACACGCGCGCCGCGCGCTCGCAGCTGCGCGCGCAGTCGCTGGTGCCGCTGGCGGTCACGCAAGTCGCGACCGCCGCCAGCGCGAGCACCGGCTTCAGCTTCTCTCGCAAGGTCTTCAACGCGACCGCGCTCGCGGTCTGGACGCGCCAGCTCGCCGGCCTCGTCGGCTCGGGCCTGCCGCTCGAGCGCGCCTTGACGGCGCTCGCCGACGAAGCCGAGGACCCGCGCCAGCGCGAGCTCGTCGCGCACCTGCGCAGCGAGGTCAACGCCGGCGCGCCGTTCGCGCGCGCCCTCGCCAGCGCGCCGCGCGAGTTCGACGACGTCTACCGCGGCGTCGTCGCCGCCGGCGAGCAGAGCGGCGCGCTCGGCCTCGTCCTCGAGCGCCTCGCCGACGACCTCGAGGCGCGCCAGGAGCTGAAGGGCCGCCTCGTCGGCGCGACGCTCTATCCGGCGATCGTCTCCGTGATCGCCGTCATCATCGTCGTCTTCCTCGTCACCTACGTCGTGCCGCAGGTGGCGACGGTGTTCACGAGCACGAAGCGCTCGCTGCCGCTGCTCACCGTCGGCATGATGGCGTTCAGCGATTTCCTGCGCGGCTGGGGCTGGCTGCTCGTCCTCGCGCTCGTCGCCGGCGCGGCGGTGCTCGCCCTGATGCTGCGCAACCCGGCCTTTCGCGAGCGCTTCGACGCCGGCTTCCTCGGCCTGCCGCTGATCGGCAAGCTCGCCCGTGGCTACAACGCCGCGCGCTTCGCCGGCACGCTGGCGATGCTCGCCGGCGCCGGAGTGCCGATCCTGAAAGCGCTCCAGGCAGCCGCCGAGACGCTCTCCAACCGCGCCATGCGCGCCGACGCGATGGACGCGCTGGTGCAGGTGCGCGAAGGCGCGCCGCTCGCCTCCGCGCTCGCCGGCAAGAAGCGCTTCCCCGGCATCCTGTCGATGTTCTCGCGCCTCGGCGAGCAGACCGGCCAGCTGCCGGAGATGCTCGACCGCGCCGCCAAGCAGCTCGGCGGCGAAGTGCAGCGCCGCGCGCTGCAGATGGCGACGATCCTCGAGCCGCTCCTGATCGTCGGCATGGGCGGCGTCGTCATGCTGATCGTGCTCGCCGTGCTGCTGCCGATCATCCAGCTCAACAGCTTCGTCAAGTGAGACGCTGGGTCGCGGCCGTCGCCGTGCTCTTGCTGGTCGCGGCAGGCAAGGTCCTGGCTGCCGACTGGCTGATCGTTCCCGGCCAGCGGGCCGGCCCGATCGACGCTCGCGCGAGCGAGGCCCGGATGGTCGAGCTGTTCGGTGCCCGCAACGTGACGCGCGAGTCGTTCGAGGTCGAGCCGGGGGTCGCGCTGCCCGCGACCGTGCTGTTCGCGAGCGATGCCTCGCGCCGGGCGCTCGTGCTCTGGCGCGATCCGGAGACGCGCACGGCGCCCGAATCGGTGCTGATCCGCGGCGAGCGAAGCATCTGGAAGACCGACAAGGGCATCGGCCTCGGCACGCCGCTGGCGACGCTGCGCCGCATCAACGGCAGGCCGCTCACCTTGACCGGCTTCGGCTGGGATCTCGCAGGCACGGTTCTCGACTGCAACGGCGGCAGCCTCGTCGAGCTCGGGCGCCAAAGCCGCGAAGGCCTGGTCGGACGGACGCTGGTCCTGCGGCTCGAGCCTGACCCGACCCTGCGGGACACGCCGGCGTACCAGCAGACCGTCGGGGAACGGGAGTTCTCGTCCGACAGCGAGGCGATGCGATCGTTGAACCCCCGCGTCTACGAGCTGATCATCGACATCGCGGCCCAGTGAGGCGCCGCGCGGCCCCTATGATCGTTCGATGCCTGCAACGCTCGCCGGTCAGCTCGTCGTCGCGATCTCGTCGCGGGCGTTGTTCGACTTCGAGGAAGAGAACGAGCACTTCGAGGCGAACGACGACCGCGCCTACATGGCGCTGCAGCTGGAGCGGATCGACAGCGCCGCCAAGCCCGGCGTCGCGTTCTCGCTGGTGCAGAAGCTCCTCGCCTTCAACGACGCGTCGGCGCAGCGCGTCGAAGTCGTCATCCTGTCGCGCAACGATCCGGTGTCCGGGATGCGCGTCTTCCGCTCGGCGCAGGCCTATGGCATGCCGATCCAGCGCGGCGTCTTCACGCGCGGCGGGACGCCCTGGCGCTACCTGAAGCCGCTCGCCGCCAACCTCTTCCTCTCCGCCAACGAAGCCGACGTCCGCTCGGCGCTGGAGGCCGGCGTTCCCGCAGCGCGCGTCTTCCCGCGCTCGGCGCGCGCCTCCGACGCGCATCCGCAGGAGGTGCGAATCGCCTTCGACGGCGACGCCGTGCTGTTCTCCGACGAGGCCGAGCGCGTCTACCAGGAGGGCGGCCTCGACGCCTTTCAGGCGCACGAGCGCGAGCAGGCCGAGACGCCGCTCGCGGCCGGGCCGTTCCAACCGCTGCTGCTTGCGCTCCATCGCCTGCAGAACGAGCCGGTGCACGGAATGCGCATCCGCACCGCGCTCGTCACCGCCAGGAGCGCGCCGGCGCACGAGCGCGCCATCCGCACCTTGATGGACTGGAAGGTCGACGTCGACGAGGCGATGTTTCTCGGCGGCTTGCAGAAGGGCGAGTTCCTGCGCGAGTTCGAGCCCGACTTCTTCTTCGACGACCAGACCGGGCACATCGAGAACGCGTCGGCGCACGTGCCGGCCGGACACGTCGCGTCCGGGATCCGCAACCCGCGCCGACCCTGACCGGTCTGCGCCGCCCGCCACCGCGCCTGCGGCACCCTTGACCAAACAAGCGTTTGTCTTTCTAATCGGGCGATGACGTCCTCTCTGGCAGCCGAGCGGGCGGCGGTGGCCGCAGCTCCGGCGCGGCGCGGCTCGAGCCGCCTGCCGCGCCTGCTCGACGAAGCCGCGCGGGCGTTCGCCCAGCGCGGCTTCGCGGCGGCGTCGGTGCGCGAGATCGTCGAGCCGGTCGGCATGCTGCCCGGCTCGCTCTATTGCCACTTCGCGACCAAGGAGGCGTTGCTCGCGGCGGTCTACAAAGAAGGCGTCGAGCGCATCGGCGCCGCGGTCGACGCCGCGGTGGCGCCCCTCGCCGATCCGTGGCAGCGCCTCGAGGCGGCGTGCGTTGCGCACCTGACCTCGCTGCTCGACCAGACCGACTACTCGCAGGTCGTCATCCGCGTCCGGCCGAGCGACGCTCCCGCCGCCGCAGCGGAGCTGACCGCGCTGCGCGATTCATACGAGAAGCGCTTCGTCCGCCTCGTCGCCGCGCTGCCGCTGACGCGACCGACCGACCGCACGATGCTGCGCCTGCTGCTCGTCGGCGCACTCAACTGGAGCCAGACCTGGTACCGCGCCGGGGGCGGCGCGACGCCGGAGCGCATCGCGCGCCGCTTCGTCGGCGTCCTGAAGACGAGCCTCGCCGCGGGCGCCCGGAAGGAACACGCATGAGCGACCGCGGCGCGGATTTCCGGCCGCGCGTGCTGGTCACCAAGATCGGCCTCGACGGCCACGACCGCGGCAGCAGGATCGTCGCGGCGGCGTGCCGCGACGCCGGCATGGAGGTGATCTACACGCCGCCGTGGCAGAGCATCCCGGCAGTCGTCAAGCTCGCGCTCGAGGAGGATGTCGACGTCGTCGGCATCTCGTCGCTCGCGACCGACCACCTGATCGTGCCGAAGCTGATGGCGGCGCTGCGCGACGCCGGCCTCGGCGACGTCCGGGTCGTCGTCGGCGGCATCGTCCCCGACGACGAGGAACGCTCGCTGCTCGCGAGCGGCGTGCGCGAGGTGTTCCACCCCGGCAGCACGATGGACGAGATCACGACCCGGATCCGGGACTATGCGCGCGAGGCGCGACGCGCCCGCGCCGATGCCGAGAACGAGACATGAACAAGCCGGTCGAGCCGCGCCTCCTCGCCGACAGCGAGCCTGCGCGCGCGCGCTGGCAGCGCGAGTACCGCGAAGGCGTCGCCGCCGAGCGCGCGATCGCCAACGTCTCGGGCATTCCGATCGCGCCGCTCTACACCGCCGCCGACCGCCGCCCCGGCGGCGACGAGGCGCTCGGCTATCCCGGCCAGCCCGACTACACGCGCGGCATCTACGCGACGATGCACCGCGGCCGTACCTGGACGCAGCGCCAGCTCATCGGCCTCGGCACGCCGGCCGACTACAACGAGCGCCTTCGCAGCATCCTCGCGCGCGGCGCGACCGCGGTCTCGCTGATCCCGTGCAACTCGGTCTATCGCGGCTACGACATGGACTCGGTCGAGCTCGAGCTGCTCGGCACCTGCGGCGTCGTCGTCAACGACGCCGAGCACATGGACCGCTGTCTCGAGGGCGTCGACCTCGCCGAGGTCTCGTGCGCGATGAACGACCCGTCGCCGTTCACGCTGCTCGCCTTCATGCTCGTTGCCGCCGAGCGGCGCGGCATCGACTGGAAGGCGATCAGCGGCACCTCGAACCAGAGCGACTACCTGTCGCACTACGTCGCCAACCACATGTTCTATCGGCTCGCGCTGCCGGGTGCGCGACGCGTGCTGATGGACCACATCGGCTGGTGCCGGCAGCACGTGCCGCGCTGGAACCCGATGTCGGTCGTCGGCCAGCACATGCAGCAGGCGGGCGCGACGCCGGCCGAGGCGATGGCCTTCACGCTGTCGAGCGCGGTGCAGAACGCCGAGGACTGCATCGCGCGCGGCATGGATCCCGACGAGTTCCTGCCGCGCTTCACCTTCTTCTTCGACATCTCGCTCTCGTTCTTCGAGGAAGTCGCCAAGTTCCGGGCCGGCCGCCGGATCTGGGCGCGCCTCGCGCGAGAGCGGCTCGGCGCCAGCGACGAGAAGTCCTGGCGCTTCAAGTTCCACGCCCAGACCTCGGGCGTCGACCTGACGCGCCAGCAGCCGCTCAACAACATCGCGCGCGTCACCGCACAGGCGATGGCCGGCATCTTCGGCGGCCTGCAGTCGCTCCACACCGACGCCTACGACGAGGCGTACGCGACGCCCGGCGAGGTCGGCGCGCGCATCGCCGTCGCGACGCAGAACATCCTGCGCGAGGAAGCGCACCTGACCGACGTCATCGATCCGCTCGGCGGCTCGTACTACGTCGAGTCGCTGACCGACGCCATGGAGGAGAAGATCCTCGCGATCATGAAGACCGTCGACGACGCCGGCGGCATGTACAAGGCGGTCGAGTCCGGCCTCGTGCAGCGCACGATCGGCGCCTCCGCGATGCGCTTCCAGGAGCGCGTCGAGTCGGGCGAGCAGGTGATCGTCGGCGTCAACAAGTACCGGTCGGACGACGACGCCGAGCACCGGCCGCCGGTCGACCGCCCCGACCGAGAGCAGATGCAGCGCCACAGCGACGAGTTCGTCGCCGCCAAGGCCCGGCGCTCGCCGTCGGCGGTGGCGAAGGCGCTCGACGCGCTGACGCGCGCCGCGGAGAGCGACGATGGCAACGTCTTCGGCGCGGTGGTCGACGGCGCGCGCGCCGGCCTGAGCAACGAGGAGATCTGCGCGCGCCTGCGCCGCGACCTCGGCTTCGGCCAACCGCTCGTCGTCGTCTGACGGTGGCCCCGCCGTCTGCTGCGGTGAGCCTCGCCGAGCGCGCGCTCGCGGGCGATCGGCGCGCGCTCGGACGGCTGCTGACCTTGATCGACGACGACGCTGCCGGCGCTCGCGAAGCCGCGGCGCGGCTCGGCGAGCGTACCGGGCGTGCCTGGGTCGTCGGCGTCACCGGAGTTCCGGGCAGCGGCAAGTCGACGCTGGTCGACGCGCTGCTCGGCCTGTGGCTCGCGCAAGGACATTCGATCGCGGTCGTCGCGTTCGATCCGTCGAGCCCGATCAGCGGCGGCGCAGTGCTCGGCGATCGCATCCGGATGGCCGCCAACGCGGCCGACGAGAAGGTCTTCGTCCGCTCGTTCTCGGCACGCGGCGAGCTCGGCGGCCTGTCGCGCGCGGCGCGCGCCGCGGTCGACTGCTTCGACGCCTGCGGCTTCGACCGGATCGTCGTCGAAACCGTCGGCACCGGCCAGTCGGAGACGAGCATCGCCGGCCTCGCCGACACGCGCGTCGTCGTCTGCCCGCCCGGCCTCGGCGACGACGTCCAGGCGATCAAGGCCGGCAGCCTCGAGATCGCCGACATCGTCGCGGTGAGCAAGGGCGACTTGCCGCTGGCCGAGCGGACGGCGCGCGAGATGCGCGAAATGGTGGCGCTGCGCCGACGCCAGGAAACCGCGTGGCTGCCGGCGGTCGTCGTCGTCAGTGCGCTGAGGAAGACGGGCCTCGACGCGCTCGACGCCGCCCTCGACGCCCACCGTGACGCGACGGGCACCCGCAGGAGGCACGGCGAACACGCACCCACCCCTGCGGCCGGCGCGGGAGACCGCCCCGCGCCGTCGCCGGCGCTGG
>Ga0307415_100001688_pt1 | contig 10724 bp, 8 predicted proteins | sample DK1Cmetagenome_FD_204524 | JGI IMG/M metagenome (GOLD analysis project Ga0307415, IMG submission 204524) | Maize rhizosphere microbial communities from greenhouse at UC Davis, California, United States - DK15-C-2 | ecosystem: Host-associated > Plants > Roots > Rhizosphere > Soil | place: USA...
GGGCGGCTCTCTGTAAAAGCGGCTCTCGGCGCTCGGCGCTCGGCTCTCGGCTGGGGCGTTGAAGGGCGAGAACCCCTCGGCGTCTGGCACGTCCTCCTGCCGTTCACGCAGGAGCCGAGAGCCGAGCGCCGAGCGCCGAGAGCCGTAGGTTACAGGCGCCCCAGGTCGTCCAGGGTGTCGACGTCTACCGCGGCGCCGGGTACGGGCACGCGCGTCACCGCCGGGAGTCTGGCCCGCAGCCACCGGCCGGCACCGGCGTCACCCGAGAGCTGCAGCAGCTCGTGGAGGTGCTCTTGCCCAATGAGGGCGGGCACGCCGACCGCGCCGCCGTACTCCGCGGCCACGATGCGCCGCGTATCGTCGAAGACGGCGACGAGCGCACGCAACGCAGTGGCGTCGACGAGCGGCTGGTCGGCGAGCGTGATGAGGACGCCGTCACACCTCGCCATCGCCGTCAGGGCGCGGATCCCGGCCCCCAGCGACGACGCGAGCCCCTGGGCCCACCCCTCGTGCGTCATCACCGTCAGGCCCGGCAGACCGGCGAGCGCGGGCGCCACGGCGGCGGCGTGCGCGCCGAGGACGACCACGACCGGCGCTGCGCCCGCGGCGAGGGCCGCGGCCGCGGCCCGCCGCACCAGCGGCTCTCCGCGGTACGCGACGAGTTGCTTGGGGTGCCCGAACCGACTCGACGCACCGGCGGCCAACACCAGCGCACCGATCTTGGGCCGCGGCGTGCCGTCGATCGTCAGCGGGGTGAGCTTGGGCATGCCGCAAGATCGTTCGTCCCCGTGGCTCGGGACAGGAGACGGCACCCGCGCCTGGCGTGACACCTTCCACGCGGCGCCGCAGATTGAGCGCCGACCCCGCCGCGCGGCGGCTCCCGCGCGTCGGAGGTCCACCGCCGACCGCCCATAGCCACGGCCCGAGGGCTGAGCCCGTGACGACTCCCGATCCGCCCACTGGCGCCGCCGGACCGCGCGCGCTGGCGCCGCTCTCGCTCGTGCACGTGCTGCGCGAGCCGGCGGGCAGCCGAGTGCCTAACGCCACGCGCCCCCCGCTCCTCCTGCTCCTGCACGGCGTCGGCAGCAACGAGGAATCGATGGCCGCGCTCGCGCCGGCGTTCGACCGCCGATTTCTCGTCATCAGCGCCCGCTCGCCGATCGCGCTCGGCCCGCGCGCCTTCGCCTGGTTCCACGTGACGTTCACGCCGCAGGGGCCGGTCATCGACCGTGACGAGGCCGCCGCCGGATGGGCGCACGTCGCCCGCTTCATCGACGAGGCGGTCGCCGCGTACGGCGCCGACCCGTCGCGGGTGTACGTCGCGGGCTTCAGCCAGGGGGCGATCATGGCGCTCGCCGCACTGCTCACGGCCCCGGAGCGCATCGCCGGCGTCGCGGCGATGAGCGGCCGGCTGCTCCCCGAGGTGCTGCCGCACGCCGCCCCCGCCGAGCGGCTGGAGGGGAAGCCGGTGCTCATCGTCCACGGCGCGGGCGACGAGACGCTCGGCATCCACTACGCGCGGTCGGCGCGCGAGCAGCTCGCGCGGTTCCCGCTGGCACTCACCTACCGGGAGCTCCCGATGGGGCACACGGTGACGCCGGAGAGCCTGGCCGAGGTGTCGGCGTGGCTCACGGCGAGGCTCGGCGCACCGCCGTCGGGCGAGGCCGACGCGCGCACCGCGGGCTGATCTCGCCTCCGGCCGGGCCTCGGCGACCCGAGCGCTAGATTCCCGGCATGCCCTGGTCTCCGCTGGCGCGCGCCCCAGCAGCGTGGCTCGTCACGCTCCTCTTCCTCACCGCGTCAGCGGCCGCGGCGCAATCAACGCCCGCCGAGTCGCTCGCCACCCTAACGGTCAGCGCTCGTCACGACACCCTCGCCGTGCCCGGCGCCGTCGTGCGAACCGTGGACCTCGCACGCCCGATCGCGGCGCAGACCAGCGCGCGCGGCGTCGCGGTGCTGCGCGTGCCCCCCGGGGAGCGTGTGCTCGTGACCATGCGTCTCGGCTTCCGGCCCGACACCCTTCGCGTCCCCGTCCGCGCCGGCCAGGACACGCTCGTGGTGGTGCAGCTCGCCGAGCAGGAGGCCGAGCTCTCGCCGGTCGTGGTCAGCGCCACCCGGTCGGAGCGCCGCGTGGAAGACACGCCCCTGCGCGTGGAGGTGATCGACGAGGAGGAGGTGGCCGAGAAGGTGGCGATGACGCCCGGTGACGTCGCCATGATGCTCAACGAGACGAGCGGGCTTCGCGTGCAGACGACCAACCCGGCGCTCGGCGGCGCGAACGTTCGCGTCCAGGGGCTGCGCGGGCGCTACTCGCTCATCCTCGCCGACGGGCTGCCGCTCTACGGCGGCCAGGCGGGCGGGCTCGGGCTCTTGCAGATCCCCCCGGTGGACCTCGGGCGCGTCGAGGTGGTGAAGGGCACCGCGTCCGCGCTCTACGGCAGCTCCGCGCTCGGGGGAGTCATCAACCTCGTGTCGCGGCGGCCCGGCCGCGAGCCGGACCACACCGTGCTGGTGAACCAGACCACGCGCGGCGGCGCCGACGGCGTGTTCTTCGGCGCGGGGCCCGCGTCCGAGCGGTGGGGCTACACGCTGCTCGCCGGCGGGCACCGGCAGCGCCAGAACGACCTGGACGGCGACGGCTGGACGGACATGCCCGGCTACCGCCGTGTCGTCGTCCGCCCCCGGCTTCATTACGACGACGGCGCCGGGCGCACGGCGTTCCTCACCGTCGGCGGCACCGCCGAGGATCGGGATGGTGGGACCCTGCGCGGGCGCGTCGTCCCGGGCGGCGCCGCGTTCGTCGAGGCGCTCCGCACCCGCCGCGCCGACGTGGGAGGGCTGGCGCGCTGGGCGGTCGGAGGCGCCGCCGACACGGGGGCACGAGCCGCCGCCGGCGTGCTGCGGGGCTCCGTGCTCACCGTGCGCGGCTCCGCGGTCGAGCAGCACCACGCCCACCGCTTCGGCGACGTGCGAGAAAGCGACCGCCACCGCACGTGGTTCGGTGAGGCGGCGCTGGCCGTGCCTCGCGGGCCCGTGACCTACATCGCCGGCGCCGCCCTCCAGCAAGACGCCTACCGCGCCGAGGACGTGCCCGGCTTCGACTACACGTACACGGTACCGGCGGTGTTCGCCCAGCTCGACGCCGACCCGACGCCGTGGCTCTCGGCGTCCGCCAGCGCACGCCTGGACGCGCACAGTGAGTTCGGCACGTTCGTGAACCCGCGCGTCTCGCTCTTGCTGCGCCGCCCGGTGGGTGACGACGCCGGGGCCGCGCTCGCCGGCTGGACGACGCGGCTCTCCGGCGGGACCGGCGCCTTCGCGCCGACGCCATTCACGGAGGAGACCGAGGCCACCGGCTTGACCCCGCTCGCGCCACTCGTCGGCCTCGTCGCCGAGCGGGCCCGCAGCGTGTCGCTCGACGTCGGCGGTCCCGTCCAAACCGCCCTCGGTCGGCTCGAGCTGAACGCGACGGCGTTTGGCTCGCGCATTCGCCGCCCGTTGCTCGTTCGCGACGTCGCGCCCCCGCCGGGGAGCGCGGTCTCGCGGCTCGCCCTCGCCAACGCCGCGCTCCCCACGGTCACGTGGGGGGCGGACGCGTTCGTGCGGCAGCGGGTGGGCGACGTGTTGACCGGCGAACTCGGGGTGCTCGGCACGTATGTCTATCTCCGCTCGACCGAGGAGGACCCGAACATTGGCAGGCGGCGCGAGGTGCCGCTCACGCCGCGGCACTCGGCCGGCCTGGACCTGATCTGGGAGGCGGACGAGCGCGGGCGCCTCGGTCTGGAGTTCTTCTATACCGGCCGGCAGTCGCTCGACGACAACCCGTATCGCGCCGAGAGCCGCCCATACCTGCTGGTCGGGGTCCTCGGCGAGTGGCGGCTCGCGCTACTCAAGGGGGCGCGGCTGTTCGTGAACGGCGAGAACCTGACCGGCGTGCGCCAGACGCGCTACGACCCACTCGTGCTCCCGGCCCGCGGGGCCGGCGGCCGGTGGACGACCGACGCCTGGACCGAGTTGAGCGGCGCCACCGTCAACGCCGGCGTGCGGCTCCGCTTCTGAGCGGGCGGCGCCGCTCCGCCGTGCGGAGTGGGAACGGCCGCCTGGCGCGACATGCGCCAGATCCGCCCGCCCGCACCGCTCGTACATTGCAGTGCCGGATGTCGTCGCGCTCGCCGACGGGCGCGTCGCCCCGTGACGGATGCTGAACTACGGCTCTCCGCTCTGAGCTCCCGGCTCTCGGCTCTCGGCTACTGCTGTCACTCCACGGAGGTTCGCATGCCTCTCACCGGTGCCCGCCTGTCGCACCCCGTCCTCGGCATCGATCTCGTGGCGACGGAGGTGGACGAGGATCGCGGGGCGCGGCTCGTCATCGACTACACGATCCAGCCACACCGCCCGCGCGACGATTTTCGCCACGTGCACCGCACCTGGACCGAGCGCTTCGAGATCCAGGCCGGGAGCGCGCGCTACGAGCTGGCCGGCCGCGAGCTCGCGGCGGAGGCCGGCGACCGGGTCGATCTCCCCGCGGGCGTGCCGCACCTGCACCCATGGAACGTTGGCGACGACGTACTGGTGATGCGCCAGGTCGCGACCCTGGACCCGCCCGACCCGAACGCGCTGCGCGACCTGGCGTATGGGTTCGCCACACTGTATGGCCTGGCGGGGGAAGGGAAGAGCAACGCCAAAGGGCGGCCGCCTTTCCTCCAGGGAGCGATGACGATCCGCGCCTTTCAGCCCTACGGGATCTTCCTCGCCGGCCCGCCGGTGCCGGTGCAGCGCGCCCTCTTCGGGCTGCTCTCGCTGGTGGGGCGGGCCGCTGGCCTGCGGCCGTACTACGATCGCTTCGTCGCACCACTGCGAGCCGATGCCGTGGCCGGCACGCGCCCGCCGGCGGGCGCGTGAGGCGCCGCTACTCCCGCCGGTCCGTCCAGAGGATCGACAGCACCATCCACAGCCCGATCGCCCCAGCGAGGACGAACCCCACGGTGCCGAGCGCGCGCTGGTGAGGGAGGAGCATCGCGCTCGCCACGAGCAGGCCGGCCAGCACGACCCCGGAGAAGACCCGGTTCGCGACCTTCTGCAGCCCCTGCAAGAGGAGCGGAAGCTGCGGCACGTCGACCCGCGTCTCGAACTCGTTGCTGGCCAATCGCTGCGTGATCACGTCCAACCGGTGCGGCAGCGCCGTCATTAGGTTGCCGGTCTCGGTGGCGAGGCGGAAGAGCTGCCGCGGGTTCAGCTCGCGCCGCGTCCGCTCGGCCGCGATCTGGCTGCCGAACTCGCGGATCGTCTCGATCGGGTTGTACGACGAGTCGAGCGCGCGGGTGACGGCGTCGAGGTTGAAGAGCGCCTTGGCGAGCAGGGTGAGCTCGGCCGGGAGGCGCAGCCCGCGCTGGAAGGCCGTGTTGATCAGCTCGTACAGCACCTGCCCCGTCTGCACGTCGCCGACGGCGAGGTCGTAGTTGCGCGCCACGAGCGCCGCGACGTCGTGCACGAACGCATCGCGGTCGAAGCCCGGCAGCTCGCTCCCGAGCTCGACGAGCGTCTCCGCCGCATCGTCGCCGCGATTGTCGGCCAGGTCGAGCAGCAGTCGCACGATCTGCTCGCGCATCGCCGTCGACAGTCTCGCCGTCATGCCGAAATCGACGAGCGCGAGCTTCACGTCCAGCCCGGGCGGCTGCGGGGCGGCCAGCGCCCGCGCCTGCCGGTCGATCTCGGCGAGCGGCGTGGACGACCGCCGTTGCCGACGGCCGCGGCCGTCGGTTGCCCGCTCCTCCGAGGGCGTCGGCGGGTTCTCAGCCGACGGCAGCAGGACGAAGACGTTGCCGGGGTGAGGGTCGGCGTGGAAGTGCCCGTCGAGGGTGATCTGCTTGAGGTACGCGCGCGTCAGCTCGTCCACCACGGGGGCGAAGTCGTGGTCCAGTCGAGTGAGCGGCGAGATGGCGTCGATCTTGACGCCGCGCACCCGCTCCGTCGTGAGCACGCGCTCGGTGCTGTACGACTCGATCACCCGCGGCACGAGCAGCCGCGGGTACTCGGCGAGGCTCCGACGAAAGGTGGCGGCGTTGCGCGCCTCGAGGCGGTAGTCCAACTCGTCGGCCAGCGCGCGCTCGAGCTGTTGCACGACGCCGACGATGTCGACGCGCGAGCCGGCGGTTGTGTGCGCCGCGAGGAACGCGGCGAGCTCCCGGAAGAACTGGAGGTCCTCGGCGAGCACCGCGCGGATGCGCGGACGCTGCACCTTCACGACGACCGGGCGGCCGTCGCGGAGCTCGGCCGCGTGCACCTGCCCGAGGCTGGCGCTGCCGAGCGGCTCGGGGTCGAAGTCGGCGAACAGCTTGCTCAGTCGCCCACCCAGCTCCGCCTCGATGACCTGCTCGACCTCGGCCGTCGCGATCGGCTCCACATCGTCCTGGAGTCGAGTCAGTTCGGTGATGTATGCCGGCGGGAGCAGGTCGGGGCGGGTGGACAGCACTTGCCCGAGCTTGACGTAGGCCGGCCCGAGCTCGACGAGCCGCCGACGGAACGCGGCCGCCTTCTCGGGGCTCGGGTCCCCGCCATCGCTCTCGCCGTCCGCCTCGGCACTCAGCCCCTGAAGCCCCTGCTGCTTGGCCAGATCGGCCAACCCGTAGCGGGTGAAGAGGCCGATGGTGGAAGCGAGCCGGGGGAGGTAGCGGGGCGAGAGGATCACGCCAAGGCACATCGCACCAACTATGCCTTCGTGGAAGAGCCCGCTCTGAACGGCGGCGCTCGGCGCTCGGCGCTCGGCGCTCGGCGCTCGGCGCTCGGCGCTCGGCGACTGCGGGAACGGCAGGCGGACGTGCCTCACGCCGAGGGGTTCCCGCCCTTCACCGCCCCAGCCGAGCGCCGAGCGCCGAGCGCCGAGCGCCGTACTTCAGTAGGCGCGCCTAACGCGCGTACGTACGCGCCGGCGGTTCTGCGGAGCGCCCGCGGCGCACGTCACCGCGGCTCCGGGCCGCCCAGCCTCCCCATACCGGGTCTCGGAGCGGAGACGAGCGCGAAGTCAGCGGCAGCGTTGTCGTGGCGTCACGACAGGGTTATATTTCATCACGAGGCTTCGCGCCGACGGCGCGATGCACATTCCGGTGAAGACTCAGGGGCCCGGCGTTCGCGCGGGCCCCTGTTTCGTTGCTACTAGGGGGATCGCGTCACGCGCACTGCCCGTCCCGAGCGGCTATCGGCTCGACGACGGTTCAGCACCACCCTCGCAGCACCACTTTGCGCACGACCTCCCGAGCCATAGGACGCACGATGCGAATGCCCGAGCACGTCACCAGCGCCTGGGTCGACTCCCTGTCGAACGGCGACCTCCTCACCGCCGAGGCGCGGCTCCACAAGTCCTTCGTCGCGCTCGAGCAGGCGCAGAAGAAGCTCCTCGGCGATGGGTATGACCTGATGCGCGCCCCCGCCGAGCTGCTCGCTGCCTGGGGGACCTGGTCGCGCGTGAGCACCGAGGCGCGCGCCCGCGGGCTGCACGTCAGTCGCGCCCGGTCAGCGTGAGGGCGGCGGTCGAGTCGGCGAGAGGGTGGTACCGCGGAGCGCTGCCTGCCTAGGGGCGCGCACGCGAAGGAACAGTCCGGCCGGCGCCCTGTCGCGCCGAGCCACGGGGGTGGACCCGCCGGTGGAGAAGCGTCCCACGACGACGTGATCCACCCGAATCCGGTCCCGTTCGTCCTCGTCCACGTCGCGTGCCTCGCGGCGCTTGTGACGGGTGTGACCGCGACGGCACTCGTCCTCTGCGTCGCGCTGTACTTCATCCGCATGTTCGGCGTCTCGGCCGGTTACCACCGCTACTTCTCGCACCGCGCATTCAAGACCAGTCGGGCGGGCCAGCTCGCGCTCGCCGTCCTCGCGCAAAGCAGCGCGCAGCGGGGGGTGCTCTGGTGGGCGGCCAAGCACCGCCACCACCACAAGCACTCCGATGCGCCCGAGGACGTCCACTCGCCGCGGCACCGCGGGTTCTGGTACGCCCACCTCGGCTGGATCTTCACCCCGCAGCACGAGCACACGGACCTCAGCGCGATCCCGGACCTCGTGCGCTACCCCGAGCTGCGGTTGCTCGACAGCGACAAGTGGCGCTACGTCCCGGCGATCCTGCTGGCCGTGGGGACGCTGCTCATCGCCGGGTGGCCCGGTCTAGTGGTCGGCTTCTTCTGGAGCACGGTCCTGCTCTACCACGGCACGTTCATGATCAACTCGCTGGCCCACGTGCACGGCACGCAGCGGTACGTGACCGGCGACGACTCCCGCAACAACTGGTGGCTGGCGTTGTTCACCGGCGGCGAGGGGTGGCACAACAACCACCACGCCTACATGGCGTCGACGCGCCAGGGCTTCCGCTGGTGGGAGATCGACCCGACCTACTACATGCTCAAGGCGCTCTCCTGGGTGGGCGTCGTCTGGGACCTCAACGAGCCGCCGGCGGCCCTGGTGCGCAACGAGAAGGCGCTCGGGCGCGGCGTGGTCGAGAAGGCCGCACGGCAGCTCGCCGGGAGCGTGTCGGTCCCGGCGAGCACGGGGTCGCAGGTCCCGCCGCCCGAGGAGCTGCGCGCGCGCGCCGAGCGAATGTTCGCGGCGACGCCGTCACTGGACGACATCGCGGGCCGGGCGCACGAGCTCATCCTCCAGGGCGTCTCCGCCGGGCGCGGGGGTTCGCGCCCGGCGGAGCGTGCGGTCTAGGTCCACTCGACCCGCGACGCCGGACTCGCCGATCAGCGCTGCGTGTTGGCCAGCTCCCTGACGGCCACGGCCAGCGCCCGCATGCGAGCCGAGTCGGCGGCTCCTTGCGCCTCGCCCTCGAGCTGCGTGGCCAGCTGCGTCAGCGCGTCTCGCCGCTGGCCGTCCTCCATCTTCTCGGCCTGGTCGAGGTCGCGGCCGATGCGGGACGCGCGGTCGCGCATGGCATCGTTCCGCATGAGCTGATCGACGTAGGCGCGCGCCACCACGAAGCTCGCGGGCCACACCAGCTTCGTCTGGAGCTGCGGGTTGAATCGGTCGAGCCGCACCAGCTTCGCCGCGTCGATCTCGTTCTGCGACAGGTGCTCGCTCGGCGTCAGCCGGAAGACGTCGAGCCCGCGGCCGATCTCGGACCCGTAGATGTGGCCGTTATACCAGTAGGCGGACCAGTACCCGCCCGTCATGAGCTCGGTCTCGCTCATCGGGCCCCGGTCGAAGAACGCGATCTCCACCGGCTTCGCGGGATCGGTGAAGTCGAACACTGAGACGCCGCCCTGGTACCAGGCCTGCACCATGATGTCTCGGCCCGGTACCGGGATGAGCGACCCGTTGTGGGCCACGCAGTTCTCGGTCTCCGTCTGCGCGGCCGGCAGCTTGTAGTAGCCGGCGAGGCGCAGCTTGCGGTCGGCGAGGGTGAAGATCGCGTCCGCCCCCCACTCGTGGCGGTCCGTCGCCTGGCAGCGGGGAGCGGTGCCGCCGCCCCACTCGTCAGTGAAGAGCACCTTCGTACCGTCGTTGTTGAAGGTCGCCGAGTGCCAGTAGGCAAAGTTCGGGTCGATCACCTCGGCGATCCGCTTCGGGTTCACCGGGTCGGTGATGTCGAGCAGGATGCCGTTTCCCGAGCACGCGCCCGCGGCCAGCCCGAGCTCCGGGTACACGGTGACGTCGTGGCACTGATTCGTCTGCGACGTGGTCTGCGTCCCCTCGCCGTGATTGCCGCCCTTCCAGAGGCCGGCGACGGCGCCGGTCGCCGCGTCGGCGAACACGCGCGGCGTGCTGACGACCTTGGCGTCCTGGGGCGCGGCCAGCGGTACGCGAATGACCTCGATGCGGAAGTACGAGGTGTTCGGGTCCTGCTCCGGCGGCCCCCCCGAGCAGCCCTGGAGCTCGGCACCGGGCCGCACCGGGCTTGTGCCGGACACGTAGACGTAAACGTTCGCGCTGTCCTTCGGGTCGGTCACCAGCGTGTGAGTGTGCGAGCCGCGGCAGGTTTGCACGGCACCCACCTGCCTCGGATGACCGACGTCGCTGACGTCGAAGATGCGAATGCCGCGGAGCCGGTCGGTGCTCACGGTATCGGCGATCGCCTGCGTACCGCAGTCGACGCGGCCGCGGGTCTCTTCCACCGACACGAACAGCAGGTTGTTGTAGACCGAGACGTCCCCCTGGCCGCCCGGGCACGGGTGCGCCGCTCGGAGGGTGGGGCTACTCGGGTTCGAGACGTCCCACACCTGGAAGCCGTTGTAGCCGCCGATGAAGGCGTCGTTGCCGCTGAAGGCGAGGTCCGCGTTCGCGAAGCTGAAGTCGCCCATCGACTCCGGGTTGAAGAAGCCTTTGGGCCGCGGGCGGTGCGCGACCAGCTCCAGGTTGCGGGCCGCCTCCTTGGCGTCATTCCACCCCGCGCCGAGTCCGACCCGTGGGTCGACGGCGCTGCGCACGGAGCTGTCCGATCGGTCGGCCCGCGGGCCGGAGGCCGTGGCGCAAGCGGACAGTCCGGCGGCGAGAATCAGGGACCAGGCGAGAGTGGCGGTCCACCGGGTGGCTGGACGCCGAGCCGTCGATTCGGATCTCATGGAGGATGTCGCTGAAGTGTCGGAGAGGCGCCGGCGGGCGTCCAGGCGGGCGGCCGTCAGCGTTGGGGTTTTTCGTTAGGCAGCGTGCCCAGGAGCGTGCGCATGCGCGCGATCTCGGCGCGCTGGTCGGCGTCGACCTCGGAGGCGAAGCGGAACACGTCCGTCTCCTGGGCCGCG
>Ga0307415_100001689_pt1 | contig 10719 bp, 10 predicted proteins | sample DK1Cmetagenome_FD_204524 | JGI IMG/M metagenome (GOLD analysis project Ga0307415, IMG submission 204524) | Maize rhizosphere microbial communities from greenhouse at UC Davis, California, United States - DK15-C-2 | ecosystem: Host-associated > Plants > Roots > Rhizosphere > Soil | place: USA...
TGGCGAAGATCAAGATCACCCAGACCGGTTCGCCGATCCGCCGCGACAAGACGCAGCGGGCGACCCTCGTCGGTCTCGGCCTCAACAAGATGCACCGCACCGTGGAAGTGGAAGAGACCCCCGAGGTTCTCGGCCAGGTCCGCAAGGTGGCGCATCTCGTGAGCGTCGAAGCCGCCTGACAACCCAATTGATCCCGCTTCGGCGGGGTCATGCGCGACAAAAGCGAAAGCGAGTGCAGACAAAATGAAACTCAACGAACTCCGCGACAATGCCGGTGCCCGCAAGGGCCGTGTCCGCGTCGGGCGTGGCATCGGCTCCGGCCTCGGCAAGACCGCTGGCCGTGGCCAGAAGGGCCAGACCAGCCGCTCGGGCGTGTCCATCTTCGGCTTCGAGGGTGGTCAGATGCCGCTCCACATGCGCCTGCCGAAGCGCGGCTTCAACAACATCTTCGCCAAGGATTATGCCGAGGTGAACATCGGCGCGATCCAGAAGGCGATCGACGCAGGCAAGCTCGACGCCAAGGGCACGCTCGACCATGACGCGCTGAAGGCCGCCGGCCTCGCTCGCGGCGGCAAGGACGGCGTTCGCGTCCTCGGCAAGGGCGAGTTGAAGGCCAAGCTGGCGCTCAAGATCGCCGGTGCGTCGAAAGGCGCGCGTGAAGCGATCGAGAAGGCGGGAGGTTCGATCGAGCTCATCGAGCGCAAGAACCCGGCCGAACTCGCCGTTGCCAAGAAGGGCAAGGCCCGCGAGGCGCGGTTGGCGGACAAGTCGGCCAAGAGTGCGGCGAAAGCCTAACTCGTCATTGGGAGCGCAGCGAAGAAATCCAGTGCTATGCTGGATTGCTTCGTCATTTCACTCCTCGCAATGACGACGACGCGGCCTATATGAGGGCCTGCGGGTAGAGGATCACGAAGAGCATGGCGTCAGTAGCCGAACAAATGGCATCCAACATCAGCCTGGCGAATTTCGCCAAGGCGACCGAGCTGAAAAAGCGGCTTTGGTTCACGCTGGGTGCGCTCATCCTGTTCCGCTTGCTTTCCTACGTGCCGATGCCGGGCATCGATCCGGCGGCGCTCTCGAATTTGTTCAGCACGCAGAAGGGCGGCGTGCTGGATTTCTTCAATACGTTCTCGGGCGGCAGCCTCGAGCGCATGAGCATCATCGCCCTGGGCGTCATGCCCTACATCACCGCATCCATCGTCGTTCAGCTCGGCGGGAGCCTCTATGAGCCGTGGAAGGCGCTCAAGAAGGAAGGCGAGACGGGGCGCAAGAAACTCAATCAGTACACGCGCTACCTGACGGTGCTGCTCACCACGGTCCAGGGCTATTTTATCGCGGTCGGCCTCGAGAGCCTGGGCGCAACCCAGGGCATCTCTGCCGTCGTCGAACCGGGCCTCCTGTTCCGCGCGGCGGCGACGGTCAGCCTCGTCGGAGGGACCTTGTTCCTGATGTGGATCGGCGAGCAGATCACCAGCCGCGGTATCGGAAATGGCGTGTCGCTGATCATCATGGCCGGTATCGTCGCCTCGCTTCCGATGCACATCGCCCAGCTGTTCGAAGGCGGCCGAACCGGAACGATGGACCCGCTGATGGTTTCCTCGATCATCGTGCTCGCGATCGGCCTGGTGCTGTTCATCTGCTTCGTCGAGCATGCGCAGCGCCGTGTCCCGATCCAGTACCCGAAGCGCCAGACGGCGCGCGGCATGATGCAGCCCGAGCGCAGCCACCTGCCGATCAAGGTCAACATTTCCGGCGTGATCCCGCCGATCTTCGCTTCGTCGCTGCTGCTGATGCCGCTGACGGTCATCCAGATGGCCGGCGCTCAGAACAATCCGGACTCGGGCGACTGGCTGATCACGATCAGCACCTACCTGCAGCACGGCTCGCCGTTGTACCTCCTGCTTTACGGCGCAGGCATCGCCTTCTTCTGCTTCTTCTACGCCGCAGTGCAGTTCAACAGCGAGGAGACCGCCGAGAATTTGAAGCGGCACGGCGGCTTCATCCCCGGAATTCGGCCGGGCAAGGCGACCGAGGATTATTTCGACCGCCTGATCAGCCGGATCACGGTCGTCGGCGCGGCCTACCTGGTGCTGATCTGCCTCATTCCAGAGATCATGCTCAGCCAGGCGGGCATTCCATTTTACCTCGGCGGCACGAGCCTGCTGATCGTCGTCAACGTGACGATGGACACGGTCTCGCAGATCCAGAGTCACCTCATCGCCCACCAATATGGCGACCTCATCAAGAAGGCGAAGCTGAAGACCAGCCGCCGGCATTAGGCGCGGCAATAGGGGGAGAGCGCCGCACATGCTGAACATCATCCTTCTTGGGCCGCCGGGCGCCGGAAAGGGGACCCAGGCCCAGCGGCTCCAGGGCGATCGCGGAATGATCCAGCTGTCGACGGGCGACATGCTCCGCGCGGCCGTAGCGACCGGATCGCCGGTCGGCCTCAAGGCGAAGGCTGTCATGGAAGCGGGTGAGCTGGTCAGCGATGCGATCGTCAGCGCCCTCATCGGCGAGCGGCTGGACGATATGGGCGAGGCCGGCGCCATCTTCGACGGTTACCCCCGCACCCGCGCCCAGGCTGAAGCGCTCGACCTGTTGCTCGCCGAGCGCGGCCGAAGTCTCGATTACGTCATTGAGCTGGTGGTGGACGAGGACGAGCTGGTCAATCGCATCGTCGGCCGCTTTACCTGCGCGAAGTGCGGTGCGCCTTACCATGACGAGCTGAAGCAGACCAAAGTGCCCGGCACTTGCGACGTCTGCGGCTCGACCGAGTTTAAGCGTCGTCCGGACGATAATGAGGACACGGTGCGCACGCGCATGGCCGAATACCGGGCGAAGACCGCGCCGATCCTGCCTTATTACGAAGAGCGCGGACTGGTCAGGCGGGTCGACGGCATGGGCACGGTCGACGAGGTCGCCGCAGAGATCGACGCCATACTGGACAGTTAAGGCCGTTTCGATTAGTTGAACGTTCAATCAACACGGGGGTTGGCCGATGCGTGCGGTTCCGTTGGTTGTCCTATCGATGATGGCCTCCCCGGCCGCTGCCGATGTCGTCAGCGCGAACGCCAATGGTTTCCATATTCGTGAAACCGTGCAGATGGTCGTCCCGCCAGACCGCGCCTACGCTGCCTTCGCGCGGCTCCCCAGCTGGTGGAACAAGGAGCACACGTACAGTGGAGATTCCGCGAACCTCAACCTGGCGCTGACGGCTGGCGGTTGCTTCTGCGAGAAATTGAAGGACGGGGGCGGCGTGGAGCATATGCGCATTGCCTTCATCGACCCGGGCAAGCGCATCGTCATGACAGGGTCGCTTGGGCCCTTGCTGTACGAAGCCACGTCCGGCGTGATGGATATCCAGTTCGAACGGATTGCCGGCGGTTCCAAAGTGACGATGGATTACCGGGCTGCAGGCTTCGCGGACGGCGGGGCGAACAAGATGGCGCCGGTGGTCGATTCCGTGCTGTCGGAGCAGATGGCGCGCTACCGCAAGTTCGCGGTCGGCCAGCCGAAGACCTAGGCGCGCTCCAGGGTCACGAAGGCAAAACCGGGCGTTTCACCCTCCGCGCGATGTTCCTCGCGGGCGGTCTCTCTCCACTCTTTTCCCTCCCTCGGATCGGGCATGAAGGTGTCACCCGCGACATCCCTCAGCACGTCGGTAAGCTCGAGGCGATTGGCCCTCGGCAGGAACAATTCGAAGATTTCCGCTCCGCCGATGATGGAGACCGGCCCGTCCCCGGCCAATTCGAGCGCTTCATCGACCGTATGCGCAACTTCGGCGCCTGGCGCCGACCAGCTGCGGTCGCGGGTCAGGACGATATGCCGGCGACCCGGGAGCAGGCCCGGCAAGCTGTCGAATGTCTTCCGGCCCATGATCATCACAGTACCCATCGTCACCCGCTTGAAGCGCTTGAGATCGGCCGAGATGCGCCACGGGAGCGTTCCGTCGCGGCCGATCACTCCATTTCCTGCTCGGGCAACGACAATGGTGATTTGCGGATGATCGGCCATGGACGCGATTTGCCCGTCTGCGTTCAAGATGCCAACAGGCTCTGCATGGATGCAGCCTCGCGACTGATCGAGGAAGTTCGCGGGCGCTTTGGCCCGAAAGCCGCGATCACCGACCGCGCTGAAGTGGAGCCATGGCTGACCGACTGGCGCGGCAAGTTCCATGGCGAGGCGCAGGCCATCCTGTCGCCGGCCTCCACCGAAGAGGTTGCGGAGATCGTGAAGCTGGCCGCCGGTCATCGAGTCCCGCTCGTTCCGCAGGGCGGCAACACCGGGATGGTCGCCGGCGCCACGCCCCCGGCGGACGGTACGGCGCTGCTCCTGTCGTTGAGGCGCATGAACCGGCTGCGCTCGATCGGACCCGGCATTGCCGTCGCGGAGGCTGGGGTAATCCTCGCCGACCTCCATGAGAGCGCAAACGAAACCAGGCAACGCTTCCCGCTCACGCTCGGGGCACGCGGAAGCTGCACGATCGGCGGACTCGCCTCGACCAACGCGGGCGGAACGCAGGTCCTGAAGTTCGGCACCATGCGTTCCCTTGTCCACGGTCTCGAAGCCATACTTCCGGATGGCTCGGTTCACGACGGCCTCTCGGGGCTGAGAAAGGACAATCGAGGCTATAATCTCGACCAGCTCCTTGTGGGTGCTGAGGGGACGCTCGGGATCGTCACTGCGGCCGCGCTTAAGCTCGTCCCGGCGGCTACTGCGCGGGGAGTAGCGTGGGTTGGGCTTTCAGAGGCGCAGCGGGCATTGGACCTGCTTCAATTCCTGCAGTCGGAAACCGACCGCGTCGAAGGCTTCGAGATCGTGCCGGCCGACTGCCTCGGGCTGGTGCTGAAGCATATTCCCGGGACACGCAGTCCGCTCGGCGGCCAGCATCCGTGGCAGGTGCTGATCGAAGCGACCTCCGAACGCGCGGGCGATGACCCGGGCCAGTTGCTCCAGGGACTGCTCGGCCGGGCGCTGGAGAGCGGGCTGATCGACGACGCGACCGTTGCCGCGAACGAAACCCAGGCCGAGGCCTTCTGGCGGATCCGCGACAGCATCTCCGAGAGCGAGCGGGCCGACGGTCCGTCGCTGGCCCACGACATCTCCGTTCCGGTCGCCGACATGCCGCGTTTCATCACGACGACCGCTGCAGAGGTCGAGCATGCCTTCCCCGGGACGATTGCCAGCGGGTTCGGCCACCTCGGCGACGGCAATGTCCATTTCCACGTCCGCGGAAAAGGCGTGCTTGGGCACGAGCCGGAGATTTCGCACATGGTCTACGACCTCGTGACGCTCGCCGGCGGCTCGATCTCGGCGGAACACGGCATCGGCCAGATGAAGATCGACGAACTGGAGCGGCTCGGTCCGCCCGCAAGACTGCACGCCATGCGCGCGATCAAGCATGCGCTGGATCCGCTCGGGATCATGAATCCGGGGAAGCTGGTCCGCTAGGCTCAGCTGGTGCAGCGGGCGTAGGTATAGCTCGCCATCGGATCGCTCTCGGTCCGGACCAGCTTGTGATCCCGGAGCTCGAGGACCTCATGCTTCTTCCAATTCTCGCCCTCGCCGGTGAAGGCGAAGCTTCCACTGACCGACTTTGGAGTGAACCTCAGCTCACCGGCCGGCTTGGCCTGCGCCTCGTAGAACCGCATCCCGTCGCCGGAAACGACGAGAAGGCCCTTGTTGTCGCTGCGGTTCGGCATGCAGTCGGCGGGGGTTAGTCCCCAGCGTCCGTGAAATGAGGCGGGGATTGCGCCCCCTTCACCGGCATCGCTGACGTTCATATCCTCGTCGTCGCCATTGTCGAGATCGGTCGTCGGGGTCGCGACGCTTTCGTCGGGCGGGAGCACGTCCACTTCGGCCGGTGCCGCAGCGCCGTTGACCGCATTGTCTGCGACCGGGTCGCGCCCGCTGCAGGCGACCAACGTGGTCACACCGCCGAGGATCGCGATCGGGACGATAAAGCGCAACATGCGCCTGTAACGCCGCGATCGTATCGAGGGTTGCACCTGTGCCGGAACGGTCCTCGACCCGCTAGGCGAACGTCGGGATGTGGAAGGCCGCCTTGTCGCCGGCGCCGTCGACGAAGCCGTCGGGCCAGCGCTGAGTGACGATCTTGTTCTTCGTCCAGAACTTCATGCCCTCGGTGCCATACTGGTTGATGTCGCCGAATCCCGAGCGCTTCCAGCCGCCGAAGCTGTGGTAGCTGACGGGCACCGGGATCGGCACGTTTACGCCAACCATTCCGACGTTGACGCGGGCGGTGAATTCGCGGGCGGCATGGCCGTTGCGGGTGAAGATGGCGACGCCGTTGCCATATTCGTGCTCCGACGGGAGGCGGACGGCTTCCTCGAAGTCCTTCGCTCGAACCATCTGCAGGACCGGACCGAAAATCTCTTCCTTGTAGGTCTGCATCGTCGGCTTGACCTGGTCGAAGAAGGTCGGGCCGATGAAGAAGCCTTCCTCGTGGCCCTGCAGAGTGAAGCCGCGGCCGTCGACGACCAGCTCCGAGCCCTCGTCGATCGCCATCTGGATGTAGCGCTCGATCTTCTCCTTGTGCGCCTTGGTGACTACCGGACCGTAGTGAGCCTCTGGGTCGGTGGAGACGCCGACGCGCAGCTTCTCGATTGCCGGGATCAGCTTCTCGCGGAGGGCATCCGCCGTCTCCTCCCCAACCGGAACGACGACCGGAAGCGCCATGCAGCGCTCGCCTGCCGAGCCGAAGGCCGCGCCCGTCAAATCGTTGACCACCTGGTCGAGATCGGCGTCGGGCATGACGATGCCGTGGTTCTTGGCGCCGCCGAAGGCTTGGACGCGCTTCCCGTTCGCCGTGCCGCGCGAGTAAATGTACTGGGCGATGTCGGACGATCCGACGAAGCTGACCGCCTTGATGTCCGCATGGTCGAGGATGGCGTCGACCATCTCCTTGTCGCCGTGTACGACGTTGAGGATCCCGTCGGGCAGGCCCGCTTCTTTCATCAGTTCTGCAAGGCGGATCGGAACGGTCGGGTCGCGCTCGGACGGCTTCAGGACGAAGGCGTTGCCGCAGGCGATGGCCATGCCGAACATCCACATCGGGATCATCGCCGGGAAGTTGAATGGCGTGATGCCGGCGCCGATTCCGAGCGGCTGCCGCATCGAATAGACGTCGATTCCGGGGCCGGCGCCCATCGTATATTCGCCCTTCAGCGCCTGCGGGATGCCGCACGCATACTCGATGACCTCGAGCCCGCGCTGAACGTCGCCTTTGGCGTCGGCGATCACCTTGCCGTGCTCGGAGCTGAGCGTGTGCGCCAACTCGTCCATGTGCGCTTCGACCAGCTCCTTGAACTTGAACATCACGCGGGCGCGGCGCTGCGGATTGGTCGCGGCCCAGGCCGGCTGGGCAGCCTTGGCGGCATCGATCGCCCGCTCGAGCTCCGCCGCCGTGCCGAGCCGGACCTTGGCCTGCACCTGGCCCTGGTTCGGGTCGAAGACGTCGCCGCTGCGATCGCCTGAAGTGAAGCTCTCGCCGCCGATGAAATGGTCGATTTCGCGCAACATGAAACGGGTCCTTGGATCAGCTGTCTTGGGGTTGCGGCTCCACTAGACCCCAAGGCCGGCAAATGCCAGTTGCGGCCGACATCCCGGCGCGCCGGCCATGCTCCTCGGCGCGTGCGAAAATCTCTGTCCTACAGTGCGTTCTTCGGCGTAGGACTTTCGCATGCAGTTCCAGGCGTCTTTCCCGAGCTCCCATTCGGCCCGGCGGAAACTCCTTCCGCACAGTCAATTTGGTCAACTTCCCCTCCGTGGAATTCCTACAGCGCTCGCCGCGTCAGCCTGTTTCTTGCTTGTCGCGGCTGCACCGCCCTCACCCGATGAGAAGCTGAGAACGATTATCGCTCCCGTCAGTGGCGCGCAGATGAAGCAGACAGTGGCCAAGCTGGTAAGCTTCGGGACGCGCCACACGCTTTCCTCGCAGACCGATCCGAAACGTGGGATCGGCGCGGCACTCAATTGGACGAAGGGGCAGTTCGAAAGCTTCGGCCTTCCGACCGAGCGACCGTGCGATACGGTGACCGGCAGGCGCGTACCGAACCCGACCCGAGTTTGCGACATGATCGCCATCCAGCGCGGAACGGAGCGGCCGAACGACGTCGTCATCATCCAGGGCCATATCGACAGCCGCGTGACCGACGTCATGAACTTCACGTCCGACGCTCCGGGAGCGAACGACGACGGATCGGGAACGGCGGCCGTGATCGAGGCGGCGCGGGTGCTTTCGAAGCACAAATTCCCCGGAACGATCGTCTATGCGGCGCTCTCGGGGGAGGAGCAGGGTCTGCTCGGCGGCAAGATACTCGCCGAATATGCAAAGACGCAGGGCTGGAACGTCGTCACCGTCCTCAACAACGATATCGTCGGGAACAGCTGCTCCTCGGACGGATTCTGCGACGACAAGCATGTCCGGGTGATTTCGGAAGGCCCCCGGTCTCAGGGACAGGCGGAGCTTGCTGAAAAGACTCACAGCCTCGGCGGCGAGAATGATGCGCCCTCGCGCAACATCTCGCGCTACCTCGATAGCCTCGCCGACCGGCTGAACATAGGACTCGACGTCCGGCAGATCTGGCGCACCGACCGTTTCGGCCGAGGAGGCGACCATATTCCGTTCCTCGAGTTGGGCTATCCGGCGGCGCGGATCAGCGTCGCGGTCGAGAATTATGACTGGCAGCACCAGGACCTCAGGACCGAGAACGGCAAGGTCTATGGCGACACCATCGACCACATGGATTTTCCGTACCTCGAGAAGGTCACGAAGCTGAACGTCGCTGCGCTGGCCGCGATCGCCAGCGCACCGCCGCCGCCCGATAGCGCGCGTGTCGAGGGGGCTGTGCAGACCTTCACGCGAGTCCTTTGGGATGAGGCTCCCGGCGCCCAGTCCTATGTTATCCGCTGGCGGCGCACTGACGCATCCAATTGGAGCGAACTGGCCGAAGTTCCGCGGTATCGAACGGCCACTTCGAAGCTCACGCATATTTGTGGCATGCTAGGCGGTGACGGTACGCTCCCGCCTCCCGAGCAGCGCAAGGATTTCGGTTGCTCGACCGAATTGAAGGGAGTGCGCGTGGACGATTGGATCTTTGGCATCTCGGCCGTCAGCGCCGACGGCTTCGAAAGTCCAGTGGCCTCAGCAGTCCCGGGCGGCGCTTTCACGCCTTACGTCGCTGCTCCCGTGGAACCAGTGAAATAGAGCGGCTTTCTCCCTATATTACAGCGAGAAGGGACGAAGATGGCCGGCGGATGGACGCGCGATGGCGCGGTTCAGGACCAGATCGACGACACCGTGAAGGATGCGATCCTTCGAGCCCGCGCGCTTACGCCCCAGGGTGAGAGCGCGGAGGAATGCGACGATTGCGGCGAACCCATTCCGAAGCGGCGCCGCGAGGCGCTCCCGGGCGTCCGTACCTGCATCGCCTGTCAATCCAAGCGCGACAAAGCAGTCACGCACTCCACCATCAACCGGCGCGGAAGCAAGGATAGCCAGCTGCGCTAGGCGCGTTTAGGGCCTCGACATGGCACGCAAACGTTCGCCCGGCATGCCCGGCCGCAAGCAGATCCTCGATTTCATCGCGACGTCCGACCGGCCGGCCGGCAAACGTGAAATTGCGCGCGCCTTCGGCCTGTCTGGCCAGACGAAGATCGAGCTGAAGGCGCTGCTCAAGGACATGGCCGACGAGGGGCTGATCGACAGCGCTCCCGGCCGGGCCTTCCACAAGTCGGGCGGCGTGCCGAAGGTCACCGTGCTTCGAATCGTGGACGCCGACGACAGCGGCAGCATCTTCGCTGTCCCGGAGCAGTGGCACGCCGAGGGACCGCCTCCGCGCCTTCGCGTCATCGAGCGCGGCCGGCGCGGAGCGCTTGGCGTCGGCGATCGGGTCCTCGCGCGCACCGAGGAGCGCGGGCAGGGCTATGCCGCCCACCCCATGAAGAAGCTCATGCGCTCCGCCGAGTTGGTGCTCGGCGTGGTGCGCAAGGAGGGCGAGCGCTTCTGGCTGTCCCCCGTCGACAAGAAAGAACGGCGCGAGCTGGCGATTGCCGACTTGAAGGATGCCGAGCCCGGCGACCTGGTGCTGTGCGAAGTCTCCGGACGTCCGCCGCGGATGCAGGCTCGCGTCGACGCCGTGCTCGGCGATCCGTTTGCCCCACGCAGCTTCAGCCTCATCGCCATCCACAAGCACGGCCTCCGCCATGAATTCCGGCAGGAGGCGATCGATGAGGCCCATCGCGTTTCGAAGCAGCCGTTGGGTGAGCGTGAGGATCTGACGCATCTGCCCATCGTCGCCATCGATCCGGCCGACGCGCGCGATCACGATGACGCGATCTGGGCGGCTCCCGACGACGAGGAGGGCAACAAGGGCGGATGGAAGGCGATCGTGGCCATTGCCGATGTCAGCTTCTACGTTCGTCCAGGCTCGGAGCTGGACCGCGAGGCGAAGGCGCGCGGGAACAGCGTCTACTTCCCTGACCGGGTCGTACCGATGCTTCCCGAGGAACTGTCAGCCGATATCTGCTCGCTGAAAGAGGGTCAGGTCCGGGCGGCAATGGCCTGCCACATGACGATCGCCAAGGACGGCTCTCTAAAGAGCTGGAGATTTACGCGAGCAAAGATTTGCGTGGCCGCAAACATTGCATACGAAGATGCGCAGGCTGCAATCGATGCCGCGGGCGAGGAGAGGG
>Ga0307415_100001690_pt1 | contig 10714 bp, 7 predicted proteins | sample DK1Cmetagenome_FD_204524 | JGI IMG/M metagenome (GOLD analysis project Ga0307415, IMG submission 204524) | Maize rhizosphere microbial communities from greenhouse at UC Davis, California, United States - DK15-C-2 | ecosystem: Host-associated > Plants > Roots > Rhizosphere > Soil | place: USA...
CCACCCGGCCGCCGGCCTCCTCGATCGCCCGCGCCCAACCCACGTTGCGGTCCTCGTCGAACCGCGCCTTCAGCTCGACGAACGCAACGACGTTCTTGCCGCGGCGTGCCGCCTCGAGGAGCGCCGCGGCGATCGGAGACGTGTCGCCGACGCGGTACAGCGTGACCTTGATGGCGACCACGTCCGGGTCCGCGGCCGCCTCCTCGAAGAAGCGCACCACCGTCGCCGAGAACCTGTCGAAAGGGTGGTGGACCAGCACGTCACGATCGCGCAGGATATCGACGACTGCGTGGTCCTGAGGTAGCGGCTTGCTTCCTCGGAAGCGGGGGTACTCCAGCTGGGCGTCGGCCGGTAGCGGCAACTCGCCGACCGGTCGGAGGTCGAGTAGCCCCTCGACCTCCTGCAGGTCGTCCTCTTCGAGTTCCGGTCCCTCCGTCCCGCGCTCCCGGCGCAGGTCCTCGAGCACCGCCCGCCGCATGGCGGCCGGCATTCCCCGCTCAATCTGGACGCGCACGACGGGGTTCAAGGGGCGCCGGCGCGTTGCCGCCGCGACTGCCTCGAGCAGGCTGTCTGTCTGCCCCTCGTCGAGCCCGAGCTCGCCGCCCCGAGTCACGCGGAACAGGTGCGCATGCTCGATGCGCGCTCCCGGGTAGAGCACGTCCAGGTTCGCTCGGATCAGCTCCTCCAGGGGTACGACGTCGCATGCCGTACTCGATCCCGAGACCCGGATGAAGCGGGAGACGCCGCGAGGCAGTTCGAGCGACGCAAAGCGCGCCGGCTCGGCGCCGGGCCCGAGCAGGACGACGGCGAGTGACAGCGACAGGTGGGGGAAGTGGGGCAGTGGATGGCCGGGACTCAAGGTCATCGCCAGCGGCGTGAGCTCGGGCAGGACCGCATCGCGGAAGTACGCGCGCAGCTCGCCCTGCTGTGCCGCGTCGAGGTCGGCCCACGAGACGATGCGCGTTCCGTGCGCACCCAATTCGGCGGCGCACACGGCGAAACAGCGTGCCTCGCGCGCGGTGAGCGACGTCACTCGCCGCCGGATGGCGGCCAGTCGCTCGGACGGCGTGAGGCCGTCCTCGGCCTGCTCCTCCATCTGCTCACGTGCGGCCTGCCGGAGCCCGGCCATCCGGACCATGAAGAACTCGTCCATGTTCGCACTGACGATGGACAGAAAACGGAGCCGCTCGCGCAGCGGCGTCGCTGGGTCCTCGGCCATCGCGAGCACGCGCTCCTGAAAGGCGAGTAGGCTGAGCTCCGGATTCAGGAACTCGGCGCCGGTGACGTCGGGCGCTGCCCCCGCACGCGGAGCGGGGTGCGGCGGCGCCGCGGCCGGCTGGGCGTGCCGCGGCGGTCCCCACTTGAGCAGCAGCTCGGCGCGCTCCCTCGCGTCCGCAGCGACGAGCCGGAGCCCGTACTCGTTCTGGACGGCGCGGGCGAGCTGTTCGAGCTCGTCCCCGCGCCCACGCAGCCGGTGGCCGCACAGTTGCTGAAAGGTGCCCGTCCGCTCGCCGCGTCGAGCGGTGATCCGGTCGTAGTGCAACACCAAGCAGGGGCGGCGCAACCAGTCCGGCAGCGCGGTGCGGACCCAGCGCTCGACCTCGAGCTCATCGCGCACCTCGAGCCGGTCGGGATTCACCAGCGCGTGCAGCCGGCGCGTGACGGCGTTATCCTCCGAGAGGGCCGTGCGCGGATCGGCGGCGCGTAGCCGCGCGTCGACGCGCAGCGGCCGCTCGGCAGCAGCGTCCCGGTCCGGAGCCGCGATTCGGAGCGTGAGTACCCGACGGTCGTCGGCGCCGATTCGGAGCCGGCACATGAGGCCGCGCGCGCGCAGCGCGTCGTCGGGCGTGTCGAGGTACAGGTCGCGGTGCAGCTCGCGCCGCGGCGGGCCAGCTCGGAGCCGCGGCGGCAGTGGCGCCTGGGCCAGCTCCGAGAGCCGCGTCGCGGAGGGGACATCGCAGCGGAAATCCTCCATGAGAAGCGGTCGGGCGTTCACGAGAGCGGACCGCCAGTCACTGGACGTCGTGGCAGGCGTCCGCTATCTCGCGCTTGGCGACGCGCGCGGAGTTGATCGTGCGGTAGAAGTCGTCGAAGTACTCGAGCGTCTCCTTGACCGTTCGGGGCCGGAGCAAGCGCCCAATGTGATCGCTGTAGAGGGCGTAGATCGCGCCCTTCCTCTCGTTGAACAGCGCGAACACTCTCGCGTAGACGTCCGCAGGCACGCAATGACCGCGGAAGAGCCGCTCGCGCACACTCCTGATCGGCAGGCTCGAGTCGGGGACGGCGTACGACGTGTTCACCGCGCCGGCGAAGTCGAAGTCGTACGGGACGAGGATGTTCCTGAACACGCTGTCCCGAACGATTTCGGCGTTGTGGAGAAAGGCCGCCGACCAATCGGGGTTCCCGATGAAGTACTGGAAGACGCCGACCAGCGCGGCGTCGTAGGGCTCGAAGTCGGCGGCCGTCGCCCCCTTGTCCTCGACGACCGCTCCGCCCACTCGCGCGGCGAGCGCCTTCGGCTCCTCGAGGATGAACCCGTACCTCGTCGTCTGGATCTTGCTACTGGCGCTGTCCACGTAGGTCGCGCGCACGAGCCGGGTCTTGTGGCTGACGGGCGTGAGCAGGGCGTAGATGCGGTAGAGCTGCAGCTCTTGCAGGACGTACTCCTCGTACCGGTCGTTGTCCTGGCAGTAGTTGACCAGCTTCGGCTTGTCGAGGCCCTCGAACACGGTGCCCGCCGCCGCCTTCCTGCCGAAGTTGAGCCGCAGGGGTGGGAACGCACATTCCTTCAACCGGAAGAATCCGCGCGTTCGGACGGTGACCGGCACGGTGATCGGCCCACCATCCGGCCCCGGATACGAGAGAGTCGCCGCGCGCCAGGGCACCTTCTCGCCCTTGTCGTGCCGGAGCCGCGAGAAGTTCGCGGTCAAGGTCAGTGCGAGCGGGGCCTCGAGGTCGAAGAAGTGCGTCGGCGGCTTCGGCTTCGGCGCCGCCGTATCCCGGGCCTGCGCCGCGGCGGTCGTGGACCCGCCGAGGGCGGCGCCAAATGCAAGGACGAAGACGGCGCATCCGCCGCTGAAGGTTCGTGACATCGCTCTATCTCCCGTCCCCCGGGGCAGGTCTGCCCTCGTGAGCGCTCACCCGAGCTCCACTGCGAGCACCTCGGGTGCGCGTGCCGCGCCCAGTAGCGTGACCAAATCCTCAGGCTGCTTTGTCTTTTTCATGACGACGAGATACTCCAGGACGTCCGTGCCGTCTGCCCCGGTCGCGGCGCCGCCGTAGCGCCACCGCTTCACGTGCTCTGGGAGCAGGTGGGCCTCCACGACGCGCCGCGCTCCGGCGGGGTCGCGGGTCCGCACGAGGAGTTGCGCCTCCCGGTCGTCCGCGTCGCTCCCGTCCGAGCCGGCAGCCTCGGGATCGTGTTGCCGGGCGCGCCGCCGGGCGCGCTCGGCCACGCCCTCAAGTTGCTCGGCGGTCATGTCGCGGAAGACCTCCTCGTCGATGCGGGCGACGAAGGTCCCCGTGCGCGCCAGCGCGCGTGCGCGCTGGAGTCGCTGCTCGGCCAGCCGGCCCTCCAGCTGGACCGGCATTCGGCCGAAGTCCGTGTGCCAGAGCGCGAGGACGGCCACGTTGAAGCAGATCGAGATCGCCGCCGCGACGGGGAGGTTGATGGCCGCGGCGAGCCCGATCCCGGTGGCGAGAAACACGTACACGGCGTCTTTGCTGTCGTCCAACGGGGTGCGAAACCGCACCGCGGCGACAATGCCGGCGAGGCTGAACGCCAGCGCGAGACTGTCTCGCACGAGCACGACGATCCCGGCGACCACCATCGGCAGGATGACGATCGTGTGCACGACCGACTGCTGATAGCCGCGCTTCGCCCGCGTCAGCAGGTACACCCAGGCCACCGGAAGGGCGAGCAGGGCGGCGGCGAGCATCCCCAGCGTCACCGTGAGGGCCGGCATCAGGTCGCCGAATGAGCCTGGAGGAGCGGGTTGGGCGGCCGGACCGCGCGGGGGCGCAGCGCCGCCGAGCAGCGCCGCGAGCTCCTCGAGCGTTGCGACCTGGGTGCGCGGCAGGTGGCGCCACGCGTATGCTGAAACCCCCAGCAGTACGGCGTAGTAGAAGGCGACGCGCACGATGGTCCTCGTCGCCGGCGCCAAGAGCGGGCGTCCCACCCTGTCGATCGCCATTGGGCGCCCTCCGGGGGCGAAGCGTGCGAAGCAGTCGCACGAATATTCGCGTACGGACAATTTCGCGCCATGGGCTGGGCGCTCCAATTCTTGCCTGCGTTGGGGGCGCGGCGCACATTAGCGCATGAACCGACTCCTCGGCGCCCTTGCGCTCCTGGTCGGAGCGGAGTCAGCCCAGGCGCAGGCCGGGGCAGGGGCAGACACTGCTCTGCCGGCACGGCCGTCGCTCATCGTCCTGCTTACCGTCGACCAGATGCGGGCCGATTACCTCGATCGGTTCGGGCCGCAGCTCGCGGGCGGTCTCGCGCGGCTGGTGCGGGGCGGGGCGCGCTTCACCAACGCCCACCACGACCACGCGATCACCGAGACCGCCCCGGGGCACGCCACTCTGCTCTCGGGGCGGTTTCCGCGATCGACCCACATCTGGTCGAATTGGGGCGGCGTTGAGGATCCTGGTGCACCGCTGATCGGGACTGCCATCGAGCGGGGCGCGTCGCCGGCGCGGTTTCGCGGCACCACCCTCGTCGACTGGCTACGCGCCGGCGACTCGCGCAGCCACGCCCTTGCCGTCTCGGCGAAGGATCGCTCTGCCATTCTCCCCGTGGGCCGAGCGCGGGAGCAGGTTTATTGGTACGTCCCCGACGGGCGCTTCACGACCAGCACGTACTACGCCGAGTCGCTCCCGAGCTGGGTGCGGGCGTTCAATGACCGACACAGCGCGCAGCGCCGCGCCGGCCAAGCCTGGCAGCTCGCGCTGCCGGATGCCGCCTACCCGGAACGCGACAGCGTCCAAGTCGAGGCCGAGGGCCAGGACTTCACGTTCCCACACCAGGTGCCTGCCGACAGTGCCGCGGCGGCGAGCTACGTGCGCGTGACGCCGTGGATCGACGAGATCGTCCTCGACTTCGCGCTCGAGGGCTTGCGCTCACTCCCGCTGGGCCGCGGGCCGCAGACCGACGTGCTCAGCGTGTCGCTCTCGGGCACCGATTTCATCGGCCACCGCTACGGCCCGGACTCGAGGGAGATGCACGACCAGATCCTGCGCCTGGATCGAGCGCTCGGTGGCTTCGTCGACTCACTCTACCGCCTGCGCGATTCGGCTCGCGTCGCGCTCGTGCTCACCGCGGACCACGGCGTGGCCCCGATCCCCGAACTGGCGCCGAGCGGCGCGAAGCCCGGGCCCGCGCGCGTCGACCTGCAGCCGCTGGTCGAGCGCACGCACGCCGCATTGCGCGCCGCGGGCGCCGACACCGGCGTGGTCATCGTCGAGCCCCCGATCGTCCTGCTCGACCGGGCGGCGCTCAAGCGGGCGCGCGTGAACGCGGACTCGATGCTTGCTCGCCTCGCCGCCGACGCGCGGCAAGTACCGGGCGTCCTGCGCGTCGACCGCTGGCGCGACCTGCTCGAGGCCGACCGGTCCACGGACGCGATCGCGCGCCGGTGGGTGCATCAATTCCCGGCTGACGCGGGCATCGAGCTGGTCGTGACGCTCACCCCGGGAAGCGTCTGGAGGCTGTACGCGCCGGTAGCCACGCACGGCTCGCCGCACGACTACGACACACACGTGCCACTGATCTTCTACGGGCCCGCCTTCCGGCCCGGGCGCTATGATGAATTCGTGCGCACCGTCGACCTCGCACCGACCCTCGCGGTGGTGGCGGGAGTGACGCCGGTCGAACCGGTGGACGGCGTCGTACTTCGGCGGATTCTCAAGTGAGGTGCGCCGCGCGATTGGCGGCGCCGAGTCGGGCGTCGCCGTCCGTCGTCCCTTCGCGGGAGTCGAGACGGGCTCCTACATAGGGGAGAGCGCTACACCCTCGCCGACGGGCAGACGTCGTTCAGGCCGCAGGCGCCGCACTTCGGCTTGCGCGCGTCGCAGATCGTGCGGCCGTGGGCGATGAGGAGGTGCGCCAGCATCGTCCACTCGTCGCGCGGGAAGAGGGGCATGAGCGCGGCCTCGATCTTCAGCGGGTCGGTCTCGGTGGTGAGCCCGAGGCGCGCCGCGAGCCGCGCGACGTGCGTGTCGACGACGATCCCCTCGTTCCGGTCAAAGGCGTTGCCGAGGATGACGTTCGCGGTCTTGCGGCCGACGCCGGGCAGCTTCGTCAGCTCCTCCATCGTGCGCGGCACCTCGCCGCCGTGGTCGGCGACGAGCGCCTGCGCCATGGCGACGATGTTCCTCGCCTTGTTGCGGAAGAAGCCGGTCGTCTTGACCAGCGCCTCGACGTCTTCCAGCGGCGCCGCGGCGAGCGCCTCGGCCGTGGGGTACTTCGCGAAGAGGGCCGGCGTCACCATGTTCACGCGCTTGTCCGTGCACTGCGCGCTCAGGATGGTGGCGACGAGGAGCTGCAGCGGGTTCTCGTGATCGAGCTCGCAGTGGGCGTTCGGGTAGCCCGACGCGAGCCAAGCGTAGACGCGCGTGGCGTGCTCGTTCAGCGCCTTGCCTCTTGGAACACCGCGGCGCTTGCGATTGTGAAGGACGCCGCTGCGCGCCGGCGGCGACGCGTCGGGCGCCGGGCGTCGAGGGGGGACGGGCGTGGCGCGTGGAGCGTTGGTCTTGTTTCCGCTCGCCCCTTTGCCTGACGACGGCACTCCGGCGCTGCGCAAACGTGCGGTTGAGGGGCGTGCCTGCGATAGCGGCTGCCGCGGGCCGGGCTGTTTACGGGCCATGCCCCTCGTCGCTCTCCGCTCGCCGCCCCGCGACGCCCGGCGCCCGACGCTTGTCAGACCCCGCGTTGGCGCCTACTGACGACGCATTCCGCCTCTGCGCCGCAAACTGGAGCACCTCGTCCGCCGACCGGGCGTTGAGCACGTCCCCGGCCTCGAGCCATCCCTTGCGCGCGATGCCGACGCCGATCTCGACGTTGTCGAGGCCGTGCGTGGAGTGGGCGTCGGGGCCGATCTCGATCAGGACGCCGTGCTCCTTGGCGGCGCGGCAGCAGCGCCAGTCGAGGTCCAAGCGGTGCGGGTCGGCGTTCAGCTCGAGCGCCACGCCCGCCTCGCCGGCGCGCTCGATCACCGCGTCCATGTCGATCGCGTACGGCTCGCGGGTGAGCAGCAGGCGCCCCGTCGGGTGGCCGAGGATCGTGAGGTGCGGGTCGTCGAGCGCCTTGAGCACGCGCCCGGTCATCTGCGCCTCGCTCATTCCGAAGCGCGAGTGGATGGAGCCGATCACGTAGTCGAAGCGGTCGAGCAGCTGGCTGTCGTAGTCCACGCGCCCGCAGGGGAGGATGTCCGCCTCGATCCCCTTGAGCACGCGGAAGTCCCCGGCGCCCGCGAGCGACGCGTTGACCTCGTCGATCTCGTCGTGCTGCCGGAGGATGGCCTCGCGCGTGAGGCCGCCGGCGTAGAAGGCGCTCTGCGAGTGGTCGGAGATGCCGAGGTAGCGCCAGCCGCGGTCGCGCGCGGCGCGGGCCATGTCGGCGATCGTCGCCGAGCCGTCGGAGTAGTCGGAGTGGCAGTGCAATACGCCGCGGATGTCGCCCGCGCCGACGAGTCGCGGCAGGGCCCCCCGCGCGGCGGCGGCCACCTCCCCCCGCCCCTCGCGGAGCTCCGGCGGCACGAACGCCAGCCCGAGCGCTTCGTAGAACGCGGCCTCGCTCTCCACGGGAATGTGCGCGCCGGCCTTGTCCACCAGCTCGTCGTCGACGATGGACAGCCCGAGCTCGATCGCGCGCTCGCGCACCTGCGCCTCGTGCTCCGAGCTGCCGGTCGCGCGCCAGAGGGCGACGGCGAACTGCGGCGGGCGCACGCAGTGAAGGTCGAGCAGCGTGCCGTCCACGTAGCGCACGGTGATGGAGCGGCTGCCGCCGCCGACGATGTCGCGCACGCCCGGCGCCCGCGAGAACGACGCGGCGACAGCCGCCGGCGACCCGCGCACGACCGCGACGATGTCGATGTCGCGGATCACCTCGCGGCGCCGGCGCACCGAGCCCGCGATCTCGGCGCTCACCACGTCGGGGTGGCGGCGGACGCCGGCGAGCAGGCGGTGGGCCTCGGCGCTCGCGTGCGGGTAGAGCACGAGCGCGCCCGTCTCCTTCAGGAAGGCGATCCCCTTGAGCACCTTCTCCGCCGTCTTCTCGCCGAAGCGGGGAAGCTCGGCGAGTCGGCCGTCGCGCGCCGCCTCCTCGAGCTCGAGCAGGGTCTCGATGCCGAGGCCCTGGTGGATGAGGTGGATCTTCGCCGTCCCGAGCCCCGGGACGCGGAGCATCTCGATGAGCCCCTCGGGCGTCTTCTCGCGGAGCAGCTCGAGGTACTCCGAGTCGCCGGTGGCGATCAGGTCCTCGAGGACGGCCAGCGTCGCCGGCCCGAGCCCCTTGACGCTGGCGAGTTCGCCGGAGCGCTGCAGCGGGGCGAGGTCGTCGGTGTCGAGCGCGAGCACAGCCTTGGCGGCGGTCCGGTACGCGCGGGTCTTGAACTTGTTCTCACCGTGCAGCTCGAGCAGCGCGGCGATCTCGTTCAGGACGTGCGCGGCGGTCCGGGAGTCCATGGAGGGAATATAGCGCGGGTCGAGTCCCGGCTGCATACGGATGGCTGCGGACTGCGGATACGTGCCCCGGGACGCTTCGAGCCCGGCGCCGGATGCCTCCCGAGCGGCCGGGATTCGCAGCCCGCAGTCCGCAGTCCGCAGTCGTTCCTCGATCACCGGGCCGACGACGCTCAGCCTCCCCGCAAGTGCCGCAGGTAGCGCGCGGGGTCGTTGAGGAAGTCGCGCGTCAGGACGACGTGGTCCAGCTCCTCGTACGCGACCTCCGAAACCGGCACGCTGTCGAAGCTGTAGATGCGCGCGCCAGGGAAGGCGAGGAGGATCGGCGAGTGCGTGGCGATGACGAACTGGGCGTCCTGCGCGACCATTTCGCCGAGCATGGCGAGCAGCGCGAGCTGGCTCTGCGGCGACAGCGGGGCCTCCGGCTCATCGAGCACGTACAGCCCGCCCGGCACGAAGCGCGACTGGAACAGCTTCAGGAAGCTCTCGCCGTGGGAGTTGGCGTCGAGGTCCGCGCCGTAGCGCCGCTCCATGTCGGCCAGGGAGGCGCGCGCCGGCCCCTGCGCGAGCCCCTTCGCGTACGGCGAGCGGTCCTGGTACTCCGCGTCGAGCTCGGACAGCCGTTGCTTGAACTCGGCGCGCAACTGGGCGATGCGCTTGGTAAAGCCGAAGAAGTCCTCGGCACGGAGAAAGAACCCCTTCGACGTGCGCCGCGCCCAGGCGAGCCGGAACGAGCCTGCGAGGCGGCGCTGGGCGGCGAGCGACTCGTCGGTGGCGACGTCGGTGCTGCCGACGGTGGGGAGGGTGGCGGCGACGGCGATCCCCTCGAGCAGCGTCGACTTACCGGAGCCGTTCTCGCCGACGAAGAACGTGACGGGCGCGCTCAGGTCGAGCGTCGTGAGGGAGCGCACCGCGGGTACCGAGAATGGGAACGCGTCGTCCTCCACCTCGCCGGTGCTCGGAGACTTGCGGGCGACGGAGGCGAGGTGGGTCATCAGACACGGACGGGCGAGGGCCGGCGGTGCGGCGGCGCGCGTGACCTGGCGCACACTTCGGCGAGCACGCCGCCGGTAGGCTACTCGCGCGCCCGGCGGGCGGCAACGAACGTGACCACAGCGCGAGTGACCGGCTCATTGATGAGCTCGTCAAATATGAGCTGTCCCAAACGTTTTCACATTGGAGGGCGTGTGTCCCGTCGGTCTTCTCTCGTCGCTTGCGCGCTTGCTCTCGTGATCGCTACGCCGGCCATGGCCCAGTCCGTGGCTGACCCCGCCGCCAAGGCCCACACGAGCCGGCTGTTCCTCGGGCTGGGTGTCAACGGGTCCGCCATCAAGGCGGACGACGCTGACGAAGGTCGCTCCGGTGGTGGTCTCAGCTTCTCACTAGGCTGGGGCTTCACGCCGAACATCGCGCTCGTCGCCGACCTGGCGGGGGCGTCGATGGATGCGGGTGACGGCGAACAGTACGGCCTGGGGCACGCCGACCTCCTGGCGCGCTTCAGCTTGGCGCGCGCTGGTCACGCGTTCGTCCCATACGTCGAGGCGGGGCTGACCGGCCGCGCCGCCGTGCAGCGCGACGTCACGATCATTGACGACCAGGGCAATCCGCAGACGGGGGATCTCTCAATCTCCGGTACCGGCTTCACCCTCGGCGGTGGCGCTCAGTACTTCGTGGCCCGGTCGCTGGCGCTCGGCGCGAGCCTTCAGTGGACTACCGGCCAGTTCAACCAGGCGACGTTCCAGGACGCGACCGTCGACGGCTACGAGATCGACGCGAACAGCACGCGGTTGACGGTCGGCCTGTCGTGGTACCCGATGGCGGGGCGCTGACAGGACTGCGGACTGCGGACCAACCGCAACCGCAGAGGCTGGACGCGGGTGAACGCGGATGCTGCGCAAGCGGATCGGCGCGGATCCATCCCTCGCACGAGGGAAGCCCCTCTTCTCTGGTCGGAGAAGAGGGGCTTCGACTTGCGCCTGGAGAAATCCGCGTCGATCTGCGTTCATCCGCGGCGGCGTGTGCTATTGGCTCTGGT
>Ga0307415_100001692_pt1 | contig 10711 bp, 9 predicted proteins | sample DK1Cmetagenome_FD_204524 | JGI IMG/M metagenome (GOLD analysis project Ga0307415, IMG submission 204524) | Maize rhizosphere microbial communities from greenhouse at UC Davis, California, United States - DK15-C-2 | ecosystem: Host-associated > Plants > Roots > Rhizosphere > Soil | place: USA...
CGGAGAGTGCGCGTGCCGCGTCCTGTCGATCGCGTGTGGCCGAACAGATCGTGTTGACTACCTGTGGTTCGGTATCGGTCTTCTCACGCACGGCTTCGGCAACTTCCAGAAACGTTTGCAACTTGATCGTCGTTTGCGAAACCACGAGCGGCTCGCGCAAGTTTGGAAGTGAAGCTACTTCACTCGCATCGCGCACGACGTAGGTGTTGTTTGGCGCGTAACCAACGACACCGATCATCTCCGGATGATCAGGATTGCCGGCGACAACGACATCGCGTCCCTGGCGCGCGGCTCGTTCGGCGAGATGCTGCACGCGTGTGACGAATGGACACGTTGCGTCGATGACTTTAGCGGCGCGTTCTTCAAGTTCGCGCTGCACCTGTGGTGTGACGCCATGCGCGCGAATCACGGCGATCGTGTCCGCGCCGGCTTCTTCGGGTGAATCGATCGTCGAAACGCCGCGTGCGCCGAGCCGCTCCATCTCCTGCGCGTTGTGAATCAGTGGTCCAAGTGAACGGATCGGGCGCACGCCTTCTTCCACTACTTCTTCGACCATCTCGACGGCGCGCTCGACGCCGAAACAGAATCCGTATTCGTCTGCCAGTAAGACTTCCATTAAGTTTTCCTAGACTGTCGGGCCCGGAGTGGCGTCAGCCGCCGTGCGGCGACATTTCTCGCGCCACTCTTCTCTCAGCCGATCGCCGCCTGCGACACGTTCGTCGATCCATTTTGTCTCCCAGTCAACAAGGCAACGGATTTGGCTGAGCACAGCCTTCTTCAGGTCACCCAGGGCGTGAGCCACATCTTTCGGCATAATTGCGTAGGAAAAGTCGCCGATTTGACGCAATCCATCGCAAACAGCCTCTGTGCAATCACGAACGGGGTCACGACCTTCTTCCATATTAAAACCCTCCACCACTTCGCATTCTAACAATATTAGCCACGGATTACACGGATGGAAATCCGCGGATTTTATCCGAGTAATCCGTGGCTAAATAATCTAAGTTGGCAGGCCTTTGCGGGCGATCGACTCCATCAGACCGCAGAAGCGATCGAGTTCGCCGAGTGTCGTGTAAACGTTGGGCGTGATGCGGATGCCTTTGAACTCTTCATGCACGATCGGCGTCGTGAAGACCCGATGCTTATTGAAGAGATAACTTCCAATCGCCGTCGGGTCGAGCCCTTCTACATTCACGTTCGCGATCGCACACGACTGATTCGGATCAAATGAAGTGTTAAAACTGATCTTCGGAATGTCTTTCAAACGATTCATCCAGTAACGCGACAAATACCTGAGCCGTGCTTCTTTGCGCTTGCCGCCGAGGCCGTTGTGAAACAGCAGCGCCTCTCCTATAGCGAGTCGCGGCGCCGCGGAGTGTGTTCCGATCTCTTCAAACTTACGAATGTCGTTGGCCTGCTTCGACTCCGCCGCCATCAACGGCCAGAGCTTCTCGATCTTGTCGCGCCTGACGTAAAGCAGCCCCGTGCCCTTCGGCGCATAGAGCCACTTGTGCAGGCTGGTACCGAAGTAATCGCAACCGAGGTCTTTCTGTTGGAAATGAAACTGCGCGTAAGAATGCGCGCCGTCGATGATCGTCTCGATTCCCTTCGCGCGCGCGAGTTCGCAGATCTGTTTTACGGGCGTGATCTGTCCCGTGATGTTCACTTGATGCGACACGAGGATCAGCTTCGTTCGACTCGTAATTCCTTTCTCAAACGCTGCCGTGATCTCGTTGAGGTTCTTCGGCGGGATCGGAATCTTCACCATCTTCAACACGAGGCCTTCACGACGTTCACGCTGTCGCAGCGTCGTCAGCATCCGCGGATAATCCTGAGTAGTCGTGAGTATCTCGTCACCCGGTTTGAAATCCATTCCCATCAGCAGGATCTCTAGTGACTCTGACGCGTTGCGGGTGATCGCAATCTCTTCGCGATCGCAGCCGAACATCTCGGCGAGTCCGGTGCGAATCGTTTCCGATTGCGGCTCGAGTAGTTGCCACATCGTGTAGGCAGTCGCATCTTCCTGCTGCCAGATGTAACGAACGAGCGCTTCAGTAACGATGCGCGGGCTCGGTGAGACGCCGCCGTTATTGAGATTTACGATGCCGCGCGTGACGGTGAATGAGTTCTGGATGACGGACCAGTAGTCTTCATCCATCGCGACTTGTTCCGGCGCCAGGTGCGCGACGTTTCGGCTCGCCGCCTCCACGTCTTTCAACAACGCACCAACAGCCGGAAACGAAAGCGCCGCCAAACCAAGACCTGCGTGATTAAGAAACTCTCTGCGCGACTTCATGGTGATTTTGGCTCCGTTGCTTTTTTCGTAACGTCTTTCGCATCGACGTAATAACTTCGCGGCGCAATCGCTTTGAGTTTTTCTCCGCTCGTTGAATTTAACTTCACTTCTACTTTGCGAGATTCCGTTTTCGTGGGCTCTTTTGACGACTGATAAGTAACACGAAATTGCGCTCGGAGAGCTTCACCAATCAGGTTGGCTGCGTTGATTAGATCGTTCCTGTTTCTTGGGAAGAAGACGAGACCACCACTCTCCTCGGCGATTGTAGTCAATAACTTCTCAGCCTTACCCCGCGGGCTTCGCCCAATAACTCCACCTTCAGTCTCCAGGTCAGTGACCAGGCCGATCACAAACACCTGAATGTCTTCCACACTTAACTGCTTAAGAACTTCATTCAATCGTGAGCGGCTATTTCTGTCCGCACCGTCCGTGATTAGAATCAGCACCTTGCGACGAATCGCAGTCTTGTTGTGCTTTGCGAGATATACCGCGCCGGTGTAGATACCATCCAAAACTGCGGATTGGCCTGGTTCGATTTTGATCAACTTGAGCGCATCAATCAGAACGTTGACGTCGCCGGTGAAGTCCTGCACTCGTGCGATCTTGTCGCTACTGACAAAGCTCTCGATAAAGAACTCGTCAGGAGCTCGCCGGTTCCTGATGATTTGTTGGGCCGCCTCAAGAACAGAAGGCATCAACGACCGGAGTGAGCCGGACGCGTCAATCAGCAAACCAACGTCAACAGACCGCTCGTCTGGTTCGATGCTGATTATGGTCTGCTCGATCTTGTCTTCAAATACTCGAACATCTTCTTTGCGGAACGTGCTGACAGATTTATTGGCCTTATCGGTAACAATCAGACTCAGGTTGACGCGCGGTCCGGAAGCCTGCGCGAATGAAGCAGCAACCACTGCAATCATCAAGCATCCGCTGCAAATCATTCTCGAAATCATTCTAGGATCCCTCATACACGATCTCGCCGTTAATCACAGTGATAACGCATCGCGTCTTCAAAATCTCCGGCGCGGGAATCGTCATGATGTCGGCGGAGAGGATCGTCAGATCGGCGAGTTTGCCGGTTTCGATCGTGCCGCGTAGTTTCTCTTCAAAGGCTGCGTACGCAGGCCAGAGTGTGAACATCTTCAGCGCCTGGTCGCGTGTGACGGCTTCCTCCGGATGCCAACCTTCGCTCGAGAATCCTTTTTGATCTTTGCGTGCGACTGCGGCGTAGAACTCGATCATCGGTTCGCCACGTTCAACCGGAGCGTCGGATCCGCCCGGCACGACCACGCCCGACTTGATGAAACTCTCCCACGCGTACGCTCCTGCGAGACGCTCAACACCGAGACGGCTCGGCGCAAAGAAGAGATCGCCGATCGCGTGTGACGGCTGCATCGACGGAATGACTCCGAGTTTCACAAAACGCGGGATGTCCGCGGGATTTACGATCTGCGCATGCTCGACTCGCCAACGCGGCTCGGCAACTTTACGCTGCGCCGCCGGCACCGCTTCGAACGCCGCTTCATATTCATCAAGTATGAATCGATTCGCGCGATCGCCGATCGCATGTGTTTCGACTTGAATGCCCTTGCGCAACGCCTCGACCAGCATTGGTCGCAACTCTTCTGCCTTGACTGTCAAAAACCCTGACGTGTCCGGCGCGTCAGAGTATGGACCAAGCAACGCCGCGCCACGCGAACCGAGTGCGCCGTCGGAAACGACTTTTATCGACCTGACGTTGAGACGATTTCCAAAAGCGCCGATTGTTGGACCTTCTTTGAGCAAGCGAGTAGCGTTTGGTCCTGGACCATACACGGCTTTGTAGATGCGCAGCTTGATCGTGCCCGCAGCGTAGAGTTTCTTGAAGATGTCGACGTCCGTGTAACTGCCGCCCGCATCCTGGATCTGTGTCCAGCCGAGTTCGATGTTGCGCTTCACTCCTAAAACAACTGCGCGCTCCGCGTCTTCAGCCGAGGTTGGCGGAACGCGACGTCGCACGAGACCCTGGGCAGCATCGAGCAACATGCCGTTCGGCTCGCCACTCTGTTTGTCTTTGGAGATCTCGCCGCCGAACGGATTGGGCGTGCTCTTGTCGACGCCGGCGAGTTTCAAAGCAGCACTATTCGCAACGGCGCCGTGACCGTCGGCGCGTCCGAGGATCACTGGATTATTCGGCGAAACTTTGTCGAGATCCCAGCGAGTCGGGAATACCGGTGGTTGCCAGTGAGTTTCGATCCAGCCTCGGCCTGTTACCCACTCGCCGGGCTTGGCTTGATCGACTCGCGTTTTCAGTTTGGCGAGAAGATCGTTGAGGCTGGTGGTGCCTTCGAGGTTGAGCGTCATCTCGCGCAGTCCCACACCCGAGAGGTGCTGGTGCGAATCAGTAAAACCCGGTAGGACCGTGTTGCCTTTCAGATCGACAACACGCGTGTTTGTGCCGACGAACTTCTGCGCCGCTTCGTTTGTGCCGACGAAGACGATGCGGTCGCCTTTGACGGCGATCGCCTGCGCGCGCGGCGCTTTGTCGTTCGCTGTGTAGACGTTGCCGTTTCGAAAGACGATGTCGGCCGCCACAGGTTGTTGGACAGGCACCCAGATCAGGAGCAGCAGAGTCGCCGCGAGTAAGAAGAGTCTCATTTTTTCCCTCGGAAGTTAGGCGGTAGATTTAAGATTATACCGACGCTTGAACAAGTCAGGAAGAGGGGCTTGCCCCCGCTGCTGGACTAAATCCTTAAGAAGCGGGGGCAAGCCCCTCTTCCTGACTTGTTAGGACTGAACGGTGCTCAGAAATTGGTCGAGTTCAGACTTCGTAGGCAATGCGGTGCGCGCGCCGAGGGCGCTGCACTTGATGGCTGCGACAGCGTTGCCCAATTTCAAACTCGTTTCGAGGTCTTCGCCGGTTAGAAACCCGTAGAGAAAGCCGCTATGAAACGCGTCGCCGGCGCCGGTGGTGTCGCGGCAGCCGCCGGGTGCTGCGAAGCCGGGTGATTCGATAAAAGTTCCCTCGTGATAAACCACTGCGCCCGCGGCTCCGATAGTCATGCCAACTAACGCACAGCCGTATCTGCTCTTCAACTCAACCAGCGCCTTGCGTGGGTCCGCAATGCCAGTCACTCGTCCCGCAAATTCTTTCGAGCCGATCATTATGTCGATCAACGGAAGCAACTCGGGGAGCCCATCGTAGACGTTGTCGATATCAGCGGAGACGATCGTGCCGGTCATTCGAGCGGCTTGCGCGACACGCACACACGCGGGCGGATCGTGAGCATCAAGGTGCAACACCCGTCCTAATGGTCCAAACTCAACCGGCGCTTCTTCGCGCCTGTACGCCAGCCGGTCGTCACGATCCCAAACGATCGTGCGTTCGCCGCTGCGTACGTCAATCGTGATGAACGCGATCTGATTTCGTGCTCCTTCGATAATTTCGGCAAACTCGACGTTGACGCCTTCGTCGCTCAATGTCTGATAACCAAAATGCCCTTCCGGATCGGAACCGAAACGTCCGGCGTAAGCAGTCTTTAATCCGAGACGCCGAAGCGCCACCATCGCCGAAGCTGTTTGCCCGCCCGCGGACTGCTTGTGATCCAGCAGTCGCATCTTTGTATCGAATGCCGGATACTCAGGCACCACGATCAAGTGATCGACGGCGTTTAGCCCGAAACCAACAGCATCAAACTGTCTGCTTACCGGAAGCCTAAGTGGAAAAAGCATTTGTCTCAGCTAAAATAGCATCTAAATAACGTGTCGATTGAGGAAAAACTCAAGGAAATTCCAGCTTCGCCCGGCGTCTATCTCCACAAAGATGCGACGGGAAAGGTGATCTATGTCGGCAAGGCGAAGAGCCTGCGCAGCCGCGTGCGTTCATACTTTCGCGCCCGCCCGTTTGACCGCAAAACCGATGCGCTCGTTGGCCAGATTGCCGACCTCGAATTCATCGTCACTGATAACGAAGTCGAGGCTTTGATTCTCGAAGCGTCGCTCGTCAAACAGCACAAGCCGCGCTACAACATCAAACTCCAGGACGACAAGTCGTATCCGCATTTGAAGCTGACGATCAACGAACCATTTCCGAAGGTCGTCATCACACGCCGCATTCAACGCGATGGCGCACTCTATTTCGGACCGTTTCTGCCTGCAAGTCTGGCGCGCCGGACGATCGATTTGATCAACCGCACGTTTCAGTTGCGCACCTGCGATATCGAGATCGACGGCAAGGCGCCGCGGCCGTGTCTCGAGTATCACATCAAACGCTGCCTCGGTCCGTGCGTCAAGGGATTGTGTACGCCGGAACAGTATCAGGAAGCAGTGCGCGACGTCAGGTTGTTACTCGAAGGACGAAACAAAGAGCTCGCCGATGAGCTCGAGGGCCGCATGTTCGAAGCGTCAGATGCAATGCGCTACGAGCTCGCCGCGAAGTATCGCGACTTGCGCAAAACAGTGATCCGTCTTTCGGAACAACAAAAGATGGCGACCACGTCCGAAAGCGACATCGACATCTTCGGCTACTACCGCGAAGGACAACGACTCGCGCTGCAACTCTTCACCATGCGCGAAGGCAACATCGTCGGGCGCCGTGAGTTCTTCTGGGAAGACTTGCCGGAAGACGAGTTTGATCCGGCTGAGTTTTTGAGTGACGTGTTGTCGCAGTACTACGCGTCTGACTACGTTCCGCGTGAGATCTACGTGCCAGTTGACTTCAACGATCGTGAACTGCTCGAGAAAGCACTGACGAAGCGAAAAGGCCGGCGCGTGAAGATCTTCGATCCACAACGCGGCGAGAAGCGCGACATGATCGATCTCGTCGACAAGAATGCGAAGCTCGCTTTCGAACAGCGCTTTCGCATTCTGAAGCCTGATATGAAGCGCGTCCTCGAAGAGTTACAGGAAACACTGGAGCTGCCGCACTTTCCCGCGCGGATTGAGTCGTTTGACATCTCGCACATCCAGGGCGCCGAGAACGTTGCGGGCATGGTTGTTTGCGACAACGGCAAGATGAACCGTTCCGAATATCGCAAGTTCCGAATCAGGAGTGTCGAAGGCGCGAATGATGTGGCTTCGATGCATGAAGTAGTCACGCGTCGTTATCGTCGTCTGCTTGAAGAAGGAAAACCGCTGCCTGATCTGATCATGATCGATGGTGGCAAAGCACAATTAAACGCGGCTGCGAGCGCGATGAGTGAGCTCGGGCTGGAAGCGATTCCGATGGTCGGCATCGTCAAGCCGCCGCAACGTCACAATGACGTCGCCTACCTTTTGATGAAAGGCCGTGAGGACGAGCCGATCTATCTCGACTCACATTCACTGATACTTCGCTTGTTGCAGATGGTGCGCGATGAGACGCATCGCTTCGCAGTGACTTATCATCGCAAGCGCCGTGAGTTGCGCGACTTCACGTCGGAACTCACGGCCATCCCCGGTGTAGGTGATAAGAGAAAAGGACGACTGTTACGTCACTTCGGATCGATTCAGCGCATCTCGCGCGCGGGAGTTTCCGAGTTGACTCCCTTCGTCGGACGCAAGACTGCAGAAGAGATTGCAGGACACTTCGAGAGGCAGAGACTTTTAGCCGCGGATTACGCAGATAAACGCGAATCAGCCTAGCCCTTCACGCCAGTAAACTCGTAAGTCAAATAGAGTTTCAATGAGCCGTCGAGGACATCTGCGCGGACGTCTTTCGCTCGCGCTTTCACGGCGCCATTACTCGCCTTCACCGGAATCATCAATGATAGTTGCTGCTCACCCAGCAGCACGAGAGGATTCACTTTTTGATTAATCGCGCCCTGCACAAACACTGTGACAAAGTTGTTCGCGATCGGGTTGACGCCTTCGAGATTCACACCTTCAACATTCACGTATCCAAAAACAGTCTGCTTTTCCTGATCGAACTGTAACTTGATGCTCGTTTGTGCCCAACCTTTGAATTGAATGCAGCCGCCCAGGTTGTAGTTGCCGGTGAACGCCATCGGCGCGTAGATGGTGCCGTTATGAAATTGCACGCCGGTCTTGGCGCCACTGCCTTCAGGCAAGAGCGTGATCTCGTTGGTGCACCCACCTTGAAATAGTACGTGCTCGAAGCGCTCGGGGAGATCGCGATTCTGGCCCAGCTGAAACGTCGGCGTTCCCAATCCGGAGAACGTTGCTGCCATTACCGCATCAACAAAATTCTGCTCGAGCGCGATGACGACCGTGCCCGGCGGAGATCCTCCCTGCTCGGGCGGCTTCACTGCCTGACCAGGAACCGCCTTTGCCGGCGGGGCGCCCAGAAAGAAGATCGCAGCGCCGCCGCCGAGCAAAATTCCTAACAGGAGAATAAGAACATATCTCATGGATTCACCTTTACTATCGTGGACTTGGACTAGTCGCCGGCGACACAGTCGGCGACGGTGATGGCGGTGGCGGCGCGGAGTTCATATTGCTCAATAGCGTACGCAACAACGCTGTAGCCATGTTTGCAGCTGCGTTCACCTGCGCTCTCACCTGCGCCTCCGGCACCTTGTTGTAACCGGTCGGAATCTCGAAAAGAGTCGGATCGGGATTGGTCTGAATGTCGCGCATTTCAGCGATCAGCTTGGCGCCTTTTATTCCCTGCACGTTACCGCTGGCTTCACTAAAAACTTCCGCGCGCAACGGCAATCCCGTGTCTTTGTCGATAAAGATAAACGACTCCGTCTTGACCTCGCCGGCGGACGTTTGTGTTTGCGATGTGCGCGCGTAACGATACTTCAGCGCTGTTCTGCCCGCTTGTTGTTCTTCGCCGACGAATTCGATGCCTTTGAGTCGATCAAGGTACGCCACTATCTGCCCCGGTGTCATCAGCTTCTGAATCTGGAAGCCGGTGGCTTCGGGAGTCAACTCAGCATACTGCTTGCGCGCGGGAGCAATGCCATATTGCACGCCACCGTGTTCGAGATAAATCAGGTCCGATCCGTCAGGTAACTTGAAAGACAGCCGGCGGTCGGCGCCATTCTTTGCGACGTCCGCGGATAGAGTTGGAATGCCGATCGCTTTGTCTCCTCCTTCAGTCTCCGCAGTGAAAACGATGGTGGCCTTGTAGCTGTCGGGCTCGCGCGCGGCGAAAGTTGATGGAGCGCTCGACGCGTTGATGTTCGCACCCGTTGGGTTGGCGTTGACGTTGGTATTGATATTGGTGTTGATGTTGGCGTTAGCCGCTGGACCACGAGAACAGCCACTCGATGCAATAACGATTATGGAAATAGTTAAGACAAGCAGTTTCATGTTGAGATTCTCCGCAAGACTCGCGCTCACACGCGACGTTCATTCAACAGGGGCCAACGGGGGTTAAGAAGGAAGGCAAATAGAATACAGGATTAGCCACAAAAAGGCACATAAAGCACAAAATTATTAAGAACTTAAACTGGTCCAACTCGCTTTTGTGCCTTGAGTGCTTTGTTGTGGCTGTTTTTTGTAGACTTTCCTGAGCCTTTTTAGTAGAAGACTGCCACTATGAAACACATTGTGGCAGTGTTACTTATCGGCTTCGCACTCTCGCTGTGTAACCTTTCGGAAAGATTCAAAAAAGGAAATACCAACTCTGGACCAACGGGCTCCGGCGGCTCGACCAGTTCAGCCGAGCCGGGTCGCGCCACTGCCGAACAAATGGCCGCGCTTGCCGGTGGACAGGCGGCGAAATGGGAACGGCAGGGAATGTCATGGACCGTGCCGGCGGGTTGGACCGAGCAGGATAATGAGTCGAAGTCGTTTCACTGGCGTTCGCCGGGTGGCGGCGACGCGGCGTCGCTGATCGTCAGCATCTCGCCACTGCCTGAGAGTTTCCCAACAGACTCGGCCAACGATGCTTCTTACGAGCAGGCGAAAGATCGCGCCAAGAACGGTGAAGTTGATGAAGTGAAGTGGGTCGAGATCGACGGGCTCAAGGGCGTTCAGTTTCGTGAAGCAAACCAGGAACATCCTGACGACCCCCGGCGACTGCAATGGCTGTCCTATCGAAAGTACCTCGGTCAGGTACAGGGCATCAATATAATGCTTGCAACACAGAGCAAAGACTTTGAACGCCACAAGAACGCTCTGTACGGAATTCTCTACTCAACAAAGATCACCCACTGAGAACACTGCCAAATTGTTTGCGGGTAAAATGCCCCATCCCATGTTTTATTATTGACATACTTCCCACGATACGCTAACTGTCTGCAAGTTTAACCAGGCTCTAAGTACATCCTTACGATCCTTTCGGAGTATTCCTGGGCCTTGGCTCAGACAGAGTTCCCCGATTCAAACAATGGATCAGTTTAAGTGGGTAATTCAGGGGGAGGTATGTCAGTTTTGGTGAAGATCTGCGTCTAACAGTGTTAGCGTTCAGACCCCAGGTTCTGAAGGTTTTCAGTTCCGCTCCCAATGGAGGTCACGGCATGGCCAAAGAAGAGATCGCGGCATGGA
>Ga0307415_100001693_pt1 | contig 10709 bp, 9 predicted proteins | sample DK1Cmetagenome_FD_204524 | JGI IMG/M metagenome (GOLD analysis project Ga0307415, IMG submission 204524) | Maize rhizosphere microbial communities from greenhouse at UC Davis, California, United States - DK15-C-2 | ecosystem: Host-associated > Plants > Roots > Rhizosphere > Soil | place: USA...
ATCTCGTCGTCCTTCTCCTTGAGCGCGGCGGGGGGCGGCGCGACCGGCGGCGGCACCGACTTGGCCGCCTGCAGACCGGCGGAAAGCGCGACGACGAGCGCGGCAACGCGACGCAGGAGCCCCGCCTGGAGGCGGTGCTGGATCGGGTCGAGCGCGAGGTAGGCGTCGAGCGTCCGCGCGGCGACCTCGGTCGAGCCGCCCTGGTTCGCCGGGTCGAGCTGGAGGACGGCGCGCCAGAACAACACCTCGGACGCCTCCGGAGAGCCGGCGTACGTCTCGGCGAACGTCGTCAAGGTGCGCTCGGCGTCCTCGTATCGTCCGGCGATTGCCGCCCGCTGGGCGTCGCCGAGCGCCGCCGGCCACTCCACGGCCGGCAATGCCACCGTGTTCGGGCGCGTGGCGGAGGAGCGGTGGCAGGCCGCGGCGAGCGCGCTCACCGCGAGCGCCGCGCCGAGGACACCGCGCGCGCGGCGGCGGAGGGCACGGCGGGGCGACGCCGGCTCGGTCACCGCGGGGCCGCGATCGCCAGCGACCGACGCGGCGAGCGGCGCCACCCGGCGGGGGCGGCGCTCGGCAGCGTGATCGTGAAGGTCGTGCCGTGTCCCAGCGCGCTGTGCACGGTGATCGTCCCGCGGTGCGCCTCGACGATCTCCTTCGCGATGGCCAGTCCCAATCCCGTCCCCTTGGCGGCGGCGGCCGACTGGTTGTCGGCCTGGTAGAACTTTTCGAAGACGTACGGCAGCTGGTCCGGGGCGATGCCGGCGCCCGTGTCGCGCACCTCCATCGTCACCCCCGAGGGCACCGAGAACACCCCCAGCTCGACGCGCCCGCCGCGGTCCGTGAACTTGAAGGCGTTCGACAGCAGGTTGCCGAGCACCTCGTTCATGCGGTCCTCGTCCCAGAACACGGTCTCCGGGAGCGCGGGGTCGCGCGTCACCTGGAAGTTAACGCCGCGCTGCATGGCGAGCACCTTGAACGCGCTCTCCAGCTCGCGCAGGAACAGGTCGAGCTTGATCGTGCGCGGCTCCAGCTTCCCGCCGCCCGCCTCGAAGCGGCTCACGTCGAGCAACTGCTTGACGAGCCGGTTCAGCGACTGGCACTGCGCCTCGATCGTGGCCAGCACCTCGAGCTGCTGCTCGTTGAGCTGGCCGTAGAGCCCCTCCTCGAGGAGCTGGAGGTAGCCGAGGATGACGTTCAGCGGCGTCTTGAGCTCGTGCGACGCCACCGAGACGAATTCCGCCTTGAGCTTGTCCAGCTCGGCCAACTGCCGCGCCATGGACTGGTAGCTGGCGGCAAGGCGGCCGAACTCGTCGTCGCGGCGCGGCGCGACGGTCAACTGGTGGCCGAACTCGCCGCTCGCGACCTTCTTCATCCCTACTTCGAGGTCGCGGATCGGCCGGCTGATCGTGCTCGTCAGCCAGGTCGCGACGAGGATGACGAGGCCGAGCGCGATGGCCAGCGCCCACCCCGCGGTGCGCCAGGCGTCCTCGGTCGCCGCCGTGGCGTTGTCCACGCGCTCGGTGATGCGTACCGTGAGGGCCCGCTCGGCGCGCCCGATCGCGTCGTGCACGCGGCCGAGCGCCGGCACCATCTGGCGCTCCGAGAGCGTGTCCAGGGCCGCGGTGGATATCGAGGGCGCCACCTCGTCGGCGGCGATCCGCGCCACGCGGCGCACGGCCTGCGCAACGTCGGACGCCGTGGCGTCGCGCGTCAGCACTCGCAGCGAGTCGGTGACGCTCTGCAGCCGCGCCACTTCGGTCGCCAGGAGGCGGCCGGTTTCCGGCGTCGGCTGGACAACGTGCGACACCTCGACTGCCGCGGCGGCGTCGGTCTGTGCGCGGACGCGGCTCAGCATCAGCGAGGCGGCGAACTCCCCCGTCCGCAGCGCCTGTGTCGTCACGTGCAGCTCGTCGAGCGCCCGCAGCGCGATGACGAGCGGCACGAGCAGCAGGACCGCGATGTTGAGCAGGCCGAGGATGAGGCGGGAGCGGAGTCGCATCTCAGAAGCGGAGCGTCGCCCCCGCCACGACGCCGCGGCGCAGGCCCGCGCCGGGGAAGGGGATGTTCTCCGGGCCCCGCCCGTTGCGGAGGTCGACGACGAACAGCGCGACGCTGCCCAGCAGCGCCAACTGCCCGCCGAGAATCCCGACCTGGGCGCGGCGATCCTCGCGCACCGAGCCGCGGTAGAGCGACTCGGCCCGCGCGCCCATGTAGCGCCCGCCATCGATCTCGCACGCGTTCGGCTCCTCGCTGCAGAGGGCGCGCAGGTCGCCGTAGGCGCGGTCGGCGCGGTCGCTGTGCGTCAGCGCGTACGTCCCGAAGCCGGCGGCGACGCCGAGCAGCGCCCACTTCGCGACCCGGATCGCGGTCCAGCCGCGTCCGGCCTTCGGAGGGGCGGCGCTCGCCACCGGAGCGGCAAGCGCCTGAGCTCCGGCGCTCCGGGGGGCCTGAACGGCGACCGCCAAGATGGCGAGGCAGAGCGCGGCCGCGGCCCGGCGCGCCCCCGGCCCGGAGAGGGCGGGGCGGGTCATCGGAAGCTCACCACGTCGCCCAGCAGTGGGGCGGCGACCAGTTGACCATTGCGGATGCCGGGCGGGTGACGGAGCTCGCCGGGCAGCCGACGGCTCCAGAGGAGCCGCCGCGTCGCGCGGTCGAAGTAGAGTAGCGTTCCCGCGACCGTTGCAACCACCACGCCGCCGCGCACGAGCCCAGGCGCGGCCACCGTCGTGCAGGGCGCGCCGTCGTCCGCGGCGAGCGGCGCGAGGGCCAGCGTGTCGCGCGCTGCGGGGGCACCGACGGGGACCGCCCACAAGGTGCAGCGCTCGGTGAGCGCGAACAATGTGTCGCGAGTCACGGCGGGCGAGCCGGCGACGGGGGCCCCGGTGTCGACGCGCCAGCGCACCTCGCCCGAGGGGAGCGCCACCGCCGCCATCCAGCCGCCGGGCGACGCGACCGCGAGCGTGCTGTCGTCCATCCGCGCAAGCGGCGCCGCGACGCCGCCGGGCAGGGCGCGGCGCGCCTCGACCCGGCCGCTCGCCGCGTCGAGCACGACGAGGGTGTCGGCGACGGTCACCAGAGCGACGAGCCCGCGCAGCACCAGGGGCCCGGTGCGCGAGCCGCCGCCCACAACGCGCTGCCAGCGCGGCCGGCCGTCGTCGGCCCGCAGCGCGAACGCCCGCCCGTCGCGCGAGACCCCGTAGATCGTTCCGCCGTCGAGCACCATCGGCGACGAGACGGCGCCCACCGCGCGGCGCCAGAGCCGCTTGCCGTCCCGCAGCCGCATCGCGACCACCCGCCCGCCGCCGCCCAGCTCGGCCACGTACACCTTCCCTCCGCCGACGAGCGCGCCGACGCCCATCGGCGCTTCGGCGCGCTTCCGCCAGTAGGGGCGGCCAGTGCGCAGATCGAGCGCCGTCACCCAGCGGTCCACGCTCGCCACCACCGCGACCGCGTCGCCGAGCGCGACGGGGCCGAGCGAGCCGCGCCCGGCTGCCGTGCGCCAGAGCTGGCGCGGGTCCGCCGAGAGCGTCTCATTGGCCGCCGCGGCCCGTGAGGGGTCGCCGAGGTAGTCGCGGATCTCGACGGTGCCGGGCCTTGGAACGGCGCGGGCGCGCGAGGCGCAACCGCCGTGCGCGAGTGCCGCCGCGGCACCGAGCGACAGCGCGCGGCTCGCGCGGACGACGCGCGCGCGACGCCGCGGCGCGATTCCGTTGACACGCACCACGGCCCCCGGTAGGTTGCGGGCCCACTGACGTAACCCACGATATCGCAATGACATTCCCCTTCGCACGCATCTCCGAGCTGCACCGCCACGACGGCCGGTCGGTCACCGTTCGCGGGTGGGTCACCCACGTGCGCTCGTCGGGCAAAGTTGCCTTCGTCGTGCTGCGTGACGGAAGTGGCACGCTACAATGCGTGCTCGTGAAGAGCGCGGTCGAGCCGGCGACGTGGGAGCGCTTCGCCGCGCTTACGGTAGAGAGCGCGGTCGCCGTGAGCGGGGCGGTTCGGGCGGACGCCCGCGCCCCGGGTGGCTACGAGCTCGGCGTCTCCGAACTCACGATCCTCGGCCCGAGCCCGCTCGACTACCCCATCCAGCCCAAGGAGCACGGCATCGACTTTCTGCTCGACAACCGGCACTTCTGGCTGCGCTCGCCCCGCCAGGCGGCGATCCTGCGCGTCCGGCACGAGATCGAGCAGGCGATCCAGGACTTCTTCTACGAGCGCGACTTCGTGCGCGTCGACACGCCGATCCTCACGGCGGCGATCGGCGAGCGCAGCGGGCTCTTCTCCACCGAGTACTTCGACGAGGGGAACGCCTACCTCGCGCAGACCGGGCAGCTCTACGGCGAGGCGGCGGCCGCCGCGCTCGGGCGCATCTACACCTTCGGCCCGACGTTCCGCGCCGAGAAGTCGCGCACGCGCCGCCACCTCACCGAGTTCTGGATGATCGAGCCCGAGGTGGCGTTCAACGACTCCGACGACAACATGCGGCTGCAGGAGGAGTTCGTCTCCTACCTCGTGCGCCGCTGCCTGGAGCGCCGCCGCCGCGAGCTCGACGAGCTGGGTCGCGACGTCGCCAAGCTGGAGCCGGTCGTGGCCCCGTTCCCGCGCCTCGACTACGGCGACGCGATCGCCCTCGTGCAGCGCAAGGGGAGAGACGCGAAGTGGGGCGACGACCTCGGCGCCGAGGACGAGGCGCTGATCGTCGCCGACTACGACCGCCCCGTCTTCGTCTGCAACTATCCGAAGGAGGCGAAGGCGTTCTACATGAAGGAGAACCCCGCCGACCCTCGCACCGTGCTGTGCGACGACCTGCTGGCGCCCGAGGGCTATGGCGAGATCATCGGCGGCTCGCAGCGCGAGGACGACTACGACAAGCTCGTCGCCCGCATCAAGGAAGAGGGGCTGCCGCTCGACGCCTACCACTGGTACCTCGACCTGCGCCGCTACGGCACGTTCCCCCACGCCGGCTTCGGCCTCGGCCTCGAGCGCACCGTCGCCTACATCTGCGGCCTGCAGCACATCCGCGAGGCGTCCCCCTTCCCGCGGATGATGAACCGCCTGCGGCCGTAGGGACGAGAGACGAGAAAGGGTGACCTCCAACCGATCGAGATCGCGATGGCGACGGGATCCCCCTTTCTGCTCTCTCGCTCCTGTCATCCGCTCGGAAAGCTGGCCGCCGAACGAACATTTCTGGCGTGCCATAAGTGCCGCCGCTCGTGCGCCAGCAGCGCCTGGAAGGCCTGGCCGAGCGGGAGGCGGAGCAGGCTGGAGATGATCGTCGCGACCTTGGCGCGGCGGAGGTCGAGGCCGTTCGCGGCGTGGATGCGCTGCTCGAGCTCTCCCTGCAGCGTGAGGAAGTCGTCGCGCACGTGGGCGAGCGGCTGCACCGGCTGCGGTTTGAACAGGCGCGGCGTTCGCATCCGGTGGCGCGGCGGCGGCTCGAGCTCGGCGACCACCCAGCGACCGACGGCGCCGTACTCGAATGGCCCGGGCTTGCGCCACCCCTTCTCGCGCGCGCGGCGGATCGTGTCGTCGAGCTGCGGGAGGTAGAGGCGGCCGATCACGACGAGGTGCGTCAGGTTCTGGGCGATGGACCAGCGCTCGGGGGTCGGCCGCCAGTTGAGTTGCACCTCGCTCAGCCCGCCGAGCAGCTCGGTGGCGTCGCTGCGCACGGCGGCGAGCTGCGCGAGGTACTCGGCGAGCTCAGGCGAGAGCGGCCCGGCGTTCGACGTGCGCGCCGGCGTCACGGCGCACCTTCACCGGCGCCCGCCGCCGCCGCGCGCTCGCCGGCCTTCACCTCGTCCCATAGAGCGTCCAGCGCCTCGAGCCCCGCGTCGCCCACCGTAATGCCGCGCTCGGCGGCGAGCGCCTCGACGCGCGCGAAGCGTTCGGCGAACTTGCGGTTGGCGCGGTCGAGGGCGAGCGAGGCGTGCACGCCGGCCTTGCGACAGAGGTTCACGCAGGCGAACAGCAGGTCCCCCAGCTCGTCCTCGAGCCGCTCGTGGCGCGCGTCGAGCACCGGCGCGCCGTGTGGCGTGAACTGCACGGGCGCCGTCGCCAGCAGCTCGCGCGCCTCCTGCAGCTCCTCTTCCACCTTCGCCGCCGGCCCGTCGGCGTCGGGCCAGTCGAAGCCGACGCCGGCCGCGCGGTCCTGGAGCCGGTGCGCGCGGTGGAGGGCGGGGAGGTCCACGGGGAGTCCGTCGGCGATCGAGCGCCGCTTGCGCGCCTTCATCGCCTCCCACGACCGCTTCTCGCCGCCGCCGTAGAGGTGCGGGTGGCGCGCCTTCATCTTCGTGACGAGCCCGCGCGCCACGTCGTGCAGGCCGAACGCGCCACGCTCCTCGGCGATCACCGAGTGAAAAAGGATCTGCAGCAGCAGGTCGCCGAGCTCCTCGCGTAGCAGGGCGTCGTCGCCCACGCGGAGCGCCTCGTCCACCTCGTGCGACTCCTCGATCAGGTAGGGACGCAGCGACTCGTGCGTTTGCGCGGCGTCCCATTCGCAGCGGCGCCGCAGGTCGCGCATCAGCGCGAGCGTGTCGTCCAGGGTCGGTTCGTCTTGCATAGCCTCCTCGCTGCTCCTAGTTTACGCGCCCAACGAATGACGCGTCAATCGCTTACGAACGCGGCCGGCGAGGCCGGCAGCGCGCGCCGCGGCGACGAGGGCGCGCTCGAGACGCACGCCGGCGACGCGCGCGCCTGGCTGGAGGTGGACCTCGCGGCGCTGCGCCGCAACGCCGCGGCGATCGCCCGCCGCGCCGGCGTCCCGCTCCTCCCGATGGTAAAGGCGGACGCCTACGGCCTCGGCGCCATTCCCGCCGTCCGCTGCCTCGAGCCGCTGGAGCCGTGGGGCTACGGCGTTGCCACCGTGCCGGAGGGCGAGGAGCTGCGCGCCGCCGGCGTCGCGCGCCCGGTACTGGTCTTCACGCCACTCCTCCCCGCCGACTTCGCTAACGCGCGCCGCGCCCGCCTAACGCCGGTGCTCGGCGACCCGGCGGTGATCGCCGCCTGGCTCGACGGCGCCGGGGGAGCCTGGCACCTCGGGATCGACACCGGGATGAGCCGCGCCGGCGTGCGGTGGGACGACCTCGCCGCGGTGCGCTCGCTCGTCGAGCGGTCGCGCCCCGAGGGCGCGTGCACCCACTTTCATTCGGCGCAGGCGGGGGACGACTCGCGCGACGAGCAGGAGCGGCGCTTCGACGACGCGGTGCGCGCGCTCGGCGTGGACGACGTGCTCCTGCACGCCGAGAACAGCGCGGCGGTGGAGCGGCGCTCGCCGTCGCGCCGGTCGCTCGTGCGCCCGGGTATCTTTCTCTACGGCGTCGGCTGCGGCCGCGGCGAGCTCCGTCCCGAGCCCGTCGTCGCGCTGCGGGCGCGCGTCGTCGAGCTGCGCACGGTCGCGGCCGGCGAGACCGTGAGCTACGACGCGACGTGGCGCTCATCGGGCGCCCGGCGCGTCGCCACGCTCGCCGTCGGCTACGCGGACGGCTACCGCCGCGCCCTCTCCAACCGGGGCGCGGCGCTCATTCACGGCGCGCGCGCGCCGGTGCTCGGGCGGGTGACGATGGACATGACGATGGTGGACGTGACCGACGTGTCCTGCGCGCTCGGCGACGTGGCGACGCTCCTCGGGCGCGATGGTGGCGAGCTCCTCGAGGTGGCCGACGTCGCGCGCGCCGGCGACCTGTCCCCCTACGAGGTGCTGACGGCGCTCCGCGCGCGCCTGCCGCGGCGCTACGAGGGCGCCGAGCGGTGACGGGGCGCGCGGAGTCGGCCGCCGGCCGCCGCGCCGCGATCGTCGTCCTCGACGGCGTCGGGATCGGCGCCGCGCCCGACGCGGACCGCTACGGCGACGTCGGCAGCGACACGCTTGGCAACGTGTCGCGCGCCATCGGCGGCCTCCAACTCCCGCAGCTGGAGGAGGTCGGACTCGGTAACGTCGCCCCGCTCTCCGGCATGCGCTGGCGGGACGACGCGGCCGGCGCCTGGGGGCTGATGGTCCCGCGCTCGGCGGGGAAGGACAGCACGTCGGGCCACTGGGAGATCGCCGGCCTGCACCTCGCGCGCCCGTTCCCGACCTATCCCGACGGCTTCCCGCCCGACGTCGTCGAGGAGTTCGCGCGGCTCACCGGGCGCCCCGTGATCGGCAACGTCGTCGGCAGCGGGACGGCGGTGATCGAGCGCTTCGCCGCCGAGCAGGAGCGCACGGGCGGGTGGATCGTCTACACGTCGGCCGACTCGGTCTTCCAGGTCGCGGCCAACGAGGGCGTGATCCCGCTCGCGGAGCTCTACCAGGCGTGCGAGACGGCGCGCGAGCTCCTCGTCGCACCGCACGACGTGTCGCGCGTCATCGCGCGGCCGTTCGCCGCCACGCCGGGCGGAGGGTACGCGCGCACCGCCAACCGTCGCGACTACTCGGTGCAGCCCCCCGAGCCGACGCTGCTCGACGCTCTCGCCGCCGCCGGCGTGCCCCGCCACGGGGTCGGGAAGGTGGACGACCTCTTCGCCGGCCGGGGCATCGCGGCGCGTCACACGGCGAGCAACGCCGAGGGGATCGAGGCCATCCTCGAATGGCTGCGCCGGGAGCGGAGTGGGCTGTTGTTCGCCAACCTTGTAGATTTCGACCAGCTCTACGGGCACCGCAACGACGTCGCGGGGTTCTACCACGCGTTGCGTGAGTTCGACGACGCCCTGTCCCACCTCCGCTCCGCCCTCCGAGAGGACGACCTGCTCTTCATCACGGCCGACCACGGCAACGACCCGACGTCCGCGTCCAGCGACCACGCCCGCGAGTGCGTGCCCCTGCTCGCCCTCGGGGCGCGCGTCCGGCCGCGGTCGCTCGGCCGCCGCGAGACGTTCTCCGACCTCGGCGCGACGGTCGCCGAATGGCTCGGCGTCGGCTACCGCGGACGCGGGACCTCGTTCCTCGACGTCCTGGTGCGCGCGTGAGTGAGGCCGAGCGGCGGTCGGGGGGCGGCGCGCGGTCGTCCGACGACGCGCTGCGCGAGGCGGCGTTCGCGGCGATGACCAACGCCTACGCGCCGTACTCGGAATTCCGCGTCGGGGCGGCGCTGCGCTCGAGGCGCGGCGACATCTTCGCCGGCTGCAACGTCGAGAACGCGTCCTACGGCGGGGGGATCTGCGCCGAGCGCGGTGCCGTGATGGCCGCGGTCGCGGCCGGGGCGCGCGACTTCGACCGCCTCCTCGTTGCCACCGAGGCGAGCGAGCCCACCCCGCCGTGCGGCCTGTGCCGCCAGTTCCTCGTCGAGTTCGCGCCGGACCTCGAGGTCGTGAGCGTCACGGCGCGCGGCGACGAGGCGCGCTGGACGCTCGCCGAGCTCCTTCCCGCGGCATTCACTCCGGCGGCTCTCCGGCGCGCCATCGCGCCGTGACCCGTTTTCGCTCCCCAGCCCTCATGACCGTACTTCCCCGGCGTCTCCGCGCCCGTGGCGGCGGCGCCGGCCCTCGACTCCGGCCGCCACGCCGGCTCGCGCCGCTCGCCCTCGCGCTCGTCGCGCTGGCGTCCGCCGCCTGCACGGAGACGCTCGACACGAGCGCCGCCTGCCCGGCCCTCTGCCCGAACCAGGACGTCACCCTCCGCGACACGACGATCGACGCCGTCGTGCTCGACACGACGCTCTCCAACTTCCCGGCGAAGGGCGCCGAGGACGTGCTGCTCGTCGCGAGCCACGGTGCCGCGCTCGACACACGCGCCGTCCTGCGCTTCGACACGCTGCCGCGGACCTTCAATCGCTCGGCGACCGAGATCAACGTCCCGATCACCTCGCTCACGACGGCGCGGGTGCGCTTCAGTGTGGACACCGGCGGCAGCGTGCTCAGCGCCCCGGTGACCGTGAGCCTCTACGACGTGGACACGCCGGAGCTGGACCCGACCGACGCCGCGTCGCTCGCGCTCTTCACCGAGGACCGCCTGCTCGGCTCGCGGACGCTCGCCTCGAAGGCGGAGATCGGCGACACCCTCCGCGTCTCGCTCGATCCCGCGAAGGTCGGCGCGAAGGTGTCGGGGGGGCAGCGGCTGCGGCTGGGCGTGCGCGTGTCGAGCGCTGCGCCGGTCGAGCTCCGGCTTATCGCGACGACGACCTCGGCGCCCGGGTCGGCGCCCGTCCTCACCGTGGACCCGACCGACTCGACCGACGCCGTGGTGCCGCTCGCAACCGGCACGAGCTCGGCGGCGAGCGCGGCGTCGCCGACCTTGCAGTTCAACGCGCGCGACTACCTGCTGGTCGCCGCCGGCCAGCAGCCCGTGCCGAGCGACGCGCTCGTCGTCGGCGGCCTGCCGGCGCGCCGCGTCTACATGCGCTTCGACATCCCGGCGGCGCTCCTCGATTCGGCGACCATCGTCCGCGCCTCGCTGCTGCTCACGCAGCGGCCGTCGGCCGGCGTCAACCCGACGACCGGCGTCCCGCTCGTGCCGATGATCAGTCTCGCCGGCCGCGACATTACCGATCTGGCGCGCGCCGCGCTCGTCGTCGCCGGGCCTGAGACGATCGCCGGCCTCGCGTCCGTGACGCTCAACCCCGGCGAGCAGGGCCTGCGGATCGTCGAGCTGGCGTCCATCATCCCCGGGTGGCGCTCCGACATCTACGACGTGAACCCGCGCGCCATCGTCCTCCGCGTGGGCGGGGAGGGCTTCGTCCCCGGCGAGCTCCGCTTCTACTCCACCGAGGCGACCGACCCGACGGTGCGTC
>Ga0307415_100001695_pt1 | contig 10708 bp, 9 predicted proteins | sample DK1Cmetagenome_FD_204524 | JGI IMG/M metagenome (GOLD analysis project Ga0307415, IMG submission 204524) | Maize rhizosphere microbial communities from greenhouse at UC Davis, California, United States - DK15-C-2 | ecosystem: Host-associated > Plants > Roots > Rhizosphere > Soil | place: USA...
TCGGCGAGCAGGCCGGCCGGGGCCAGCACGTACGCCGTGTCCACCGCGAACCGCGGCGCTCGCGGCGTCGACCAGCCACCGGCGAGATCGCCGGCCACCGCGGCCAGCACCGCTGCGGCGTCGCCGGCCGGCGCGTGCCGCAGCACCCCGCCGGATCCGATCACCAGCGCCACCTCGGCCAGGTCGCGGCGTCCACGGGCATGCCCGTCACCGCGGGCGTGCCGGCGTACGGCCACCGTGGCGGCCAGGCGGGCCAGCGGCAGGTCGGTGGCCGGGTCGGCGGCGAGGCCCGGATCGGCGGCCTTCGCCGCGGCCGCCGCGGCCAGCCCCGCCGGGACGGGCAGCCGTTCGGCGTGGGCGGCCTCGATCACCCCGGTCGCCGACCAGCGCACCCCGAGGTCGCCCTCGACCGTGCGGCCGTGCCAGGCGGTACCGGCCACGTCCGGGTCGCGCTCGGCGGGCGTCAGCACCGAGTACACGTCGGTGGTGGCGCCGCCGACGTCGACCGTGAGCAGCGCCGCCCCGGTCCCGCCGGCGAGCAGTTCGACACCGGTGAGCACCGCGTCCGGGGTCGCCGCCCGGACCAGGCCGGCGAAGCGGGGGCCGCGGGACAGGCCCTTGCCGCCGATGACGTGGCGCAGGAACACCTCCCGGATCGCGGCGCGGGCCGGGCCGGGCGCCAGTTCGCCGACGCGGGGGAGCACGTTGTCGCAGGTGACGTGCGGCACGGCGGCCGCTGCCAGCGCCGCGGCCGCCTCGTCCCGGGCGTCGGCGTTGCCGGCGAGCACCACCGGCCGCCGCCAGCGGGCCCGTGCCAGCCGGCGGGCGTTGTGCGTCAGCGTGTCGGCGTCGCCGCCGTCGGTGCCGCCGACCAGCAGCAGCACGTCCGGCCGGGCCGCGCGCAGCGCCACGGCGGCGGCGGTGTCGAGCTTCCCGGCGGTGACGTGCACGACGCGGGCCCCGGCCGACAGCGCGACCCGCCGGCCGGCCTCCGCGCTGACCAGCGTCTCGTAGCCGACGACGGCGAGCCGCAGGCCGCCGCCCGCCGACGAGCAAGCGTAGGTGCGGGCCGGTTCCACACCGGTCGCCGCGATCGCGGCGTCCAGGCCGTGCAGAACGTCGGTGCCGATCGTGGTGGGGTGGCTGGCCGTCGCGCGCAGAACGCCGGCGTCGACGTCGACGATCGCGGCCTTCGTCCAGGTGGACCCGACGTCGACGCAGGCCACGAGCGTCACGTCTGCGCCGGCGGCGCCTCCGGCGCCGGCGGGACGACCACCGTGCCGGTCGCGACCACGGCGACCACCGGCGGGTCCAGCACCCGCGACGCCGACGCCGACACCTCCGGCTGGCGGCGGCACACCACCACGCAGGAGAACTCCACCGTCCGGCTGCGGGTGCCGACCCGGCTCACGCTCGCGGTGACCTCCACCACGTCGCCGGCGTAGATCGGCGCGTCGAAGCGGACCGACTCGTAGCCGGCGAACAGGCCCTCGTCGCCGTCGGTGCGGATGCACAGCTCGGTGGCCGCGTCGCCGAACAGGCCCAGCGCGTAGGCGCCCTCGACGAGGTCGCCGGCGTAGTGCGAGTTCGCCACGTAGCGGCGGTGGACGACGGTGGTACCCAGGCGGGTCATGCTGCCTTCCTCTGTGTCAGTGCGTGGACCAGGTAGCTGGCGACCTCGCGCGGCGTTGTGCCCCGGCCGAAGATCTGGTCGACACCGAGGTCGGCGGCCATGGTCTCGTCGAAGCGGGGGCCGCCGATCACCAGCAGCGGCCGCCGGCCGGCCGGGTAGGACTCCCGGAACGCGGCCGACATCTCCCGGGTGTTGGCGAGGTGGGCGTCCTTCTGCGTGACGACCTGGCTGACCAGCACAGCGTCGGCCTTCTCCGCGCGGGCGGCGCCGACGAGCTCGGGCACGGTGACCTGGGCGCCCAGGTTCACCACCCGCAGCTCCCGGTAGTACTCCAGGCCCTTCTCGCCCGCCACGCCCTTGACGTTGAGGATCGCGTCGATTCCGACGGTGTGCGCGTCGGTGCCGATGCAGGCGCCGACCACGACGAGCTTGCGTCGCAGCGACGAACGCACCGCGGCGTTGATCTCCTTGGCGGCGAGCAGGGGGTAGTCCCGTTCGACCACGGTCACCGCGTCCAGGTCGACGAGGTGGTTGACCCGGCCGTAGACGACGAAGAACGTGAACCCCGTACCCAGCTGCTTGGCGTGCACCAGCATCGCCGGGTCGAGCCCCATCTTCGCGGCCAGCTGCAGGGCCGCGCCCTCGGCCCGCTTGTCGTGCGGCACGGGCAGCGTGAAGGAGACCTGCACCATCCCGTCCCCTGTGGTGTCCCCGTACGGGCGCACAACGCTGGTCACGGTTCACCGTCCAGGATCGCCACGGCCGGGTTGTAGTAGTCGTCGGCCTTCTCGTACACGCCGTCGAGGCCTTTCCCCCGGTCGGCCGGACGTTTCATGATGCCGAACGTGCCGTCGGCGATCGCCGGAAGCAGGCCCTCCGCCGCGATCCGCTCCAGCAACCGCACCGCCTCCGCCAGAACGACAGCGGCCCGCCGCTGGACGAACCCGCCCGGCGCCGGCGCGAAGTCCTCGGCCAGCCCGCCGCACGCGTTCAGCACGTACCGGACGTTCTGCAGGGCGATGTCCCGGTCGGACAGCCACGGCGTGACCACCGCCTCGGTCATCATGCCGACCAGCAGGATGCCCTGCCCGGTGAGTACCCCGGCCAGGTTGAAGAACCCGTCGAGCAGGTTGCCGCGGAACACGTCGCCGGTCATGTGCTTGGTCGGCGGCATCCACTTCAGCGGCGCGTCCGGGAACAGCTCGCGGGCCAGCAGCGCGTGGGCCAGCTCCAGCCGGAACGAGTCCGGCAGGTCGGGGTTGATCTCGAAGGCGTGCCCGAGCCCGAGCTGCGCGTCGGGCAGCCCCGCCTCGTGCGCGAAGAACTCGTTCAGCAGCTGCGACACGGTCACCGTGTGCGCGGCCTCGACGGCGTCGGCCGTGGTGAGGTAGTTGTCCTCGCCGGTGTTGATGATGATGCCGGCGCGGGCGTGCACCTGCCGGGCGAAGCGCTGGTCGACGAACGTGCGCACCGGGTTGATGTCGCGGAACAGGATCCCGTACATCGAGTCGTTGAGCATCATGTCCAGCCGTTCCAGCCCGGCCAGCACCGCGATCTCCGGCATGCACAGCCCGGACGCGTAGTTGGTCAGCCGCACGTACCGGCCGACCTCGCGGGACACGTCGTCCAGCGCCGCGCGCATCAGCCGGAAATTCTCCTGGGTGGCGTAGGTGCCGGCGAAGCCCTCCCGGGTCGCGCCTTCGGGCACGTAGTCCAGCAGCGACTGCCCGGTCGAGCGGATCACCGCGATCACGTCGGCGCCGGCGCGCGCCGCCGCCTGCGCCTGCGGGATGTCCTCGTAGATGTCGCCGGTCGCGACGATCAGGTAGATCCACGGTCGCTGCTGCGGGTCGCCCAGCCGCGCGACCAGCCGGTCCCGGTCGCGGCGGCGCCGGTCCACCGTCTTCAGGCCGGCGGCCACCGCGCGGCCTGCCGCGCGCCGCGCCGCCGTCACCGCCGCCGGGCGCGTCGGCAGTTCGAAGGCGACGGAGCCAGCCGCGGCCTTCTGCGCCAACGTGGTCGGGTCCGCGATGCCGTCGCGGCGCATCGCGTGGAAGGCCGGAACGGCGACGCCGTGCGCCAGCCCCACGTCGGCGACCACCGCGTCGACGAGCCGGTTCACCCACGGGATGCCGTCCGGGTCGGCACCGGTGATCCCGGCCAGCCGCAGCGTGGCCCGCTCCACGGCAACCGTGGTGCGGGTGCGGGCCAGGTCCACGACGGGCTGCCCGGCGCGGGCGGCCAGGTCGCGGGCCCGGCGCACCAGCGCGGGGTCGAGGTTCAGCAGCGGCATACAGACCAGTCCAGTCTCACGTCCAGTAGATCGCCGTTCCGCGCAGCACGGTCAGGCGGCAGGTGGGTTTCGGAGGCGGGGTGCCGTCCGGGCCGTCGACGAGGGCCGGCAGCCCGCGCTGCAGGTCGCCGACGCCGTCCCAGACGGCGAGCGTCGCCGGGGCGCCGGGCGCGAGAACACCGTCGCCGTCGCGGTGCGCCGCCCGCCAGCCGCCGCGGGTGTGCGCCGCGAACGCCTGCCGCACCGTCAGCCGCTGGTTGGGGTTGCGGTGGTTCAGCGCCGCCCGCACCGAACCCCACGGGTCCAGCGGCGTCACCGGGGAGTCCGAGCCGAACGCCAGCGCGACGCCGACGCCGGCCATCGCCGCGAACGGGTTGGTCGCCACCGCCCGCTGCGGCCCGAGCCGCTGCGCGTACATCCGGTCGGTGCCGCCCCACAGCCGGTCGAACGCCGGCTGCATGCTGGCCACGACCCCGAACTCGACCAACCCGCCGATCAGCGCCTTGTCCACCATCTCGACGTGCTCGATGCGGTGCCGGCGGGCCCGCAACCGGTCCAGGCCCACCGTGGCGGCGGCCACGGCGAACCCGGCCAGCACGGTGCCGATCGCGGCGTCGCCGATGGCGTGGAACCCCCCTTGCACCCCGTGCTCGGTGCAGTCGACGAGATGGTCGGCCACCTGCGGCGCGGTCACGTAGCCGTGCCCGCTGGAAGCCGGCTCGTCGGTGTAGGGCTGGCGCAGGTGGGCGGTTCGGGAGCCGAGCGCGCCGTCGGCGTACAGGTCGCCGCCGGCGCCGAGCGCGCCGAGGTCGCGGGCCTTCGCGGCGGCGCCCAGTTCACCCCAGTACCCGTACACCTCGGGCAGCCGGTCGGTGCCGGGCAGCGCGAGCAGGCCGGTGAAGTCGTCCTCGCCGGAGGTGCCGGGACCACCGCACTCGTGCACGGCGGCGATGCCCACCGACGCCGCGTGCCGCAGGGCGGTGCGCTGCGCGTCGCCCCGCTGGGCGGTGCTCAACGAGCCCAGGGCCACCGCCCGGACCTCGTGGTGCGAGCCGCGCCGCAGCCAGCCGTCGGCGCCGTAGCCGGGGGTGTCCGGGCTTGCCTCGGCGAGCAGGGCCGTCGACACCACGCAGGAGTGCACGTCGACCCGGCTGAGGTAGACCCGCCGGCCACCGCCGGCCCGGTCCAGTTCGGCCGGCGTGGGCGGGGTGCGGTCGGGCCAGGTCGACTCGTCCCAGCCGTGACCGAGCACCACCGCGTCGCCGGGCAGCCCGCGGGCGTGCGCGGCGACCCGGTCCAGCGTCTCGGCCCGCGACCGGGTGCCGGTCAGGTCGAGGCCGCGCAGCGTCACCCCGGTGTCGGTGGCGTGCACGTGCGCGTCGACGAACGCCGGGGTGACCAGGGCGCCGGCGAGATCGACGGTGCGGTCGGCGCCGGCCGGCGCGTCGGCGTCGGTGCCGAGCCAGCCGATCCGCCCGTCGTCGATGAGCAGTGCGGTGGCACCTGGGTCGGCCGGGCTGTACACATGGCCGCCGCGCAACAGGACTTTCTGACCCATGGTGCTCAGTCTGCCGCCAGTCGGGCACGGAACAGGGCACGCACCCCCGGCTCGGCCCGGAACACCGAAAGCGCGGCGGCGGCGTGTCCGGGCACGTAGCCGTTGCCGATCAGCATGGTGACGTCGGCGGCCAGGCCCTCGGCGCCGAGCGCGGCGGCCGGGAACGACGTGGCCATCGAGAAGAAGATCACAGTGCCACCCGGCGCGGTGGACAGGATCGCGCCGTGCTCGCAGCCCGGCACGTCGACGCACACGACGGTGACGTCGGCCGGGCCGCCGAGGGCGCCGGTCACCGCGGCGGCGGTCGCCACCGGGTCGCGCGCGTCGGCGACCGCCACGACGTCGGCCATCCCCCCGCCAGCGCTGCCCGCGTCCACCAGGAGCTTCTCCTCGGCCGGCGTGGGCACGACGCCGAGCGTGCGCGCGGCGCCCGCGCGCCGCGCGGCAGCCAGCGCGAGGGAACCGCTCTTGCCGGCGCCGCCGAGCACGGCGACGGTCGGTCGGCCACGGCCCTGTGCGTGGCCGCGCACCACGCGGTCGGTGAGGGCGGGCGCGCCGCACACGTCGAACACGGCGAGCGCGACGTCCGGGTCGAGGTCGTCGGGCAGCACGGCCGCGATCGAGCGGGCGAACAGGATGGCGTGTCCGGTGCACGGGACCTGCTCGGAGCGGCCGTCCCAACGGGACAGGCCGTCGGTGACCGCGAGCGGGGTGAGGGTGAGCGAGACCAGCGTCGCCACCCGGTCCCCGGGCGTGAGACCGAGCGGCGAGTCCGGGCCCGCCTCCGCGACGGTGCCGATCAGCATGCCGCCCGATCCGGTGACGGGATTGTGCATCTTGCCGCGGGTCTCGATGATCTCCAGCACCGCGCGGCGGACCGCCTCGCCGTCCCCGCCATGTGTGTCGCTGAGCTGACGGAAGCTCGCCGCGTCCAGGTTGAGCCGCTCGACCGTGATGCGCACCTCATCGGCGCGGATGGCCGGATCGGCGTCCAGGCGCTGCGCGGCCTGCGGCAGTACGCCGGCCGGTGCGAGCACGCGGTGCAGCCCGACAGCCGACATCTCCGGTCCTCCTTGCTTGAAATCCTCCGGTAGAATAGTTCTGTTGCAGCAGAATTTCCACCAGGAGGGCCGCATGACCGAACACCGGTTAGCCCAGCCGTACGCATACCGGCGCCAGGAACTGGTCGAGCCCGACTGGACCCGGCTGCCCGGCTGGCGCGGCGTGACCCGCGAGCAGTGGGAGTCGGCGCAGTGGCAGCGGGTCAACTGCGTCAAGAACGTACGCCAGCTGCGGGCCGTCCTGGGCTCATGCGTCGACGAACGCTTCTACGCCGACCTGGCCGACGACCAGGAGCGGCTGGCGACCATGTCGATGCTGCTGCCCCCTCAGATGATCAACACGATGGTGCCGCACGCGGTGCCGGACACGGAGTCGTTCTACGCCGACCCGGTGCGCCGCTACATGTTGCCGGTCGCCTCGGACCGGCACCCGGTGTGGCCGTCGCACCCCTACGCCAGCCGCGACTCGCTGCACGAGCACGACATGTGGGTCGCCGAGGGGCTCACCCACCGCTACCCCACCAAGGTGCTGGCGGAACTGCTGTCGACCTGCCCCCAGTACTGCGGCCACTGCACCCGGATGGACCTGGTCGGGAACTCGACACCGGCGGTGGACAAACTCAAGCTGAGCCTCAAGCCGGTCGACCGGTACGACGCGATGATCACCTATCTGAAGGCGCACCCCGGGGTGCGCGACGTCGTGGTCTCCGGCGGCGACGTGGCGAACGTGCCGTGGCGCAACCTGGAGTCGTTCCTGATGCGGCTGCTGGACATCGGCACGATCCGCGACATCCGGCTCGCCACCAAGGCGCTGGCCGGGCTGCCGCAGCACTGGTTGCAGCCCGACGTGGTGGAAGGGCTGGAGCGGGTGGCCCGCACCGCCGCCCGGCGCGGAGTGAACCTGGCCATCCACACCCATGTGAACCACGTCCAGTCGCTGACGCCGCTGGTGGCCCGCGCCACCCAGACGGCGCTGGAGGTGGGCGTGCGGGACGTGCGCAACCAGGGCGTGCTGATGCGCGGCGTCAACGCCTCGGCGGCGGAACTGCTCGACCTGTGCTTCGCGCTGCAGGGCGAGGCCGGCATCCTGCCGTACTACTTCTACATGTGCGACATGATCCCCAACGCCGAGCACTGGCGGGTGGCGGTGTGGCAGGCGCAGCAGCTGCAGCACGACATCATGGGCTACCTGCCCGGCTACGCCACTCCCCGGATCGTGTGCGACGTTCCGTTCGTCGGCAAGCGCTGGGTGCACATGGTCACCGAGTACGACCGCGAGCGCGGCATCAGCTACTGGACGAAGAACTACCGCACCTCGATCGAGGCCGACGACGCCGAGGTGCTGGAGCGCCGCTACCCGTACCACGACCCGATCGACACCCTGCCCGAGACGGGGCAGCGGTGGTGGCAGAAGGAGGCCGTTGCCGCCGGCTAGACCAGCAGCGCCAACGCCTCGTTGAGGTTGTACTCGGCGATGTCCCGCATGAACGTGCGATGGGGATAGTCGCCGTCGAGCAGCCGCAGCGGCCCAGCGGTCAGGGACAGGCGCTGGGTGAGCAGGTACAGCGCGAGCCGGTCCTCGTCGAGTCCGTCGAAGCCGACGAGCCGTGCCCACCGGTCGCCCAGCCGGATCCGCATGTACACGTGCTCCCATTCGACATCGAAGTACATCAGATCCTCGATGTCGATGATGACCGGGTTGCCCACGCGGTCGACCAGGACGTGGTCCAGCCCCAGTTCGCCATGCACGACGGAATACTCGGCCCGGGGCTGCACGGCAGCGGCGAGGCCCCGCAGCCGCTCCTCCAGCCGGTCGCGGGCGGCCGCGATTCTCGGGTCGCGCCCGGCGACCTCGGCCAGACATCGCAGCGCGAAGTCCAACGCGCCTTCCTCGCACGACGGCCAGCGGGACACTCCACCACCATCGACATGGCCTACCTTGCCGGGCGAGGCGCCCCGGTAGCTCCGCATTGCCGCCAGCCCCGCCCGCAGCCGCGCCAGCGTGGGTTCCGCCTCGACCGGGTCACGTTCGTACCGTTCCAGCAGGTCTCCGCCGGGAAAGTCCTCCACGATCGCGATGTCGGCCGGGTAGTGGCGGCGGTCGCGGTCGAGCAGGTAGATCTCCGGAACCCGAAGGCCCAGCGAAGCGAGCCGGGTGTGTGCGGCCCCGAACAGGTCGGCCCCGACGCCGGCCGAGAACTGGTCGGCGCGGTCACCGTCACTCGGCGCCCGCGGCCAGAAGCTCTCGGAGTCCTCCCACAGATACGCGATCGCCGTCGTACCGTCGTCGATGCCCAGCCGGTACACGCCTTTGCGGGTACCCCGGGCGACCCGCTCAACCGCGTCGAGGCGGCGCCCGGCGCCGAGAGCGGCGCGCGCCACCCCCGCCAGACGGTCCCGGGTCACGTTGCCGGGTGCCACATCCAGACCCTTCCAAATACCCGCGGCAACCCTTGAGCTGAAGTTCGCTTCAGGTTGCACGATGAGCACATGACCGACCTGATGCCGTTGCTGCGCCGCCTGACCGGTGACGAGAAGCACGCACCGAGTTCGTTCTCCACATTGGACGTTCTGTGGGTGCTCTACGACCGTATCCTCGACGTGTCGCCGCAGCGCGTCCGAGACCCGGAGCGGGACCGTTTCCTGCTCTCCAAGGGGCACGGCCCGGCCGCCTTCTACGCGGTGCTGGCCGCGAAGGGCTTCATCCCCGACGCGTGGCTCGACGACCTGGCCGGCCCGGACAGCCCGCTCGGCCACCATCCGGACCGCCTGTTGGTGCCCGGCGTCGAGATCGGCTCCGGTTCCCTCGGCCACGGGCTCGGCCTGGCCGTCGGCACCGCCCTCGGGCTGCGGGCGCAGGGGCTCACCCGGCCACGGGTGTTCGTCCTGCTCGGCGACGCGGAGCTGGACGAGGGGTCCAACCACGAGGCGATCGCCTATGCCGGTGCCACGGGCCTTTCCACGCTCACCGCCGTCGTCGTGGACAACCGGTCCGCCACCCACGGCTGGCCGGGCGGCATCGCGTCCCGGTTCACCGTCAACGACTGGACAGCCTCCACAGTGGACGGACGTGACCGGGACGCCATCGAGAAGGCCGTCCGCGAGAACCAACCGGGCCGGCCGCACGCCGTGGTCGCTGTCGTCGAGCCGAAGGGCACCTGACCATGCGACAGACCTTTGTGGACACCGCCACCCGATTGCTCGCCGACGACCCGCGCACCGCGGTCGTGCTGGCCGACATCTCCACCGACGCGTTCGGCCCGGCCGCGACGCGCCACCCGCACCGGGTCATCAACGTCGGCATCCGCGAACAGCTGATGCTCGGCGTGGCCGGCGGCCTGGCGCTCACCGGCCTGCGGCCGATCGTCCACTCCTACGCCACGTTCCTTGTCGACCGCACCTACGAGCAGATCAAGCTCGACCTCGACCACCAGGGCGTCGGCGCGATCCTGGTCAGCGTCGGCGGCTCCTACGACGGCGCGCCGATGGGCCGCACCCACATGTCCCCCGGCGACGTCACCCTGCTCGACACGATGGCCGGCTGGACCGTGCACGTGCCCGGCCACCCGGCCGAGATCCCGCCGCTGCTGCGGGCCGCGGCAAGCCAGGACGGCAACGTCTACATGCGACTGTCCACACTGGTCAACGACCGGCCCCGGGTGGGCGCCCTGCACGCGGCGCGCACCGGCCGGGACGCGCTCGTCGTGGCGGTCGGGCCGCTGCTGGATCCGGTGCTGCGGGCCACCGAAGGCCTCGACGTGACCGTCGCCTACACCAACACGCCCCGCCCGTTCGCCGCCGCCGCGCTGCGCGCCCTGCTGCCGGTCGACCGTCCCGCGGTGGTGCTCGTCGAGCCCTACCTCGCCGGGACGTCCAGCCGGCTCGTCGCCGACGCGCTGACCGACGTGCCGCACCGGTTGCTCGCCCTCGGCGTCGGCCGCGCCGACCTGCACCGCTACGGCAGCCCCAAGGACCACGCCCGCTGGCACGGCCTCGACGCCGCCGGCCTGCGCCGTTCCATCACCGGGTTCATGCACTGAGCCGGACCTTCGCATTGTTGTCGGCCCCGTCGACGTCCGGGTAGTAACCGGTCACCCCGACACCGGGCAGGTTGTTCACGTGGAGGCTGATCTCACCGGACGGGGGACCCGCCGACACCAGGT
>Ga0307415_100001697_pt1 | contig 10700 bp, 10 predicted proteins | sample DK1Cmetagenome_FD_204524 | JGI IMG/M metagenome (GOLD analysis project Ga0307415, IMG submission 204524) | Maize rhizosphere microbial communities from greenhouse at UC Davis, California, United States - DK15-C-2 | ecosystem: Host-associated > Plants > Roots > Rhizosphere > Soil | place: USA...
TGCTGGCCCTCGGCTTCGTGCCCAGGGACGCCCTGCGCCAGACGCTCGACGACTTCTCCGGCGGCAAGCTTCCCCTTGACCCGCCGGCGGCGGGCTCGTGAGCAAGCTCCTGACCCTGCCCCGGCACTCCGGCGACGCCCTGCGCCTGCTGGTCGGGACGGCCATCCTGGTGGGTTGCATCCTCACCGTCCGCCCCAACGACGTCGGGGTGCTCGAGGAGGACCTGTTCCGGCTGGCCAACGACCTGCCCAACGCCCTCTACCCGGCCTTCCTGCTGGTCATGCAGGCCGGCAACGTGGTCGCCGTCGGGGTCGCGGCGGCGGTGGTGGCGGCCACCCGGCGGTTCTGGCTGGCCGTCAACCTGGCCATCGCCGGCATCGGGGTGTGGCTGGTGGCCAAGTGGATCAAGGGCGAGGTGGGCCGGGGACGGCCGGTCGACCTGCTCCCCGACCCGCACCTCCGGGGCCCCCACGACAGCGGCCTCGGGTTCGTGTCCGGGCACGCCGCGGTGGCCGTGGCCATCGCCACCCTGATCGCGCCCTACCTGGGCAGGCGGGCCCGCTGGGTCGCGTTCGCGGTGGCCGGGCTGGTCTGCGTCTCGCGCCTGTACGTGGGCGCGCACCTGCCCCTGGACGTGGTCGGCGGGGCCGCCCTCGGCTGGGCGGCCGGGTCGCTGGTCCACCTCCTGCTCGGCGCCCCGGGCGGCCGGCCGTCGGCCGAGCGGGCGGCCAAGGCCCTGCGCCAGCGCGGCCTGGAGGTGACCGAGGTGACGCCCGTGGGCGGGCGCGACGCCCGCCGCTCGGCCCGCTTCGAGGCCGTCGGGCCCGACGGCCAGCGCCTGTTCGCCAAGCTCATCCCCAGGGAGCGGCGCGACGAGGACCTCCTCTACCGGCTCTGGCGCATGCTGGGGCGCCGCCGGGCCGAGCCGGGCCGGCCGGGCAGCGGCCCCCCCTCCCACCAGGTGGAGCGCGAGGCCTACCTGGGCCTGCTGGCCGGCACGGCCGGGGTCCGCACCCCCCGGGTGGTGCTGGCCGGGCCGTACGGCAACGGGTCGGGGCTGCTGGTGCAGCGGATGATCCCGGGACGGTCGCTGGAGGAGCTCGACCCGGCCAGCGTGGCCGACGCCACCCTGGCCGCCGTCTGGGAGCAGGTGGCCCGCCTCCACCGGGCCGGCATCGCCCACGGCGACCTGGGACGGCACAGCGTGGTCGTGGACACCGACGGGCAGCCCTGGCTGGTCGACTTCGACCATGCGGCCGCGGCCGCCCCCGAGCGGCTACGCCAGGCCGACCTGGTCGAGCTGGTGGTCGGCCTGGCCGCCCGCTTCGGCCCGGAGCGGGCCCTGGTCGGCGCCGCCGACGCCGTGGGCCGCGAGCCGCTGGCCGCCGCCCTGGCCGCCGTCCGCCCGTCCGCCCTCACCGCCACCACCCGCCAGGAGCTGGGCGACCGTCCCGGCCTGCGCGAGGAGCTGACCCGGCGGCTGGCCGCGGCCCCGACGGGCGGGGGGCGGGCCGGCGCCGCCGTCAGGCGTCGATCTTCTGGCCCTTCCCGATGACCACGACGCCGCCGGCCGAGACCACGAACCGCTCCCGGTCCCGCTCTGTGTCGACGCCGATGCGGGCGCCCTCGGGGACGGCCACGTTCTTGTCCAGGATGGCGTTGCGGACCACCGCGCCGCGGCCGATGTCGACGTCGTGCATCAGCACCGACCCCTCGACCAGGGCGCCGGCGTGGACCCGGACCCCGGGGGAGAGGATCGAGCGCCGCACCGTCCCCCCGGACACCACCACCCCGGCCGAGACCATCGAGTCCAGCGCGTGCCCGGTGCGCCCGTCGCCGTCCTCGAACACGAACTTGGCCGGGGGCAGCGGGTCGTGCCAGGACAGGATCGGCCAGCGCCGGTTGTAGAGGTTGAACACCGGATGGACCGAGATCAGGTCCATGTGGGCCTCGTGGTAGGCGTCCAGGGTGCCGACGTCGCGCCAGTAGCCGCGGTCGCGGTCGGTGGCGCCGGGCACGTCGTTGTCGGCGAAGTCGTAGACCTCGGCCTCGCCCCGCTCGACCAGCATGGGGATGATGTTGCCGCCCAGGTCGTGCTTGGAGTCCTCGTCCTTGGCGTCCAGCGACACCGCCTCGATCAGGGTCTCGGTCCGGAACACGTAGTTGCCCATGGAGGCGAACACCTGGTCGGGGGCGTCGGGGAGCCCGACCGGGTCGCTCGGCTTCTCCCGGAAGGCGCTGATGCGGCGGCCGTCGGCGGCGGTCTCGATGACCCCGAACTGGTAGGCGTCGCCGATCGGGACCCGGATACCGGCGACCGTCACCCCGGCGCCCGAGTCGATGTGCTGCCGCACCATCTGGCGGGGGTCCATCCGGTACACGTGGTCGGCCCCGAACACGATCACGTAGTCGGGGCGCTCGTCGTAGACCAGGTTGAGGCTCTGGAAGATGGCGTCGGCCGAGCCGGCGAACCAGCGCGGCCCCTTCCGCATCTGGGCCGGGACCGGGGTGACGTAGTTACCCAGCAGCGGTGACAGCCGCCAGGTGGTGGTGACGTGCCGGTCGAGGCTGTGGCTCTTGTACTGGGTCAGCACCGCGATCCGCATGTAGCCGCCGTTGACCAGGTTCGACAGCACGAAGTCGACCAGCCGGTAGTCGCCGCCGAAGGGGACCGCCGGCTTGGCCCGGTCCGCGGTCAGCGGCGCCAGCCGCTTCCCCTCGCCGCCGGCGAGGACGTAGGTGAACACGTCCGGGTTGGCCATGGCCTAACAATACCCAACTCCAGGGCCCGCGATGCGCGTCCGCCCGGTTCAGCTCCCCCCGCGGATGGAGGCCGGGAGGTCGTCGCCGCGGGGCTCGGCGGGGCCGTCGTCGGTCCACGGCCGGCGCCACTCGGGAGCTGGGAACGGCTCGGCGAAGTAGAGGGTCTCCCGTTCCACCTTGTCCCCGCGGAACTGGAGGATCTTGACCACCGAGAGGGGCTCGCCGCCGTCGTAGCGCAGCCCGGTCTCGGCGACCCAGATGTCCCCCGAGCCGCGGATCTCGCACGGCTCGAAGTCGAGCCGCGCCGGGTACCTCTCGCGGAAGCCCTGGATGTTGGCCTTGCCGCGGAAGCGCTCCCCCGACTGGGGGAACTCGAGCACGGCGTCGTCGTGATAGAGCTCGGCGGCCTTGGCCTCGTTGGGCCCGCCGGTGTACTTCCACTGCCGCAGCAGCTCGCTGCGGACCTCCTCGTAGCGCATGGTGGCTCCTCTGGTCACGGGCGGTCGAGGCGGTAGGCGAGGATCCGGACGGGCTGGATGCCCCCGACCCGCAGCTGGCTGGCCGCCTCGAAGTCGAACGACGGGTCGCGCGGAACCCCAGCGACTCGTACAGGGCCACCGCGGCGGTCCTGAACCCGGCGGTGTGCAGGCACAGCACGGGCGCCCCGGCGGCCCGGGCCCGCCGCCCGCAGGCCTCGACCAGCGCCCGGCCGACGCCGTGGCCGCGGGCCGCCGGGGCGACCCCGAGGGCGCGCAGGCCGGCCCAGCCCGGCGGCCAGCCGAGCCCCTCGGCGGCGGCGTCGGCGTACCAGGTGACCGCGCCCACGACCCGGCCGGCCCGCTCGGCCGCCAGCAGCCGCCCCACCCCCTCGCGGGCGTCCAGGTCGAGGATGTCGGCCAGGTAGGGGCCGAACACGGCCGGCGGCAGCACGGCCGCGTACTCGCGGTAGGCGGCGAGCAGGACGGCCCGGACCGCCCGGCGGTCGGATGGCCTGGCCTGGCACACCTGGACGGCGACGCCGGGCGGGCTGAGCTGAGGCATGACCGCCTCACGGTAGGGCGCCCGGGGTGCGGGCGCATCGGCAAGCGCTGCCTATTCGCGGGTGACGAAGGCCCGGGCGGCCTCGCGCCGCGAGCCGACGTTCAGCTTGGCCAGGATGGCGGCGACGTGGTGGTCGACGGTGCGAACCGAGACGACCAGCCGATCGGCGATCTCGGCATTGGTGAGCCCGTCGGCGAGCAGGGCGAGCACCTCGAGCTGGCGGTCGGTGAGCCCGGCCGGGTTGACCCGGGTGCGGGGCAGGGGCCGGCGGGGCAGGCGGGTCACCCCCTGGCGGCGGAGCTGGCGGGGCGCCAGGTCGCCGGCGGCGGTGGCGCCCAGGCGGTCCAGGGCCCGGACGGCCTCCAGCATCTCCGGCGGACGGCCGGACCCCGCCAGCTCCAGGGCCCGCTCGTAGGGGGCGCCGAGGGCCGCCCAGGCGTCGGCGGCGCCGCGCCAGTCGCCGGAGATGCCGAGGGCGAACTCGGGCGGGCAGCCGCCCGGGGCCCGCACCGGCCGCCCGCAGCGGGCCAGGTAGCGCAGCAGCTCGCCCCGGTAGCGCTCGGCCCCTCGGGCCGCCGCCCGCTCCAGGGGCAGCCGGGCCAGCTCGACCTCGGCCCGGTGGTCGCCGGCCAGCCAGGCCGCCTCGACCCGGGCGATGCCGGCCAGGGCGATCGCCTGCACCGAGTTGGTGCGGACGGCCGCCCGCCAGGCCGCTCCAGCAGCGGCCCGGCCCCCGGGTCGCGGCGGCGGGCCAGCAGCCGCCCCAGGGCGGACAGGCCGAAGCTGGCCAGCACCCCCGGGTCCCCGCCGGCCTCCAGGCGCCGCAGCCCGACCTCGACCTCGTCCCAGCGCCCGCGCAGGGTCAGCAGCATGCAGCGGTGGGCCTCCAGGTTGTACTGGTGGGAGGCGAAGCCGTAGCCGCGGGCATAGGCCAGGCCGGCCGCGATCGGCTCGTCCAGCTCGTCGAAGCGGCCAAGGCGGTACAGGCCCTCGACCAGGTTGGTGTAGCCGCGCTGGGCGTACTCGTAGTGGTGGGCGGCCCGGGCGGTGGCCACCGAGCGGCGCAGGTGCTCGGCGCCGCTCGGGTCGCCCAGGTCGAGCAGGGCCGAGCCGAGGTAGTTGAGCGAGTGCGCGACCACGTCCCGCTGGCCGGTGGCCTCGCCCAGGGCCAGCGCCTCCCGGCCCCGGGCGATGGCCACCTCCCGGGCCCTGGTCACGGCGGCCTCGAAGCGCGACAGGTTGTACAGGACCCAGACGCTCTCCTCGAGCACGGTCGCCCGCTGCTCCTCCGGCAGCAGGCCGGACCAGCGCAGGACGAGGTCGTAGTGGGCCAGGGCCTCGGAGGAGGCGCCGGCGGCGGCGGCCTCGCGGGCCGCGGCCAGCCCGTGGCGGACGACCTCCTCGGGCTCGCCCGCCTGGTGGGCGTGGTGGGCCAGCCGCGACAGCTCGACCCCGGCCGCTCGGCCTCGTCCAGGGCCGCCGGGTGCTCGGCCAGCAGCCGCTCGGCCAGCCAGCGCTCGACCCGGCCGGGGATGGTCGAGAGCAGCTCCAGCGAGCGCCGGGTGCCGTCCCCGAGGCCCTCCAGGCGGGCCAGCACGGCGTCGCGGACGGTGGCCGGCACCGGCTCGTCGGGGTTGGCCAGGACCTCGCTGACGAAGAAGGGGTTGCCGCCGGTGGCCGACAGCACCGCGCCGGCGTCCGCGCCGGAGGCCGCCGACAGCTCCCGCACGGCGGCCGGCGACAGCCGCCGCAGCCCGATGCGCTGGGCGTCCAGGCGGGCCAGCCCAGGGTCCGCCGCAGCCCGGCGCCGTCGCCGGGCTCGTCGTCGCGGTAGGTGAGCACCAGCAGGCAGGGCAGCTCGGGGATGCGCCAGGCCAGCCAGCGGACCACATCCAGGGTGGCGTCGTCGGCCCAGTGCAGGTCCTCGACCACCAGCAGCCTGGGCCGGCCGGCCAGCTCCCGGTGCAGGGCGTCGAAGACCCGGTCGCGGTCGGGGCCGGCCTCCAGGGCCGCGGCCAGGGGGCCGCCGGCGACGCGGGCCATGTCGCGGAGCGGGCCCAGGGTCCGCGGGGTGGTCAGGTCGTCGCACACGCCCACCAGCGCCCGGACGCGCCCCGGGGCGGCGGCGGCCAGCTCCCGGACCAGGCTGGTCTTGCCGATGCCGGCCTCGCCGGAGACCAGCGCCACCGAGCCATGGCCCCGGCCGGCCCGGTCCAGCGCCGCCCGCAGGCGGCGGAGCTCGGCGTCACGCTCGAGCAGTCGGGCCCTCATCGGCTCGATTGAAGCAGACGCGCCGGTCCGGGCGCCGCCGCGCGGCGCTCAGGCGGCCGGCTGGCCCTGGCTGTCGGCGGTGAGGGCCTTCTGGGCCGAGACCTCGATGCCGGCCCGGTCGAAGGCGACCTTGAGGCGGGCCCGCAGCTCGCGGGCCACCTTCCACTGCTCCAGGGGGCGGGTCTTGGCGACCAGCCGGACCCGGATGCCGTCGGGGCCGAGCTCCTCGACCCCCCAGACCTCCGGCTGCTCCAGGAGCTTGGGCGCCCAGTGCTCGTCGACGTACAGCTCGTGGGCGACCCGCTCGATCGTCCGGGTGGCGTCGTCGAGGTCGGTGGAGTAGGCGACCTCCACGTCGACCAGGGCCCGGGCCCAGCCCTGGGAGCGGTTGCCGACCCGGCGGATCTCGCCGTTGGGGATGTGCCAGAGGGTGCCGTTGACGTCCCGCAGCCGGGTGGTGCGCAGCCCCACACCCTCGACCGTGCCGGTGGCCGGGCCGGCGTCGACCACGTCGCCGACCCCGTACTGGTCCTCCATCAGCATGAAGATGCCGGAGATGAAGTCGCGGACCAGGTTCTGGGAGCCGAAGCCGACGGCCACGCCCACGATCCCGGCCCCGGCGATCAGCGGCCCCAGGTCCAGGCCGAGGGTGCCGAGGGCCATCAGCCCGGCCAGGGTCCAGATGCCGAAGGAGGCCACGCTCTTGAGCAGGGCCCCGACCGTCTCGGCGCGCTGCACCCGGCGCAGGCTGGGGATCTCGTCGGTCCGGGCCAGGGCGGTGGGGGCGCGCAGGGCGGCCAGGCCGCGGTCCTCGCTCATCGTCTCGACCATGCGCCGGATGGCCCGCCGCACCAGCCGGTTGGCCACCCAGGCGGCGATCAGGATGAGCAGGGCCGTGGCGGGTTCGATGGCGTGTTCGAGCAGACGATCACCTTTTGACTTGATGGGGAGCGGGAGAGCGGTCGTTCCGGTCCACCGTAGCGAAGGCGCGCCGAGGGCTGTCAACCGCGCAGGTCGAGGGCCCCCCTGGTCCGCTCGAGCTCGGCGCGCAGCTCGGCCAGCAGCCGCTGGGCGTCGTCGGCGTTGCGGGACAGCAGCGGCAGGTGGGCCACGATCCGCAGCTCGCGCCGGTCGGGGACGGTGGCCGCGACCTCCAGGCTGCGCTCGGCCGCCGCCACCGCCTTGGCGGCCTGGTTGTCGTGGCCGGCCGCCCAGGCGGTCTCGGCCGAGGCCAGCTCCGACCGGACCGCCGCCACCCCCACCTGGAGGTCGCGGCGGGCCTCGAGCAGCCCCAGGGCCAGCCAGGCCCCGGCCAGGATCAGCAGCACCAGCACCACCACCAGCAGCTGACCGGCGACCCGCCGGCCGCGGGCGGCCGGCCGCCGCCGCGGCGCCTCCAGCCGGGTGGCCGCCGTGGGCCAGTCCGGCCGCGGCAGGCCGTTGGTCGTCGCCGGGGCCGGGCCGGCCGGCAGGGCGGTCAGGGAGCCGAGGCGGCGCCGGCGCTGCTCGGCGCTGGCCTGGAGCAGGTCGGTCGGGGCCTTGGGTCCCGTCGGCGGGTCGGGCCGGTCCGGCGGTGGGTCGGGGGACGGGGGAGGGGCCTGCTCCAGGACCCAGACCAGGTCGGCCATGCGGAAGGGGCGGCCCACGACCACGCGGTCGGGGTCGGGGGGCAGCGATGGGGCCCGCTCGCCCGGCTTGAGCAGGACCACCAGGGGGCCGCGGTGGTGGCGGCGGACCCAGTCGTGGAGGGCCTGGCGCTGGCCGGCGATGACGTCGAGCACGACCGTCCCGGCCGGCTCGCCCGGCCAGGCGGCATGGCGCCGCGACGGATCGAGGCGCGCCACCCGCACCCGGCCGCCGGCCAAGGCCTCGAGGCTGGCGCCGAGGAACGGATCGCTGGAGATGAGCAGGACGGGTTCCGCCACGGGCCCCCTTCCCCAACTGCCAAGGCCCGGCCGTCCGTATCTTGCCAGCGGCAACCGGCAAAGACAACGAACCCCTAAATCCGCACCGCGCCCGGCCGGTATGCTCCGGCCATGGCCCAGCCGGCGACGGCCGAGCCCGGCCCGCTCGTGGGGGCGGCCCGGGTCACCTTCCGGGTGCCCGACCCGGAGGCGGCCCTCCAGGAGGTGCGGCTCTACCAGGAGGTGCGGCGGCCCCGGATCGGGCCGGCCTTCACCCGGGCCGACGGGTCCTCGACCTGGGAGCTCGACTTCCCCCGGCCGGCCGTGGACCGGATGGAGTACCAGCTGGCCCTGCGCTACCCGGGCGCCGGCCCGGTCCTGCTGCCCGACCCCGGCAACCCCCGCGCGGCCCAGGGCCCGTTCGGGGAGAAGTCGGTGATCGAGTTCCCCGGCTACCGGCCGCCGGCCTGGCTGGACGCCGCCCACCGGCGGCCCGCCACCACCGGCATGGCCGTGCCCAGCCGGGTCCTCGGGGCCAGGGTCCCGATCGAGCTGTGGCGCAGCCCCGGCCGCCACCGCCGCGGCGCCCCCCTGCCGCTGCTGGTCGTCCACGACGGGCCCGAGTACGCCCGCTACGCCGCCCTGCTCGACTTCCTGACGGTGGCCTGCGCCGACGGCCGGCTGCCGCCGATGCGGGCCGCCCTGCTGGCCCCGGTCGACCGCAACGAGCACTACTCGGCCTCCCCGGCCTGGTCGAGGGCCCTGGTCAGCGAGGTCCTACCGGCGCTGCAGGCGCTGACCCCGACCCCGCCCGGGCGCCGCTGGCTGGTCGGCATGGGGGCCAGCCTGGGCGCCCTGGCCACCCTGGCCGCCGCCCGCACCGCCCCGGCCAGCTTCGGCGGCCTGTTCCTCCAGTCGGGCAGCTTCTTCCGGCCGGGCACCGACGACCACGAGCGCGACTTCCCCCGCTTCCGGCGGATCACCCGCTTCGTCGACGACCTGGCCGCCGGGTCCGGCGCCGCCGAGCCGGCCTCGGTGGCCCTGACCTGCGGCACGGTCGAGGAGAACCTGCCCGGCAACCGGGTGGTGCGCGACGCCCTGGCCGCCCGCGGCTGGCAGGTCGGCCTGGCCGAGCACCGCGACGCCCACAACTGGGTGGCCTGGCGCGATACCTTTGATCCCTGGCTGGCGGGACTGCTTCAGGAGCTGTGGGCGTGAGACGCGACTACGTCGGGCTGTGGTCGCCCGCGATCGGCGCCGAGGGCGGGCTGCTGGCCTACGGCCACCACGGCCGGCCCCTGCTGGTCTTCCAGTCCGAGCAGGGCCGCTGCTCGGACTACGAGGACCGCGGCATGATCGACGCCGTCGCCGGCCTGATCGAGGCCGGCCGGGTCAAGGTCTACTCGGTCGACAGCTACGACGCGGCCAGCTGGTGCGACCCCGACCTGCCCCTGGAGGCCCGCGCCGCCCAGCACGCCAGGTTCGAGGACTGGATCCTCAACCAGGTGGTCCCGTTCATCTACGACGACTGCCAGGGTCCGCTGGACGTGATGGTCACCGGGGCCAGCTTCGGCGCCTTCCACGCGGCCAACTTCGCCTTCCGCCGGGCCGACCTGTTCCCCCTGGCCATCTGCCAGAGCGGCGTCTACGACGCCAGCCAGCTGGGCTGGGGCGAGCGTGGCGACGCCGTCTACTTCAACAACCCCATGGACTACGTGGCCAACCTGCACGGCGACCACCTGGAGTGGCTGCGGGGCCGGCTGTCGCTGCTGCTCGTCTGCGGCCAGGGCATGTGGGAGGACACCACCGGGGCGCTCGAGTCGACCAAGGCCTTCGACCGCCTGCTCGGCTCCAAGGGCATCCGCCACGAGACCGACCTGTGGGGCCACGACGTCCCCCACGACTGGCCGTCCTGGCGGGCCCAGCTCGCCCACCATCTGCCGCGGTTCGTCTGAGTCCGCCGAGGAAGGGGCGCCATGACCACGACCCACCTGATCGGCCTGCTGCTGGGGACCGAGGACGACTGGCCGACCGCCTTCGAGCAGTACCTGGGCCGGCTCGCCCCCCGCATCGAGCTCGGCGGCGAGACCCACGAGGTGGCCACCGAGCGGGTCACCATCGAGCCCTTCGACCTGCGCCAGCCGGTCCGCCACGCCCTGGTCATCGACCGCCTGGCCTACTGGTACGACCACCCCCGGGAGTGGCTGAAGAAGATCGCCCTGATGGACCGGGCCTACCTGCTCAACAACCCCTTCACCTTCCAGGCGATGGAGAAGCACAACTGAACGTTTCCAACTGCTAGGCTACGGTTCGCTGCCTGGCACGTTGCAGCGGCGATCTACGGGATGGAGGCGCGCCTTGGTCACTCACCTGATCGGTCTGCTGCTGGGGACTGAGGACGACTGGCCAACTGCCTTCGAACAATACCTGGCACGGTTGTCTCCTCGTATCGAGTACGGCGGCGACACTCATGAAGTGGCGACCGAGCGGGTGACGATCGAGCCCTTCGACCTGCGCCAGTCGGTGCGGCATTCGCTGGTTATCGATCGCCTGGCCTACTGGTACGATCACCCTCGGGAGTGGCTGAAGAAGATCGCTCTAATGGATCGAGCCTACCTGCTCAATAATCCGTTCACCTTTCAATCAATGGAAAAGCATGCAGGTTATTGTGCTGCGATCCGATTGGGTTTCAACGTGCCCGAGACCTGGCTGCTGCCGCAC
>Ga0307415_100001700_pt1 | contig 10692 bp, 12 predicted proteins | sample DK1Cmetagenome_FD_204524 | JGI IMG/M metagenome (GOLD analysis project Ga0307415, IMG submission 204524) | Maize rhizosphere microbial communities from greenhouse at UC Davis, California, United States - DK15-C-2 | ecosystem: Host-associated > Plants > Roots > Rhizosphere > Soil | place: USA...
GGTCCTCGACGCCGACGCAATCACCCGGCTCGGCGAGCCCGAACGGCTCCAGGGCCAGCAAGCGATCATCACTCCGCACGACGGGGAATTCCGCAAGCTGTTCGGCGATCTCGAGGGCTCGAAGCCCGAGCGCGCCCTTGAGGCTGCGCGGCGCAGCGGCGCGGTCGTCTTATACAAGGGTCCGGATACGGTCATCGCTTCGCCGGACGGACGCGTGGGCTTCGCTCCGCCGGCGCCGGCGTGGCTGGCGAGCGCTGGGACGGGAGACGTGCTGGCCGGTATCGTCGCGGCTATGCGGGCACGCGGGATGCCGGCGTTCGAAGCGGCCTGTGCAGCGGTCTGGCTGCACGGCCGAGCTGCCGAAGTCGCGGGGCCTTTCATGATCGCCGACGACCTCGCTGCCGCGATCCCCCAGGCGCTCGCTCTGCTGGATGGCTGAAGAGATCGTCCGCATTGCCGCGCGCGGGGACGGGGTGACGCCTAGCGGGCGCCACGTGCGCTTCGGAGTGCCGGGCGATGCGCTGCTGGACGACGGGGCGCTCGCCCCCGGTCCGCACCACCAGGAGCCGCCGTGCCGCCACTTCCCCGAATGCGGCGGGTGCCAGCTCCAGCACGCCGACGACGCGGCATATCGCGGCTATTTGGTGTCGCGCATCGAGACCGCGCTCGCGCAGCACGGGCTCGAGACCGTTATTCGCGAGCCGCACCTGTCGGCGCCGAACACGCGACGGCGCGCCACGCTTCGGGCGATGCGCGTCGGGCCGAGCGCGGTGCTGGGGTTCAATGCCGAGAAGTCGCACCGCATCGTCGACATGCGCGAGTGCCACATCCTGCGGCCCGAGCTGTTCGCGCTGGTGGCTCCGCTGCGCGCCCTGCTTGCCGGATTGCTCAAGCCGAAGCGCACGGCCGAGGTCCAGCTGACGCTGATCGACGGCGGGGCCGACGTGCTGCTCAGGGGCGTGGCGGCAGAGGGGTTGGCGGAGATCGAAGCTTTGACGTCCTTCGCCATCGCGCAGCGCCTCGCGCGCGTCAGCATCGACCATGGCCTGGGGCCGGAGACGGTCTACGAGCCCGAGCCGGCGTCGGTGACGCTGTCGGGCACCCGTGTCGCTTTCCCCGTCGGCGCTTTCCTGCAGGCCACCGAGAACGGCGAAGCGGCGCTGGTCGAGGCGGTCCGCGAGGCCGTGGCCGGCGCATACCCGACCGCCGACCTCTTTGCGGGACTCGGCACATTCGCGCTGGCGACGGGCGCGAGCTATGCGGCCGAGGCGTCGCGCGATGCGGCCGCGGCGCTGAAGCGCGCTGCGCCGACGATGGCCGTCGAGCACCGCGACCTCTACCGGCGGCCGCTCGACGCCGGCGAGCTGGCGCGGTTCGACGCGGTGATCCTCGACCCGCCGCGCGCCGGAGCGGCGGAGCAGGCCGCCGCGCTGGCCGGGTCAGGCGTCGGGCGCATCGCCTATGCCAGCTGCAATCCTGCGACCTTCGCCCGCGATGCGAAGGCGCTGGTGGACGGCGGCTACAAGCTCGAATGGGCGCGGCCGGTCGGCCAGTTCCGCTGGTCGACGCACGTCGAGCTCGCCGCCTGCTTCTCCCGCTAGAGAATCCCGCAGTCGTGGAGAATCCGCAGACCGGCGTGCACCGTCAGGCCGACGAGGCAGACCGTGGCCAGCGCGAAGATGGGGAAGCGGATCGCGACGATGTTGATCGTCGACTGCACGATGCTGTGCACGACGCGAAAGCCGACATAGCCCCAGGCGAGCCACAGGTTGATGCCGCCGCCGAAGTCCATCAGCGCGAGCGCCAGCGCGACCGCGTAGAAGATCGTCGGCTGCTCCATCAGGTGGTTGTAATTGTGCGATGGCCACTGCGCCTCGTCCGGCGCCCGGCCGTCGAGGTCCTTGCCCCGCGAGCCGCGCGGGATCGTGCCCCAGCTGATGCCGAGCTGTGCGAAGGCCCGCCGCCGAGCGATCATCATCCACACCATGACGACCAGCGTCCAAGCGACCAGCGCCACGACCGGCGCGAGAATCGGACTGTAGTCCATGAAAATCCCTCCCCCTCAAGTTGAGGAGGAGGGTGCGTCAGTTCGTTTCGGCTGGCAACCGGATTAGTCGAACAGCTTCGCGAAGCGGCGCTTCTCGCGGTTGCGCCAGGCGCCGCGGTGCCAGGCGTCGCTGGCGAGCAGGGGTAGGACCGAGGTCGCCTCGGCGAATACCATCTGCTCCATCGCCGTCGACACCTTGCCCCAGCTTGCCGCCTCCTGAAGCGTCGAGGAGGAGCAGGCGCCGTCGCGCACGTCGGCGACGGTGATCTGGATCGCATACTTGTGCACCTCGACGTCGTCGTGGCCGAGAATCTCGGCGCAGACCACGGTATCCTGGGTGAAGTTCTTGGGGACGCCGCCGCCGATCATCAGCAGGCCGGTGGTCCCCGCCTTGATCTTGATGTCGGTGAGCTCGCGGAAGTCCGCGATGCTGTCCATCGTCATGTAGTGGCCGCCGCGCTTCATCGCGTCGACCTGGTGCTTGACCAGGCCGAAACCCGCCGAGCTGTCGGTGAAGGCCGGGCAGAAGATCGGCACGTCATGCTCGTAGGCGAGCTGGACGAGGCTGCCGGGCTTCTTCGCCTTGCCCTCGCTGAGCCACTTGCCCATCTCGCGGATGAAGGCGCGGCTCGAGTAGGGGCGCGGCTCCAGGCTGTCGGCGATCTTGCCGATCGTATGGTCGGTCTCCTGGAGCGCCTCCTCGTCGATGTAGGTGTCGTAGATGCGGTCGATGTAGAGCGAGCGCAGAGTGTCGTCGTCGGGGATCTCGTTCGCCTGGAAGTGCCGGTGGCCGAGCGCTTCGAAAAAATCCATGTCGACGATCGTGGCTCCGGTGGCCACGATCGCATCGACCATGTTCGAGCGGACGAGCTCGGCGTAGAGGTCCATGCAGCCGCCGGCCGAGGTCGAGCCCGCGACCACCAGGATGATCGAGCAGGCCGGGTCCTCGAGCATCGTGTTGTAGATGCCCGTGGCGCGCGCGAGATCGCGGCTGGTGAAGCTCATCTTGCCCATCGACTCGACGATCGGCCGGGCATCGAACTGGGTGATGTCGATATGCTCGATCGGGGTCGAGAGAAGCTCCGCCTTGCGCGTGTCGTTGATCCGCTCGGCGTCCTTTGTCTTGATCAGCTCTTCGGTCGTCATGGCAAATCAATCCTCGTCATTCCCGCGAAAGCGGGAATCCCGCTACTCGCGATGGCAGTGGAAATATAGCGGGATCCCCGCATCGGCGGGGATGTCGGTCGCTTCGCGCCCTACAATTTGACGACGTTCGAGCGCGTGACCTTGCCCGGCGCGGCGTAGAGGCTCGCCATCGGCTCGTCGTCGACGATCTCCGCCGCCACGGCGCCGAAGCCGTTGAAGCCGGTGCGCATCGCGCAGCCATAGGCCCCGAGCATGCCGACCTCGATATAATCGCCGGTGCCGACGTCTCCCGGTAGCTCGAACGGCCCCGCCATGCGATCGAGGTCGTCGCAGGTCGGTCCATAGAAGCTGAAGTTCGCCGGCCGCACGCGCGACCGCTGGTCGCGCATCAGCCGGACGGGATAGCGCCAGCCGATGTGCGCGGCGTCGAACAGTGCGCCATAGGCGCCGTCGTTGATGTAGAGCTCGTCGCCGCGGCGCTTTTCGACGCGGACGAGCACGCTTGCATATTCGGCGCACAGCGCTCGGCCCGGCTCGCACCACAGCTCCGCCGAGTAGCTGATCGGCAGCGCTTCGTAGCCCGCGTGAATGACCGAGAAATAGGTCTCAAGCGCCGGCGGCTCCATGCCCGGATAGACCGACGGGAAACCGCCGCCCACGTCGACGATGTCCACCGTGACCGATGCCTCGACGATCGCGTCGCGAACGCGCGTCAGCGCCTCGGCGTAAGCCGCGGGGCTCATGGCCTGGCTGCCAACGTGGAAGCAGATGCCGAGCGCGTCCGCGGCCTGGCGGGTCGCCAGCAGCAGCTGCTTCATCTCGGCCGGCTCGGCGCCGAACTTCGCTCCGAGGCTGAGCCTGGCATGGCCATTGTCGACGCTGATGCGCACCAGCAGGTTGAGGTCCTGCGCGCCGTTCGTCGCCCGGACGATCTTCTCGAGCTCGTCCATGGTATCGAGCGAGAAGGTGCGCACGCCATGCTCGAAATAGGCCTCGGCGATCACTTCCTCGGCCTTCACCGGGTGCATGAAGCACTGGGTCGCCTGCGGCAGCGTCTCTGCTACCAGCCGCACCTCGCCGATCGAGGCGACGTCGTAATGCGTGACTCCCGAGTCCCAGAGGATGCGCAGAAGCTCCGGCGAGGGATTGGCCTTGACCGCGTAGAGCGAGCGGCCGGGAAACTTCTCGACGAAGAAGCGCGCGGCGCGGCGCGCGGCGTGCGGACGCAGAAGCGTGACGGGCTCGACCGGACGCAGCGAAGCGATGTCAGCGGCCGTTCGGCCGTTGTTCGGAAGGGGCGCTAGCCCCAGCGCGCGATGATGCTTGTGCAACTCAAGGGACCTCCAACGGGCTCAGTTCAACACAAAGCTGCCTTGCGGTTGGAAGTCCCATGGGGCAGCGGGGCGCGATATATGTGTGGGGGTCCCCCGGTGCAAGAAATTTTGGGCTCCACCGGCAATTTCGCGGAGCCTTGTCGCCGATGTGCAACGGTTCGGCGAAAGTCGCGCCAGTGCAAAGAGTTAGGCCAAGAATGAAGCATATTGGAATACTCGCCCACAGCTTCGAGGGAGCGACCCTGTGTTACCGCACCACGTGTCTGGAAGGCGTGCGGCGGCTCGGCCCCCATATGCATCCGGAGATCACGCTGTCGGGCATGGCGATGCACCATATGATGGATGCCTATGAGAGAGACGACCGCAAGGCGGTTCGGACCTTGTTCGAGCAAAGCATCCACAAGCTCGCGGCGGCTGGAGCCGATTTCTTCATCTGCCCGGACAACACCGCGCATATCGCTCTGGAAAGCGACGGGCGTGATTTCGAGCTGCCGTGCCTGCACATCGGCGAGGTTGTTGCCGAACAGGCGCTGCAGGAGAGCAGGACGAAGGTCGGCATCTTGGGAACGGACTGGACAATGACCGGGCCGGTCTATCCAGGAGCACTCGGTCGCCGCGCCATCGGCGTGGCCATTCCCGACGAGCCGGACCGCAAGACAGTCCATGATGTCATCTTCGAAGAACTGACGCTGGGCGAGTTCAAGGATGAGTCTCGCGACAGCTACGTCGGCATCATTCAAAAGCTCGCGGATGAAGGTTGCGATTGCGTTGCGCTCGTTTGCACGGAGATCCCGCTGCTCATTTCCGCGGAGGTATCGCCCTTGCCCATCCTGGATTCGACACGATTGCTCGCCGCGGCCGGGGTAGAAGTCGCGATCGGCGAGCGGCCGATGCCGACGTGGCGTGGAGGCCCGCTGTGATACTTGCCGATGCCGCCCAAGTGGACAGAAACGATATCGTCGAAGCGCGGGATCGTATTTCCGGTCTGGTCGAGCGCACACCGCTGATCGCGACCGAGGTGAGGGGCACGCCAGTTTGGCTGAAGTGCGAGTGCCTGCAGACCGGCGGCGCGTTCAAGCTGCGCGGTGCGACCAACCGACTGTTGCAACTCTCGCCGGAGGAGCGGGAGAAAGGCGTCGTCGCTTTCTCGTCGGGCAACCATGCGCGCGGCGTCGCGATCGCCGCTCGGCGGCTGGGCATCCGCGCGGTGATCGTCATGCCTTCGGACGCGCCGGCGGTTAAGGTCGAAGGCACCCGGGGCGAGGGCGCCGAGATCGTGTTCTACGACCGCCGGAGCGAGAGCCGTGAGGAAATCGCGGGGAGGATCGCGCGGGACAGCGGCGCGACCGTCGTTCCGAGCTTCGACGACCCGGCGATCGTCGCTGGCCAAGGGACGGTGGGCGTGGAGGTTGTCGAGCAGCTAGGACGGTCTCCTGCCCGGATCGTCATCCCTTGCGGCGGAGGCGGGCTCGCGTCGGGGATCGCACTGGCGGTACCGGAAGCGGCGATCGTGATCGTCGAGCCCGAAGGCTGGGATGACATGGCGCATTCGCTGGATGCCGGCGAGATTGTCCCGGTGGGCGCCGATGCGCCGCCAACCCTCTGCGACGCGCTCCAGACGCGGCGGGTGTCGCCGATCACGTTCGGGATTCTGCGGGACAGGGCGGCGCAGGCGCTGTCCGTCAGCGACGCGCAAGCGGCCGAGGCGGTGCGGTTCGCATGGAGCCGGCACGAGCTCGTCGTGGAGCCAGGGGGAGCGGTTGCGCTGGCCGCGCTGCTTGCCGGCAAGCTGGAGCCCCGCGACGACACTGTCGTGCTGCTGTCGGGCGGGAACATCGATCCGGCGCTCCACGCGCGGATCCTCGCGAAAGCCGCCTAGGCGGCGCGGGTCTTGTACTCGCCCGGTTCCAGGTGGTTCGGGCTCGACCGCTCGACCGCCTTGGTCAGCTCCTCGAGCTCGGCCGCGAGCGTCTTGAGCTCACCGACCAGGAACCGGCGCTCGTTCTCGGCGACGGACTGCGAGGCGTCGATCAGCGTGTCGAGCATCATTGCGATGCACGGCAGGATCGTCTCTTCGATTCGCTCGAACGCCTCGTCGAGGCGTGCCTGCTGGTCGGCATTCGGCATGGGCGCAATGTGCGCTGATAGGGTTAAGTCTTGGTGAAAGCGGGCGCTTGAATGGATACATTCGCATCGGCGGCGATGGCCATCGCAATGGTTGCCGCTTTTCTCCTCGCCGCGGGAGGCGTGAAGCTGCTCCTGGAGCGTCAGACCCGCGGCCGTGGCGCCCTGATGATCGCCGCGGCGCTGGTGCTCGTCACGAACGTGATGATCTGGACGGTGTAGCCGGCTTGATCGGGTCGGTCGCGAGCCGCATGTCGAGATAATCGTCCACCGACTTCATCAACAGGTCGAGCTCGTTGGCGAAGAAATGGTTGGCGGCGGGAATCACGTCGTGATGGATGGTGATATGCCGCTGGGTACGAAGCTTGTCGACCAGCTTCTGGACCGCGCTCGGGGTCACCACCTCGTCGGCTTCGCCCTGGATGATGATGCCTGAGGAAGGGCAGGGCGCGAGGAAGCTGAAATCGTACATGTTGGCCGGCGGAGCGATCGAGATGAAGCCGCGGATCTCGGGCCGGCGCATCAGGAGCTGCATTCCGATCCACGCGCCGAAGCTGACGCCCGCGACCCACGTCGTCTCGGCCTCCGGGTGGATCTGCTGGACCCAGTCGAGGGCCGACGCGGCGTCGGACAGCTCGCCGATCCCGTTGTCGAACACGCCTTGGCTCTTGCCGACTCCGCGAAAGTTGAAGCGCAGAGTCGCGAAGCCGCGGCGGACGAACGTCTGATAGAGCAGCTGCACGATCTTGTTGTTCATCGTGCCCCCCGCCTGCGGGTGCGAGTGCAGGATCAGGGCCACGGGCGCCCGGGGGCGGCTGCCGGGGTGGAAACGTCCTTCGAGGCGTCCCTCGGGGCCAGGGAAAATGACTTCGGGCATATCACCTAAACAGAAAGCCGCTCGTCGCGGGTGCGCAGCGGCGTCGGGTCCTATATAGGGGCGGCTTTTCATGTGGCAATCGGCAGGAATCCAGCGCTTTTGAGCATGCCCGACCGCCTCTACCTGGATCATGCGGCGATCACTCCCGTGCTGCCTGAGACACGGGAAGCCATAGCACGCGCACTGGGGGCGATCGGAAACCCGAGCTCGCCTCACGCCGACGGGCGCAAGGCGCGCGCGATGCTTGAGGATGCGCGGCGCACGATCGCGGGGGTCCTCGGGTGGCGGCATGACGTCATCCTGACCTCCGGCGCGACCGAGGCAATCGACATCGTCGCGAAGCGCGTGAAAGTCGGCCGCCGCATTGTCGGCCCGACCGAGCATGAAGCAGTGATTGCCGCCATGGGTCCGGAAGCTGCTGCGCTTTCCGTCGATACGAACGGGCTCATCGATCTTGCGGCGCTCGAGAAGGCGCTTGCCCCCGGTCCGGCGCTGGTCGCCGTCCAGCTCGTCAATAACGAGACCGGCGTGATCCAGCCGCTCGACCGGATCGCCGAGCTGGTCCGCGCTTGCGGATCACTACTCCTTGCCGATTGCGCGCAGGGAGCGGGAAAGGTCCCGCTTCCCGACGCCGACTTCGTCGCCGTCACGGCGCAGAAGTTCGGCGGCGCCCCGGGATCGGGGGCGCTGCTGGTCAAGGATCTCGCCGCGCTCGAGCCGAGCGGCGGGCAGGAGCGGGGCTATCGCCGCGGAACGGAGAACCTTCCCGGGGTCATCGGCATGGCGGCTGCGCTGGAAAGCAAGGCGTTCCTGAAGGCGATGCCGCGCCTGGCGGAGCTTCGCGCCGAGCTCGAGCGCGAGCTCGTCGCTTCGGGCGGGGTGGTCATCGCGGCCGATGCACCGCGCATCCCGACCATTGGGGCCTATGCGATGCCGGGCGTCGCCAGCGCCAGCCAGGTCGTGCAGTTCGACCTCGCCGGGATCGCCGTTTCCGCCGGAAGCGCCTGCTCGTCCGGGAGCATGAAGGCGGGCCGAGTGCTGCAGGCGATGGGGCTTTCGCCGGACATTGCGGCATCGGCGATACGGGTCAGCTTCGGTCCGGCGACGAGCGAAGCCGATGTCGAGCGCTTCCTTGGCGAGTGGCGGCGGATTGCCGCCAAGGCCCCTGCACGGGCCGCATGATCTATCTTGACTATCAGGCGACGACGCCGGTCGCTCCTGAGGTTGCCGACGCGATGCGGCCCTGGGCGGAGCACAAGTTCGCTAACCCGCATTCGCCCTCGCGCTGGGGCCGCGAGGCCGCTGCGGCGGTCGAAGTGGCGCGCGGCGATGTCGAGCGCGCGATCGAGCTCGAGGGCGGCCGCATCGCCTTCACCGGCAGCGCGACCGAGGCGCTCAACTGGGCGCTCAAGGGCACGATCGAACGCGCGCCCAAAGGACGGAATCGGATCATCACCGTCGCGACCGAGCATGCTGCCGTGCTCGACAGCTGCGAATGGCTCGCGGGGCGCGGCGTCGACCTTACGGTTCTTCCGGTCGGCGAGGATGGCCTCCTCGACCTCGACGATCTCGACCGCGAGCTCGACGAGCGCGTGCTGCTCGTCGCGGTGATGCTGGTGAACAACGAAATCGGCGTCATTCAGCCGGTTTGCGAGATCGCGCGGGTGGTGCACGACGCCGGCGCGCTGATGCTCTGCGACGCGGTCCAGGGGCTCGGGCGCGTCCCGTTGCCGGAGGGTCCGGACCTCCTCGCCATTTCTGCCCACAAGATCCACGGGCCGAAAGGCATCGGCGCCTTGTGGATGCGCGAGGGCGTAGAGCCTGAGCCATTCGTCCACGGCGGCGCGCAGGAGCTGGGACTGAGGTCCGGCACGCTGTCGCCGGCGCTTTGCGTCGGCTTCGGCGCGGCCGCAAAGCTGTCTCGGCAGCGCGAGACCCGCGATTACGACCATGTCCAGCATTTGTGGTCGTGCGCCGTCGAGGCACTCGGTCCGGACTGGATCATCAACGGCAGCACCGAGCATCGCCATCGCGGCAACCTCAGCATCCGCCGCGACCGCGTCGATGCAGCGCGGCTGCTCGCGGACTTGCGCGAGATCGCCTTCTCCCTCGGGTCCGCGTGCGCGAGCGGCTCAGGGCGCCCGAGCCACGTGCTCAAGGCGATCGGCCTCAGCTATCCGGAGGCGCGTTCGTCGATCCGGCTCGGCTTCGGCCGCTACACCAGCGAGGACGAGATCGCCGAGGCATGTTCGAGGATCGCCGAAGCCGCTGATGCGCAGGAGCCGAGCTTCGCGTGACCGTGGTGCGGTTCCTCAGGGCCGACGGGACCCTGGACAAGGAAGTGGAAGCGGAGCCCGGGCAACGGCTGCTCGACGTCGCCTGGGCGGCGCGCGAACCGCTGGAGGGTGCGTGCGAGGGCGTGATGGCCTGCTCGACCTGTCACGTCATCGTCGAGGCGGAGGATTTCGCCAAGCTCCCGCCGGCGACCGAGGAAGAAGAGGACCTGCTCGACCTCGCCGCGCATGCGGCGCGCACGTCGCGGCTGGCCTGCCAGATCATCCTGACCGAGGATTTGCCCAGCCTCACCGTCCGAATCCCGCGCGGCGCGACCAACTGGATGGGGCGCTGACGCTTGTCGAACGAGGCGATAGAGGCCATATGCGCTCGCGGAAGTCGGCGGACGGCGCTGTCGCCAACCTGGTCAGGTCCGGAAGGAAGCAGCCACAACGATTTCGTGCCGGGTCGTCGGCTTCCACCGCTCGCCATCATCGGCCGTAGTCCCTAAACCGCTGTTGATGGACGTCCCCGAATCGCCTGAAACGCCGCTCGATCTCGGGCTGGACCTTCCCGAAGAACCGCCCAAGCCATCGGACGCGCCTGCGTACCGCGTGCTGGCGCGCAAGTACCGCCCGCAAACCTTTGCCGAGCTGATCGGCCAGGACGCGATGGTCCAGACGCTGGCGAACGCGATCCAGCGGGACCGCATCGCGCACGCGTTCCTGCTGACCGGCGTCCGCGGGGTCGGCAAGACCTCGACCGCACGGCTGATCGCCAAGGCGCTCAACTGCGTCGGTCCGGACGGGCAGGGCGGGCCGACGATGACGCCTTGCAACATCTGCGAGCAGTGCAAGGCGATCTCCGAAGGCCGGAACATTGACGTCATC
>Ga0307415_100001701_pt1 | contig 10692 bp, 9 predicted proteins | sample DK1Cmetagenome_FD_204524 | JGI IMG/M metagenome (GOLD analysis project Ga0307415, IMG submission 204524) | Maize rhizosphere microbial communities from greenhouse at UC Davis, California, United States - DK15-C-2 | ecosystem: Host-associated > Plants > Roots > Rhizosphere > Soil | place: USA...
CTCCCGCCCCACCCAGAATTCCGGCGGTGATTGGAATCATTGGATACACGCAGGGAGTCAGACTCGTCGCTAGGCCAGCAACGAAGAGCGCCACTCCTGCCGCTAGTGGCTGGTCGCGGAGCGCCGCCTCGAGACCGGTCACACACGCTCCACTGTTGACCCCAGGCCGTAGCGGGAGGCGACGTACTCCTCCAGGATCCCGAGGAATTCCGGCACGATGTCGTCTCCCCGCAGCGTGACCAGCAGGCGGCCGTCGACGTACACCGGGGCCTTGGGCTCTTCGAACGTGCCCGGGAGCGAGATGCCGATATTTGCGTGCTTCGATTCTCCGGGACCGTTCACCACACAGCCCATCACCGCCACCTTCATGTCCTCAACACCAGGGTGTTCAGTCCGCCAGACCGGCATCTTGACCCGGAGATACTCCTGGATGTCCTGCGCCATCTGCTGAAAAAATGTGCTGGTGGTCCGTCCACACCCCGGACAAGCAGTAACCTGAGGAGTAAAGCTGCGAAGGCCGAGAGATTGAAGGATCTGCTGCGCGACCCTTACCTCCTCGGTGCGGTCTCCTCCCGGCTCGGGGGTGAGCGAGACCCGGATGGTGTCGCCAATACCCTCCTGCAACAGGATGCTGAGCCCGGCAGTGCTCGCGATGATACCTTTGGCGCCGAGTCCGGCCTCGGTGAGGCCGAGGTGTAAGGGGTAGTCGCATCTCGAAGCGAGCATCCGGTAGACATCCACCAGATCCTGTACCCCGGAAACTTTCGCGCTGAGCACGATGCGATCATGCCCCATGCCTGTCGCCTCGGCCAGGGCCGCCGACTGGAGAGCACTCTCGACCATGGCCTCCAACACGACCAATCGAGTGTCGCGGGGTGCCGAGCGCCGTGCATTGGCATCCATCATAGCTGTGAGGAGACTCTGGTCCAGTGACCCCCAGTTGACCCCGATGCGGACCGGCTTGTCATGCAGGAGAGCCAGCTCGATGATCGAGCGGAAGTTCTCGTCCCGCCGCTTACCTCCGACGTTGCCCGGATTGATCCGATACTTGGCTAGCCCGCGCGCACACTCCGGATATTTGGCGAGGAGAAGATGGCCGTTGTAGTGAAAGTCGCCGATGATCGGCACCCTCAGGTCCATGCCGTCCAGGACTTCGACGATCGCCGGGACGGCCACAGCGGAGGCCTCATTGTTCACCGTCACCCGAACCAGCTCGCTACCCGCTCTCGCAAGATCGGCGATCTGATTGGCTGTGGCGACAGCATCCGCGGTGTCGGTGTTGGTCATGGACTGGACCACAATGGGGTGTCCGGACCCCACCGAAACGCCGCCGATTGTGGCGGTGACCGTACTCCGACGAATGGCGAGAGGCATCTGATAAATATAAGGCGCTTGCGGGCGATTCGCGGTTGCAACGAGATTCGGGCATGGTAGATCCTCGCTCGGAGCCAAGCCGCGCGGCCATCACCGGTGTGGGGATCTATGTCCCCCAGCGGGTTCTCACCAACGCCGAGCTGGCCCGCAGGCTCGACACCTCCGACGAATGGATTATCACGCGCACCGGAATCCGGGAGCGCAGGGTCGGTGGCGCAGGTGAGACGACCTCCACCATGGGCACGGAAGCGGTCCGCCGCCTCATGACAGCGCGTGGTCTGGGACCCGACGACATCGATGCGGTGATCGTGGCGACCGTCACCCCCGACATGCTCTTTCCGGCAACCGCCTGCCTGATTCAGGATCAGCTCGGCCTGACTCGCGCGTGGGGCTTCGATCTGTCCGCCGCGTGCTCGGGGTTCCTCTATGCCCTGACCGCCGGGGCACAACTGGTGGCGAGCGGGGCGCACCGGCGGGTGGTGGTAGTGGGGGCCGATCTGATGAGCTCCATCATCGATCCACTCGATCGGACCACCGCGGTGCTCTTCGGAGACGGTGCCGGTGCAGTTCTGCTGGAACCTGCGGAAGCCGGCTATGGCATCATGGACTTCCACCACCGGGTAGACGGCAGCGGCCGGCATGACCTGCTCATGCCGGCCGGTGGGAGCCTGCACCCGGCCAGTGCGGACACCGTTGCCGGCCGCCAGCACTTCCTGAAGCAGAACGGCAAGGTGGTGTTCAAGTTCGCCGTGTCTCAGATGGTCGAGAGCGTTCACCTGTTGTTGCAGCGGAACGGGCTGAGCCCCGCGGACGTGGCCATGGTCGTACCCCACCAGGCAAACCAACGGATTCTGGATGCCGTGGGGGAGCGGCTCGGCCTGCCCCGCGAGCGCGTGGCGTCAGTTCTGGCGTGCTATGGCAACACGACGGGGGCGACGCTCCCGCTGGCGCTGGACGCGGCAGTCACTGCAGGCAATATCAAGCGGGGCGAGCTGGTGGTGTTTGCCGCGGTGGGTGCGGGTTTCACGGCGGGAGCGACGCTGGTGCGCTGGTCCTGAGACTCCCTCCTCAATCAGGACCGGGAAAACTCCGCTGAAGTAATCGCCGAAAGATCCGCTTCGGAGAGCTCAAGACCCGCCGCGGTAGTGCTGTCCACGGCGTGCTGCTCCGTCCGGGCACTCGGAATCACGATCACAGAGGGTGAGCGGGCCAGGACCCACGCGAGCACCAGCGCGTGAGGCGTAACTCCTAGTCGGGTGGCCATCGGCCGGAGCACTGGGTGGGCGGGAAGCTTGCGGTTGAGCCTTCCACCGCCTGTGGGACTGTACGCCAGGAACCCGATCCCCTGATTGGTGCAGTACTCGACCACACCCTCCGCCAGCGCCTCGCGAAAGAACGGATTCAGCCGGTTTTGGACCGTGGTAACCTCGGCTGCGGTTTGGGTCTGCCGGATCTCTGATACCGATACGTTGGAGAGTCCGATCCAACGAACCTTGCCGGCTCGTTGCAGATCAGCGAGTGCCCCTACGGAGTCGGTGAGCGGCACGGCGGGATCTGGTGTGTGAAGCTGGTAGAGATCGATCCGCTCGACACCCAGTGCCTGGAGGGAGCGGTGGCAGGCTGCCAGCAGCTGTTCCGGTCTGCCGGCCATCACCCAGCGGCCCGCCGGTCGCTGCATTCCACCTTTAGTGGCAACGATGACCTGGTCCCGATTTCCCCCATAGCTCCGGAGCGCACGAGCAATCAGCCGCTCATTGTGGCCGATTTCGCCATCGTCAAGACAATACACGTCTGCAGTGTCGATGAGGCTCACTCCGGCATCGAGCGCTGCATGAATCACCCGAATGGCCTGATCTTCCGGCGGGCGATCCTGAATCGACAGGTGCATACCGCCGTAGCCAACCGCGGACACCTGAGGGGCATCCGGGCCGAGTTTCCGCCGAGGGATCACTGCAATCCGAGGGAATTCAGGAGAAAACGAAGCAGCTCGTCCCGCACCTCGAAATAGATGGCCATCGCGTGGGCCGAGCCGGGAACGAGGCGCGCGGTCACATGGGACAATCCCCGACTCCAGGTGGTGACGTTGGCACCCCCATCGAAGGGATCCTCCCGAGCCGAGGCGAGATAACAGGGTGTCTTCGACTGCTCCAGGGTGGTCCTGATCCGAGCTTCCGCATCGGAGCCGATTGCTGGTGCGCCGGCGGCCCCGAGGGTGGCTAGGGCGCGAAGGTTGGGAATCTTACCCGCGGCCAGGAGGACCCCGCTGCCGCCGATGCTGGCGCCCACGAGAGCGAGCCGGCCCGCGTCGATGAAATTCTGGTTGGCGCCCCAGGACGCCACCCGGAAAACATCGTTATCGATTCGAGAAAAGCCGACCTTTGCAGCGCTGCTCATGAAAGCTTTCCCAAAGTCCTCGAGTGTCAGACCTTCAGGGGTGTCGATGACCAGTGGGCCGGATGTCGAGATGATGGAAGCGCCGTGGCCCCGCAGGTCGAAGGCCAGGGTGGCGACCCCGCTCTCCACCAGATCGGCCACGAGCGGAGCGTAACTGTCACGAGTAGCGGGATACTGATGCGTCAGCACTGCGAGGGGGAACGCCACGCCGGCAAAGGTTTCGGGATAGGTGAGCGTTCCCTTCAGGATGAGTCCGTCCACCGCTGGCACGGACATCTCCAGGGGTGCCAGGTTCACGCCAGGCCCAACTGCTTGGTGAGTCGCAGCCAATCGGTGGGAGAAATGACGTCCTGATCCTTCAGTGGCGTGAGGGTAGCGAGAATTTCGGCGCGGGTTCCGTCGATCCGCCGCTCCCGCAGCTCCGTGATCATCCGGGAAAAGCGGTGTTCGTACTCATCCGGCGCCAGCTTTCCCTCTTTTCGCTGGCTGCTGAGTTTTTTGAGCTCCTCCGCCACGCGCGCTGGGGTCACCGGCTTGAGTGCGCCTCCCTGCTGGTCTGCCGCCATGGATCCCTCTCTTAAAGCCGTGGATGGGTACCGCCCTGTCCCCTCCATTATGGCTGTGCTCGGCGCGCGGCGTCCAGAGTGGTCGTCGGATCTGCTCCGGTCCAGGTGACATCCGCGGTGGGGCCATAGGTGGGCGGCACCTGGTCCTCCAGGAGCCGAAGACAGAAACCGACCTGCGCTCGATGATGCGCTGTGTGGAGCACGCGGCGCCAGAATACCCAGATCCGCTGGCGACGCACGTCGAAGAACGGGACCTCCGAGAGCCAGAACCGCTCGTCGGCTGCGGCCAACGGCGTAAGCCGGGCTCGAGCCAGGGCGACAGCCCGTTCGATGTAGGCCTCGACCGGCGGCGTGTCGCCGTGAGGCAGCAATGACTCGGGCCCTGGCTCGGAGAATCCGATGAATTCGGCAAAGAACCTGCGTTCCGACAGGATCTGGTGGACCAGGATCTGCCGGATCGAGCTGCTGCGGGTGTGGGGGCGGAACTCGAGCTGGTCCTCCGTTAGCTCGGTCCACACCGACCCGAGCTTGTTGGTTTCCGATGCGTAGGTGTCCACCAGGTGCTGCAGGAGAGGCGTGGCGGCGCGAGGAACCTCCCGGTCCGAGATGAACTCACGGGCGTACTCCATGGCCATAGCTCAATTCCTCATCGACTAAGGAACGCACCAACGCCCGCCAACCTTGCGGCCGCCGGGCGCTGTCGTGTCACGGCTTGGCTACCTGCGGATGACCACGATCACCCGCATTCACTGAAGCCGCACACGTGGCACTTCATGCAACCCTCGGCGAATTCCAGTTGCGATCCGCAATCCGGGCACGCCCCCGAGAGCATTTCCTGCATGCCGCCGAAGATCATCTGCTCCCCCCGGCTGCCCGACTGTCCTACCGGCTGAGTTACCACTGGGGCTAGGTCGCCCTGCCCGACCGGCTTGCCACCGGGCAGCAGCTCCTGCTGGATGCCCTGCTTTTCCTGCATCCACCGCTCGATTGCAATGCCGACCGCATCGGGCACCGACAGGATCTTGTTGGGGCCCAGTCCGATCACCCGGTCGGAGCTGATGCCGCGGAGCTGCCGGTAGATCTCTTTGATCGGGATGCCCGACCGAAGCGCGAGACTGATGAGCCGGCCGAGCGACTCGACATCGGCCATCAAGGCGCCGCCCGCCTTGCCCAGCGTCATGAACACTTCGAACGGCTGGCCCTTGTCGTCCTCAGTGATGGTCACGTAGAGGGTGCCGAGCGGGGTCTCCACGCGCCGGGTGGTGCCGCGTAGCACCTCCGGCCGCGAACGCTTCTGACGCCGTTGCAGGTTCTCCGATTCCAGCTCGTGGACGATGCGCTGGAGCCGCTCGTTTTCCGCGCGGAGCTCCGCGATTTCGCCGTGCAGCTCAGCGGAGGACGCGGGAGTGGCATGCCCTTGCTGGACCTTCTTGGCCGTCGAGCCAGCGGAGAGCACCTGCATGTCGCGGCTGCCGTCGCGGTAGACGGTGACACCTTTGCAGTTGAGCCGATAGGCCAGCCGGTAAATCTCCTCGACGTATTCCTCTGACGCATCATGCGCGAAGTTGCAAGTCTTGGAGATGGCGCTGTCATTGAACTCCTGAAATGCCGCCTGCATCCGGATGTGCCACTCGGGCTTGATCGCGTTGGCAGTCACGAAGACCCGCTGCCACCTGGCGGGCACCTCGGGGAAATCGATGTGGCCGCTTTCGGCGATCTTCTGCATCAGCGCGTCCGAGTACCACCCTTCGGCCCTGGCGACTGCAATGAAATCTTCGTTCACATCGGGCATCAGGACGCCGGCCTGATTGCGCATGAACGCGACCGCGAACAGCGGCTCGATGCCGGAGCTGCAGCCGGCGATGATCGAGATCGTCCCGGTTGGCGCGACGGTGGTGACGTTGCAGTTGCGGAGCCGCCGCATGGGGCGGATGCGCTCCCCCTGATCGTCCCGGGCGCAGGTCTCGTCCGGACCCCAGATGCTGCGCTCCCATTCCGGGAAGGTCCCCCGCTCCGCCGCGAGCCGCTCCGACTCGAGCTTGCCCTCCTGGTCCACGAACTGCTGAATCCGCCGGCCCAGGGCCACGCCCTCGTCCGAATCATAGGGCACGCCCAGCTTCACGAACACATCGGCCAGACCCATGACCCCGAGCCCGATCCGACGGATCCGTTGGGCCAGATCGGTGATCTCGGGCAGCGGGTACTGGTTGGCGTCGATGACGTTCTCGAGGAAGTGAGTCGAGACGTGCACCACACGGCGCAGTTCATCCCAATCGATCTCCTTCCCGCGCTTCCCGTCGTCTCGGACAAGGGCACCCAGGTTGATCGACCCCAGATTACACACATCGTACGGGAGCAGCGGCTGCTCGCCACAGGGGTTCGTGGCCTCATAGGAGCCGAGGTGCGGCACCGGGTTGTAGTAGTTGGCCCGGTCGATGAAGAACACTCCGGGCTCGCCCGTCTTCCAGGCCCCGTGAATGATCAGCTTCCACACTTCCCGCGCCCGCAGCTGCCCGGTGACCTGGCCGCTCTTCGGATGGATCAAGTCGTAGAGGCCGTCGGCTTCTACCGCCGCCATGAACGCGTCGGTTACCGCGACCGAGATGTTGAAGTTGGTGATCTTGGTCGTGTCGTCCTTGCAGCTGATGAATTCGAGAATATCGGGATGGTCTACCCGCAGGATGCCCATGTTGGCGCCCCGCCGGGTTCCTCCCTGTTTGACGACATCGGTAGAGGCGTCGAACAGCGACATGAACGAGACCGGACCGGAAGCGACCCCCATGGTGGAACGCACGATATCGTTCTTTGGGCGCAGCCGCGAGAAGCTGAATCCGGTTCCGCCACCCGATTGATGCACCAGCGCCATGGCCCGGAGGGTGTCGTAGATGCCGCTCTTGCCGTTAGACAGTGCATCGTCCACCGGGAGGACGAAACACGCGGAGAGCTGGCCCAGGGGGCGGCCGGCGTTCATCAAGGTGGGTGAGTTGGGGACGAATAGACGCTCAGCCATGAGGCCGAAGAAGTCGCCCGCGACCTGTTCGATGCGCTCAGCCGACGTCCCATAGCGCGCATCGGCCTGGGCCACCGTTCGGGCCACCCGCCAGAAGAGGTCACTGGGACTTTCCACTGGCCTTCCGGTCTCGTCCTTCAGGAGATAGCGCTTCTCGAGTACCGTGATGGCATTAGGGGAAAGCCGGACCGCGTCCCGTGGGGTGGACGATTTCATGAACTCCCCGCTTGATAAGGGTAGTGATCTCAGAGGGCCGGTGCTGCACGTCCAGCCGAAACGGAAGGCCAAGCTAGGACCGCAGGCCGACTGAGACAATACCGCAGAAAAGGCACGGAACTACGTGCGATCCTGCTTTTCACATCACAAATATAAGGGGGATGTCGACATGTGGAGAAAGCTGCAGTTCTGCGGAAAAGTGGCTCCTCTCGCCGCTTGAATCAGTGATGCGACAGCAGCGGATAACGACCGGCCCGATGAGCCCGAGCCTCGTCTACGTAGTGCATCCAAGTGGCCGAGATCCGTTCAGCCAAGGCTGGGTCTACCTGACGCACGATCCGCCCGGGCACGCCCATGACGAGCGAGCCGGGCGGCACCTGCATGCCTTCGGGAATGACCGCACCGGCGGCCACCACGCTTCCACTCCCAATGGTTACCCCGTTGAGCAACACGCTTCCCATGGCGATGAGCGAGTCGTTGCCAACGGTACAACCGTGGAGAATGACCCGATGACCCACGCCCACCCGCTCACCTACAATGCAGGGGACACCCTCATCGACATGGAGTACGGTGCCATCCTGGATGTTGGAGGATGCTCCGACAACGATCGGTGCCATGTCGCCGCGAAGTACCGCCTGGTACCAGACGCTGGTGTCCGGGCCCAAGGTGACATCGCCCATGACCGCAGCGGTAGGCGCGATAAACGCGGTAGGGTGGATCTTACTCAGCGAGTGCCCTTCACTGTGGCTGGGCGGGCGGGAACAGCATCTGAGTCCAGGCCTCGACCGGCGCCCCGTCCTTGAGCGCGGGGTGCCAGGTGACCGTCCAGACGAAGTTGCGGACCGCGCGCTCGAAGGCCGGATCGTTGGATGGCCGAAGCCGCATGATGTCGACGGTGCGGCCCTCGGCCGACACCTTCACCCAAAGAAGCGACGGACGCGGCGAGGGTTGGGCCTCCGGCGGAACCGTGACAAACGGCGCGCTCACCGGTTTAGGTCGCTCCTCGAAGCAGGAGCCATCCGCGTTGTACCCGGGACCCGGCACGCAGCCGGGCTCCGCCCGACGCTGGGCGCCGGGTTTGGTCGGAACTGGAGCGCCGATCTGGGTGAGCTGCGGGGTAAGCTCCTCCACTACTCCGGGGCGCACCACGATGGTATCAGAATAGAAATTGTATCGGGGTGCCGAGATGGCCAGCGCATGCGGGCCGGGTGGTAGCTTGGTCAGCGCCTGCGTAATCGGCTGCTCGTCGATCATTACGGTCGACCCCCGCGGCAGTCCCATCAGCCGGATGCCGCCGCTGTCCACCGGGCCCACGACCTCACCGGGATTGCTGGACGAGGGGGCCGAATCGGCTGGGACGCGCCGGTTCGCGCTGTCCACGGCCGGCGGGGTACCCTGAAGTCGCGTCGTATCCCCTGCGGAAGGAGCCGGCGCTTGACTGGGCGCGGTGTCGCCCGGTCGGAGCGTATCGCCCGCCCCGGCAGAATCGACTGTCGGCGAAGTCGCGATCTTCCCCGGCGCGAACCCACGGGCAGCGTAGTAGTAGAGTAGTCCGCCCACCCCACCCAGCACCGCGAGCAAAATCCAGAGCCATGCCCCGGACGAGGAGCTGCTGGTGCGCATCGCCACCGAACGATCGGCGACGCGTCGGGGCACCTCCCGACGTTCTCGCGGCGTGAGCCGCCGGTTGACCAGCGGCGAATCAAGCGGGGTGGTGGGCTGGCTGACGATCGGTGGAAAGCCCCCGCCTCCGGCAAAGGGAGTTCCGGTCCCAGCCGCGGCTCCCGCGGTGGCCGGCACCACGGTGGCCATACTGGTCCGAACCGCGCCGGCCGCCGCGATCGGGTGACCCTGGAAGGACGCGATAAGCTCCTCGCAGGTCTGGTAACGATCGAACGGATCCTTCATCAGCATCCGTTTGATCACCTCGAAGAGACGGCGCTCATCGGCCGTTACCAGGCTCGGCGTAGGGATCGGCTCGGTGATGTGCTTGTAGCCGATGGAGAAACTGTCTTCGCCATCGTACGGCACACTCCCGGTGAGGCACTGATAAGCCACGATACCCAGGCTATAAATGTCGCTTCGGCCGTCGATGGGCTGAGCCCGGGCCTGCTCCGGGCTCATGTAGTGGGGGGTCCCAATCGACATTCCGGTTCCGGTCAGCTTCTGCCCTGAGGCGGCTTTGGCAATGCCGAAATCAGTCAGCACACTCTGCCCGAACTCGTCGAACATGATGTTGTCCGGCTTGATATCCCGGTGCACGATGCCACGCTGAGCCGCATAGCCCAGCGCACTGCCGGCCTCGAGCAAGAGCCGGCGGATTTCCGGCGGTGTCAGCTTCTTCCGCTGCCCTAGCAAGCCGGAGAGTGAACCCCCACGGAGGAACTTCATCACGAAGTAGATCACCCGGCCCGAGCGCCCTACGCGATAGATCGAGATGATGTTGGGATGCTCGAGCTGGGCTGCGGTTCGGGCTTCGCGCTGAAACCGCTCCACAAACTCGGTGTCGAAGGCCAGCGAGAACGGCAGGACCTTGATCGCAACCTCACGCTCCAACTGCCGATCCTTGGCCCGGTACACCATCGCCATCCCGCCCCGTCCAAGCTCCTCGATGATGTCGTATTCCGCGGCCAGCGACTCCCGTACGAGGTCCAGCTCCTGCAGCACCCCGGTGGCAATGGCGTGCACCGGCGTGGTAGCCATCAGATCGAGGCCACAGGAGGGACAGAACTTCGATTTTCCGGTGATTTCGCTGCCACAGCGGGAGCAGAACATAGCGCGCAAGCTACGCGGCCGCCCCGCTGAGTCAAGCTGAAATGCGTGGCGTATCGCGAGATGCTTTGCGAAAGGCGGGATAGGGAAGTTGGCCTGTGGAGGGCCGAAAACCGGTGAGATCGGGAGAGGTTTACGTCCTGCCGGCAAAAGGATTCAGCATCTATCCGAGTAGCGTTGAAATTAACCGGACTCCAACACCCCCAGGGCCTCCCCGCCACTCGAGCCTGTGCCACCACTGGCACGCAGAATGCAGCCAATCACGCCGGTGTTCCGGCTCCCCCAGCCTCTGAACGCCACTTCCCGCCCATCATCTGGAGAGACTGTGGTCCCGTATCACACGATTGCCTTCAGCCAGCA
>Ga0307415_100001702_pt1 | contig 10690 bp, 5 predicted proteins | sample DK1Cmetagenome_FD_204524 | JGI IMG/M metagenome (GOLD analysis project Ga0307415, IMG submission 204524) | Maize rhizosphere microbial communities from greenhouse at UC Davis, California, United States - DK15-C-2 | ecosystem: Host-associated > Plants > Roots > Rhizosphere > Soil | place: USA...
GACGATCGAGCCCAGCCGGGCGGCGGGCTTGGGCGGCGAGGGCAGCGGCCGCACGACCGACCAGTAGAAGTCGCGCGGGCAGCGCGCGTAGGTGAGCACCTGGGTGACCGACAGGATCCGCGGCGGCGGCAGCGGTGGCGCCTCCGGCCCGGCGCGGGAGGCGTCGAGCAGGTGCCCGCCGGCCGCGACCGCCGCGCGGAACGCGTCCTCCTGGCCGGGCGGGACCCTGGCGGCCAGCGCGCCGGGCTCGGTCCGCGCCAGCCGGACGGCGGCGGCCAGGCCGTCGGGGAACAGCGGGTCGGTCTCCTCGCCGGGCCGGCGGCCGGCGGGGGGCCAGCTGACCCGGGCCCTGAGCCGCTCGGTCAGCGGGCTGGCGGGCGGCACCTCGGCCCGGACCAGCACCTCGACGGCGGGATGGTCGGCCGCCTCCCGCCAGAACGGGCCAGGGCCCTTGGGGATCTTCTCCGACCCCTGGTACCACCACGCCGAGGTGAGCACCAGCAGCTGCTTGGCCCGGGTGATGGCGACGTAGAACAGGCGGCGCTCGTCCTCGAGCGCGCGGGTCTCCAGCTCGGCGCGGAAGGCGCGGGCGTCACCCCCGAAGCTGGGCAGGTGCGCCGCGTCCTCCCGCAGCTCGTAGGGGAAGCCCTGGGCGCGCCGGGGGTCGGCGACGCGCGCGTCGGGGAAGATGCCGTGCCGTGGCGAGCCGTCCCTGGTGGTCCCGGCCGACAGGCCGGCGACCACCACCATCGGGAACTCCAGGCCCTTGGCCATGTGGACGGTCATCAGCTTGACGGAGTCGACCGGCGCCGGCTGCACCGCCTCGACCGGCTCGGAGGCGTCCTCGACCGCGTCCAGGTAGGTCAGGAAGGCGGCCAGCGACGGGTTGCCGTCGACCGGGGCGAAGGCGGCGACCCGGTCCAGGAAGGTCGAGAGGTTCTGGCGCGCCGAGACGGCCCGGCGGTCGCTGGACGCCTCCAGCTCGGCCCAGACGCCGGTGCGCTCCAGGATCGTCTGGACCAGGTTGAGCAGCGGGCCGCGGGCGGCCGCGCGCAGCCCGCGCAGCTCGTCGCGGAACGCTCCCAGCCGTTGGCGTGCCTCCTCGTCCAGCCCCTCGACCTCGTCGAGGTGGTCGAGGGCCTCGGCGAGGGCGAAGCTCACGTCGCCGGGGTCGGGGTCCTCCCCCGGCATGACGTCCTTGAGCCCCCAGTTGTGCCTGGACGCCCAGCGGGCGAGCCGGACCAGGTGCCGGTGGCCGATCCGCCAGCGGGGACCGAGCAGCAGCCGCGCCAGCGCGACGTTGGCGCCGGGGTCGGCCACGACCCGCAGGGTGGAGACCAGGTCGACGATCTCCGGCATCTCGAGCAGGCCGGACAGGCCGACCACCTCGACCGGCACGCCGCGCTGCTCGAGCGCCTCGCGCAGCGGTCCGAGCAGCCGCTTGGAGCGGACCAGCACGGCCACGTCGCGCCACGCCGGCCACGAGCCGTCGGGCAGGCCGGCCTCGTGGGCGCGGACGACCCGGCCGGCCACGAACGCGGCCTCGGCGAACTGGTCGGCGAGCAGCGCCGCGACGACCGCGCCGTCGCCGGCGTCGGGCCGGGCGACCAGCGGCGTGCCGCCGCGCCGCTCCTTCGGGATCGCCTCGATGACGGAGTTCGCCAGGGCCAGGATGCGGCGGCCGGAGCGGAAGTTGGTCGACAGCGGCAGCGGCGCGCCGGCCGCCCCCGGCGCCGGGAAGTGCTCGGCGAACGACAGCAGGTTGTACATGGTGGCGCCGCGGAAGGCGTAGATCGCCTGGCGGGCGTCGCCGACGGCCATGATCGACGAGCCGGGCGGGCAGAGCCGCTGCATCAGCCGGCGCTGGGCGACGTTGGTGTCCTGGTACTCGTCGAGCAGCACGTGCGGGAAGCGCGCCCGCAGCTCGTCGACCAGGTCCGGGTGGCGCTCGACCAGCTCGACGGCCTTGGCGATCTGGTCGCCGAAGTCGATGCGGCCGCGGCGGCGCTTCTCGGCCGCGTAGTGCTCGGCCAGGCGGGCCAGCTCGACGCGTTCCATGGCCGCCTGGAGCTGCCAGTCGGGCAGCCACTCGCCCGCGTCGGCGCGTGCGAGCAGGCGCCTGGAGGCCTCCACCACCTTGGCCGGCGGGACGACGTGGTCGGCGCAGGCGGCGGCCAGCTCCAGGGTCTTGCGGATGGTGGCGCCGGCGGTGCGGACGCTCAGGTGCTCGAACCGCTCGCGGTCCAGGATGCCGAGCAGGATCTGGTACTGCTGCGCCTCGCTGAGCAGGTCGGCGTCGGCCTCGACCCCCACCCGGATCCCGTAGGCCTTGACCAGGTCGGCGGCGAACGCGTGGTAGGTGTCGACGGCGACCTGGCCGTCGGGGTCGGCGGGCCAGCCGGCGAGCGCCTCGCGGACCCTTGTCTCCAGCTCGGCGGCGGCCTTGTTGGTGAAGGTCAGGCCGAGGATCGCGGCCGGCGGGACGGCGTACCGCTCGACCAGGTGGACGATGCGCGCGGCCATGACCGCGGTCTTGCCGGAGCCGGCGCCGGCGATCACGTGGACCGGGCCGATCGGCGCGGCGATCGCCGCCCACTGCTCGGGGGTGGGGTCCTGGCCCCGGAGGGCGGCGCGGACGCCGGGGCTGACCATGCCGGCGAGGGTCGCGCTCACGGCATCCCCTCCCGGTCCAGTCCGGCGGCGGGCTGGGCGGGGGCGAGGAAGTCCTCGCCCTGCGGCCACATCGGGCAGATCGGCTTGAACGGGCAGCGCCGGCAGTCGGCGTGCGGGTTGGGGTCGAACGCCTCGGCGGCCGCGCCGTCGAGCAGGGCCACCAGCCGCCGCTCGACCTCGGCGGCGTGGTCGGGCCCTGGACGCTGGCTCACCCGGGTGAAGCGGCCCTGCCTGGCCCTGGCCGGGTAGACGAGCTGCATCTCGACCGGGACGCCGAGCGCGGCCAGCTCGGGGTCGCGCAGCGCGGCCAGGTAGTAGATGGCCAGCTGCAGCGAGCGGGCGGCGTCCTCCTCGCCGGCCGGGGTGCGGGCGGTCTTGTAGTCGAGCAGCACGATGCCCCCGTCCGGGCGGCGGTCGACCCGGTCGATGCGGCCCCTGACGAGGTGGCCGGCGACCTCCATCTCGAAGCCGACCTCGAACTGCAGCGCCTCGCGGGCCGCCTCGGCCTCGCCGTGGTGCCACAGCTCCAGCATGGCCATGCCGTCGCGCCAGTACTGGTGGGCGACGGCGCGGGAGGGGAACCAGGCCGGGTCGAACCGTTCCCGGTAGGCCGCCTTGAGCGCCTCCGGCTCGTCGGCGACCTCGCCCTTGGCGGCCAGCTCGAAGATCGTGTGCATGAGCCGGCCGAAGGCCATCTGGTAGGAGGAGCGGTCGTCGAGGCCGGCGACGCTGCCGAAGAAGTACCGCAGGTGGCAGTCCTCGTAGGTGCCGATCCGCGAGTAGGAGGTGCGCAGCCGGCCCTCGGCGGCGATCGGCTCCGGGTCGACGGTCCAGTCGCGCTGCCACCACCACGTCGTGGGGTCGACCCCGGGCATGGCGGCCAGGGTGGTGGCGGCGGCCAGCCGCTCGGCGGCGGGCCGGCCGCGGTCGGCCATCGCCCGGCGCAGCGTGCCGGCGGCCTCCAGCGGCCCCAGGGTGGCCGGGTCGGGCGGGGTCGGCTCGGCCGGCAGGTCCAGCCCCAGGTCCAGCAGGAAGCGGGAGGGCTCGCCGCGGCCCTCGACCCTGGAGGCGGTGAACACCACCCGGTCCCTGGCGCGGCTGGCGGCCAGGACGAACCGGCGGCGCTCGGCGTCCAGGACCGCGCGGGCGTGGGCCACCGGGCCGGGGTCGCCGTCCAGTCGCCAGGCCTCGAACAGGCCGTGCTCGCCGGTGGTCCGTGGCAGCGTGCCCTCCAGGCAGCCGGTGACCACGACCAGGTCGAGCTCCTGGCCCTTGGCGGCGTCCATCGACCACAGCGCCACCGCGTCGGCGGCGGCCGTCGTGGGCGGCAGCCAGGGGTCGCTGGCGAAGTCGGCCCGCTCGACCACGTCGAGGTAGGTGCGCATGCTGGCCCCCGGGCGGCCGTCGACGAACAGCCCGAGCGCGCGGGAGAAGGCGGTGAGCGCGTCGAGCTGCCGCTGGACGTCGGCGTCGGAGGGGTCGGCCTCGGCCCGCCGGATCAGGTCGGCGAAGGCCGGGGCGTGGCGCCAGACCTCCCAGAAGCAGGCGTCGGCGTCGAGCTCGGCGACCCAGCGCTCGGCCCGCCCGACGAGGTCGCGGAGGGCCGCGACGCGACGCTCGAGCGCCGGGTCGAGGGCGGCGGGCGCACCCGGCCGCCGCCCGCCGTCCGCCTCGGCGCCTTCCTCCGGGTCCGCGGTCCCCGGCGCCCCGGCCGGGTCGGCCGCGGCCGCGGCCGCCGCGGCCGGTCGCGGGTCGCGGACGTGCTCGGCCAGGGAGCGGTCGGCGAGGACCGCCGAGCGGCGCAGGGTGCGCAGCTCGCCGGCGTCCAGGCCGCCGAGGGGGGAGGTGAGCAGGGAGGGCAGCAGCTCGTCGGCCCTGCCCGGGTCCAGCGCGAGCCGGAACAGGTCCAGCAGGTGCCCGACGACGGGCTCGGCCACCAGCCGGCGCTCGCCGGGACCGAGGCGGTAGGGGACCCCGAAGCGCTCCAGCGCGCGGCGGATGGGCCCGGCCAGCCGGCGCGTGGACGGCAGCAGGACGGCCATCCGCCCGTAGGTGACGCCGTCGCGCTGGTGGGCGACCCGCAGCAGCCGGGCGACCGCCTCGGCCTCCTCGGCGGGGCCCGGGTAGCGGGCGGCCTCCACGGCGGTGGTGCCGCCCCCGCCGAGGGCGACCGCCCCGCCGGCGTCGGCGGCCTGCAGGCGGCGGACCGCGTCGAGGGCCTGCCCACCGAGCCGCCGGCTGCGTTCCAGCAGCAGCACCCGGGCGCCGAGCCGCTCGGCGCACCCGGGCAGCGCCCCCGGCTGCGCGCCGCGGAAGGCGTCGGTGGCGCCGGCCGGGTCGCCGGCCAGGATCGCCCTGGCGCCGCCGTCGACCAGCAGCCGCAGCAGCCGCAGCTGCGCCGGGTCCAGCTCCTGCGCCTCGTCGACCAGGAGGGTGCCGACCTGCGCCACGGTGGCGGCGAGCACGTCGGGCCGGTCCTCGAGCAGGTCGCCGGCCTGGACGACCAGGCCAGCCTGGTCGACCGCGTCCTGCAGGGCGAGGTGGTCGTGGTAGACGGCGAGGAAGGCCGCCGCACGGGCCCAGTTGGGCCGGTCCTCGGCCCTGGCGCGGGCCAGCAGCTCGTCGGGGTCGATCACGCGGCGCTCGCAGGCGAGCACGAACTCGGCCAGCTCGTCGGTGAACGCGCGGGTGTCGACCAGCGGGGTCAGCTCGCCCCAGTCGACCGCCGGCGGGTCGAGCTGGAGCAGGGAACGCACCAGCGACCACTGCTCGGGGCCGCTGAGGGGGCGGGGCTCGCCGCGGTAGTCGAGCAGGTCGGCGTGGCTGGTGACCAGGCCGCGGGCGAAGGCGTGCCAGGTGACGCAGGCCAGCTCCCCGCCGGCGGCGGTCGTCAGGGCGGCCAGCAGCCGCTCGGTGGAGGCCAGGGCCGCCTGCCGGCTGGAGGTGAGCAGGCGGGCGGTCCCGCCGGGCCGGGCGAGCAGCCCGCGCATGGCGGCCTCCAGCAGCGCGGTCTTGCCGCTGCCCGGGCCGCCGAGCACCATCGCGTTGCCGGGCGGGAGGGCCGCGGCCAGCTGGTCCGGGGAGCCGTCGGGGAGCGCCGTCGCGCCGGCCGGCGCGCCGCCCGGGGCTGGAATGCTTGAGCCAGGCATGATGCGGGCATCCTAGCGACCGGCTACGACGCCGGGGACCGGCCCGTCCACACCGGCCGCCGACCGTCGGGCGGCAGGGCCGCGGCGCGGCTGTGGACGGGGTTCCGCCGGGGGTGGTCCGGCCGGCTATCCTGCCGGACCGCGACGGGCGTCCGGCGTGGGCGCCGGACGACTCGAGGAGGCCGGCCACGTCTGGATCTGGTGGTGCCAGGGCGCGCCTGGCGGTGCTGGCCCTGCCGCTGGCCCTCGTGCTGGCCGGCTGCGGGGTGGCGCTCGAGGAGGGCGGCGGCCCGCCGGGTCGGGCGCCGGCCGGGCTGGCCACCACCGAGGCCGAGCGGGCCGCGTGGCCGGACCCTCCCAGGGACGCGGTGCGGGCCGAGGTCCGGCGGGTGACCGACGGCGACACGTTCGTGGCCACGGTCGGGGGGCGGGAGGAGCGCGTCAGGGTCATCGGGGTCGACACGCCGGAGAGCGTGGCGCCCAACCGCCCGGTGGAGCCCTACGGGAAGCAGGCCTCCGCGTTCGCCGAGCGGGCGCTGGCGGGCGCGACCGTGCGGCTCGCCGGCGACGCCGAGCCGCGGGACCGCTACGGCAGGATGCTCGCGTACGTGTGGCTGGCGGACGGGACGTTCTGGAACGCGTTGCTGGTGGCCGAGGGCTACGCCCAGCAGCTCACCATCCCGCCCAACGTCGCCTACGCGGGCCTGTTCCGCCGCCTGGTCGCCGAGGCGCGGCGCGAGCACCGCGGGTTGTGGGCCTCCGGGGCGGACGGCGGCTAGCCGATCGCGGGCGGAGGGAGGGCAGCCGGAAACGGAACGGACGGCCTGCCGTCCGGGGGGCCCCGGCAGTCCCCCAACCACCGGTCCTCACTCCGGACGGCGCGGCCGCCGCAACGCGAACGTGCTACCCGCGCCTCCCGTGTCCTCACGGCCGCGGCCGACGGCCGAGGCCGTCCTGCGGGCGGAGGTGGCCAACCGGGACGCCCCCCAGCGTCCCTGCGGACCGGCCCCGTGTTCGCGTTACTGACAGTACGGTGTCGTGCCGGTTCGTGCCGTGCTCGATTCCAAATCGTTATCAGCCAAAGTACCAGATCCGGTCGACACGGTCTATGCCGGACGATGCCACGCCGGCGCCCCCGGTCAGCCGGTGGGCCGCTCGCCGAGGGTGACGGTCACGGTCCGCTCCTGGCCGTTCCGGACCACCTTCAGCGTCACCCGGTCCCCGGGCTGGTGGTCGCGGATGCGGCCGACCAGGTCGGAGGAGTCGCTCACGGCCTTGCCGTCCATCTCGACGACCAGGTCGCCGACCTCGATGCCGGCGCGGGCGGCGGGGCCGCCCGACTGGACGTCCGGGATGAGGGCGCCGCCGCGGCCGGAGGTCGGGTCGCTCGAGCTGACGCCGAGGTAGGCGGTCTTGATCCGCTTGCCCTGCACGATGGCCGTGGCCGACCTGGCGGCGACGTCGATCGGGACGGCGAAGCCGATGCCGATGTTGCCCTGGGAGGCGCCGTTGGAGCGGATCGCGCTGTTGATGCCGATGACGCGGCCCTCGCGGTCGGCGAGCACGCCGCCGGAGTTGCCGGGGTTGATGGGGGCGTCGGTCTGGATGACCTCGCGGCTGCCCTGGGCGTCCTCGAGGATGCGGCTGGTGGCGCTGACGATGCCGGCGGTCACCGATCCCTCGAGCCGGAACGGGCTGCCGATCGCGACCGCGAGCTGGCCGACCTGGAGGGGGACGTCGACGGCCAGCGGCGCCGCGGGCAGGTTGTCGCGGTCGACCTTCACCACGCCGACGTCGTTGGCGGTGTCGACGCCGACCACCCTGCCAGGCAGCCGGGTGCCGTCGGACAGGCGGACGGTGACCTGGTCGGCGTTGTCGACCACGTGGGCGGCGGTCAGGATGTCGCCCCGCTGGTCGTAGATCACGCCGGACCCGAGGCCGTTGCCGACCTCGAGCTGGACGACGGTCGGCAGCAGCGCCTTGGCGACCGCGGCGACCGGCTCGTCGCCGGCCTGGACGGGCGCCGACGCCGCCGCGGTGGGGATGCCGGCCCCTGCGGGGGCGGCGGCGGCCGAGTTGCGGTCGAGGACCTGGCCGATGCCGTAGCCGCCGGCCAGCAGCACCACGCCGGCGACGGCGCCCGCCAGCGCCCGGGACCGCCGGCCACGGCCGCCCGGGGAGCCGGCGTCCGCCGGCCGCCCGCCCCAGACGGGAGCGGTCGGGCCGCCGCTGCCGCCCTGCTCCCAGGCCGGGCCGGACCCCGGCTGCTCGGGCGGCTGCTGGCCCCAACCGGAACCGGACGGCGGAGGCTCGGAAGGCGCCTGGCCCCACGCCGGAGGCTCCGCGGGCGGCTGGCCGGGGGCCGGACCCGACGCCGGGGGGTCGCTGGGCGTCTGGGACCAGGAGGACGGCCAGGACGGGTCGGCGGCGTCGCCGGCCGGGCGGGCGCCCGGCGTGGTGGCCTCGCCGGTGGGGAGCGGGCGGGTGCTGGTCTCGTGGTCAGGATCCGGTGAGCGCGAGGGATCCCTCCGATCGTGGGTGGACATCGCGTGCCTCCTGCGGGAGCAAACCTGCAAACCTCTCCGAGGGTAGGCCCCCGCCGCTAAAGCACCGGTAAGGCAGACCTCAAGCGGGCATAAGCGCGCGGCTACCGCTTGGCCGGCTCGGCGGCGGCGCGGGCCACCGGCAGCCAGACCACGAACGAGGAGCCGACCCCGACCTTGGAGTGCAGCCGCACCTCGCCCCCGTGGCTCTCCACGATCTGCCGCACGATCGCCAGCCCCAGCCCGGTGCCGCCGTCGGCCCGGGAGCGGGCCTTGTCCGCGCGCCAGAACCGGTCGAACACGTGCGCCTGGTCCTCGGGCGAGATCCCCGGCCCCTCGTCGGCCACCGCGATCCAGGCGCGGTCCCGCTCGCTGCCGGTGGCCAGGCGGATCCGCGATCCCGGGGGCGCCAGCCGGACGGCGTTGTGCAGCAGGTTGGCCACCACCCGCTTGAGCGCCTCCCGGTCGCCGCTCACCACCACCCCCTCGGCGATCGCCCGGTCCAGCACGATCCCGCGCGCCTCGGCGGGGACCACGAAGTCCTCGCTCGCCTCGGCGACCGCGGCGCCGAGGTCGACCGGCTCGTGCTCCGGGGTCGGCTGCTGGCGCCTGGCCAGCGCGAGCAGGTCGTCGACCAGCAGGGTCATGCGGTCGCCGGCGCGTTTCACGACGGCGATCGCCTGCCGCAGGTCGTCGGGGCTGGCGTCCGGGTCGGCCAGGGCGACGTCGACGTTGGTGCGGATGATCGCCAGCGGGTTGCGCAGCTCGTGGGAGGCGTCGGCGACGAACTGCCGCTGGGCGGCGAAGGCGGCGTCGAGCCGGGCCAGCATCGCGTCGAAGGTGTCGGCGAGCTGCTTGAGCTCGTCCTCCGGGCCGGGCAGCTCGATGCGGCGGGACAGGTCGGTGGCCTGGATCTCCCGCGCGACCGAGGTGATCCGGCCGATCGGGGCCAGCACCCGCCCGGCGATCACCCAGCCGACCCCGAGGGAGGACACGAACAGCACCCCGAGCGCGCCGAGGGAGTAGAAGCGGAGCTTGTTGAGGATCTGGGCGTTGATCAGCCGCTCGGCCTCCCTGAAGGTGATGACGGTGATGCAGTCGCCGAACCGGGGGCAGTAGGTTCCCCTGGCCGCCGACACCGGCGTCGCGCGCAGGGACATCAGCAGCACCAGGTAGATCGCGGCGAGCACCACCGCCGCCAGGCCGAACAGCACGGCCGAGTAGAGCAGCGTGTAGCGGAAGCGGATCGACCGGGTCCACTCGGGTAGCCGGTCCAGCAGCCGCTCGGGCGGGTTCACGGCCCCTCGCGCAGGCGGTAGCCGCGCCCGACCACCGTCTCGACCGGCTGGCCCTCGCCGGCCTCGGCCAGCTTGCGGCGCAGGGTCATCACCGTGACCCGCACGGTGTTGGTGAACGGGTCGGCGTTCTCGTCCCAGACGTGCTCCAGCAGGTCCTCCTGCGACAGCACCTGCCCGGCGCGCGACATGAAGTACTGGAGCAGCGAGAACTCCTTCGGGGTGAGGGCGAGCGGACGGCCGCCGCGCCGCGCCTCGTGCCTGGCCGTGTCCAGCTCGATGTCGCCGACCTCCAGCAGCGCGCCGGAGCGGCCGGCGTCCCGGCGGAGCAGCGCCCGCACCCGCGCCTTGAGCTCGTCGAAGTCGAACGGCTTGACCAGGTAGTCGTCGGCGCCCTCGTCCAGGCCCACCACCCGGTCGACGGTGCGGTCCCTGGCGGTGAGCATCAGGACCCTTGGCGGCTGCCGCTCGCCGTCGGCGCGGATGCGCCGGACGACCTCGATGCCGTCGATCCCCGGCAGGTTCAGGTCCAGGCAGACCAGGTCGTAGGTGTTGACGGCGGCCTTGTCGAGCGCCTCGTCGCCGTCGTAGGCGACGTCGACGGCGTACCCCTCGCGGCGGAGGCCGCGAGCCACCGCGTCGGCCAGGTCGGCCTCGTCCTCGACGACAAGCACCCGCATGGCCAGATCGTAACCAACAAGCCATCAAGCAGGCGTAAGGCGGCTGGTGAGTAGACTGCTGGCATGCCAGCCGACGTCGCACGCCCCGGAGCCGGCGTCCTCGTCGCCATCGGCGGCGCGGAGGACAAGCTCGGCGACCGGACCATCCTGGGCCGCTTCGTGCAGCTCGCCGGCGGCGACCGCGCACGGGTCGTCGTGCTGGCCAGCGCGTCCTCGCTCGGCGAGGAGCTCACCGGCCTCTACGAGCGGGTGTTCGCCGAGCTGGGCGCGGCCGAGGTGCGCTCGCTGCGGCCCCGTACCCGCGAGGAGGCCGAGGCGGCCGGCCCCGCCGAGGAGGTCACGCGGGCGAC
>Ga0307415_100001703_pt1 | contig 10689 bp, 6 predicted proteins | sample DK1Cmetagenome_FD_204524 | JGI IMG/M metagenome (GOLD analysis project Ga0307415, IMG submission 204524) | Maize rhizosphere microbial communities from greenhouse at UC Davis, California, United States - DK15-C-2 | ecosystem: Host-associated > Plants > Roots > Rhizosphere > Soil | place: USA...
CTGTAGCCGGTTTCCTTGTCGATCCCGCCCTTGGCGCGCAGCGTCTTGACGTCGAAGACGTTCATGTTGCGCATGTGCGCCTTCAGCCGCTCGGGCGACTGGCCGGTGTAGCCGATCGTCCAGTTGGTGCGGTTGATCTCGCGCAGGATCGATTCGACCTCGGGCTCCATCATCCCGCCCTTGCCGGCAACGAGCTTCAAGCCGGCGACGAGCTCCTTGTCGAAGCCGAGCTTCTGCGCCAGCTGGTACATGATCATGTGGTCGTTGCGCGATTCGAACAGCGGCTCGATCACCTTCTCGCGCCACTGCAGCGAGCGGTTCGACGCCGTCACCGAGCCTGGGCACTCGAACTGCGTCGCCGCCGGCAGCAGGTAGACGGCGCGGTTCGGGTTCAGGTCGCCTTGCGCGCCCGGCATCGCCGCCATCGCCGCCGACGCCGACGGATACGGGTCGATGACGACGAGCAGGTCGAGCTTGTCCATCGCGCGCTTCATCTCGGCGCCGCGCGACTGCGAGTTCGGAGCGTGTCCCCAGAAGATCAGGCCGCGCAGGTTCGAGTCCTGGTCGATCAGCTCGTTCTTCTCGAGGACTCCGTCGATCCATCGCGACACGGTCATGCCGGGCTTGGTCATCATGCCCGGCGCGTACTGCTTCTTGATCCACTCGAAGTCGACCTTCCAGGCGCTCGCGTAGTGCTTGAAAGCGCCTTCGGCGAGGCCGTAATAGCCGGGCAGCGAATCCGGATTGGGACCGACGTCGGTCGCGCCCTGGACGTTGTCGTGGCCGCGGAAGATGTTGGCGCCGCCGCCGCTGACGCCGATGTTGCCGAGCGCGAGCTGCAGGATGCAAGAGGCGCGGACGATCGCGTTGCCGATCGAGTGCTGGGTCTGGCCCATGCACCAGACGACCGTACTCGGCCGGTTCTCGGCCATCATCTTCGCGACCTTGAAGATCGTCGCCTCGTCGACGCCGCACGCCTCCTGCACCTTGTCGGGCGTCCACTTGGCCATCACGTCGGCCTTGACCTTGTCCATGCCGTAGACGCGATCGGCGATGTACTTCGGGTCCTCCCAGCCGTTCTTGAAGATCTGGTGCAGGACGCCGAACAGGAACGGGATGTCGGAGCCCGAGCGGATCCGCACGTACTCGTCGGCCTTCGCCGCCGTCCGCGTGAAGCGCGGGTCGACGACGATCATCTTGGCGCCGGTCTCCTTGGCGTGCAGCATGTGCAGCATCGAGACCGGGTGCGCCTCCGCCGCGTTGGAGCCGATGTACATGGCGCACTTGGTGTTGCGCATGTCGTTGTACGAGTTCGTCATCGCGCCGTAGCCCCACGTGTTCGCGACGCCGGCGACCGTGGTGGAGTGGCAGATGCGCGCCTGGTGGTCGCAGTTGTTGCTGCCCCACAGAGTCATCCACTTGCGCAGCAGGTACGACTGCTCGTTGTTGTGCTTCGACGAGCCGACGACGAAGATCGAGTCGACGCCGCTCTGCTTCCTGAGGTCGAGCATCTTGGCGCTGATCTCGTTCAGCGCCTGGTCCCACGAGATCCGCTCGTACTTGTTGCCGACCAGCTTCATCGGCGTCTTCAGGCGGTACTCGCCATGACCGTGCTCGCGCACCGATGCGCCCTTGGCGCAGTGCGCGCCGAGGTTGAGCGGCGAATCGAAGACCGGCTCCTGGCGGACCCAGACGCCGTTCTCGACCACGGCGTCGATGGCGCAGCCGACCGAGCAGTGGGTGCAGACCGTGCGGCGGACGACGACGGACTTGTCCGCCGTCGCCGGATCGGCTGCCTCGGCCTTCTTGACCAGCGAGAGCTGCGAGCCGGCGAGGCCGACGCCGACGCCGATGCCCGAGCGGCGCAGGAACGCGCGCCGGTCCATCGTCGGCATCGCACGGCCGACGCCGCGCGCCAGGCTGGCGACGAGGGCGGAGGGTGCGCCGCCGGCAACGGCGGCCTGGGGAAGCTTGCGCGTCAACAGCATGATCGTTCCTCCGCCGCTCAGGTGCGCGTGGTTTCGTAGTAGCGCCGGATGTGGTCGGTGAGGCGGTAGCCCTGCCTGGTCGGGGCGGTCCCCTTGTCGGCGGCGACCTCGGCCTTGGGCGCGACGTGTCGCTGCACCGCAGCAACGGCGAGCGCGGCGCCGGCGGCGACGCCGGCACCGACGACCAGGCGGCGGCCGGGGCCGGGCGGTTGGGTGACAGAGCCGTCGGCGCGGGGAGCGGATGAGGAGGGCGATGACTTCATGGCGACGACTCCTGACGACACATCGCCGGAAGCTCTCGGGGTCCCGCAGGGCGCCGACGATGAGAGCGCCCTCGACCCGAATCTACCAGCGCACGGGGGCTTGTATATCCGGTGTAACGCGCCCCACGGCGGTGCGCCGACGCCCGGCGGGGAACGCCGCGGATCAGGCGTCGAGGAGGTCGAAGGCCTGGCCTTCGACGGCGAAGAAATCGCGCGCGAAATGTGCCAGCGCGGCGTAGAAATCGGCCTCCGGGTGGCCCTCGATCGCATCGCACATCGCGCCGACCCAGCTGCGCAGGTGGTCGTCGAAGAAGCGGCGCTGCACGGCGAGGTTGCTCGTCGCCGCGTCGCCGGCGATCAGGTAGCGCATCACCTCGCACAGGCTGGCGATGTGGTCCTCGGTTTCGCTGACGCTCTCGCTCTTTTCGAGCCCGAGCGAGCGCAGGGAATGGCGCAGCGCGACGAGCGGCTTCTCGTTGAGCTTGCCGGCGACGTAGTACGAGCCGTACAGGAAGACTTCCGGCTTGCCGACGCCCTGGAACAAGCGATCGAATTCGCCGGCGATCGCGGCGCGATCGAGGCGGCGCCCGGCAGCGACCAGATTGCTCCAGCTCCGCTCCAGGAACGCGTCGGCGACCGGCGCTTCGGTGACGGCGACCTGGAATTGCCCGTGCAGCCCGGCATCGGGCGGCGCGAAGAACAGGGTCGCGAGGACGCCGTAGACCTCGGCGCGCGCGAGCTCCTCGGCGTCGTCGGCGCTCGCCAAGGCGATCGGCTTCGGCGTGCTCACAGCTCGGTGATGCGCACTTCGTCCGGATCGCTGTGGAGGTCGATGACGCGGCAGTCGCCGCACATCTGCAGGCGCTCGGCGGCGCGGCCCTGGAACATCGAGTGGCCGGAGAGCCGCGCGACCATCGCCTCGATGGCGCGCAGGGTGCCGAACGGTTTGGCGCAGCGCACGCAGCGGAACGGCTCGGCTTCGTTGAGCACGCGCGACTGGCGGCGCGCCTTGCCGCCGTCGGCGAGCAGGAGGCGGGGCACCAGCGAGATGGCGTTTTCCGGGCAGGTGCTCGCGCACAGGCCGCATTGCACGCAGTTGCGCTCGATGAAGCTGAGGCGTGGCGAATCGGGGTTGTCGAGCAGCGCGCCTTCCGGGCACGCGCCGACGCAAGCGAGACAGAGCGTGCATGCCGCACGGTCGACCTCGATGGCGCCGAACGGACTGGGCGACGCCGCCGGCGCCGGCAACGCGATCGCGTCGGCGGGCTTGGGCGCGTCGCGCAGCAGATGGTCGAGCACGAGGTCGAGCGTCGTCCGCTTGTCGGGTTGCACGGCGAAGGTCGCGGCACGCCGCACCGTCGCTGCCGCCGGCCGCCGGAGCGCCGCGTCGAGGCGCTGCAGCGCCGGCTCGGCGCGCGCGCCGTCGACGCTCGCGGGCGCCGGGCCGCGAGGCGCCGGGCTCGATCGCAGGCGCGACACCTCGCCGCCGCCGACGATGCGGAAATGCTTGCCCTCGAAGCCGAGGCCGTTCAGGATCGCCTGCCCGACCTGCATCTGCGCATCGATCGCCTCGCGATACGCGGGCGCTTCCTCGTGCGTGACCAGCACCCAGACCTGCGACGCGCCGTAGGCGATCGCCGCCAGCCAGAGGTCGATGCCGACCGACGCCGTGTGCCAGACCTCGAGCGGCAGCACGGGCGCCGGAATGCCGTGCAGCGAGCGGTCGACACGCGCCGCGCGACCGAGCGCCTCGACCACCCCGGCGCCCGCCTCCTGGCTGTGCACCAGCAGCACGGCGTCCTTGCCGCCGGCGCGAGCGTAGGTCTGGAGCATCGTGCGGATGCGCGCCCCCGTCTCGTTCGCACGCGGCGCGGCGTAGCCGAGCGCGCCGCTCGGGCAGACCGTCGTGCACGCACCGCAGCCGACGCACAGGTGCGGCTCGACGACGATGCCTCCGCCCGTCGTCCGCCCCTTGGTCGCGGCGTCGCTGCGGATCGCCGCCGCCGAGCAGACGTCGATGCACGCCGTGCAGCCGATCTGGCCATTGCGGGTGTGCGCGCAGATCTTCTGGCGGTACTCGAAGAATCTGGGCTTCTCGAACTCGCCGATGCATTCGCGCAAGCGCGGCACGACGCCGACCAGCGCCGCGTCGTCGGCGGCGTGAAAGTAGCCCTGCGGCGGCTGGTGGAGGGCGATCTGCGGCGTCTCCTGCAGGTCGAGGACGAGGTCGAACCGGTCGCTCTGCTCGCTCGCGACGCGCTCGAAATCGATCGCTCCGGCGGCGCCGCAGGCGCGCACGCAGTCGCGATGGCCGGTGCATTTCTGCAGGTCGATCTGGTAGCTGAAGTCGATCGCCTGCTCGGGACAGACCTCGATGCACGCATTGCAGCGCGTGCAGAGGTCGGGATCGATCGGGTTGGCATTCGTCCACGCGACCTCGAACGTGCCGAGCCAGCCGGCGATGCGCGTCGGCCGACCGGCGTGGACCGGGTGCGACCGCACCTGCGGCAGCGTGCCGCCTGGGCTCGTCACCAGCAGGCTGACGTCGAGCCCCTCGCCGAGCAGCGCCGCGGCGCGCGCCGCGCGATCGGCGCTGCCGATCACGACGACGCGGCCCGCCGACGCATACGAGACGGTCGGCACCGGCGCCGGCGGCGGCAGCTGCGCAGCGGCGATCAGCGCCGCCAGCTTCGGCAGCGCCTTTGCCCGGTCCTTCGACCAGCCGCCGGTCTCGCGGATGTTGACGAACCGGATCGGCCGCTCGTCCACCGGCGGCACGCCTTCGGTCGCCTGCGCGAGCTCGAGGAAGAGGCGGCTCTCCTGCGTGCAGGCGACGAGAAGATCGTCGCTCGAGCGCGCCGCCCGCTGGAACGCACCGGCCTCCCGCCGGCAGAGCAGCGAATGGACCGCCCCGGCGCCGTCGCCGTCAGGACCGAGGGCCCGCGCCAGCGCCGGGCCGTCGATCGACATCGTCTGGTTGCAGTCGCAGATCAGGGTCGTCTTCGGCACGGGAAGGGGCGTCGGCAGCGGGCGGTTCGGTCGACTTCGATGGTGCCACCGCGGCCCCGGGCGGACCATCGGGACAAGCCTTGCCCCCGAGCGACGGTCGGCCGGGCGCGGGCGCCAGCGGATCCTCGTCGGGGAACAGCCCGAGCGCGACCGCCTGGTGCATCCGGCGCAGCATCGAGAGCGGCAGCGGATCTGGCTTGCCGTAGTCGTCGATGTAGGTGTCGAGGCCGTCCATGACGCTGAAGTGCGGATCGCTGAAGAGCTTCTTCATCGCCGCGTTGCGCACCGAGCCGTCGACTCCGGCCCGCATGAAGCGCGTGTAGTCCGAGTCGCGCGTCAACGCGGCGACGTCGTCCAGCGTGGGCAGCGGCGCCGCCGGAGGAGCCTCGGCGGCGGGCGTGTTCACCCTCGGTGGTTCGGCCGACGCGCTCGCCGTCGATGCGCTCTCGGTGCTCGTCGGCGCGGGCGCCGCGGGCTCCGAGGGCTCTGCGGCCGGCGCCAACCCGGCCTTGCGGCGCGACCAGCGGGCGAGGAATCCTTCGCCGCCGCCGCTCATTGCCGCTCTCCCGGCGCGACGAACGACTGCGGCCGCCGCCGCTTCTTCGGCTCGGGACGGTAGGTCGCGTCGGTGTACGCCTGCAGCCAGGCGGCGACGTCGGCGGCCAGCGGCACGTTGTCGACGCGCTCCTGCGCGTCGAGCCAGCGTCCGGCCTCCTCGTACGAGACGCTCACGGTCTCCGGCCAGGCCCGCGACGGGTCGTCGTCGTCGATGCGCCAGACGACGAACCAGACCGGGGTGCCCGAGCTCAGATTGAGGAAATAGCCCTCGGCCTGGTCGCGGTAGAGCTCGAGGCGAAAGCCGGGAAAGAGCGTCCGCTGCAGCGTGCCGTCGTCGCGCAGCACGCGCGGTGCGCTGCCGAACGCGTCCTCGTTCGGGACGACGTCGACGATGCGGAAGCGCCAGTCCTCGAACCGGTTCGGCGCGCGCTCGCGCTCGATCACGACCGCGACCGTGATCGCCGGCCGCGCCGTCGCCGAGCTCTCGCCTGGATCGTCCATCCTCGCAGCCGGGTCGGCGCGCCGCGCGCCGCCTCAGGTGTCCTTCGAGACGCTGATCGTCGGGAACTTCGACGAGAAGTCCTTGGCGCGCTCGGCGATCTTGACGGCGACGCGCCGCGCGACCTTCTTGTAAAGACCGGCGATCTCGCCGTCGGGGTCGCTCACCACCGTCGGCCGGCCGCTGTCGGCCTGGACCCGGATCGACAGGTTGAGGGGCAGCGCGCCGAGGTAGTCGACCTTGTACTCGACAGCGAGACGCTTGCCGCCCTCCTCGCCGAAGATGTGCTCGACGTGCCCGCACCGCTCGCAGACGTGCACTGCCATGTTCTCGACGATGCCCAGGATCGGCACGCCGACCTTCTCGAACATGCGGATGCCTTTCTTGGCGTCGAGCAGCGCGATGTCCTGCGGCGTCGTCACGATCACCGCGCCGGTCAGCGGGACGCGCTGCGAAAGCGTCAGCTGGATGTCGCCGGTGCCGGGCGGCAGGTCGACGATCAGGTAGTCGAGGCCGGCCCAGTTGGTCTGGCGCAGCAGCTGCTCGAGCGCCTGCGTGACCATCGGCCCGCGCCAGATCATCGGGTTGTCCTGCTCGACGAGAAAGCCGATCGACATCACCTGGACACCGTAGTTCTCCATCGGCTCCATCGTCTTGCCGTCGATCGACTCGGGCCGGCCGTCGATGCCCATCATCATCGGCTGGCTCGGGCCGTAGATGTCGGCGTCGAGGATGCCGACCTTGGCACCCTCGGCGGCGAGCGCGAGCGCGAGGTTGACCGCGGTCGTGCTCTTGCCGACGCCGCCCTTGCCGGACGCCACGGCGACGACGTTCTTGATGCTGGGCAGCAGCTGGACGCCGCGCTGCACCGCGTGCGCGACGATCCTCGACGTGACGTTGACGCTGACGTTGGCGACGCCGGCGACGCCGCGCGCGGCGACGATCAGCGCCTTCCTGATCGCGTCGATCTGCGAGCGCGCCGGGTAGCCGAGCTCGACGTCGAAGGCGACGTCGCCGCCCTCGACGCGCAGGTTCTTCAGCTGCTTGGTCGAGACGAAATCGCGCCCGGTCTCGGGGTCGACGACGGCTTGCAGGGACTGGAGCAGCGTCGGTTCGTGGATGGCCATGCGATGGAATGCCGCGGGTGCGTCGGAGGACGGTTATATAACAGCGCTTCACGGCGACGCGCCCGCAGGGCCGGCGAGCCGAGTGCGCGCTTGCCGGCGATCGATCCCCAGGTCTATTTCGGGATGGCGAGCGAGGGTTCCTTCGCCTTGCCGGCAGCGGCGCAGTAGCAGCGATTCGCCGCGCACGCCTGGACCTGCCAGGTCTCGGCAAGGCGCGTCAAGCTCGCGTCCCGGGCAGCCTTGGCGCAATGCGAGCAGCTCTGCGCGCGAGCGTCCGAGCCTGCCGAGCAAATCTCGGCGCAGATCGCGCGAAGGTCGCTGCGGATCAGCGGCATGCAGTGGTTGAGCAGCCACGGCAAAAGCGAGCGCGGTGGCCGCCATCAGCGCGGTCCCGACGTGCACGAGCTTCGCCGCGGCGGCGCCGACGAGGGCTGCCCAGACCGCGAGCAGGACGACCGCGAGCGCGGCGCGTCGGCCGGATGCCGGCGTCACCGCGACGCGTCCGCGGCTGCGCCGCTGCCGCCGCGCTCGTCGAACAGCGCCGTCAGCTCGCCGAGCACGACCGGCTTGACGAGATGGGCGTCGAATCCCGCCTCCTTGGAGCGCCGCCGGTCGTCGTCTTGACCCCAGCCGGTGATCGCGATGATCGGGATCTCGCGCGCCCAGGGCTCGACGCGCAGACGCCGGCACACCTCGTAGCCGCTCAGGCCGGGCAGGCCGAGGTCGAGCAGGACGGCGTCGGGACGGAGCGTCGCGGCGCGGAGCAGCGCTTCGCGGCCGTCGCGCGCGACGTGCGTCTCGTGGCCGGCGAGCGAGAGCAACAGCGCCAGACTGTCCGCGCTGTCGCCGTTGTCGTCGACGACCAGCATGCGCATGCGCGACGCCGGCAGCGCCGCTTCGTCCGGCGACGCGCTGTCGTGCCTGTCGCCGTGGCCGTGGGCAAGCGGCAAGGTGACGACGAACTCGCTGCCCCGGCCGATGCCCGGGCTCCTGGCGACGACGCTGCCGCCGTGCATCTCGACCAGGCGCCGCACCAGGGTCAGGCCGATGCCCAGACCGCCGTGCGCGCGCTCGAGCGAGTCGTCGACCTGCGAGAACATCTCGAACACGCGCTCGAGGTCGTCCGCGGCGATGCCGATGCCGTCGTCGCGGACCGCGACGATCGCGCGGTCGCCCTGGATCTTCACCTCGACCCAGACGTGGCCGCCGTCGGGCGTGAACTTGCACGCGTTGCCGATCAGGTTGCTGAAGATCTGCGACAGCCGCGCCCGGTCGGCCTGCAGCTTGACGGCGATCTCCGGCACGTGCACGTCGACGTGATGGCCGGCGCGTTCGGCGACCGGCCGGCAAGATTCGACCGCATGCTCGATCACCGCGGCGAGATCGGTCGGCTCGGGCCGAAGCGTCAGCTTGTCGAGGCTGATGCGGCTGACGTCGAGCAGGTCGTCGATCAGGCGCACGAGATGACTCAGCTGGCGCTCCATCACGTTGCTCGCGCGCTCGAAGAGCTCCGGATCGGCGCGGCTGCGCTGCACGATCGCGAGCGAGTTGCGCAGCGGTGCGAGCGGGTTGCGCAGCTCGTGCGCGAGCGTGGCGAGAAACTCGTCCTTCCTGCGGTCGGCGTCCTTCAGTGCCTCGACCGCCCTCTTCTGCTCGGTGATGTCGCCGACGACGCCGAGCATCCGCTCGCGGCCGTCCGAGGTGCGCACGACGCGGCCGCGCGACGACACCCAGCGCAGCTCGCCGTCGGGGCGGACGATGCGGTACTCGTTGGCGAGAACGCCGGCCGCCCAGGCGCGCTCGATCGCCTGCTGGCGGCGCGCTCGGTCGTCGGGATGGATGCGCTGCTGGAACAGCTCGAAGCTGATCGGCTCGTCGGGCCCGACGCCGAGCAGCTTTCTCGTCTGCGCGCCCCAGACCATCTGGCCGCTGGCGCGGTCGAGCTCCCAGTCGCCGTAGCTGGCGGCATCCATCGCCAGGCGCATGCGCGCTTCCTTGTCGGCGAGCGCCTGCTCGAAGCGCCTGCGCTCGGTGACGTCGATCGCGTTGGTCACGAGCATGCGCCGGCCGCTCGCGTCGCGGCCGATCGGCGCGGTGACGAAGTGCCAGATCCGCTTCTCGCCGGCGGCCGTCGTGATCTCGCGCTCGCCGTTGTCGACGCTCGACTCGAGGCTGTACAGCGACGCGATGACGGCGTTCATCGCCTCGCTGCGCTCGCCGTACGCGCGCCTCGTCCACTCCGGGATCGTCTCGAGCTCGGCAGCGGAATAGCCGCTGATCTCGGTCCATGCGGCGTTGATCAGGAGGACCTCGCCGTCCTCGGCGTAGACCATCGTCGGGATCGCCATGTCGGTGACGACGCGCGACAGGCGCGCCTGCGCCTCGCCGAGCGCGCGCTCGACCGCCTTCCTCTCGCTGATGTCGCGAAAGACGAGGACGCAGCCGTGCACGCGGCCGTCGCCGTCGCGGATCGGCGCGGCGCTGTCGTCGATCGGCAGCACGGCGCCGTCCTTGCGGATCAGCAGCGTGTGGTTGGCGAGGCCGACGACGGCGCCCTCGCGCAGCGCGCGTTGCGCCGGATTCTCGACCTTCGCGCGCGTCGCCTCGTTGACGATCGCGAAGACACGCTCGAGCGGCTCGCCGACGGCCTCGGCGTTGCGCCAGCCGGTGAGCGTCTCGGCGACCGGGTTGAGATTGCTGACCCGGCCCCCGGTGTCGGTCGTGATCACGGCGTCGCCGATGCTCGCGAGCGTCGTGCGCAGCCGCTCGCGCTGCTCGCCGATCGCCGCCTGGGCGCGGTCGCGTGCGCGCAGGTGGCGGGCGAGCAGCAGCGCGAAGCCGAGCATCGCGGCGATCGCCGCCGCGCCCGCAACCGCCTCGCCGGCGATCGCGGCCTGGTAGGTCTGCCGGGCCGCGCTCTGTCCCGCCGCCAGGCGCTGGCCCTCGTGCGCTGCCATCTCGGCGACGGTCGCCCGCAACGCGCGCATCTCGGCCTCGCCGGCGCCGAGCAGGATGACGTCGCGCGTCAGGTCGAAGCCGTTGCGGTCGCGCAGCGCGATCGTCATGTCGAGCTCGCCGAGCCGGGCGCCGACCCGGCGCCGGACGTCGGCCATCAGCAGGCGCTGCACCGGATCGGTCTCGGTCAGCCGCTCGAGCGCGTCCATCTGCTTGTGGATCGAGCCGACGGCGGCGCGGTACGGCGCGAGGTACTCCTGCCGGCCGGTGATCACATAGCCGCGCTGGCC
>Ga0307415_100001704_pt1 | contig 10681 bp, 13 predicted proteins | sample DK1Cmetagenome_FD_204524 | JGI IMG/M metagenome (GOLD analysis project Ga0307415, IMG submission 204524) | Maize rhizosphere microbial communities from greenhouse at UC Davis, California, United States - DK15-C-2 | ecosystem: Host-associated > Plants > Roots > Rhizosphere > Soil | place: USA...
GTGCATGTGCCGTTCTGCCTGACCCGCTGTCACTACTGCGACTTCGTCACCTACACCGGGATGGAGGGGCTGCGGCGGCCGTATGCGGCCGCGCTGCTGGAGGAGGCGGCCATGGCGGTGGCCGCCCTCGGCCCGGAGCCGCCGGTCGTGACCAGCGTGTTCGTGGGCGGCGGGACCCCGACCCTGCTGCCGGCCGAGGACCTGGCCCGGGTGCTGGCCCGGCTGCGGGAGCTGCTCCCGGTCGTCCCCGGGGCCGAGGTGACCGTCGAGGCCAACCCGGAAACGGTCGATGCCGCGATGGCCGCCGGGCTGGTCGGGGCCGGGGTGACCAGGGTCTCGATGGGCGCCCAGAGCTTCGACGACCGGGTGCTGGCCGCCCTGGGCCGCGTCCACGACGCCGCCAGGGTCGAGGCGGCGGTGGCCACCCTGCGGGCGGCGGGCGTGCCGGCGGTCAACCTCGACCTCATCTACGGCGGCCCCGGCGAGGACGACCGCTCCTGGTCGGCCACCCTGGACGCGGCGGTCGCGCTCGGTCCCGAGCACCTGTCGGCCTACGCCCTCACCATCGAGCCGGCGACCAAGTTCGGCCGCCTGGTCGCCGCCGGCCGCATGCCCGAGCCCGCCGAGGACGACCTCGCCGACCGCTACGCCACCGCCTGCACGTCCCTGGCCGACGCCGGCTACCATCACTACGAGGTCTCCAACTGGGCCCGGCCGTCCCACCCGAGCCGGCACAACCTGACCTACTGGCGGCGGGGGCGGTACCTGGGGCTGGGCGCGGGGGCGCACGAGTTCGACGGGGCCACCAGGCGGTGGAACCTGGCCGGGGTGCCGGCCTACCTGCAGGCCGTCAACGACCGCCGGCGACCCACCGAGGGGGAGGAACGGCTCGACGGCGAGCAGGCGCGGTTCGAGGCCCTGGCGCTGCGGCTTCGGACTGTCAACGGGCTGGCTCCGGAGGAGGCTCGGGCGCTCGGGGTCGACTCCGGTGGGGAGGAGGCGGACCGGCTGAGAGACGCCGGGCTGCTGGCCCCTGGGCCGGGGTTGGCGTTGACCGAGAAGGGCATGTTCCTGCACGGCGAGGCGGTCGCCAGGCTGGCTTAGCAGTCGACTAAGCGGACCGAACAGGACAAGAACCCGGCCGCCTAATTCCCTAGCTGACCTGCAGGAATGTCGTCGGCTGGCGGGTAGCTTGTCATAGCACAAGGGTACGGGTCAAGATAACGACTCGTGAGCCGTCAACGTCGCCCCGCTACGCTCGACCTGCCCGAGCTCCTGAAGTCATGGCTGCGCGACCTGCGGGCCGAGCACAAGTCCCCCGCCACCATCGAGCTGTACCAGCGCGGCGTGCAGGCGTTTCTGGCCTGGGCCGACAACCCGCAGCTGGACCGGGCGACCGTGAGCGCGTTCACCGCCGACCTGCTCGCCCAGGGCCGCGAGCCGGCCACCGCCCGCGCCTACCAACTGGCCGTGCGGCTGTTCGCCGCCTGGCTGGCCGCCGAGGAAGTGCTGGCCACCGACCCGCTGGTCGGGCTCAAGCCGCCCAAGCTCGACCAGAAACTCACCCCAGTGCTGTCCGACGACCAGGTGCGGGCCCTGATCGCCGCGTGTGCGGGCAAGACGTTCCGCGACCGACGCGACGAGGCCCTGGTCCGGCTCATGGTCGAAACCGGGCTGCGGGCCGGCGAGGCCGTCGCGCTCACCCTCGGCGACGTCGACCTGGACGCCGGCATGGCCACCGTCCGCCGCGGCAAGGGTGGCAAGGGCCGCCGGGTCGCGTTCGGCCCCCAGACGACCCGGGCCATCGACCGCTACCTGCGGCTGCGCCGCGGTCACAAGCTCGCCGACTCCGGGCGGCTGTGGCTGGCCGACAACGGCCGCAGCTTCGGCTACGACGGACTGCGCAAGGCCCTGGTGGGCCGGGCCACCCTCGCCGGCATCAAGGACTTCCACCCCCACGTCCTACGCCACACCGCCGCGCACCGCTGGCTGGCCGCCGGCGGTTCCGAGGGCGGGCTGATGGCCGTGGCCGGCTGGGCGAACCGGGGGATGCTCGACCGCTACGCTGCCGCGACCCGGGCCGAGCGAGCCGCCGCCGAGGCCCGCGGGCTCAATCTTGGGGACCTTTGAGCCCGCAACCCTAAATCTTGTGATGAATCTTCGTGTAATTGCGCACGAAGGGGAAGGTTCGGGAAGTTCGCGTCTTAGACAGCCCGCCCATCCTTGTGCTTCAGTACGCCACAGCGATCGGCTTTCCTCCCGTCAAGAAGTCCGTCCGATCGCTGCGGCGTAGCACCCTAGGGCTGTCCCCCTAGGACTGGGTAACTGTTTCACCGGCCGTCCAGTAAAAGCAACACCAAAGAGGACGGCGCCGCGGGGCGACCGCCCCGACTAGCACGGACAGGCGGGGGAGGTATCTCCCCTGTGACACCGCACGAGCGCCGCCTACGGGGCGAGCTCGGCGCCCATGCGAAATGGGGCCGGGAACGCAACCGGAGCGCGGCGACCGCAAAGGCCCGTGCCGCGTTCATCGCCAAGCTCGAGGCCGAGGTCGACCCCGAGGGCGTCCTGCCGCCCGAGCTGCGCGCCAGCATGGTCGAGCACCGCCGCCAGGAGCACATGAAGCGCATGGCCCTGGCCGCCAGCCGGGCGCGCCGCCGTAAGAAGGGCGGTGACGAGGCCGTTGCTTGACAACGAGCGAGGCCGGGGCTCACCACACCCGGCCTCGTCGAACAGCAGATGACTCCGGCGCCAACCAGAACCACCACCGCGACAAGCCTATCGCATCGGGGTGACGGGTCGTGACCGCTGCCACCACGACCGCGGCCCAGAACACGTTCTGGCGCAAGCTACGGGCCCACGTCGACGACCTGCCGCCGCACTTCACCCCGGGGAAGTACCGCTGCCCGGCCCACGACGACAAGGGCCGATCCCTGAAGGTCGACTACCGGGACAACGCCGTCCGTATTCACTGCTTCAGCAGCAACTGCTCCGGCCAGGCCGTCATGGACCGCATCGGCCACCGCTGGGGCGACATGAGCGACTACGGCCCCCAGGTCGGTGGCAAGTTACTCGGGACGTTCACCTACACCAACGAGCGCGGCGCCGACACCCTGCGCGCCTACCGCTACACCGACCCGGTCGGCGTCCGCTACCAGCGGTTCACCCCGGACGGCTGGGTCTTCGAGCCGGCCACGAAGGGGCCGCATCTGCTGTACCGGCTGCCCGAGGTCCTAGCCGCCATGGAAGCCGAAGAGCGGGTCTTCGTGGTCGACGACGAGCAGGCCGCCGACCGGCTCCGCGAGGCCGGGGTGGTCGCCACCACCGCCGCCTACCGCCCCCCTGGGAAGCCGTGGCGGCGTGACTACGCCGAGCAGCTGCACGGTGCCTATGTGACCGTCGTGGCCCGCAAGAACGAAGCCGGACGCAAGCACGCCCGCACTCTGGCCAGTCTGCTCCTGGACGCCGGGGCCGCTGACGTCCTGGTCGTCGAGCCGGCTACCGCCAAGCCCGGCGCCGGGGTGGTCGAGCACTTCGCCGCCGGGTTCCAGGTTGAGCACTTCACCACCCTGGCCGGCGTCGTCGAGGGTGAGGCAACCGCGTCCGGAGTCGTCGAGGGCGAGAGCAGCAGTAGCCCGCCCGTGCTGCCGTTGCCCTGGAAGCTGGCGCCGACCTACTCACCGATGTCGAGGGATTCCTGAGCCGCTACGTCTACTTCTCGTCCCCGGCGCAGGCGACCGCCGCGGCGCTGCTTGCCGCCCATACCTGGGCGTTCGAAGCCGCCGCAGTCACCCCGTACCTGCACATCACGTCGGCCGAGTCGGACAGCGGCAAGACCCGGCTGATGGAACTGCTCGGGATGCTGGTCCACAAGCCGCTGACCGCCGCCAGCATGACCGCCGCGGCGCTGTTCCGCTCGATCGGCACCCCCGCCCCAACCATCCTGTTCGATGAGGTGCAGGAACTGTTCGGTCGTGGCGCCGATACCGACCAGCGCGAGCTCAAGGCCGTGCTCAATGCCGGGTACAAGCTCGGCGGCAACGCGCGCCGCTGCGTCGGCGAAGGCCACACCGTCGCCGACTTCCCCGTCTTCTGCCCCAAGGTGCTCGTCGGGACCGGGACCCTACCGACCATGCTGGCCCGCCGGTCGGTGCCGATCCTGCTCAAGCGCAAGCCGCGGAGCGTCAAGATCGAGCGGTACCACCCGCGGGTGGTCGAGCCCATCGCCGCCCCGCTGCGCCAGCGGCTAGCAGGGTGGGCGCAGACCGCCCTACCCACCCTGGTCGACGCCTGGCCTGAGCTCCCCGAGGAGCTGACCGACCGCCAGCAGGAAATCTGGGAACCCCTGTTCGCCATCGCCGACGCAGCCGGGGGGGGCTGGCCCAAGCGGGCCCGAGCCGCCGCGGTCGAGCTGCACGGCGGCGAGGTCCAAGACGAAAGCGCCGGGGTGCTGCTGCTGCGTCACATCCGCGACACGTTCGAGCAGCACGGGGCGCTGGAGCGCATCACCACCGCGGCGCTACTCGCCCGCCTGGTCGACCGCGACGACGGGCCGTGGGGCGACTGGTGGGGCAACGACGTCGAGGCGGAACGGCTCAAGGGCCCCGCCGTCAAGCTCGCCCGGATGCTCAAGCCCTACGGCGTCGCGCCCAAGCTGCTCCGGCTCACCGAGCGCATCGAACGCGGCTACGAACGAGCCGCATTCACCGAGCCGTGGGCCCTGTACTGCGAAAAGGACGCTACAGACGTTACAGCGCAGGTCAGAGGCCCTTTTCAACATGTTACGGCCGCCGGCGCTGTAACAACCCCAAAACCGCCCCTGACCAGCGACGTAACGACTGTAACGAGTGAAAACGCAGAACCGGGGAGGTTCGCCCAATGACCGAGGAACACCGCCCGCCAGCGCACCCCCTGCTCGGCGGCGAAAGCGAGTTCGTCAGCACGGCCAGCGGCTGGCCGTCCGGGCTCACCGACCGCGAACGCGAGGTCTTGATGGGCGGCGCCATCGGCGACGTCATGGAGCGGCTGGGCGTCGACGAAGACGAAGCCCGCGAGCTGCTGAACAACACCAGCGAGGAAGGCAACGTCACCATCGCGGGCAACCGCCTGGTGGTCGGCGTGGCCATCAACGGCGTGCTGCTGTTCCACTGCAGCCGGGCCGACCTGCGCGCCTACTGCCACCCCGAGGGTATCCCGAGCGTCTGGCAGAGCCCGAACTAGGTAGCTACGCGATACATCGTCTGGCGTAGTACACTCGCGGCAGAATTGACGCCGCCCCCTACGGCGCCCCGCCTACGGAGGTACCGCGAGTGCCCGACCTGCTCGACCAGCTCAGGGACCAGCGCAACGCCGCCCGAGCCGCCCAAGACACCGTGCTCCAGCGGGCGGCCACCGAGAACCGGGACCTGTCCCACGACGAGCTGGCCGAGCACGGCCGCCAGGTCGCGGCCGAACGGGAAGCCGCCGACGCCATCGAGGCCGAGCACGCGCGTCAGGTCGCGGAGCTCCGGGCCGCCCAGACCCGCCGCCCCGGGTCGACCGCGGCCGCTGAGCCCGTCCTGACCCGCGAGCAGTCGGTGTCCGACTGGCTGCAGGCCCGCGGCGCGTTCGACGGCTACGCCGACGAGCCGCTTTCGCTGCAGCGGTATCTGCGGGGGATGGCGACCGGACACTGGGACGGCGCCGACCACGAACGCGCACTCGCCGAGGCGACCGTTGGCGCGGGTGGTGCGCTGGTCCCGTCGCCGCTGTCGGCCCGGGTCATCGACCTGGCCCGCAACGCGACCCGGGTGTTCCAGGCCGGCGCCATCACCGTGCCCATGAGCTCCCAGACGTTGGCCATGGCCCGGCTGACCGGCGAAGGCACCCCGCATGGAAGACGGAGGGCGCGTCCATCACCGCCGCCGACCTGACCTTCGACAGGGTGACCTTCACCGCCCGCACGCTGGTCCGCCGCGTCGACCTGAGCGTCGAGCTGTTCGAGGACGCCGACCCAAGCAGCGAGGACGTCATCGCCCGGTCGTTCGCCGGGCAGATGGCCGTCGAGCTCGACCGGGCCGCCCTGCTCGGCTCCGGCACCCCACCTGAGCCCCGAGGCGTCTTGAACCAGTCGGGCATCACCAGCACGTCCCACGGCGCCAACGGCGCGGCCATCGCCAACTACGATTTCTGGCTGGACGCCATCGGCGCCGTCAGGGCCGCCGGCTTCGAGCCGAACGCGCATATCCAGGCGCCCCGCTCGTCGACGTCGCTCTCGAAACTCAAGGAAGCGACCACGAACGCCTATCTGGCGCCGCCGTCCGGGCTGCTCCCCATGCTGGTCACCAAGACCATCCCCATCACCGTGACCGTGGGCACCAGCACCGACACGTCGTACGTCTTCACCGCCGACTGGTCGCAGCTCATGGTCGGGATCCGCACCGACTTCACGCTGCGGTTCCTGGGCGAGCGGTTCCTGGCCGACACGCTGTCCTACAGCTTCGTTGCCTACCTGCGCGCCGACGTCCAGGTTGCGCAGCCCACGGCGTTCGTTGTCGACACGGGGGTGCGAGCCTGATGGCCACCGACCGGAACCAGGACCTGGACCAGAACGTCGTCGCCGACGTCGAGTACGCCGAGCTCGGCCCCGACATCGCCCGCAAGGTCGGCGAGCCCGTCGAGCACCGGCGCGCCGCCGCGCCCGAGCTGGCCGACGACGACCTGGTCGTCGAGCGCAAGGACCTGGGCCCCGACTCGTCGACGTTCATCGCCAAGGGCGACCCCATCCCCCCCGACCTGGCCGGGCTTCCCCGCCGGCCAGGTCGGGGGGACCGCAAGAAGTAGGGCCGCGTGTCGTGGTGGGACAGGTGGGTCTGGGACCGCACCCGGGACCGTGAGGCCCTGACGCTCGACCAGCTGCTGGCCGACGAAGCCCGGCCGACCGCCGCCGGCGAACCCGTCACCGTCGACAGCGCCCTACGCCTGAGCACCGTCTGGGGCTGTGTGCGGCTACTCGCCGACTCCGTCTCAACGCTGCCGCTGCAGGTGTACCGCGGCGACGACCGCGACCCAATCCCAACCCCGCCGCTCCTGACCCGCCCATCCGGCGACTTCCCCGAGCTCGCCGACTGGTTGTGGGCGGTGATGGCGTCGCTCCTGCTCCGGGGGAATGCGGGGGGGGGGCATCACCGCCCGCTCAGGTGCCGGCCTGCTCCCCGCCCAAGTCGACCTGCTCCATCCCGACCGGGTGACCGTGACCGCCGAGGATGGCCGCTGGGTCATCCGGGTGGCCGGGCAGAAGATGAACCGGGCCGACCTGTTCCACGTGAAGGCCTTCCCCTGGCCAGGCAGCATGCTCGGGCTGTCCCCGATCGCCTACGCCCGTGAGGCCATCGGGCTCGGACTCGGGGCCGAGAAGTACGGCGCCAAGTTCTTCGGCGACAGCGCCATCCCCAGCGGCGTCCTGACGTCCGACCAGCGCATCGGCCAGCCCGAAGCGGACAACCTGAAAGCCCGCTGGAAGAGCGCCCATCAGGGCCGCCGCGAGATTGCCGTGCTCGGCGGGGGCGCCAAGTTCCAGCCCGTCATGGTCGCCCCCGACGAAGCCCAATTCATCCAAACCCAGAAGTTCAACGTGGCCACCATCGCCAGGATTTACGGTGTGCCGCCTGAAATGCTGGCCGGCGAAACCGCCGGGCATGAGGCGTACACGTCGCCTGAGATGCGGGGGACGGACTTCCTGACGTTCAGCCTGCGCCCTTGGCTGTACCGGGTTGAGCGGGCCATCTCGACCCAGCTCCTGCCGTCGACCCAGCGGGCCAAGTTCAACGCCGGCGGGTTCGTACGCGCCACCCTGCGCGACCGCTACGAAGCCCACCGCATCGGCATTGAAGCCGGCTTCCTGACCCGCAACGAAGCCCGCGAGCTCGAGGACCGCCCACCCCTACCCGACGAGCCGGGGGGTATCGCATGACCGTGCTGATTCGTGAGGTAGCGACCGGGCTGCAGCTCAGGGGCGAGCCCGACCAGCGCGTCTTGTATGGCCCGCTCATCCCATGGAAGACCGAGGCCCGCGTGCTCGACCGGGGCCGCATGGTCCTGGAGCAGTTCGAGCGGGGCGCCCTGGCCGACACCGACCCGGCCCGGGTGCCGTTCACCGCCACGCATCCCAGGGACAACCAGCAGCTGCCCATCGGGGTCACCGTCGAACTGGAAGAGCGCGACGACGCCGCCTGGGGCGCCTGGAAGGTCAGCAAGACCGCCATCGGCGACGAGGTCCTGGAGCTGGCCCGCGACGGCGTTCCGCTCGGGCTGTCCATCGGGTTCATGGAAGTCCCTGGGGGAAGCCGCTGGACACCTGACCGCCGCCGCGTCACCAGGACCAGGGCCCAGCTCGACCACATCGCCGTCGTCAGGACCCCCGCCTACGTCGGCGCCGGCGTCGTCGGTATCCGCTCCGAGCCCGAGCACATCGCCCGCCCACTGCTGGCCACCCTGGCAAGGCTGCGCCATGGCTAAGGGCAGCAGCCTCGGCGGGATGCGCAACGCCGGTAGCTACCCCGGCTCAGGCAGCAAGGTCACGACCCGCTGCATCGGCTGCAAGCGCCGCATCGCCTGGGGTGATCGCTGCGCCAAGTGCAAGCAAGAGCTGGCCCAACGCGTACGACGCAAGCGCAAGCCACGATGACCCGCACCCTGCTCCGCCGCTGCATGGACTGCCCCGCCCTGGTCCGCGGCAAGCCCCGCTGCCAGGACTGCCAGCGCAAGCGTGACCAGCTCAAGCGCGCCAAGCGCCCGGACCTGTACAGCGACGCAGCAGAACGCCGACGCCGCCAGCACGCCGTCGCCGACCACCGCGCCATCGTCGGCGACTGGTGCCCAGGGTGGGCAGGCCAGCCCGCCCACCTGTCCGCCGACCTGACCGCCGACCACGTCAAGGAAGTCGCCGCCGGTGGTAGGCCCGACGGCCGCCTGGTCGTCCGCTGCAGGTCCTGCAACGCCGCGAGGTCCGCGCATCTGGCACACAAGCTCCTGACCAGCGCGTTTCCCCCCGGAGGGCCACCCCCACCGACCCTGCGCCCGCCGAAGTTTCCGACTCACTCCGCGCCCGAGCCGCCCTCGGTGATCGTGTGAAGGTCGAACCGCTCTTCGGTGAGTCGCTGCGAGAGCTTGCGGAGGATGTTGGTCGCCCTCTCCTGAAGCTCGACATCGGTTGCTTCGCCCTCCGTTTCAGCGAGAGAGATCAGCAGCCAAGAACTCAGGTTGAGCAGGCCGACGATGAGATTGGTTCCCCCCGGCCCGCTCGGGTCGACTTCGAGGTTGGCGATGTGGTTGATGGCCTGTTGTGGGTCCTCCAGCCACAAGGTCAGGGACTCGACGGCGACTTCGGTGGCCGCGGTTGCGGGGTTGGTCTCGTCCATGGCCAGAAGCTAGCACGATGAAGGCAGGCCCCAAGGGCACCCTCAGCGTCCCGCCGTTGGACCTGCGCCGCCTAGGTTCGCGTGGCGGCGACCGCTGTATCCGGTTCGTGCAGCGGTACATCGCCGTGCCCAAGGGGACCGGGGCCCGGAAGCCCATGAAACTGCGCCCCTGGCAGCGTTCCATCGTCCGCGGGGTGCTGGATGAGCCGCGGCCCCGCCAGGGGCTCGTCAGCATTCCAGCCGGCAATGGGAAATCGACCCTGGCGGCCGCTGTGGGGCTCTATGGGCTGCTGGGCGACCGGCTGGAGGGGGCGCAGGTCCTGGTCGTCGCCAGCGACGAAAGACAGGCGAGAATCATCTTCAACACCGCCCGCCGCATGGTCGAGCTCAACCCCGACCTGGAAGCCCGGGTGCATGTCTACGCCGACCGGCTGCACGAGCCCCGCACCGACTCGACGTTCATGGCCCTACCCGCCGACCCGGGCAGCCTGCAAGGCTGGGACCCATCGCTGGCCATCGTCGACGAGCTCCACGTCGTCACCGACGACACCTTCGAGGCCATGGCCGCCCGCGCCGGCAAACGGGAGAAGTCGCTATTGCTGGCCATCTCCACCCCACCCAAGACGGGCCAGGATGACAGCGTCATGCGGCGGCTGGTCGACCACGGCCGCGACGGGGGTGACCCGTCGTTCTACTTCGCTGAGTTCGCCGCCCCACCGGGCTGCGCCGTCGACGACGAAGCCGCCTGGAAGGTCGCCAACCCGGCGCTCGACGACTTCCTACACCGCGACGCGCTCCGGGCGACCCTGCCACCCAAGATGCGGGAAAACGCGTTCCGCCGGTACCGGCTCGGCCAGTGGGTCGCCCAGGATGACGCTTGGCTGCCCGACGGCGCGTGGGCCCGCTGCACCGACGCCACACGGAGCATCCCCGACCAGGCTGAGGTCGTCTTGGCGTTCGACGGCTCGTTCTCCCGCGACTGCACGGTGCTGGTCGCGGCCGCCATCGAACCCCGCCCCCATGTCGAGCTCGTCGAAATCTGGGAGGCCCCGGAGGGCCGCCGCGACTGGCGCGTGCCCGTCGTCACCGTTGAGGACGCGATTCGGGCGGCGTGCTCGAGGTGGCGCGTGCTCGAGGTTGCCGCGGACCCCTACCGCTGGCAGCGGTCCCTGGAAGTGCTGGACGGCGACGGGGTTCCGGTCCATGAGTTCTTCCAGACCGCGGCCAGGATGGGGCCGGCGACCGCCCGCTTCTATCAGCTGGTCGTCGACCAGGAGCTGACG
>Ga0307415_100001705_pt1 | contig 10681 bp, 10 predicted proteins | sample DK1Cmetagenome_FD_204524 | JGI IMG/M metagenome (GOLD analysis project Ga0307415, IMG submission 204524) | Maize rhizosphere microbial communities from greenhouse at UC Davis, California, United States - DK15-C-2 | ecosystem: Host-associated > Plants > Roots > Rhizosphere > Soil | place: USA...
GTGCGTGATCGACGTGTCGCCGCCGATGTAGACGGCGGCGCCGCGCAGCAGCGCGCCGACCTGGTTGAGGTCGAGCGCGCCGGCGGCGTCGACGACGCGCTGGCCGTCGAAGCCGCTTCGCACCGCGTCGACGACGGCGCGGTCCGCCGCCGATGGCGCACCGGTCAGCACGACCTGCAGGCCGCGTCCGAGCAGGGCGTCGACGAGCGCGCGCCAGTAGCCGATCGGCCACTGCTTGTAGACGACCGCGGCCGGCGCCTGCAGCACCGCGTACGGCCGCACGAGCCGCGCGGCGAGGTCCGCCGGCAGGTCGCTCGGCGGCGGCGCGACGAGCGCGGCGCCGCGCGGCTCGGCCCAGGGCGCGAGCAGACGGAGCTTCTGGACCACCGAGTGCGACTGGGTGTCGTTCATGCGCACGCGATGCTCGAGCAACGCGCGCTTCCACCAGGACTTCGGCTCGTCGGTGACCTGACCCGCGCGGCGCTTCGCCGCGGCAAAGCCGTACAGGTGCGCGCGATCGGAATACTGCGCGATCAGCGCGAGGTCGTAGCGCCGCCAGAGCCGCCGGATCAGCGCCCGCGACGCGAACCAGCCGCTGCCGGAGGGGACTTCGATCAGCGCACCGATGTCGGGGTTGCCGCGCAGCATGCCGAGCGTGCCGCCGAAGCCGAGGATGTCGATCGTCGCCTCGGGCCAGCGCTCCTTGGCGGCGCGGATCAGCGGCGTCGTCAACAGGACGTCGCCGATCTGGCGCGTGCAGACGACGAGGATGCGCGCGAACCGGTCGTCGGCGCGGGTCCCGCCGGTGCCGCCGCTCACAGCAGGACGATGTCGTACTGCTCGGGCGACGGGAAGGGCTCGGCGCGCAGCGAGATCGGCTTGCCGATGAAGTCCGAGAGCCCGGCGAGGTTCTGGCTCTCCTCGTCGAGCAGCATCTCGACCACCGCGGCCGAGGCGATGACGCGGAATTCCTTGGGATTGAACTGCCGCGCCTCGCGCAGGATCTCGCGCAGGATGTCGTGGCAAACGCTGCGCGCGGTCTTGACCTCGCCGCGGCCCTGGCAGACCGGGCACGGCTCGCAGAGCAGGTGGGCGAGCGATTCGCGCGTCCGCTTCCTGGTCATCTCGACCAGGCCGAGCTGGGTGAAGCCGCTCACCGTGACGCGCGTGCGGTCGCGCGCCAGCTGCTTCCTCAGCTCGGCGAGCACCGAAGCCTGGTGCTCCTCGCGCGCCATGTCGATGAAGTCGATGATGATGATGCCGCCGAGATTGCGCAGCCGCAGCTGGCGCGCGATCGCCTGCGCCGCCTCGAGATTGGTCTTGAACACCGTGTCGTCGAAGTTGCGCGCGCCGACGAAGCCGCCGGTGTTGACGTCGACCGTCGTCAGCGCCTCGGTCTGGTCGATGATGAGGTAGCCGCCCGACTTCAGCTCGACGCGCTTGCGGAGCGCCTTCTCGATCTCGTCGTCGACGCTGAAGAGGTCGAAGATCGGCCGCTCGCCGACATAGTGCTGGAGCTTGCCGACCGCGCTCGGCGTGTATTCGCGGCCGAACGCCGCGAGGCGGTCGAACTGCATGCGCGAATCGATGCGGATCGTCTGCGTGAGGTCGTCGGCGAGGTCGCGCAGGACGCGCTCGGCGAGGCTCAGGTCCTGGTGCAGCAGCGTTCCCGGCGGCGACTTGAAGGCGCGCTCCTTGACGCGCGCCCAGGTCGTGCGCAGGTAGACGATGTCGTCGGCGAGCTCGGCGTCGCTCGCGTCGGCGGCGTTGGTGCGCAGGATGAAGCCGCCCTTGTCGCCGGCTGCGTCGCCGGCGGCGGCGCGCGCCTCGCTGTCGGCCTGCGCGAGCGCGGCCACGCGCGTGCGCAACTGCTCGCGCAGCTCGGGCGAGCCGATCTTCTGCGAGATGCCGATGTGGTCGTCCTGCGGCAGGAAGACGAGGAGGCGCCCGGCGATCGAGATCTGCGTCGACAAGCGCGCACCCTTGGTGCCGATCGGGTCCTTGATCACCTGCACCGTCAGCGTCTGCCCTTCGAAGACGATGCGCTCGATCGGCGGCGGCGGCGCCGCGCCGGGCGAATGGTCGCCGCGCGAGGTGCCGCCGTTGACGTAGACGTCGGCGATGTGCAGGAAGGCGGCGCGCTCGAGGCCGATCTCGACGAACGCCGACTGCATGCCGGGCAGGACGCGAGCGACCCTGCCGATGTAGATGTTGCCGACGCGGCCGCGCTCGAGCTCGCGTTCGAGATGCAGCTCCTGCACCGCACCGTTCTCGACGACGGCGACGCGCGTTTCCTGCGGCGACCAGTTGATGAGGATGTCTTGCATCGGCTCCGGCAGACCGGCTCCGGTCAGGGCCGGACGTCGACGCCCGCCCACTCGAGCAGCGCGGCCGTCTCGTGCAACGGCAATCCCATGATACCGGTGTAGCTGCCGTCGATGCGCGCGATCCAGCCCGCCGCGGCGCTCTGGATCGCGTACGCGCCGGCCTTGCCGAACGGCTCGCCGCCGGCGACGTAGCGCTCGATCCGCGCGGGCGCGATCGTCGCGAAGCGGACGCGCGAGACGTTGACGGCAAGGCGAACGCGACCCTTCGCGGCGACGGCGACCGCGGTCAGCACGCGGTGCGTTCGGCCGGAGAGGAGCGCCAGCGTCCGGAAGGCGTCGGCGGCATCCGCGGGCTTGCCGAGGATGCGGGTGCCGAGCGCGACCGCCGTGTCGGCGCACAGGATCGGCGCCGGCGCCAGGCGGCGCGCTGCGCGGCGCGACTCTGCCGCGCGCAGCTTGGCGCGCGTCACGCGCTCGACGTAGCGCACCGGCAGCTCGCCCGGTCGGGTCGCCTCGAGCGCCTCGGCGTCTTCGTCGTCGGCGGCGACGAGCAGCTCGTGGCGAACGCCGATCTGCTCGAGCAGCTGGCGCCGGCGCGGGCTCTGCGAGGCGAGATAGACAAACGCGGCGTCGCTCATTCGCGGTGGTAGGGATGCCCCGCTTGGATCGACCAGGCGCGATAGAGCGCCTCGGCGACGACGACGCGAACGAGCGCGTGCGGCAAGGTCAGGTCCGACAGTCGCAGCGCCTCGTCGCAGCGCGCCCTCAGCGCCGGATCGAGCCCGTCGGGGCCGCCGACGAGGAGCGCGGCATCGCGGCCTTCGCCCTGCCACGCGGCGATGCGCGCGGCGAGCTCGGCCGAGGTGACGCGGTTGCCGCGCTCGTCGAGACAGACGCGACGCGCGCCGCGCGGGATCGCGGCCTCGAGCCGCGCCGCTTCCGCAGCCATCAGTTGCGCCGCGGTGCGCGAGCCGCGCGGCTCGGCTTTGACGGCCTTCAGCTCGAGGCGCAGCTCGGCTGGCATGCGCTTGGCGTAGTCGGCGAACGCCGCGTCGGCCCACGCCGGCATGCGCAGGCCGACGGCGACGAGCACGATCCTCACGCCGCCCGCCGCGGCGACCGCGAGACGCCGCGCGGTCTCCGGCTGACGGCGCCGCTCAGCGCCTGGCGCCCTGCTTCTTGGCCACGGCGCGCGCGCCCGCCGCGGGCGCCGCCGCCCTGCCCGTCTTCCGGCCGGCGGCCTGGGCCGCCGACTTGGCGCCGACCGTGCGGACGACCTGGCGCGCCGGCGCGATCTTGCGCTTGGCGCTGCGCGGCGCCGGCGAGCCCGCCGGCGGCCCGATCTTCATCCGCACGGGCTTGTCGCCCCACAACTCCTCGAGGTGGTAGTACTCGCGGATCGCAGGCTGCATGACGTGGACGACCGCGGCGCCGCAGTCGACGATGATCCATTCGCCGTTGTCCTCGCCTTCGGTGCGCGGCGACGGTGCGCCTGCCGACTTCACCGCGTCGCGAACGCTCGCTGCCAGCGACCTGGTCTGCCGGTTGCTCGTCCCCGACGCGACGATCACGCGTTCGAAGAGCGGAGACAGATGCTCGGTGTTGAAGACCACGATGTTCTGGGCCTTGACGTCTTCCAGACCATCGACGATGACGCGCTGCAGCTTGCGAATGTCCATTCAGCTCCTGTGAAATGGTGCCCGATGGCGCCTCTCGACGTTCGCTGCCCCCCGAGGGGGCGGCCCGGCGGGCGTTGCGCCCTGTCGGGCAATCAGCGGTAAAGCTGGCGGCGCTCAATATAGCTCGCGACCGCCGGCGGAACGAGACTGGCAATCGACTCGCCCGCGGCGACGCGGCGACGCACTTCGGTCGACGAGACGTCCATCATCGGCAGGCTCACCATCTGGTGCGGCACGCGCGCGATCTGCGGGTTGGGCGCCGCGTCGATGTCGGGCCGATTGGCGATCGCCAGCGTCACCCGCGCGACGAGCTCGCGCCAGTCGCGCCAGGTGTGCAGCGTCGCGTACTGGTCCTGGCCGAGGATCAGCACCCACTCGTTGCCGGGCTCGGCGGCGTCGAGCTCGCGCACCGTGTCGAGCGTGTAGCTGATGCCGCGGCGGCGCAGCTCGATGCGGTCGACGACGAAGCGCGGCTCGCCGGCGATCGCGAGCCGCACCATCGCCTCGCGGTCGGCCGCGGCGCTCAGCTTTCTCGTCTTCTGCGACGGCTGGCCGACCGGGATCCAGCGCACCTCGTCGAGCTGCAGCTGCGCGAGCGCGAGCGTCGCCAGCGCGACATGGGCGTTGTGCACCGGGTCGAAGCTGCCGCCGAACAGGCCGACGCGCTTCATCGCGGCGCCGGCGAGGGATCGCCGGCCCAGTCGCGCGGGCGCAGGAATTCGCTGTAGAGACGCGCCTCGGGCGTTCCCGGCGCCGGCTGCCAGTCGTAGCGCCAGGTCACGACCGGCGGCATCGACATCAGGATGCTCTCGACGCGCCCGCCCGATTGCAGGCCGAACAGCGTGCCGCGATCGAAGACCAGGTTGAACTCGACATAGCGGCCGCGCCGGTAGCACTGGAACTCGCGCTCGCGCTCGCCGTACGGCAGCTCGCGGCGTCGACGGACGATCGGCAGGTAGGCATCGAGAAAGGCGTCGCCGACGGCACGCATCAGCGCGAAGCCCTGGGCGAAGCCGCCCTCGGCGAAGTCGTCGAAGAAGATGCCGCCGATGCCGCGCGGCTCGTTGCGGTGCCTGAGGAAGAAGTAGTCGTCGCACCACGCCTTGAAGCGCGGGTACTTGTCGGCGCCGAACGGCGCCAGCGCGTCGCGCGCGGTGCGATGGAAATGCACCGCGTCGTCCTCGAAGCCGTAGTACGGCGTCAGGTCGAAGCCGCCGCCGAACCAGACCACCGGCTCGCGCCCGGCCGGCAGCGCGGCGAGCATGCGGACGTTCATGTGCGCCGTCGGCACGTACGGGTTCAGCGGATGGAAGACGAGCGAGACGCCGAGCGCTTCGAACGGCACCCCCGCGAGATCGGCGCCGCGATGCTGCGTCGCCGACGCCGGCAGCGCGGCACCGCGGACGTGCGAGAAGCCGCAGCCGCCGCGTTCGAGGAGCTTGCCGCCCTCGACCAGGCGCGAGACGCCGTCGCCCTCGAGCTTGCCGCCCGGCTGGCGCTGCCAGGCGTCGACGATGAATGCGTCGCCGCCTTCCTGCTCGAGCGCGGCGACGATCCGCGCCTGCAGTCCGAGGAGGTACTCGCGGACGTCGTTGGTGTCCATCGCGCGGGTTCAGCGGCGAATCGCGCGCTGGCCGATGTCGCTGCGCCACTGCGCGCCGGCGAACGCGATCCTGCGCACGGCCTCGTACGCGTGTTGCTGCGCCAGCCGGGTCGACTCGCCGAGCGCCGTCACGCAGAGAACGCGCCCGCCCGCGGTGACGACGCTGCCGTCGCGCAGCGCGGTGCCGGCGTGGAAGATCTTGACGATCTCGCCGTCGAAGTCGTCCTCGTGGGCGGCGCCGGGCAGCCCGGAGACGATGTCGCCGCTGCGCGGTGCCGCCGGATAGCCGGCCGCAGCCATGACGACGCCGAGCGCGACGCGCCGGTCCCAGTGCAGGTCGACGGCGTCGAGCGGGTGCGCGTCGCTCGGCGCTGCGGCCTGCAGGAGCAGATCGAACAGGTCGCTCTTCAGGCGCATCAGGATCACCTGCGCCTCCGGGTCGCCGAGCCGGCAGTTGAACTCGACCGTCTTCGGCGCGCCGTGCGCGTCGATCATCAGCCCGGCGTAGAGAAAGCCGCTGAAGGGGCGCCCTTCGGCGGCCATGCCGACGATCGTCGGCAGGACGATCTCGTGCATCACGCGCGCGTGCACGTTCGGCGTCACGACCGGCGCCGGCGAGTACGCGCCCATGCCGCCGGTGTTGGCGCCCTGGTCGTCGTCGCCGATCCGCTTGTGGTCCTGGCTGCTCGCGAGCGACAGCACGTTGCTGCCGTCGCAGACGACGATGAAGCTCGCCTCCTCGCCTTCGAGGAACTCCTCGATCACGACCCGGCTGCCGGGCGCTGCGCCGCCGAGCATCGCCTCGACCGCGGCGTGCGCCTCGTCGCGCGTCGCCGCGACGACGACGCCCTTGCCGGCGGCGAGACCGTCGGCCTTGACGACGATCGGCGGCGCGGCGGCGTCGACATGACGGTGCGCGGCGGCGGCGGCGTCGAACACCTGGTGGTCCGCGGTCGGGATGCCGTGCCGCTGCATGAACGCCTTGGCGAACGACTTCGAGCTTTCCAGCTCGGCGGCTGCCTGCGTCGGCCCGAAGACGCGCAAGCCCCGCGCACGAAAACGGTCGACCGCGCCGTCGGCGAGGGCCGCTTCCGGACCGACGACGGTGAGATCGATCTCTTCCTCGACCGCGAACTCGGCGAGCGCGTCGAGATCGGTGATCGCGACGTTCCTGACGTGCGGCTCGGTCGCCGTCCCGGCATTTCCGGGCGCGACGAAGACGGTGTTCACGCGCGCGCTCTGCGCCAACTTCCACGCCAGCGCATGCTCCCTTCCGCCGCTTCCGATGACGAGCGCCTTCATGGCGCCCCCTCGCTTGCGGCTGAGGCCGCGGCGCTGCCCCCCGAGGGGACGGAGTCCGGTTTGGGGCGGCCCGGCACCGGACTCACGCACCCATCTCGGCGTTGTGATAGACCGCCTGGACGTCGTCGAGATCCTCGAGGACGTCGATCAGCTTCTGCATCCGCTCGGCGTCGTCGCCGCCCAGCGCGACCGGGTTCTCGGGCCGCATCGTCACTTCGGCGATCTCGGCGACGAGCCCGGCACCTTCGAGCGCCGCTTTGACCCGCTCGAAGTCGCCCGGCGCCGACAGCACCTCGATCGATCCGTCGTCCTGCGCGATGACGTCGTCCGCGCCGGCGTCGAGCGCCGCCGCCATCACCGCGTCCTCGTCGGTCCCGGGCGCGAAGACGAACTGGCCGCAATGGCGGAACTGGAACGCGACCGAACCTTCCGAGCCGAGGTTGCCGCCATGCTTGCTCAACGCATGGCGCACTTCGGCGACCGTGCGCACGCGGTTGTCGGTCATGGCGTCGACGATGATCGCCGCGCCGCCGATGCCGTAGCCTTCGTAGCGGATCTCCTCGTAGTGCGTGCCTTCGACGTTGCCGGTCGCCTTGTCGATGTTCTTCTTGATCGTGTCGGCCGGCATGTTCGCCGCCTTGGCCTTCTCGACCGCGAGGCGCAGGCGCGGGTTCATCGCCAGGTCGCCTGTGCCCTGGCGCGCAGCGACGACGATCTCGCGGATCAGACGCGTCCAGATCCTGCCGCGCTTCTCATCCTGCCGGCCCTTCCGGTGCTGGATGTTGGCCCACTTGGAATGTCCGGCCATGAGGATTGTCGGCAGCGCGGTCGCGCACGCTCTCGCAATGACAAAGACGAGATTTTAGGGGCGCACGCCGCCTCGCCACGCCGCTATTCGGGCGTGCTCACGAGATCGTTGCGGCGCAGATCGGCGCCGCGAACGCGTTCCTGGCGGCCGCCGCGCCGGCGCTCGACGTCGCGAAAGAGGATCGGAAAGGTGCGCACCCCCGGCGCCAGGAAGTTCGGACCGCTCTGCACTTGCAGGTGCAGGTGCGGCTGGCTCGTGTTGCCCGAGTTGCCGCATTCGGCGATCGCTTGTCCGGCTCGCACGGCGTCGCCCGCGCCGACGCGAGCGCTGCCTTGCTTCAGGTGCGCCATCAGGAGGAAGCGGCCGCCGCCGAGGTCGAGCACGAGGTGGTTGCCGGCGATCCGCTCACGATCCGCCGCGCCGACCGGCAGGTCCGGCAGATCGGTCACGGCGACGACGACCCGACCGGCGGACGGAGCGAACAGGGTCGCGCCGAAGCACGGATCGGCGGCGAGCCGGCCCGGGTCGCCGTCGACCTCGCGGCCGCTGCGGGTGACGACGAGGTCGAGCGCGTGGCGCTGCGCCGCGATCGGATAGTGGTGATTGACGAGGCTGCTCCGGCCGCCGTGGAACACGGACCATTCGCCGTGAAACGGCGAATCGAGCTCGGTCGCGTCTGCTGGAGCGGGCGGCAGGAGGATGCGCGCCAGCTCGACGCAGAGAAAGAGCGACACGACGACGAAGAAGAGATTCGTCGACGCCCGGACCTTGCGTTGCGGCACCAGCGCCAGCACGAGCAGCGCGACGATCCCGCCGCCGGTCGCCAGCCAGAGCGAGCGGACCTCGTCGGGCCGGAACTGCAGCGGCACGATGGCAAGCAGGAGCGCCGTCGCGGTCAGGCCGAGGAAGACCGCGATGTTGAGGAACTGGAGCAGATGCTTGCGGTGCTCGCGCGCCGCGGGGCGGCGCGCGAAGCCCAGCACCAGGCTTTTCCGGAAGGCGCCGGCGATGCGCGACACGACCATCGCGGCGAGCAGGAGCCAGGGCAGGAGGAAGAGGAGATTGGCGAGCGCGCCGACGAGCGCCGAGCCCGCGACCAGGGCCAGGGCGAGCGCCACGACGATCCAGAAGAAAGCCGAGGTCCAAGCTGCGCGTGCTCGCGCCTGCATCGTGCGCTCCGGAACACCGCGTGTGCGGCGGGCGAAGGTAAGCGGCGACGACGGCGCTGTCAACGCGGCCCGTGGCCGCCGACGCGCCTTAAACTGGCTCTCCATCTCTCCCGTTGAGCGCGACCATGGCCGATCCGATCCTCCTCGCCAAGCGCGACGGCACCGAGTGCTTCCTGCTGCCGGCGATGGCGAACCGGCACGGCCTCGTCACCGGCGCCACCGGCACCGGCAAGACCGTGACCCTGCAGACGCTCGCCGAGAGCTTCAGCGGGCAAGGCGTTCCCGTGTTTCTCGCCGACGTCAAGGGCGATCTGACCGGCATCACGCAGCCGGGATCGCTGTCGCCGAAGATCGCCGCGCTGCTGAAGGAGCGCGGCATCGAGCCGCGGCCGCCCGCCGCCTGCCCGGCGACGCTCTGGGACGTCTTCGCCGATGCCAAATCGGCCGCGGGCCACCCGGTTCGCGCGACCGTGAGCGACATGGGCCCGCTGCTGCTCGCGCGCATGCTCGACCTCAACGAGACGCAGACCGGCGTGCTGCAGCTCGTCTTCAAGATCGCCGACGACAACGGACTCCTGCTGCTCGATCTCAAGGACCTGCGTGCGATGCTGCAGCACGTCGGCGACAACGCGGCGCAGTTCCAGACCGGCTACGGCAACATCAGCGCGGCGAGCGTGGGCGCGATCCAGCGCGGCCTCATGCAGATCCAGGCGCAGGGCGGCGACCGCTTCTTCGGCGAGCCGATGCTCGACATCGGCGATCTGCTGCAGACGGCGCCCGCGCCGGCAGGGGCGGACGGCGCCTCCGCGTCCGGCGGGCGTTCGCACGGCGTCGTCAACATCCTCGTCGCCGACCGCCTGCTGACGAGCCCGCGCCTCTACGCGACCTTCCTGCTCTGGATGCTCTCCGAGCTCTACGAGAGCCTGCCCGAGGTCGGCGACCTCGACAAGCCCAAGCTCGTCTTCTTCTTCGACGAGGCGCACCTGCTGTTCGAGGAAGCGCCGAAGGTGCTGCTCGAGCGCATCGAGCTCGTCGTCCGCCTCGTCCGCAGCAAGGGCGTCGGCGTCTTCTTCGTCACCCAGAACCCGCTCGACATCCCCGACTCGATCCTGGCCCAGCTCGGCAATCGCGTGCAGCACGCGCTGCGCGCGTTCACGCCGCGCGACCAGAAGGCGGTCAAGGCGGCGGCGACGACGATGCGCGGCAACCCGAAGCTCGACATCGAGAAGGCGATCGGCGAGCTCGCGGTCGGCGAGGCGCTCGTCAGCATGCTCGACCAGAAAGGCCGTCCTTCGGTCACCGAGCGCGTCTTCGTCATCCCGCCGGCCAGCCGCATCGGCCCGATCGGCGACGACGAGCGCAAGGCGCTGATCGCCGGCTCGCTCGTCGCCGGCGTCTACGAGAAGGCGGTCGACCGCGAATCGGCGTACGAGAAGCTGGCGAGCCGGGTCGCGACGGCGCAGGCGGGCGCGACCGGCGCCGCGACTGTCGCTGGCGGCGGTTCCGCGGCGCCTGTGCCGGCCGGGAAGTCCGCGGCGGAAGCCGGCGGCGGCGTTCTCGGCGGCCTCAAGGACGTCCTCTTCGGCTCGACCGGGCCGCGCGGCGGCCGCCGCGAAGGGCTCGCCGAATCGGCGGCGCGATCGGCGATGCGCTCGATCGGCTCGACCGTCGGCCGCGAGATCATCCGCGGCGTGCTCGGCGGCATCCTCGGCGGAAGGTCGCGCCGGCGCTGAGCGCGAAGCCCTCGCTCAGATGCCGGCGTACCACTCGTAGCCTTCGTCCTCCCAGTAGCC
>Ga0307415_100001707_pt1 | contig 10674 bp, 10 predicted proteins | sample DK1Cmetagenome_FD_204524 | JGI IMG/M metagenome (GOLD analysis project Ga0307415, IMG submission 204524) | Maize rhizosphere microbial communities from greenhouse at UC Davis, California, United States - DK15-C-2 | ecosystem: Host-associated > Plants > Roots > Rhizosphere > Soil | place: USA...
GGGTCCGCGAGCTGACGGTGGACCCGGTCGAGCTGGGCATCGCCCAGGCCGAGCCCGCCGACCTGCTGGGCGGCGACGTCGACCGCAACGTGGCGATCGCCAAGGAGGTGCTCGCCGGTCACGGCGGACCGGCCCGCGAGATGGTGCTGCTGAACACGGCGGCGGCGCTGGTGGCCGCCGACGCGGCGCTCAGCCTGATGGACGGGCTGGAGGCGGCGGCCCGGTCGATCGACGAGGGCCGCGCCCGCGAGACGCTCGACGCCTGGGTGGAGGCCTCCGGCCGCCTGGCCGCCGACGCCTGAGGTCAGCGGCCGCGCCGCCAGGGACGCGGGTCGCCGGGGAGCAGGCCGAAGACCAGCGTCGTCTCCCGGTGGGAGGGCTCGGCGGCGGCGGGGCGGTGCTCGCGCAGGCGGCCCTCGAGCTGGAAGCCGCACTTCTCGGCGACCCGGGCGGAGGCCAGGTTGCGGCTGTCGCAGGTCCAGATCAGCTTGCGGAACGGCCAGGCCGCGTCGGCCCAGTCGACCACGGCCTGCAGCACCCGGGTGCCGAGCCCCTTGCCGGCCTCGTCGGCCCGCACCCACATGCCGACCTCGCCGTTGCCGTGCTCCAGCGGCCGGCCGCGCAGGTGGAACCCGGTGGCGGCCACCAGCCGCTCGCCGCGCCAGACGCCGATGCCGAAGTCCTCGCCGAGCAGCCAGCGGGCGAAGCTCTGGCGGGCGAACGCCTCGGAGTCCTCGGCGGTGGTGTCGGGGCTGGCCCACCCCATCCAGGGGCGCAGGTGCTCGAGCGACGACTGGGTGGCGCGGTTCAGCTCGGCGCCGTCGCCCGGCCGGAAGCTGCGCAGCAGCAGGTCGCCGTGGCGCCACGCCTCGGGGGCGGTGAAGGGCACCGCTCAGTCGGGCTGGCCGGCGGCCTCGAAGCCGACCGAGAACATGCGGTCCAGGTCGTGCCGGGAGTAGGTGCGGAACGCGATCAGGGTGCGGGTGGCGGCCACCCCTGGGACCTTGCGGATGTGCTCGGTGACGGTCGCGGCCAGGTCGTCGTGGTCGCCGACCCGGACGATCGCGACGAGGTCCCAGTCGCCGGCCACCGAGTAGACCTCGCTGACGCCGTCCAGGTCGGCCAGCGCCTGGGCGGTCTCGGGGGTCTGGTCGACCTCGCAGGTGACGAGCACGATCGCGGTGACCATCGGCCCTCCTTGGTGGGCGCTACTGCTCGGTCCGTTCGAGGGCGACCGCCATGCCCTGGCCGCCGGAGATGCACAGGGTCGCCAGGCCGCGCCTGGCGCCCTGGCGTTGCAGCTCGTGGGCGACCGCGCCGACGATGCGGGCCCCGGTCATGCCGATCGGGTGCCCGAGCGCGATCGCGCCGCCGTTGACGTTGGTCCGCTCCCAGTCGAACTTCAGCTCGCGGTCGCAGGCCAGCACCTGGGCGGCGAACGCCTCGTTGACCTCGACCACGTCGATCTCCGGGAGGGTCCAGCCCAGCCTGGCGAGCAGCTTCTGGGTGGCCGGGACCACGCCCCAGCCCATGACGTGCGGGTCGACGCCGGCGCTGGCCCAGCCGACCACCCGGGCCATCGGGCGGATGCCGCGCGCCCGCGCGGTGTCCTCGGCCATCACCACCAGCGCGGCGCCGCCGTCGCAGATCCCGGAGGAGTTGCCGGCGGTGACCGTGCCGGGGTCGCGGAACACGGGCTTGAGCCGGGCGAGGCCCTCCAGGGTGGCGTCGCCCCGTGGCTGCTCGTCGCGCTCGACGGTGACGGTCCGCCGCTTCGCGTCGACGGTGCCGACCGGCACCACCTCGTCGGCGAAGCGGCCGGCCTCCCAGGCCGCGCTGGCGCGCTGCTGGGAGCGCAGCGCGAAGGCGTCCTGCTCCTCGCGGGCGACGTCGTAGCGCTCGGCGAGGTTCTCGGCGGTCTCGCCCATGGCCTCGCCGGCGAGCGGGTCCATGAAGCCGTCGGAGGACATGCCGTCCTCCACCACCGCGTCGCCCATCCGGTAGCCGCCGCGCATGCCCCGCAGCAGGTAGGGGGTGCGGGTCATGTTCTCCATCCCGACGACCAGGGCGACGTCGAGCTCCTCGAGGATGATCGACCCGGCCGCCAGGGTGAGGGCCTTGCTGCTGGACCCGCAGGCCTTGTTGACGGTGTAGGCGGGGACGGTCTCGGGGACGCCGGCGCGGACCGACACCTGGCGGGCCGGGTTGGGGCCGTTGCCGGCCTGGCGGCCGTGCCCGGCGACCGTCTCCTGCACCTCGGCGGGGTCCAGGCCGGCGGCGTCGAGGGCCGCCCCGGCGGCGGCGATGCCGAGGTCGACGGCGGGCACGTCGGCGAAGGCGCCCATGAACCTGCCCATCGGGGTGCGCTTGGCGGCGACCAGGACGACCGAACGCTGCTGCATGACTCCTCCCAGGCCGGCAGGGGTGCACGCACGCCGGCCGCTCGGCGCCCCGGGGCGCTCGCCCGGGCCTCGGCGGCCATTGTAGGCGGCCGGCCCTGACGGCCGGCGGCCCGGCAGGCCCCCGGCGCGGGCGTGGCCCGGGCGGCCCGGCGCGGCCGGGTGGCCGCCGCTCAGGCCTGGTCCCTGGCCTCCTCGGCGGCGGTCGCGGCGCCCTGCCGTGCCGGCTGGTCGTCGCCGCCGACCTGCTGGAGCCGCTGGGTGGCGTCAGCGTCGGGGGCCGGCTCGTCGCGGTCGTCCCCGGCCCCGGCCGCGCCGGTCTCCTGCGCCGCCGGCGCCTGCTCCTCGGCGTCGGCCGCCTCGGCCGCGGGCGCCGTCGCGATGGTGGCGGTGGCGGCGGCGTCGCGGGCGGGGGACTCTGCGTCGCTGCGCTCCCGGGCAGCGGGTTCGGTGGCGGCGGCGGGTTCGGTGGCGGCGGTCTCCGGCGACGGCTGCCCGGGGGTGGCCGGCGTGGACGGCGGAGCGGGCGCCTCGGGGAGGATGGCGGCGAGCTGGCCGTCGGCCTCCTCCACGTCGTCGGGGTTGCCCTCGTCGACCCGGCCGATGCCGGCGCGGACCTCGTCCAGGACCGACTCGAGGTGGCCGTACATGCGGCCGAGGTGCTCGAGCGACCGGTGCCGCAGCGTCTCCAGCCGGACCGCCTCGGACTCGACGGCGACCCGCTCGCGCTCGGCCTCCTGCCAGATCAGGTCGGTGGCGTCGCGGGCCTCCTCCAGCACCGTCCTGGCGTCGTGCTCGGCCTGCGCACGCATCGCCTCGGCGGCGTCGCGGGCCTCCTCCTCGACCCGGACGCCCTCGGCGCGATGCTCGTCGGCGACCTGGCGGGCGGCATGCTCGATCTCGCCGGCGCGGTGCTCGGCGGCCTTGATGATCTCCCCGGCCTCCTCCTCGGCCGCGTCGATCGCCTCCTGGGCCCGGTCGGCGGCGTCCGACAGCATGTTCTCGGCCGACCTGCCCGCCTCCTCGATGATGCCGGCGACGTGCGCGCCGAGGCTGGTGAAGGACGGGGCGCCCTTCTCCATCTCCAGCCGGTAGAGCCGCTTCTCGGCCTCGTCGGCGCGATGCCGTTCCTGATCGATCTGGGCGGAGAGCTCCTTGGCCCACACCTCGACCTGCCGACGGTCGAAGCCACGCAGGACGACCATGAAGTCTGGCATGTCGACCTTGGGACCGGCCAACGGCTGTGGCTCGAACGCGCTCACAGAGGGAACCTCCCTACGTGCGGGTGGGGGATCAGAGCGGGGGAATCGAACCCCCCGGCGACCCGCCAGGACCGCGGTAGCCTACCCCCAAGCAGGACCGCCCGAAAATCCGCCGATCCTCCCGTTGAGCAGGTTGTTCGTGAGGACGCCCACCGTGTCCGTCCCGGCCGGCGCGCGCGCCCGGAGACGACGGGAGGGGCGGGGCTCGGGACGGCCGCGAGCCTCGCCGGGCGGCCAGGCGTGCCGGTGCCTGCCCGGGTCGTAGCGGACCTGGAGGGCGGCGCCGCCCGCGGCCAGGCTCGCCAGCCGGCCGCGCACCGCGAGCAGCTCGGCCTCGCCGGCGGTGCCCTCCAGCCAGCGGACGACCAGGTTGATCTCGTCGACCAGGTGGCGGGGCGGCGGGCCATCGAACGGCTGCGGCGGGCTGGCCGCCGCCAGCAGGCGCTCCACCCCGCCGTGGTCCTCGGGAGCCAGGACACCGACGCCGGCGAGCTGGCCCCTGCGCACGACGGTGACCTCGCGGCCGGCCGGGTGGGGCCTGGCGAGGACGATCTCGTCGGCGCCGGCCAGCGCGCCGGTGCGGCGGGTCTCCGCCAGGGCGCGGGTCAGCGCCTCCAGCCGGTCGCGGGCCGCCGCCGCCTGCTCGTAGCGCTGCTGGGCGGCGTAGCCGGCCATGCGCCGTCGCAGCGGCGCCAGCAGCGGCTCCGGGTCGCCGTCCAGGGCGGCCTCCAGCCGTCCCACCAGCGCGGCATAGGCCTCGGGCGGCACCTCGCCGGTGCACGGCCCGAGGCAGCGGCGCAGCTCCAGCAGCGCGCAGGGCGAGCCGCCGCCCCTGGGGCCGAGCCGCATGGTGCAGCGTCGCAGCGGCAGGGCGTCCTCGATGGCCGCCTTGACCAGCTCGGCGTGGCCGGCGGAGGGGAAGGGCCCCAGGTAGCGGGCGCCGTCGGTCAGCACCTTGCGGACCACCGACAGGCGCGGGAAGCGCTCGCGGGTCAGCTTGAGGTAGGCGTAGCGCTCGGGGTTGCGGCCCCGCCGGTTGTAGCGTGGGCGGTGGCGCTGGATCAGGCGCACCTCGCGGACGCCGGCCTCCAGTTCGGTGGCGCACGGCTGGTGGTCCACGGCGGCCAGCTCGCGCAGCAGGTCGGCGACCTTGGCCCGCCCGTCCCCGGAGAAGTAGCGGCGCACGCGGGTGCGGAGGTCCTTGGCCTTGCCGACGTACAGCACCCGCCCGGCGGCGTCGCGGAACAGGTACACGCCGGGGGAGCGGGGCAGGCGGTCGGCCAGGTGGACCTTCTTGAAGCTGGCGCCGGCGCGGGCGGTGGGGAACTCCAGCAGGTCCTCGAGGGCGAGCACGCCGTAGGAGCCGGCGTGCTCCAGCAGGGCGTGGAAGACGTCCACGGTGGCCCTGGCGTCGGTCAGCGCCCGGTGGCAGGGGACGACCGAGGCGCCAAGGTGCGCCGCCAGGGTGGCGAGGCGGACGTTGGGCACCTCGTCACGGGGGAGCAGCTTGCGGGCGAGCCGGGCGGTGCAGACGCGGCGGTTGGCGAGCCGCCGGTAGCCGTGCCGCTCCAGGTTGGCCTGGACGAAGCGCCAGTCGAAGGCGGCGTTGTGGGCGACCAGCACGGCGCCGCCGAGGAACTCCAGCAGGCAGGGGAGCACGACCTGGATCGGCTCGGCATCCGCCACCATCCGGTCGGTGATCCCGGTCAAGGCGGAGATCAGCGGCGGGATGGGAACCTCCGGGTCGACCAGGGTGTGGAAGCTCCCGAGCAACTCGCCGCCGCGGACCTTGACGGCGCCGACCTCGGTGATGCGGTCGTTGGCCGGCGACCCGCCGGTCGTCTCGAGGTCCAGGACGACGAACTCGACCTCCGCCAGCGGAGTGCCGAGGTCGTCCAGGCGTCCCTGGACGGCGGCGGGCGCGGCGGGCATCCCGGGCCGGTTCCTCTCGTCAGCGGTCCGACGGACGAGACGCTAGCCGAACAGGTGTTCGGGGTCAAGCGGCTGGCGGTCGAGGCCGCCCGGGCCTTCGGGCGGGTCGGCCACCTGGTCGGCCGGGCGTGGGTCAGGGCCGCCGGGCCAGCAGGGCGACCCCGAGGCCGGCGAACAGGCAGCCGAGGCCGCCGACGGCGGCCGGCCGCGCGGGCATGGCCAGCGCGAGCGCGGTCGCGGCCAGCAGCAGGGCGAGGAACAGCGGCGCCGCGGTGGCCCGCAGCACCACGCCGGGCAGGGCGGGCGCCGGCAGGCCGCCGCGGCGCATCGCCCGCCGGACCGCCAACGCCACGCGCAGCCGCCCGGCCGCCGACGCCTCGACCGCCAGCCGCCGCCAGAACACCGCCGGCCCGGACGCCCGATCCAGGCCGGCGAGCAGGGCGCGCACCCCGGCCACGTCCCCCAGCCGCAGCCGCGCGGTCGCGCGGATCGCCAGGGCGCCGCCGTCGCCGTCCAGGCCGGCGCGGCCGGCCAGCTCCTCGGCCAGGGTGGGGTCGCCGGCCGACAGCGCCACGGCGGCGCAGCGGGCCAGGTGCTCGCCGCCGGCGGCCGGGTGCCTGGCGGCGCGGTGGGCGTGGGCGAGCGCCAGCTCCGGCGCCTGGGCGCCGGGCAGCAGGTAGGCGGCCGCGAGCAGGCTGAGCGCCTCGGCGCCGCGCTCGGGGTCGTCGGCGGCCCGGGTGAAGCAGGCCATGGCCTCGCGAATGCGGCCGGTGGCCACGTGCTGGCGGCCGGCCTCGACCAGCTCGTGCGCTCCCATCGCGCACCTCCCCTGCCCCGCGGCCACCGCGAGGCCGCGGTGGTCGCAATCGTAAGTGAATCCAAGGGCGCAGGGCAGTGGGGTAAAGCGGGCGGATGCGGCGATAGGGGACTAGTCAGACCGAACTAGTTATGCCCTGGCGGATTCGGCCAGGGCGCGAACCTCGTCCGGGGTGGCGGCGATCGCCACCACCGCCCGCGGGTCGATGCGGTGGATGAGCCCCTCCAGCACCTTGCCGGGGCCGAGCTCGACGTAGCGGGTGGTGCCGAGCTGCCGCAGCCGCTCGACGCAGCGGGTCCAGTCCACCGGCGAGGTGAGCTGGCGGGCCAGCAGCCGTCCGGCCCGGCGGCCGTTGCGGACCACCCTGGCCTTGGCGTTGGACACCAGCGGCACCTCCAGCCGGCCGAGGTCGATGCGGTCAAGCGCCTCCCGGAACGGCCGCCGGGCCGCCCGCATCAGCGGGGTGTGGAAGCCGCCGCCGATGGGCAGGGCGAGCACCCGCTTGGCGCCGGCGGCCAGGGCCCGGCGGCCCGCCTCCTCGACCGCCGCCGACTCGCCGGAGATCACCACCTGCCCGGGGGCGTTGGAGTTGGCCAGGAAGACCTTGCCGACCTGGCGGCGGACCGTCCGGCAGAGCTGACCGACGGTCTTGTCCGGGAGGCCGAGGACCACCCGCATGACCCCGGCGCCGCCCGCCTGGTGGGCCAGCTCGGCCCGCCGCACGACCAGCTCGAGGCCCTGCTCGAAGCTGACGCCGCCGGCGGCGAACAGGGCGGCGTACTCGCCCAGCGAGTGGCCGGCGACCAGGTCGGGCCGGAGCCCCTCGTGGCGGGCGAGCAGGTGGCAGGCGGCCGAGTGGGTGTAGATGGCCGGTTGCGCCTTGCGGGTGTCGGCAAGGGCGGCGTCGCCGGCCTGGATGACCTCCAGCACGTCCCAGCCGAGCAGCTCGGAGGCCCGCAGGAAGGGCCAGCCGGCGGGGTCGTCGGCCCAGGCCGTGCCGCTGTCGGCGGCGATGCGGCCCTGGCCTGGGAAGGTGAAGGCGATCTTGTCCATGACGACCGCATGGTACCGGCACCGGCAGCCCAAACAAACTCGCCCGCCTTGCGCCCGTTTCGCGGTCGCCGCGGTTACCCTTGACGGCGTTCGCGCAACTGCTCGCCCGGAGGGAGGACGCGTGCTCCACCAGCTTCCTGGCCGTGGCGAGCGGCTGCGCTGCACCGCCTGCGGGAACCTCACCCGCTTCGACGTCGTCGCCAGCCGGCGGACGGCCGCGTTCTGGCACTACACGGTGGCCGGCGACCTCACCGTGGAGGAGCAGCGCGACCTCGCCACCGTCGCGGAGGAGGTCCGCTGCCGCTGGTGCGGCTCGACCGGCGACATCGAGGTCGTGCCGGCGATCGGCGGGGCCCCATGACCCGGGACGCCGCGGTGGATCCGAGCCCCGAGGCGCCCGCCGACCCGCTGCCCGACCTGCCGGAGCGGCTGCTGGCCGGCTACCTGGACGCCGCCCTCGACGCGCTGCGCGCGGCCGAGCCGGGTGAGCTGCCCGGGGCGCTGCGGCAGTACCGGACGTGGACGCCGCGGCGGCTCCGCCACCCCAGGGTCCTGGGGCTGGTCCGGCGAACCCTCGACGTCGACCGGAGCTTTCGGGATGCGGTGGACAAACGGGTGCTGGAGGAGGAGAAGGCGCTCGCCAGGCTGCTGCGCGCGGGCAGGCACGGAGAGGCGCTGGCGAGCGGCGAGGCGCCCGAGATGGTGGCCAGGGTCGGCCTCGCGCTCGGCGCGGACGGCGCCGCCGCGGTCCGCGCCGCGGCGGAGGCCGAGGCCACCAGCCAGGCGCGGGCGGAGGCGGCCGCCGTGCGGTCGGCGCTGGCCGGCGCCGAGAGCGAGCTGGACCAGGCCAGGACGCGCGCCGACGCCGAGGCGGCCGCCGCCAGGGTGGCGCGGGAGGAGCTACGGGCCGCCCGCGAGGAGCTGCGCCGCTCCGAGCGGGACCGGCGCGCGCTGGCCGACCGGGTCAGCGGCCTGGAGCGGGAGCTGGTCAGGTCCGAGGCGGCGGTGCGGGCGGCCAGGGACGAGGCCGCCGCCGAGCAGCGCCGCCTCGGCGGCCGCGTCAACGAGCTGCAGGCCCGCCTGGCCGAGGCGCAGCGCAAGTACCGCGCCCTGCGCCGCTCGACCGGGCAGGTCGACCCCGTGGTCGCCGAGGCGGTCGGCGCGCTGGAGCGCGACCTCGGCGCCCTGCGCCGGGCCGCCGGCCTGGTCCCCGAGGGCGAGCCGCCGCCGGCGGCGGCGCCCGGGCGCCGCCCCGAGCGTCGGGAGCCCCTCGCCGTGCCGGGCGGCCGCGGCGCCGACGACGCCGAGACGCTGGCGGCGTGGATGGCCGCCGACGGCGTCCTGGTGCTGGTCGACGGCTACAACGTGACCAAGCACCCGCTCGGCTTCCCCGACCGGGGCCTGGAGGACCAGCGCACGCTGCTGCTCGACCTGTGCCGCCGGCTGGCCCGGCGCTTCGCCGCCGCGGTCACGGTGGTGTTCGACGGCGGCACGGTCGAGCCGATGCCGACGCGGCTGCCGCTCGGGCCGGTCGAGGTGGTGTTCACCGACGAGGGCCGGACCGCCGACGACGAGATCGTGGCCAGGACGAACGCGACCCCGCCGGAGCGTCCGGTGGTGGTGGTCTCCTCCGACAACGAGCTGCGCGAGCGGGTCGCCGCCCTCGGCGCGAACGTGAGCAGGTCGCCGGCGCTGCTTGGGCTGGCCGGGGCGCGGTAGCGCGCCGGCGCCTCAGGAGGCGCGGGCGGCGCCGCCCGACCGGCGGTGGGCGACCACCCTGGGTTCCAGGCCGTGCGCGGCCAGCGTCTCCAGCGCCTGGCGCAGGTCCGGCTCGAGGTCGGCGGCGGTGGGCCGGCCCGCTTCGCCGTCGAGGCGCACGACGTGGGCGTCGCGCTCGCCGAGGAAGAACTCGACCAGACAGTCCCGGCACTCCGACCCGCCGGGGCAGTCGTCGCAGCTGATCCGCAGTGGCTCCTCGCGTCCCATGTCAGCGTTCCCTCTCTGGTGCCGTCGGGGTCCGGCATTGCTGCTGAGCACGGTAGCGGGGGGGTGTGACAGTGGAGTCCGGCGGCGTCGGCCGCCGGGAAGGGCGCCTCGTCGTCGGTCGACGATTTGCACGCTGGTTTCCCGGTTCGTTACGGTGCCGCGGCAGCGTCCGCCCCATCGCGCCGCGGTGGGGCCGACCGCCGCGACCGGAGCGGCGACAAGGGGGCCGACCGCCCCCGCGTTCCTCCGGCCGACAGGCTGCGGCCCTCACTTTCCCCCGGGTGGGGGCCGTAGTCGCCCGTTGGCCCCGCCGGGCGCCCTGGCGCGTCCGGTCCACGCGCCCGTTACGATGGAAACCTGATGGACCCCACCGATCCCGGCGGCCGTCCGCCCCTGCCCGGCCGGCCCACGCCGGCGCCGCCTCCGTGGCCGCCGGACTGGGGGAGCGGCGAGGGCGGCTCGGGGACCGGCGACGGGCCGCCGGCGTGGGCGACCGGCGGCCGGACGGGGACCGCCCCGGGCACGACGGCCACGGGGGGCTGGCCGGGCGGTGAGCCCCCCGCTGGACCGCCCGCCGGGCACCGGCGCGGGGTGGGCTGGGTCGTCGCCCTGGTGGCGCTGCTGGTGGCGGCCCTGGCCGCGGGCATGGTCGCGCTGCGCCCCGGCGCCCGGGTGGAGCCGGCGCGGCAGGCGGCCACCAGGCAGCGCCCGGCGGCCGCGGTCCCCCTCGACCCTCGGGTCGAGGTGCCCAAGCTGCTCGCCAGGCGCGCCCAGGCCGTCCGGCGGGGCGACCGGGCCGCGTTCCTGGCCACCGTCGACCGGCGGCGGCTCGCCTACTACCGCTCCCAGTCGACGCTGTTCGCGCGCATGCGCACCGTGCCGTTCTCCGCCGTCGCCTACCGGGTGACCGACCCGCGCAACTGGGCGACCGCGGCGGTCCGCGGCCGCTACGCCCCAGACCAGGTGTACCTGCCCGAGGTCCAGGGCCGCTACCGGTTCAAGGGCCAGGACGCCACCCCGGTGCTCGGCCACCTCTACTACACCTTCGTGCTGACCCGCTCGGGCTGGCGCATCGGCGGGCAGGGCGACGCCCGCTCCGTCCGGCGCGACGACGTCGAGATCTGGGACGGCGGTCCGGTCCGGACCCTGCGCACCAGCCGCACCCTGGTCGTCTACCACCCGGGCGGCGGGCGGCTGGCCGGCCGGCTCCTCCAGGCCGCCGAGC
>Ga0307415_100001708_pt1 | contig 10670 bp, 11 predicted proteins | sample DK1Cmetagenome_FD_204524 | JGI IMG/M metagenome (GOLD analysis project Ga0307415, IMG submission 204524) | Maize rhizosphere microbial communities from greenhouse at UC Davis, California, United States - DK15-C-2 | ecosystem: Host-associated > Plants > Roots > Rhizosphere > Soil | place: USA...
CGGGCCATCCCCCGCAAGAACGTCCCCGCCGGCCTGGCCATGGCCGAGGCCCTGGGCGCCGACTACTGGCTGACCGGGCCGTCCGAAGACGGCTACGGTCCCGAGCTGCAGCGGCTGCTGGCCGCGGCCCCGCGCCGGGTCCACCGGCGCATCCCCGGGGGCCTGACCGTGGACGACGCCTATGCGGCCTGCGATGCGGTGGTGTTCCCCTCGACCTGGGAGGGGTTCGGCGCCCCGCTGATCGAGGCCTCGCTGCACCGCCGCCCCCTGGCCGTCGGCGACTACCCGGTCGCCCGCGAGCTGGCCGCCTTCGGCTTCCGCTGGTTCCCCAGCGACGACCCCGGCCCGCTGCGGGCGTTCCTGGCGCGCCCCGACCCGGCCCTGCTGGAGCGCAACCACGCCATCGCCCGGCGCCACTTCTCCCTGGACGCCCTGGCCGCCCAGCTGGTCGCCCTGCTCCGGGACGCCGGCTGGGGCCACCTGCTCCCGGAACGCTAGGACCTAGGACTCGCCGCCGATGTCGACGTGGTAGGCCTCGTAGACCAGGTCGAGGCCGCGCTTGCGGTGGCGGACCAGGTCGGCGAACAGCCGCACGCTGTGGTCGCGCAGGGCCTGGGCCGCCTCGGGGTCGGCGGCGGTGGCGCAGGCGGCGAGGTCGCGGCGGATGCCCTCGGTGATCTCGGCGTGCTCGCGCCGGAACCGGGTCACGCGGTTGGCCAGGCGGGGGGCGTTCTCCAGGATCTCGTGGTAGAGACCGCCCGGGGCCTCGGTGACCTCGACGTGGACCGCGAACACCTCCTGGAGCCGCTCCAGGGCCACGGTGAGCCGCTCGGGGAGGGCGCGCAGGCCGTCCGGGCCCTCGGCGACGGCCAGGGCCTCCTCCAGCCCGGCGATCGCCCGCCGCAGGCTGAGCCGTTGCCCCTTGGCCGCCTCGAGGGCGCTGGTGGTGGCCTCGTACGCCTCGCCGACCTCACGCTGTCGCATGGCTGTGTCCCCCAGACGGTGTCCCGGAAGTGTGGCGGAAAACGGGCCAGTTGTCACCGTAGAACTTTGGTACTAGTCGTGCCGAACCGCCTCAACCGGCGCGGGCGGCCAGGTCGGGCTGGCCGACCCGGTGCACCAGCACCCGGTTGGTGCCGCCGCGGCCGCCGGGGCTGCCGGCCACGACCACGATCAGGTCGCCCGCATCGAGCAGGCCCTCCTGCACGATCCGGATGTCGGCCTCGTCGATCATGCCCCGGACCTGGGTGCCGACGGGCAGCGGAGCGGCCGTCTCCACCCCCCAGAACAGGGCCATCCGCCGCCGGGCGGTCTCGGAGGTGGTGAGGCCGATGATCGGGGTCCGGGGCCGGAAGCGGGAGACGTAGCGGGCGGTCGCCCCCGACTCGGTGAAGGCCACGATCGCCCGCGCCCCCAGGTCGGTGGCGACCTGCACGGCCGCCCGGCAGACGGTGGCCGGCACGTCCAGCTTGCCCACGGCCGGCGGCGGCGGGGCCGACAGGTACGGGGTGGCCTCGGCCTCCCGGGCGATGCGGGTCATGGTGGCCACCGCCTCCACCGGGTACTGGCCGATGGCCGTCTCCTGGGACAGCATCACCGCGTCGGTGCCGTCGAAGATGGCGTTGGCCACGTCGCTGGCCTCGGCCCGGGTCGGGCGGGGGCTGGCCACCATCGACTCCAGCATCTGGGTGGCGGTGATCACCGGCACCCCCTGCGAGTTGGCCTGGGCGATGATGTGCTTCTGGATCGGCGGGACCTTCTCCACGGCCAGCTCGACCCCGAGGTCGCCCCGGGCCACCATGACCGCGTCGGCCACCTCCAGGATCTCGTCCAGGCAGTCGATCGCCTCCGGCCGCTCCAGCTTGGCCACCACCGGGATGTCGCCACCGTGGTCGGCGATGGCCTGCTTGGCCTGGACGACGTCGTCGGGCTTGCGCACGAACGACAGGGCCACGTAGTCGGCCCCGGCCTCGACCGCGGTGGCCACGTCGGCCCGGTCCTTGGTGGTCAGCGAGGCCGCGGACACGGCCACGCCCGGGAGGTTGACCCCCTTGCGGGACTTGACCACCCCGCCCCGCTCCACCTGGCAGCGGACCCGCGCCCCCACCACGTCCTGGACCCGCAGGCCGATGGCGCCGTCGTCGAGCAGGATCTGGTCGCCCTGGCGGACGTCGGCGGCCAGCTCGGGGTAGACGACCGGGATCTCTGGCTCGGCCGCCCGGTCGGCCCCGGCGACCAGCGTGACCTCGCGGCCGCGGTCGACCCGGACCCCGTTGTCGTCGACCACCCCGACGCGGATCTTGGGCCCCTGCAGGTCGACCAGGACGGCCAGGTTGTGGCCGACCTCGGCGGCCACCGACCGCACCAGCTCGAACCGGGCCAGGTGGTCGGCCCGCTCGCCGTGGGAGAAGTTGAGCCGGACGACGTCCAGGCCGGCCTCGACCATGCCCTTGAGGGTCTCCGGGTTGCTGGAGACCGGGCCGAGGGTGGCCACGACCTTGGTGCGCTCGCCGTGCATGGTGTCGGCAGTGTGGCACGTCCCGGCGGATGCTGCGACGGTTGGCCGGGAACGCGGTCGGGTACTCCTGCCGGCAGCAGGCGCCACGCAGAGAGGATCGGCCAGATGCGCTTTGACGAGGACAGCCAGCTCGACACCTCACAGGTGCAGGACACCCGGGGTCGGGGCGGCTTCAGCGGCTTCCCGCGCAGCGGCGGGGTCGCCATCGGCGGGGGCGCCGGGATCATCGGCGTGATCCTCTTCATCCTGCTCCAGGTGCTGGGCGGGGGCGGCGCGACCACCGGGGCCCTGCCCGGCATCGACCAGGTCCAGGGCGAGCGCTCCAACCTGGCCGAGGAGTGCAAGACCGGGGCCGACGCCAACGCCAAGGAGGACTGCCGGGTCGTGGCCGTGGTCAACAGCCTCCAGGAGTTCTGGGCGGCCGAGTTCCAGCGCCGCGGCGGCCAGTACCAGCTGGCCCCGACCACCCTGTTCAGCGGGGCCACCCAGACCGGCTGCGGCCCCGCCTCCTCCGAGGTCGGCCCCTTCTACTGCCCCCGGGACGCGACCGTCTACATCGACCTCGGCTTCTACCGGGAGCTGCAGACCCGGTTCGGCGCCCAGGGCGGCCCCTTCGCCCAGGCCTACGTGCTGGCCCACGAGTACGGGCACCACGTCCAGAACCTCACCGGCACCATGGACCGGGTCGGCAGCTCCCGGGCCACCGGCCCCCAGAGCGGCGCCGTCCGCCTGGAGCTCCAGGCCGACTGCTACGCCGGCCTGTGGGCCAACCACGCCACCACCGAGCCCGGCCCCGACGGCGGCGACCCCCTGGTCGAGCAGATCACCGAGGAGAACATCGCCGACGGCCTGGACGCCGCCGCCGCCATCGGCGACGACCGCATCCAGGAGCGCTTCCAGGGCACCGTCACCCCCGAGACCTGGACCCACGGCTCGGCCGCGCAGCGTCAGAAGTGGTTCGAGACCGGCTACCGCACCGGCGACCTCTCCCAGTGCGACACCTTCCGCGGCTCGGTCTAGCCGGCCTGGAATAGCTCCACCGCCGCCCGGTGAGCGGATGCTCGGGCCAGTCGGGCGTCGCAGGTGACCAGCGGTACCTCGAGCGCTTCGGCGAGGGCGACGAAGGTGGCGTCGTAGGCCGTCAGGCTGTCCCGCAGGTGCCAGACCCGGTCGGCGAGGGGCTGGTGCCCGTACCGGACCACGGCCAGTTCGGCGAAGTCGGCGCGGGCGTCGGCCGCACGCTCCTGGGTCAGCTGCCCGGTGCGGACCAGGCGCCGAAGAGCGTGGAGCAGCTCGACGTCGAGCAGATGCGGGGCGTGGAGGTCGCCGTCGTGCCCCAGCCGGTCGACCAGGCGGCGGTCGGGAGGCCGGCCAACCAGAGCTGCCACCACCGCGGAGGTGTCGACCACCAGCACGGCTAGTCGCGGTCCCGCCCGGCGCGGACGGCGGCCACGACCTCGTCGCTGCTGGCGCCGCCGTGGCGGGCTCCCGCCCGGGCGAGCACATCGGCGACCGGCGGGCGCTCGGCGACGCGGGTCAGCTCGTCCAGCAGATAGGCGGACAGCGACTGCCCGGCGGCGGCCGCCCGTGCCCGCAGGGTCCGGTGGACCTCGTCGGGCACGTCGCGGATCTGGATGGTCCGGCTCACGCCGGCAGTCTACACCTATAGTGCATGTTGGACACCCAAATTGCATGCACCGGCGGGCGTAGGGACTGGCATCAGACCGGTGAGCCGGCCTCGTAGGCCTGGCCGACGGCCTTGGGGGGGCGGACTCGGCGGGAGAACAGGGCCAGGACGACCAGGGTGACGATGTAGGGCAGACTCGCGATGAAGGCGTTGTTGATCCAGTCCACCCGCAGGTACACGGTCAGGGCCTCGGTCCAGGCGAACAGCAGACAGGAGAAGGCGACCCCGATCACCGACCAGTTGCCGAGGATCAGAGCGGCCAGGGCGATGAAGCCGCGGCCCTGGTTCATGCCCTCGGTGTACTGGCCGACCAGCTCGACCGAGAGGTAGCCGCCGGCCAGGCCGGCGAACGCCCCCGAGATGAGCACGCCCGCGTAGCGCATGTTGACCACCCGGACGCCGAGGCTCTCGGCAGCCCGGGGGTTCTCCCCGGCCGAGCGGAGCCGCAGCCCGAGCACGGTCCGGTTCAGCACCCACCAGGCCGCCACCCCGAGCACGACGGTCAGCGGCACCACCGGCGAGATCTCGCCCAGCCCGGGCAGGTCGATCTTGGGCAGCGAGCGGACCGCCGGCGACTGCGCCTCCTGGCCCTCCCCGAAGGCGACGATGGACAGGAAGCGCGGCACCCCGAGGGCGAGGATGTTGATCGCGACCCCGGACACGATCTGGTCGACCCGGAAGGTGACCGTGGCCACGGCATGGATCAGCGCGACCAGCGTCCCGGCCAGGGTGGCGATCAGCAGGCCGGCGAGCGGCCCGAAGCGCAGCGACCCCCAAGCCCCGAACCAGGTGCCGAAGATCATCATCCCGTCGATGCCGATGTTCACGATGCCCGACCGCTCGTTGAACAACCCCCCGAGAGTGGCCAGGAACAGGGGGACGAAGGCCCGGATCAGCGAGGCGATGACGGCGATGCCGAAGAGCTGACCGAAGATCTCAGGCACGTTCGTGGGCCTCCTGGAGCCGGCGCCGCGCCGCCAGCCGGCGAACCAGCTCGAAGGCGACGACGATGGACAGGATCAGCACGCCCTGGAGGATGATGATGACTTCCGAGGGCACCTCGGTCCGCAGTTCGATGCCGGTCGCGCTGCGGTCGAGGAACGCGAACAGCAGGGCGGCGGCCACGATGCCGAGGCCGGAGTTGCGGCCCAGCAGCGCGATGGCGATGCCGGCGAACCCGAAGCCGCGGACATAGTCGATCTTCATCAGGCCCTCCAGGGCCATGACCTCCTGGAGGCCCACCAGCCCGGCGACCGCGCCGGACAGCAGCATCGCCTTCATGAACATGGCGTTGGTCCGGATCCCCGACGGCTCGGCCGCCCGTGGGTTGATGCCAAGCACCCGCAGCTCGTAGCCGAACCGGGTCCGCCGGATGGTTAGGGAATAGACGACCGCGGCCACCAGCGCCACGACCAGGAACCAGGTCAGTGGGACCGAGGGCCGGAAGTCGAACCCCAGCGAGTTGAAGAACCCGGCCATGCGGCCGACCCGGGCGGTGTCCTGCACCGGCTCGGTGCGGAGCTGGGCCACGTCGCCGGCCTGGTTGAGGTCCTTGAGGGGGCCGGCCAGCAGGTAGAGGAGGATCCCGTTGGCCACGTAGTTCATCATGATCGTGGAGATGACCTCGTGGGCGCCGCGGTACACCCGCAGCAGCGCCGGGATCAGGGCCCACAGCAGCCCGCCGGCCATCCCGGCCAGCACGGTCAGCGGCAGGTGGATGACCGTCGGGGCCTGGAGCTGGGACCCGACCACGGCCGCGGTGAGCATCCCGATGGCGTACTGGCCCTCGACCCCGATGTTGAACAGGCCGGCCTTGAACGCGATCGCGGTGGCCAGCCCGGCCAGGATGAGGGGCGTGGCCCGGCCGAGGATGAAGGCCAGGGAGTCCTTGTTCTGGAGCCCGTAGCTCCACATGGCGCCGGCCACGTCGGCGACGTCCTCGGCGCTGCCCTGCACGAGCAGGATGATCAGGGCGCCGACCACGGCCGCGAAGACCAGCGAGGCGGCCGGGGCGAGCAGGCGGTAGCCGAGGTCGCGGAGCTGCTCGGTCCAGAGCTGGCGGCGGGACGGCCCCGCCGGCTCGGGCGGTGGAGCGGCCGGGAGCCGCTCCTCGGTCTTCATGCCGCCGGCTCCTCGCCGGACCGGGCGCCGGTCATGTACAGCCCGAGCTCCGACATCGTCGCCTCGGAGCCGCGGAACTGGGCCACGATGCGGCCATTGTGGATGACCCCGACCCGGTCGGCCAGGGCCAGGATCTCCTCCAGGTTGGAGGAGATCAGCAGCACGGCCACGCCCTCGTCGCGGGCCTCGATCAGCTCCTGCCATACGAACTGTGTCGCCCCGATGTCCAGCCCGCGGGTCGGGTGGGCGGCGATCAGCAGCTTGGGCTTACTGGCGAATTCCCGACCGAGGACCAGCTTCTGCTGGTTGCCGCCTGACAGGGCGTAGGCGGGGGCGGTCACGCCTGGCGCCTTGACCCGGAAGCCGCGGATCAGGTCGGCCGCCCAGCGCCGGATGGCAGCCAGGTCGAGCAGGCCGCGCCGGCTGAACGGGGCGCGCTCCTGCTGGCCGAGGATCGAGTTCTCGCTGACCAGCATCTGCAGGACCATTCCCCGGGCATGGCGGTCCTCGGGGATGTAGGCCAGGCCGGCCTGGCGCCGGGCGCGCACGTCGGCCCTGGTCAGCTCGTCGTCGTCCAGGTAGATGCGGCCGGTGTCGGGCGCGCGCAGCCCGACAAGCGCCTCGACCAGCTCGGCCTGGCCGTTGCCCTCGACACCGGCCAGGCCGTAGATCTCCGAGTGGCGAACGATCAGGTCCAGCCCGGCCACCAGCTCCTTTCCCCCGGCGGTCACCCGGAGGTCCTTGGCCTGGAGCATCGGCTCCCCCGGGGTGGCCTTGCCCTCGACCCGGCGCAGCAGCACCGGGCGGCCGACCATCATCTCGGCCACCTGGTGGGTGTCGGTGTCGGCGGCCTCGACGGTGCCGATAACCTTGCCGTCGCGGAGCACGGTGATGCGGTCGGCGACCTGGAGCACCTCGTCCAGCGAGTGGGCGATGAAGATGATGGTCTTGCCGTCGGCCTTGAGGTCGCGCATGTGGGCGAACAGCTCCTCGACCTCCTGGGGGACGAGCACCGCCGTCGGCTCGTCAAGGATCAGGATGTCGGCCCCCCGGTACAGCAGCTTCAGGATCTCGACCCGCTGCTGCTGGCCGACCCCGATGTCCTCGACCCGGGCGTGAGGGTCGAGCGGGGTGCCGAACCCGCGGGCCAGCTCCCCCACCCGCCGCTCGGCCTCCTCCAGGTCGAGGCGGCCACCACCGCGGCTGGGCTCGGAGCCGAGCACGATGTTCTCGGCCACCGTGAAGTCGTCGACCAGCATGAAGTGCTGGTGGACCATGCCGATGCGCAGCTCGATGGCCTTGCGCGGGGAGTCGATCTGCTGTGGCTCGCCCCTGACCAGGATCTCGCCCTCGTCGGGCTGCTCCAGGCCGTAGAGCATCTTCATCAGGGTGGACTTGCCGGCGCCGTTCTCACCGACCAGCGCGTGCACCTCGCCCTCGCGGACCTCGAGGTCGATCTGGTCGTTGGCCACGACGCCGGCATAGCGGCGGGTCACCCCGCGGCACTCCACCGCCAGCGGCGCCGCCGCCGCCGCGTCAGGGGCGGCCGACTCCTTGGCCTCCTCAGCCATCAGTTGGCCGGCGTGTCCGGAACCTTGATCTCGCCGCTGGCGATCTTCTCCTTGATCTCATCCAGCTTGGGCGGGAGGTCGCCGAGCAGCTCCTTGTTGTACTGGTTCTGAGCGTAGTCGACGCCACCTTCCTTGACCCCGAACGACTGGACGCTGCCCTCGGTCAGCTGGCCGGCGACGAACTTCTCGATGGTCTTCTGCACGGCGGTGTCGACCCGCTTGAGCATCGAGGTCAGGATCCACTTCTGCTCGGCCGGGCTGGCCGTCAGGCTCTGGTCGGAGTCGACCCCGATCGCGTACTTCTGCTTGGCGGCGGCCTCGGCGATCACCCCGTTGCCGGTCGAGCCGGCGGCGTGGTAGAGCACGTCGGCGCCCTGGCCGATCTGCTTGAGAGCCAGCTCCTTGCCCTTGGCCGGGTCGGTGAAGGCCTGGATGGTGTTGCCGGCGTAGTCGACCACCACCTTGACGTTCTTGCCCTCGGTCTTGTTGATGTACTCGACGCCCGCCTCGTAGCCGGCCTGGAACTTCTTGATCAGCTCGACCTCCTGGCCACCGACGAAGCCGACCGTGTTGCTCTTGGTCTTGAGGGCGGCGGCCGCCCCGACGATGAAGGAGCCCTCGTGCTCCTTGAACCCCAGGCAGGTCAGGTTCTTCTTCTGGGTGCAGAGTGTGTCGAAGACGTCGACCCCGGCGAACTGGACGTCGGTGTTCTCCTTGGCCGACGCGACAATGTCGGGGGTGAACGCGAAGCCGATCCCGAAGAGCAGCTGGTAGCCGTCGCCGACCAGGGAGTCGAGGATCTCCTTGCGGTTGGAGCCGTCCTTGTTCGGCGTGAGGTCCTTGACCTCGATCTGGTCGCCCAGCTTCTGCTTGGCCTCCTCGAGCCCGGCCGCGGCCGAGTCGTTGAACGACTTGTCGCCACGGCCGGCCGAGTCGAACACCAGCCCGATCTTCTTGGCCTCGGCGGCGCCGCCGCCGGTGCCGGTGTCGCCGTCCTCGTCGCCCCCGCCGCAGGCGGCGACGATCAGGCCGAGCGCCACCAGCAGAGCGCCGACCCGCACACCCCGTACCCCTCGCATGCACGTGCTCCTCTCCGATTCCGGCTCCCACCTCGCCAGCGCCGCTGGCTGGCGGTATTTAACCACTCCTTGGTCCGGTGAAGGGGTCTCGTCGGGGGCTGCGTAGAATCCCGGCATGCGCCGTGTCCTGCTGGGCCTGCTCGTGCTCGTGCTCGCCTACTTCGCCGTGACCACCGCCCTGGTGGCGCGGTGGATGGGCAAGGACGAGCGGCCCCGGGTCGACGCCATCGTGGTCCTGGGGGCGGCCCAGTACGACGGCCGGCCCTCGGCCATCTACGAGGCCCGCCTGGAGCATGCGGTCGAGCTGTGGCGCGGCCAGGTGGCGCCGCTGCTGGTGTTCACCGGGGGCAAGGAGCAGGGCGACCGCTTCACCGAGGGCGGGTCGGGGGCCCGCTGGGCCCGCCAGCGGGGCGTGCCGGCCGGGGCCGTGCTGGTCGAGGAGCGCAGCCGCACCACCTACCAGAACCTGGCCGGGGCCAAACAGGCCCTGGAGGACCGCGACCCGGACCGCGACCGGCACCGGATCGTGGTCGTCTCCGACCCCTTCCACATGTTCCGGGCGGTCAAGCAGGCCGCCGACCTGGGCATGGACGCCTACCCCTCCCCCACCCGGACCAGCCCGCTGTCGGCCAGCCGCCTCAAGCTCACCGAGCTGGTGCTGCGCGAGGACCTGGCCATCGCCGGCTACCTGTTGTCGGGCGCCGGCAAGTAGCAAGGAGGCACCCCTGTTGGCCCTGACCGTCGTCGACCACCCCCTGGCCGGGACAATGCTCACCGCCCTGCGTGACGAGTCCACCCCGCCGCCGCTGTTCCGGCTGCTCACCAAGCGGCTGTCGCTGGTCCTGGCGGTGGAGGCGACCCGGGGGATCCCGACGGCCTCGCGGGCGGTCACCACCCCGCTGGCCGAGACCGAGGGCACCGCCTTCGACGCCCCCCTGGTCGCGGTGCCGATCCTGCGGGCCGGGCTGGGCATGCTGGAGGCCGTGACCGAGCTGTTCCCCGAGGTGGCGGTCGGCTACCTGGGGCTGGAGCGGGACCACGCCACCTTCCAGCCCTCGACCTACTACAGCAAGCTGCCCGACATCGGGGGCAGCTACGTGCTGCTGCTCGACCCCATGCTGGCCACCGGCGGGTCGGCCGCGGCCGCCTGCGCCAGCCTGTTCGCGGCCGGGCCGGCCCGGGTCACGCTGCTGTCGGTGGTGGCTGCGCCCGAGGGCCTGCGGCGGCTGGAGGCCGAGCACCCGTCGCTGGACGTGGTCACCGCGGCCGTGGACGAGCGCCTCAACGACCAGGCCTACATCGTGCCCGGGTTGGGGGACTTCGGAGACCGGCTGTTCGGCACCTGAGCAGATTTTGACCAACCTGGTCGGGAGTGCGATCAAATACCTTGTTCCGCTTCACCCTGCCCACCTCCGACGAGCTTGCCGGGAGCGGCCGATGAAGCTGCTGATCGCCGACGACGAGCCGGCCGTGCGGGCCCTCGTCCACGTCACCCTGGAGGGCGACGACTACGAGATCCTGGAGGCCGCCGACGGGGTCGAGGCCCTGGAGGTGGCCAGGGGGGAGGGCCCCAGGCTGGTCCTGCTCGACATCATGATGCCGCGCCTGGACGGCCTGGAGGTCTGCCGGCAGCTCAAGGCCGACCCCGACACCAGCGACATCGTGGTCGTGATGCTCACCGCCCAGGCCCAGGA
>Ga0307415_100001710_pt1 | contig 10660 bp, 8 predicted proteins | sample DK1Cmetagenome_FD_204524 | JGI IMG/M metagenome (GOLD analysis project Ga0307415, IMG submission 204524) | Maize rhizosphere microbial communities from greenhouse at UC Davis, California, United States - DK15-C-2 | ecosystem: Host-associated > Plants > Roots > Rhizosphere > Soil | place: USA...
GTCGATCTGGACGGTTCCAGACGGATCGAGCCTGCTCACGTTGGGCGTCGCGTCGGTCCAGACGGCTCCCGACGGAGACAGTCGGATCGTAGGATGATCATTGGGATGATCAAAGCGCATCCGACAAAGAATCGGATGGCAAGGCAAGCCGCTCCCGGGTGGGGGCGAGGCCTCGAACCCGCGGTCGGTGGAGTGTGAGTCATGTGCTCGGGCGGGATTGCGCTGGTCTCAGGCCGGCTCGTGGACCGTCGTGCGTCGTCCAGGCGACTAGGCTGGTCGTATGCGCCACACCCGGCTGTACCGCCAAGGGGTGCTGGAGGCCAAGGACTTCCCAGCCGCCCAGATCTCCGACTACCTGCAGGAGCCGGGCACGGTGGTGTGGCTGGACTTGTGCGAGCCCGACCAGCAGGACCTAGAGGTCATCTCCCAGGAGTTCGGGCTGCACCCCCTGGCGGTCGAGGACGCCACCCAACAACATGAGCGGCCCAAGCTGGACCGCTACCAAGACCACGCGTTCCTCACCGCCTACGCGGTTGGCCTTGACCCGGCCACCGGCCGGCTCACGACCAGCGAGCTGGCCGCGTTCATCACCCCCCGGGCGCTCATCACCGTCCGCAAGGACCCCCGGTTCGACATCGACGGGGTGGTGGCCCGCTGGGACGGCTCGGCCGACCTGGCCGTCCACGGCGTCGGGTTCTTGCTGTGGGGGCTGCTGGACATTGTCGTCGACGGGCACTTCGCCGCCGTGCAGCAGCTCGATGAGGCCATGGAGGGACTTGAGGACCTGCTGTTTGATGAGCGCCCGCATGGTGCTGAGGTGCAACGCCGCTCCTTTGAGCTACGCAAGTCGCTGGTGGTGCTGCGCCGGGTCGTGCTGCCGATGCGCGAGGTCGTCAACACCCTGCTCCGCCGCGACCTCGGGCTGGTTGACGAGGCCATCGGCCCGTACTTCCAGGACGTCTATGACCATGTGCTGCGGGCCACCGAGTGGACCGAGTCGCTACGTGACCTGGTCTCCACCATCTTGGAGACCAACCTCACCATCCAGGGCAACCGACTGAACTCGATCATGAAGAAAGTCACCAGCTGGGCAGCCATCATCGCCGTGCCGACCGCAGTGACCGGCTTCTACGGCATGAACGTCCCCTACCCAGGGTTCGCCCAGCAGTCGGGGTTCGTCGCCTCGGTCGTGCTGCTGGTGGTCCTATCCGGCGGCCTGTACCTGCTCTTCAAGCGCCTGGACTGGCTCTGAACCGCCGGCCGGCGACATGCCGCCAGCTCCGGTGGATCGTGGTCGCTGCACTCACGACGAGCGGCCGGGAGGATGCAGCTGACCTTGGCTTTGCTGCGCGCCGCGAGGGATCCGAACCCCCAACCGCCAGATCCGTGGCCTGGTGCTCGGCGTCCGACTGGTCGGCTCCAGACCGATCTGGCCTGCTCACGTCGGGTGCCTCGGCGATCCCGTCGGATCCAGACGGGTCCGTCGGATCGTCTGGATGATCAAGCGCGTCGCTCGGCGTCAGCGCGACGAGCCAGGTCGGATAGGTGTGGTCTAACCCGATGGCAGACGCCGGGGCAGGCGGACCTGGATCAGCTCGTTGTCGTCCGGCTCCCCCGGACGGCGGCCGCTGGAGAAGGGGTAGTTGTTGTCGTTGGCGACGACCAGGGTGCGGCGGTTCAGCACGAGCAGGCTCTCGATGGTCTGGAACGGGAAGGCGAAGGGGTCGCCGAGGCCGATCGTACCCGGCTGGGACGGCCCACCGATCAGGTGCGGGTTGGCGATGCGCAGCAGGTCGATCAGGAAGGTCTTAGGGATCGCGCGGCCGCGGAGGCGGTCGATCTCCAGCTCGTAGATCCGCTTGGTGGCCGCCTCGTCGCCCTGGAGGTTGTCGCGCTCGATCAGCAGCAGGACGGCGCGGCTGGCCGCGGTCAGGTCGCCGATGGCGTTGGCGGGGGCGTCGGTGAAATAGTCGGCCGTCCAGTTCCGGAACCGGCGCTTGGCCAGGTCGTAGGCGTACAGCACGCGGCGGTTCTGATTGGGGTCGGCGACCAGGGCGCCCTCCAGGCTGGGATAGAGGATGCGGCCGTCGCTTGACAGGGCCATGCCTTCGATGCCGCGGCTGCGGGGCAGATGGCGGCGGCCACTCGAGCGGCGTCGTCGGGCAGGCCGAAGAAGGCCGGGTTGTCAGGCGAGCGGACCTCGTCCTGGCCGCCGCCGTAGGCGCTCAGCCGCCTGGGCACCGGGAACGGGACTGGTGCCTCCAGCAGCACCCCGCCGGCCGAGAAGTGCAGCAGGAACGGCCCGAACTCGTCACCGACCCAGTAGGTGCCGTCGGGCGCCCGCCGGATCGACTCGGGGTCGAAGTCGGCCCCGGTGAGCAATCGCTCGTCGGTTTCCTGGTTGACGATCGGCCAGGCGACCCGGTGGTCCGGATCGCGGAACTGGACAAAGCCGAGCACCTCGACGGTGCCTGGCCCGCCGCCTGCTCGCTCCCAGCGCGGCCGGATCCGGCAGGCCCGCAGCAGGAAGTCGGCCGAGTTGGCCTGGCGCCGTAGCCGTTGTCGGCCAGGGCCAGGTACACCCCTGCTCGGCCGCTGCCGATCAGGGCCGAGAACCCCTGCACGGGCTGGCTCGGGAACGGGGGCGTACGGCCGTTGATCGGTCCTGGCCCGATCGCCGACCCCGAGGGCGGCCCGTCCGCAAGGTGTCGGCTGGCAGCACGGCCCGCGCCACCAGCCGCGGTTCGGCCGCCCGGTCGCCGGGCGCGGCCGCAAGCGCCGCCCCGGGGATGGTGGCCGCGGTAACCACGGCCAGCACCGCAATCCAATGTCGCCTTCGTCTGGCCACCGTTCCTCCCGAACACCGGGGCGCTACACGCCGACGGACTTCGCAATCAACTCCTACCGATCCCAATGATCACAACGGGTCGCGCCCGTGACCACCCTAGGAACCCTGCCCCTAGTCCCGTTGGCGGTGCGTGCTCCGCGACTCCGCTTGGGTGTGGGATGCGCCATGGCCCAGTCACGACTGTCCGGAACCGAACCTTTCTGCGACAGCCACCACTCCCCCGCCGAAGACCGCTCGACAGGCGTCCAAAGGCCGTGTCCGAAATCAACGTCGCACAACCAGCCCGTCACAGGGTTCTGCGACGGTTCCCGGCATGGGACATCTGCTTGGCTATGCCCGCGTCTCCACCACCGACCAGCAACCACGGCTCCAGGTCGACGCCCTCCAGGCCGCCGGCTGCTACCGGGTGTTCACCGAGACCGCCAGCGGGACCCGCACCGACCGCCCCTCCCTCGGGCAGGTCCTGGACCAGCTGCGCCCCGGCGACACCCTGGTCGTCTGGAAGCTGGACCGGCTCGGCCGCTCCCTGCGGCACCTGGTCGACACCGTCACCGGGCTGGCCGACCGCGGCGTCGGGTTCCGCAGCCTCCAGGAGGCCATCGACACCACCACCCCCGGCGGCAAGCTCGTCTTCCACGTCTTTGCCGCCCTGGCCGAGTTCAAACGCGACCTGATCCGCGAGCGTACGAGCGCCGGGCTGGCCGCGGCCCACGCTCGCGGTCGCCGTGGTGGCAGACCGTCGGTGATGACCGCTCACAAGGTGCGGGTGGCGCAGGAGATGTACCGCTCCGGGCAGTACACAGTCAGCGCGATCGCCACCACCTTGGGAGTCAGCCGCGCCTCGATCTACCGCCACGTGTTCAGCGCTGGCGGCTAGCCAATCGGAACACGGGCACCCTACCTGCTGTCTACCAGACAGCAGCGGATCGTCCACGGCGTGCTGGTGAGTGCTGTTCTTGCAGCTCGGGTCGGATGGGTAGTCCAGCCAGTGCGCTCCCATAGGGCCGAGTAGCCCCTGGTGGATTGACTGCGGGAAATGACCGATACCGGCTCCCTGGACGGCGGGAGAACTAGTCTCGCGCCGTCCACCCGAGGACCGTAACGCCCCCGAGACGGACGGCGGCCACACTGACCGGTAACCGACCAGGTTCAGGACTGGTGACCGGAAGCGGAAGCGTGTAGCTGCGCCGAGGATCATGACCGTGACCCCTGCGACCCGACTCGCCCGACCACGCTGGCGGCCGGGTGTGGCGGCATGGGCGCTGTGGGCCCTGGCCATGCTCGGCATTCTGGTGATTGCCTGGCTGGACCAGCTATCACGCCAGGCCAACCGCCCCGAACTGGCCCAACTCACCCCGGCGCGTTCGTTGGCCCCGTGCTGGCGGCGGTGAGCGCGACCACGATCGGGGCGGTCCTGGCCAGCCGCCGGCCCCGCCACCCGGTCGGCTGGCTGCTGCTGGCCCTGGGCCTGGCCCTGGCCGCGGGCGGGGTGGTCCCGGCCTATGCCGCCTACGGGCTCCTGGCCCGCCCCGGCGCCCTCCCCGCCGCCCACGCCGTCGCCCGGTGCTATTCCATCATCATCGTCACCGCCCAGACCGCGCTCAGCTTTGTCCTGCTGCTCACCCCCACCGGCAGGCTGCCCTCGCCCCGCCGGGGCTGGTGGGCCCGGGTGACCGCGGCCGCCACGATCATCTTGCTGGTGGCGCTGGCGGTCGCCAGCGGGCCCCTGGACCCCCAGTATCAGCTGCTCGGCGGGCCGTTCGAGCTTCGCGGTCAGGGTGGGGTGCTGCTGGTCGTCAACCAGCTGGCCCTGGCCGTCACCACCCTGGCCGTGGTGGTCGGGGCCGCTTCGCTGGTGGTGCGGTTCCGCCGCGCTCGTGGGGTGGAGCGCCAGCAGCTACGCTGGGTGGCTTGGGCGGCCGCGCTGGCCGTGCCGGGGGCGGTGGTTGCCCTGGGCGGCCTGGCAGTGGGGGCCACGGCCGTGGTCACCTGGACGATCACTGCCTGTTTTGCCGTCCTGCCGCTAGCGATCGGCGCGGCCATCCTGCGCTATCGGCTCTATGACCTGGACCACATCATCAGCCGGACCCTGGCCTACGGGCTGCTGACGCTGCTATTGGGTGGCGGCTACCCAGCCGTGGTCCTGGGCCTCGGCCAGCTGCTGGGCCGGGACTCCAGCCTGGTCGTGGCCGGGGCCACCCTGGCCGTGGCGGCGGCGTTCCAGCCGGCCCGCCGGCGGGTCCAGGCGGTGGTGGAGCGGCGCTTCAACCGCCGCCGCCACGACGCCGGCCAGGTCATCGAGGGGTTCGCGGTCCGCCTCCGGGACCAGGTGAACCTCGACGCCCTCCACACCGAACTGCTGGCCGTGGTCGACCAGACCATGCAGCCGACCCAGACATCACGGTGGCTGCGGCAGGGACCGTCCAACAGGAGCGCCGCTGCCGTGGGTCCAGGAACGCACCACCAAGAGCAGGCGACCTGAATGGCAGACGGTTCCACTTCTTGGCCGACGTCACATCGGAACCGACGACCTTCCGATTACGAGCCGGATGCTCGGCGTCGATCTAACGGCTTCAGACGGATCTGGCCTGCTCACGTTGGAGGCCGCGTCGGTTCAGACGGCTCTAGACGACTCTAGACGGATCGTCTGGATGATCATCGGGATGATCAAAGCGCATCCGACAGATAATCGGATGCCAAGGCAAGCGGAACCCGAGCGGGAAGGCAGCTGAGCGGCCGAGGGTGGCCGCCAGACCCTCCGCATGCGTCCGATGCCTTCCGAGGGTGTCGAACCCTTGGGCGAACTCACCTCCATCGGATGAGGTCCATCGAGCGCGCCGGCGCCACGATCGACCAGCCGGAAGCGGGAGCCGCCAGGGCATCACTTCGACCCGACCGCGGCTGGATGTGGCAGGAGGGGTCGGCTGTGCCCTTTGCTGGTGGAGACTACGAGATCCGAATCAAGGGCCGCCTGAGCGACTCACTACTGGCCGCGTTCGAGGGCCTGACGACCACAGTGCAGCCGGTGGAGACGGTGCTGTACGGCCCGGTTCAGGACCAGGCGGCGCTCTACGGCCTGCTGGACCGGATCCAGTCGCTGGGCCTGGAGTTGGTTGAGATCCGGCAGCTACCGGCATCAGCCGACGAGGTTCCGGCCGAACCCGAGCACCAACCACCAGATCCGTAGGCTGGTGCTCAGCGTCCACGGTGTACGGCAGCTCAGGTCAGGGGTCGAGTCCAGCCAGCACCAGATATTTCATCTGGTGACGCCTGGGTGGACTGCCACACGGACTGCCACCGGTCGGAGCAGGCGGGCAACGGATTACAAGACAGGCGCCAACCGTCCACCACGTGCTCACGCGTGGTCTCCTTGCAGCTCAGGTCGGGTGGGTCGTCCAGCCAGTACGTTTCTGATAGGCCGAGTACGCCGTGGTGGAATGACTGGCGGAATGACCGCTCTTGCTCCTTGCGGTGCCAAGGTCTGGCTGCCGCGCTGCGTCGACAAAGACCTAGGACCGAGGAAGCCCCGACAAGGCTCGTCGAGGTCCGGCTGTGTTGGTCAGCCGTCGAGGAGGGTGAACTGGGCGACCACCGGTGCGTGGTCGGACTCGGGGAACTTCACATCGGTGCAGAAGGCACCCGACTCGTCGGGCAGATACTCGTTGTGGGTCTCGGTGTGCTCCAGGGTGGCCAGCAGCGCTCGGGAGGCCGTAACGGATGTTCTCGCCCTGGACGAGGGGGGGTGCCGGTCCCTGGTCGCGGACGCCTCCGGCGCTCCGGTCCTCCGCGACCAGGGACCGGAGCGGCTTTGCCGTGGCCGGTAAGGCCGCTGAAGATGTCGATCACGTTCGCAACCTCACCCTTTTAGGGTGATGCCTGCGACAGGGTCGGCCGCGAGACTGCCGCCAGGGTGCCAGTCAGCAGGAGGGATCCCACCATGGCCCAGCCGTTCCGTGGCGTCGTCAACGTCGACATCCGCGACTCGGAGCCCGACTGGTCCCCCTTCGAGCCGCCCAAGGCACCCGAGGGTGCGCCGAACGTGGTCTACATCGTGCTCGACGATGTCGGCTTTTCGGCCATGGGGTGCTACGGGGGGCCGATCGAGACGCCGAACATCGACCGGATCGCTAACAACGGGGTGCGCTATACCCAGTGGCACACCACCGCGCTGTGCTCGCCGACGCGGTCGTGCCTGTTGACCGGGCGCAACCATACCCGGAACTCGATGGCCTGCATCACCGAGGCCGCCATCGGGTTCCCCAACGCCAGCGGCACGATCCCACCCGAGAACGGCATGCTCCCCGAGATCCTGGGTGAGGCCGGCTGGAACACCTACATGGTCGGCAAGTGGCATCTGTGCCCGACCGACGAGATGAACCTGGCGTCCACCCGTCGTAACTGGCCCAGCGGCCGTGGCTTCGAGCGCTGGTACGGCTTCTTAGGCGCCGAGACCAACCAGTGGTACCCGGACCTGGTCTACGACAACCACCCGGTCGACCAGCCGCGCTCGCCGGAGGACGGCTACCACCTCACCGACGACCTGACCGACAAGGCGCTGGAGTTCATCAAGGACGCCAAGGCGGTGGCGCCCGACAAGCCGTTCTTCCTCTATTACGCGCCCGGCGCCTGTCACGCACCCCACCACGCCCCGCAGGAGTGGATCGAGCGGTTCAAGGGCCGCTTCGACATGGGCTACGAGGCGCTGCGCGAGCAGACCCTTGCTCGGCAGAAGGACCTGGGCATCGTCCCGGCCGATACCGAGTTGCCGCCACTCAACCCGATCGGGACGCCGGAGACCCGGACAGGCCCTGACGGCCAGCCATTCCCGGCGCTCGACTATACGCGCCCGTGGGCCTCACTCAACGACGACGAGAAGCGTCTGTTTGCCCGCATGGCCGAGGTCTACGCCGGATTCCTCGCCCATGCCGACGACCACATCGGACGCTTGCTCGACTACCTGGAGCAGAACGATCAGCTAGAGAACACACTCGTCATCGTGGTCTCCGACAACGGCGCCAGCGGCGAGGGTGGCCCAAACGGTTCGGTCAATGAGATGAAGTTCGCCAACGGCGTTCCTGATGACCTGGCGGAGAACCTCGCGAAGCTCGATGATCTCGGTGGCCCCAAGACCTACAACCACTACGCCAATGGCTGGGCAATGGCGTTCAACACGCCGTTCAAGATGTGGAAGCGCTATGAGTTCAACGGCGGAACGTGCGACCCGTGCGTCATCTCCTGGCCCGCCGGCACCAAGGCTCGAGGCGCGATCCGCGATCAGTACCACCACGCCATCGACATCGTGCCGACGATTCTGGACGTCCTCGGCGTCGATGCTCCCGAGACGATCAAGGGCCACGTCCAGAGCCCCTTCGACGGCGTGAGCATGCGCGACAGCATCGACGACGCAGCCGCCTCGTCGGCGAGGAAGACCCAGTTCTACGCGATGCTCGGCTCCCGGTCGATCTGGCATGAGGGCTGGAAAGCGGTCACGACCCATCCCACACTTGCCGGCTGGAGCCACTTCAACGACGACACCTGGGAGCTCTACCACACCGATGCCGATCGAGCCGAGCTAAGAGATCTCGCCACCGAGCGACCGGAGAAGGTGCGGGAGCTGGTGAACATCTGGTTCTCAGAGGCCGGCGCCAACGGGGCGTTTCCACTGGATGATCGTTCGCCGGTTGAAATCCTTACTACGCCCCGACCCCAGCTCACCGCCCCGCGAACCCGATATGTGTACTTTCCCGACGTCGCCCCGGTTTCGGAGTGGCAGTCGGTCAACATCCGCAACCGGTCGTTTGTGATCGGGGCGCTCCTCGACATTCCAGCCCCGGGAGCCGAAGGTGTCCTCTTCGCCCTGGGATCGCGCTTTGGAGGCCACGCCCTGTATGTGAAGGACAACCGGCTGCACTATGTCAACAGCTTTGTGGGCAGCGTGGAACAGAAGATCGTCGGCTCCGAGGACATCCCGACAGGCAAGAACGTGCTGCTGTCTGCCTCGTTCGATAAGGACGGCCAGCAGCCCGATGGCGCCACCGGAACCCTGTCGCTCTATCACGCAGACCGCAAGGTCGGAGAAGCTCAGATCAAGACCCAACTGGGAGCGTTCGCCATCGCGGGCGCAGGCCTGTACGTGGGCCGAGACAGCGGCGAGGCCGTCACCGAAGACTACCCGGGCGAGCCCCCCTACCGGTTCACCGGCGGCAGGATCAACCGGGTCGCGATCGACGTGAGCGGCGAGCCGTACGTCGACCTCGAACGCGAGGCCGCCTTGATGCTCATGCGCGAGTGACGCGCCCTGACATGGGCTGATTCGTGTACTTCCGCACCTACGGCCCCGAAGGCCCGGCCTTGGGACGGCTCCTGGCAAATACCCGACTCCGAGGCCGTGGGCTGAGATCGACCGTGCTCCAACCCGAGCGAGGGGGTTCCAGCACTGACGAGGGTCGGCTGGGTCGAGCACACACGCTTACGGGGAATTTCGGCGTCCAAGCCCGGCCCGAGCGGGAGGCGGGCGGCACACCTACGTAGCGAAGCGGGGCGGACGCGCCTGCGGCGCGAACGAGAACCTGCGGATCCAAGGCTGCCGACGGTCGAAATCACCTGCGTCGGATGGTGTGTCTCACCTGCGCTGCCTGCATGGTGGGCGCTGAGCGGAGAGCCCAGCGGCGGTGAACCAGGGACGCCTGAGATCGGTCTGGCGGGAGGTGCACCGACCCGGTCTCCGGGGGTCATGGCCAAGCGGTCAGCGTCCGGCACCGGGACTGGCCCAGAACCACCAAGGAGGTAGGAGATGGCGGTCGACACCTTCATGGCCTACGTCGGGGTCTACCCCGACGTCGCCGACGCCGAAGCGGACTACCAGCTGGTCAAGGACCTGCACACCCAGGCCGACCTGATCGACGCCTACGACGCTGCAGTGATCGAGCGGCGCGCCGACGGCAAGGTCAAGATCACCCGCAAGCACGAGACCCCGACCCGGGCCGGCGGGGTGCTGGGTGGCGGGGTCGGGCTGGCCACCGGCTTGGTGGTGGCCCTATTCCCGTTCGCCGCGGTCGGGGCTGGGCTACTGGCCGCGACTACCGCCGGCGGGGCGGTGCTGGGGGCGGTGGCCGGGCACGCCGCGGCTGGGATGAGCCGCTCGGATCTCAAGGAGCTGGGCGAGCACCTGGACGCCGGCCAGGCCGGCCTGGTGGTGGTCGGGGTCTCCGACATGGGGGCCAAGATCGAGCAGGCGATGCGCCGGGCCGAGAAGGTGCAGGCCAAGCAGCTCAAGGCCGACAACGCCGTGATCGAGGCCGACGCCAAGGACGCCGGCGGCGACCAGGCGCCAACCGGCAGCACCGACAGCTAAGCGACGGCGCCGGTCGGGCGAGCGGCGAACTGGACCCCACCGGAGAGAGGGAACCGTTCGAGCTCATCTTCGGGTCTATGGCGTCGAGGCGCCGCTGCTGGACAAGTGCTGGGTGCTGCCCGACGTCGAAGTCGCCGACCAGCTAGGGCGTGTCGGGAGGCCACCAACGAGGCGCTGTACTCAGCCGCGCTCTTCGAATTGGTGGATGGTCTTGTGACTGAAGCTCTCGGGCCAGGGGTGCGGGAGGAGGAGGATGTATGGGTGAGGCGATCGGGCAGTCCCTGCCGCTGGCGATCGGGGTGGCGCTCAGCCCGGTCCCGATCATCGCGGTCGTGCTCATGTTGACCACCCCACGGGCCCGCGCCAATGGGCCCGCGTTCGTCGTCGGCTGGCTGCTGGGCCTGGGGGTGGTCGGCGCGGTCGTGGGGGGGCGGGGGGGGGCCGGCGGGGCCCCCCGC
>Ga0307415_100001711_pt1 | contig 10659 bp, 10 predicted proteins | sample DK1Cmetagenome_FD_204524 | JGI IMG/M metagenome (GOLD analysis project Ga0307415, IMG submission 204524) | Maize rhizosphere microbial communities from greenhouse at UC Davis, California, United States - DK15-C-2 | ecosystem: Host-associated > Plants > Roots > Rhizosphere > Soil | place: USA...
GCAATGGCCGGCGCTGCTGCGCGCGGCCGCGCTGCGCTTCTGGCTCTCGCGACTCTACGACCTCCACCTGCCGCGTCCGGGCGAGCTCACGCACGCCCACGATCCGTCGCGTTTCGAGGCGATCCTGCGCCAGCGCGTCGAAGCGCCGCCGCGCCTCGCCGAACCCGCCGACGCCCGATGAGCACGCCGCTGCGCGCCAGCGACATCGTCTTCACGCGCCACGGCGCGCGCCGCGGCTTCGCGTGGCTCGTCGAGGCCTATGCGCTGTTCCGTCGCGCGCCGTGGGCGTGGATCGCGTTGATGCTGCTGTACGTCATGTTCCTCGGCGTGGCGGCGATCGTGCCGTTCGCCGGGCACCTGTTCCTTCTGCTGCGTCCGGTCTTCGCCGTCGGCCTGCTCGCGGCGGCGTGGACGCAGGAGCGCGGCGGCCGGCCGCGGCTTGCGCACATGTTCCAGGGGTTTCGCGCGAACCTTCGCGCGCTTCTCGCGCTCGGCGTGCTGTGGATCGTGGGCATCACCGCGGCGATCTTCGCCACGGCGCTCTTCGACGGCGGCGCGCTCCTCGACCTCGTCGCCCGCGATCCAACGGTGGCCGACGCCGGCCGCACGGCGACGACCGAGGACCTGCTGCAGGGCGGCCGGCTGCAGACGTCGATGCTGATCGCGGCGACGCTCACGCTGCCGACGGTGCTCGCGCTGTGGTTCGCCCCGGCGCTCGTCGTATTCCAGGACGCGGGTCCGCTGACCGCGATCGCCGCGAGCCTCCGCGCGTCGCTCGCGAACTGGCGACCGCTGCTCGTCTATGGCTTGTCGATCGTGCTGTTCGGCGCCGTGCTGCCCGTCGTGCTGGTGAAGGCGCTGATCCTGTTCGTGCCGAGCGAGGCGATCCTCGTCACGCTGCGCTTCGCCTACCTCGCCTACTGGCTGATGTTCGCGGCGACGCTGAACATCGCCGACTACGTGAGCTATCGCGACGTGTTCCACGCCGGCGAGACGCTCGCGCCGCTGCCCGCCGCCGTGCCGAATTCGCCGCGCTGACGCCCGGCGCGTCGGACCGGCGCTACCGCGGTCCTAAGCCGCCTCGAGCTTCGCGTACTCGAGCGCGAGCCACTTGACGCCGGCGTCGCGGAAATTGACCTGCACGCGCGCGTCGCTGCCGCGCCCTTCGGCGTCGATGATCACGCCGAGGCCGAACTTCGCATGACGCACGCTCTGCCCGATGCGCCACGACGGGCCCGGCGGCGTCGCCTGCGGCGATGTTCTGGCCGACGACACCGGAAGCCGCGGCGCGCCGGCGCCCCATTCGGCCTCGTCGATGTCGATCGAGCGGCGGCGAGGCGGCGACAGCCACTGCACGAGCTCCTTCGGCACCTCGTTCAGGAATCGGCTCTGGATCGCGTAGCGCGTCTGCCCGTGGAGCATCCGCGTCTGGGCGAACGTGAGATACAGCCGCCGGCGCGCCCGCGTGATCGCGACGTACATCAGCCGCCGCTCCTCCTCGAGCCCGGCGTACTCGTTCAGGCTGTTCTCGTGCGGAAACAGGCCCTCCTCGAGACCGGTGACGAACACCGTGTGGAATTCGAGCCCCTTCGCCGAGTGCATCGTCATCATCTGCAATGCGGGGCGGCCTTCGGCGGCCTGCGTGTCGCCCGCCTCGAGCGATGCATGCGCGAGGAACGCGGTCAGCGGATCGGGCGCCGCTTCCGGCGCGGCGTCGCCGGACCCGGCACCGTCGACGACGCCCCCGGCGATCATCGGCGCGTCGGGCGCGAGCTCCGCCTCGCGAACGAAATTCTGCGCGGCGTTGACGAGCTCCTCGAGGTTCTCGACGCGATCCTGGCCGTCCTTCTCGCCGCGATAGTGCGCTAGGAGGCCCGAATGCTGGATCACGTGCTCGACCGCCTCGGGGAGCGGCAGCGAGCGCGTCTGCGCGCGCAGCCGTTCGACCAGCCGCACGAACTCGCCGACGCTCGATCCGGCGCGTCCGCCCACGACGCCGCTGCACGCGGCCTGCCACAGCGACGTCCCGGCGCCCCCCGCGTTCGTCTGCAGCTGCTCGAGCGAGCGCGCACCGATGCCGCGCGGAGGAAAGTTGACGACACGCAGGAACGCGCCGTCGTCGCCCGGCTCGGCGATCAGCCGGAGATACGCGAGCGCGTTCTTGACTTCCGCGCGCTCGAAGAAGCGCATGCCGCCGTAGACGCGATAGGGGATCGCGGCGCTGAACAGCGCGTGCTCGATCACGCGCGACTGCGCGTTGCTGCGATAGAGGACGGCGATTTCCGACAGCGACAAACCCTCGTCGGCAAGGCCCTTCACGATGTCGACGACGAACGCTGCCTCGTCGAGGTCCGACGGCGCCGAGAAGGCGCGCACCGGCTCGCCGCGGCCTTCGCTGGTCCACAGGTTCTTGCCGAGGCGCGACTGGTTGTTGCGGATGAGCGCGTTCGCCGCATCGAGGATCGTGCCGTGCGAACGGTAGTTCTGCTCGAGCTTGATGAGGCGAACCGGCATCTCGGGCGTCGCGAAATCGCGCTCGAAGTGCTGCATGTTCGCGACGTTGGCGCCGCGGAACGCATAGATCGACTGGTCGTCGTCGCCGACGGCGAACATCGCCGTGCGCGGCCCGGTCAGCGTGCGCAGCCACTTGTACTGGAGCAGGTTCGTGTCCTGGAACTCGTCGACCAGGATGTGCGAGAAGCGCCGCCGGTAATGCTCGCCCAGGCCTTCGCGCTGCGTCAGGAGCTCGTAGCTCCGCAGCAGGAGCTCGCCGAAGTCGACGACGCCTTCGCGCTGGCACGCGGCTTCGTAGAGCGCGTAATGCTCGACCTGCCGGCGGGTGAACTCGTCGCCGGCCTCGACCGCGTTCGGTCGCAGCCCGGCCTCCTTCGCATTGGCGATGAACGATTGAAGCTGTCTCGCGGGATAGCGCTCGTCGTCGATGCCGTGAGCGCGATAGAGCCGCTTGATCAACGCCAGCTGGTCCTGCGTGTCCATGATCTGGAACAGCGCGGGCAGGTTCGCGTCGCGATGATGGGCGCGCAGCATGCGGTTGCACAGGCCGTGGAACGTGCCCACCCACATGCCGCGCGTGTTGAGCGGCGTCAGCGCCGAGAGCCGCAGCATCATCTCGCGCGCGGCCTTGTTGGTGAACGTGACGGCCAGCACCGACAGCGGCGTCGCCTGTCCGGTCGCGAGCAGCCAGGCGATCCGCGTGGTCAGGACGCGCGTCTTCCCGCTCCCGGCGCCGGCGAGAATGAGCGCCGACGCGTGCGGCAGCGTCACCGCGGCGAGCTGCTCCGGATTGAGGTTCTCGAGGAGGGCTGAAGACATGCGCGCGCACCGGTACGACACGCGCACTCGCGTGCGGCAACGTACCGATTTCGATTATACGGGCGCGCCGCTGCCGCCCCACGGCGTCGGAGGCGACCCGCGCCACCGCGTCGCGCGGCGCGCGCCGCCCGTCGTGCAACACACCTTCGCATCGCGGCGACGCGATGGCGCCCGGCCGGCGCAACGTGTCAGCCGCGCCGACAGCGCACGCTATAATCGCGCGCCGCCATGCCGCCGAAGACCGATGCCACGCCTGCTGCGAACTCCGCCACGATGCGCGCGTTCGTGCACTGGATCCGCGCGGCGGCGCCCTACGTCCACGCGTTCCGCGGCAAGGCGTTCGTCATCGCGTTCGGCGGCGAGGTCGTCGCCGACGACAGCTTCCTCAACGTCGTCCATGACCTGAACCTGCTGCACAGCCTCGGCATCCAGCTCGTCGTCGTGCACGGCTGTCGGCCGCAGGTCGAGGCGATCCTGCTGCAGCAGGGTTACGAGAGCCGCTACGCGCACGGCGTGCGCGTGACCGATGCCGACGCGATGGACTGCGTTCTCGAGGCCGCCGGGCAGGTCCGCGCCCGCATCGAGGCGATGCTGTCGCTCGGCCTCGCCAACTCGCCGATGGCCGGCGCGCGCAATCGCGTGTCGTCCGGCAACTACATCACCGCGAAGCCGATGGGCATCGTCGACGGCATCGACATGCAGCACACCGGCGAGGTGCGCCGCGTCGACAGCGAGGCGATCAGGCAGCGGCTCGACGACGGCGACCTCGTGCTGATCTCGCCGATCGGCTATTCGCCCACGGGCGAGATCTTCAATCTCACCGTCGAGGAAGTGGCCACGCAGGTCGCCGTCCGCCTGCAGGCCGACAAGCTGATCTTCCTCACCGACGCCGACGGCGTGCGCAACGGGCGCCGGCAACTGATCACCGACCTGTCGACCAAGGAGGCCGAGGCGCTGCTCGCGGCGAAGGGCAGCAAGCTCTCGCAGGACGTCCGCCTCTATCTGCCCGCGGCGGTGCGCGCCTGCGACAACGGCGTCCGTCGCGCGCATCTCATCAGCCGGCACACCGACGGTGCGCTGCCGCTCGAGCTTTTCACGCGCGACGGCGTCGGCACGATGGTGTCGGCGACGGCGCTCGCGCACCTTCGCAGCGCGACGATCGACGACGTCGGCGGCATCCTCTCGGTCATCGAGCCGCTCGAGGAGCAGGGCGTGCTCGTGCGCCGCTCGCGCGAGCGCCTCGAGGCGGAGATCGAGCGCTTCGTCGTCGCCGAGTACGACAACCACATCATCGGCTGCGCGGCGCTGTACGCCTTTCCCGACGACCAGGTCGGCGAGCTCGCCGCGCTCGCCGTGCACCCCGACTTCCGCCGCGAGGGATACGGGGAAGCGCTGATGCGCGAGATCGAGATGCGCGCCCGCAAGCTCAGGCTGAAGCAACTGTTCGTGCTGACCACCCGCACGGCCCACTGGTTCCTCGAGCGCGGCTTCCGCACCGGCGGCGTCGGCGACCTGCCGCAGCAGAAGCAGGCGCTCTACAATTGGCACCGGAAGTCGCTCGTCTACGTGAAACCGCTGTAGCCAACCTCGATCGCGATCCCATGGCGCGCACCGTGAACTGCATCAAGCTCGGCCGCGAGGCGGAAGGCCTCGATTTCCCGCCCTATCCGGGCGAGCTCGGCAAGCGCATCTACGAGAACGTCAGCAAGGAGGCGTGGGCGCAGTGGCTGCGCCACCAGACGATGCTCGTCAACGAGAACCGGCTGTCGCTCGCCGATGCGCGCGCGCGGAAGTGGCTGGCCGAGCAGATGGAGAAGCACTTCTTCGGCGGCGGCGCGGAAATGCCCTCCGGCTACGTTCCCCCGGACCGATGAGCGCGGCCAAGCCGATCTCGCGCTACCCGGTGCCGGCGCTGTCCGCGCTCGCCGACGACATCCGCGCGCGCATCCTCGCCGTGCAGGACAAGGCGGGCTTCGTTCCCAACGTCTTCCTCACGCTCGCGCACCGGCCGGACGAGTTCCGCGCGTTCTTCGCCTATCACGACGCCCTGATGGAGAAGGACGGCGGGCTCAGCAAGGCCGAACGCGAGATGATCGTCGTCGCGACGTCGGGCGCGAACGACTGCCTCTACTGCGTCGTGGCGCATGGCGCGATCCTGCGGATCTACGCGCGCGACCCGCTGGTCGCCGACCAGGTCGCCACCAACTATCGCAAGGCCGACATCACGCCGCGGCAGAAGACGATGCTCGCGTTCGCGCTCAAGGTGGCGCAACGCAGCGCCGAGATCGATGAAGCCGACTTCGAGGCGCTGCGAAGCGCCGGGTTCACCGACGAGGATGCATGGGATATCGGCGCGATCGCCGCCTTCTTCGCGCTGTCCAACCGCATGGCGAACCTGATCGGCATGCGTCCGAACGAGGAGTTCCACCTGCTCGGCCGCGTTCCGCGCGAACGCAAGGCCTGAGGACGTCGTTCGCGACAACGGTCGGACGGCCCGGCGACGCTCGCTCGGGACCAGTGCGCATCGAAGGCACGCCCGTCGTCGCGACAGAGACGACGGCGAGCTCGCGTGCGCGAGCCACCCGCGCTCGACGATTCACCGCTCGTAGACGACGTCTCCTGCGACGAGCGTCCAGCGCACGCGCCCCACGAGCTCGTGCCCGAGAAACGGCGTGTTCTTTCCCTGGCTCACGAGCGCGCGCCGCTCGAGACGCCAGTCGGCGTCCGCATCGAAAACGCACACGTCGGCCGCCGCACCGACCGACAGCGTCCCCGCCGGAATGCCGAGGATCGCCGCGGGCCTCGACGTGATTCTCGCGAGCGCGTCGGCGAGAGTTACTTCGCACTCGCGTGCCCATTTGAGCGTCAGCGGCAGCAACAGCTCGAGTCCGGTCGCGCCCGGCTCCGCCTCGCCGAACGGAAGCTGCTTCGCATCGTCGTCGACCGGCGCGTGATCCGAGCAGATGACGTCGATCGTGCCGTCGGCCACCGCCCGGCGCAACGCGTCGCGATCGCGGTCGCCGCGCAGCGGCGGGCGTAGATGCGCTTGCGTGTCGAACCAGCCGACGTCCACGTCGCACAGGTGCAGATGATGGATGGCGACATCGGCGCTCACCGGCAGGCCTTCCGCTTTCGCCGTGCGCAGCATCGCCACGCCCTCGGCCGACGACAGGCGGCACAGATGCATGGAAACGCCCGTCCGCCGCACGAGCGAGAGGATCGTCGACAGCGCGATCGTCTCGGCGATGGCGGGAATCGCGGGCAGGCCGAGGCGCGTGGCCACCTCGCCTTCGTGCGCGACCCCGCCGCGCGACAGATACGGATCTTCCGGACGGAGCCAGACACGATGTCCGAACGTGCGTGCGTACTGCATCGCCCGCATCAGGACCTGCGTGTCGACCAGCGGCCGGTCGCCCTGCGAGAACGCCACGCATCCCGCCTCGGCGAGCTCGCTCATCTCGGTCAACACTTCGCCATCGAGGCCGAGCGTCAGCGCGCCGACCGGGTAGACATTCGCCCGGTTCAGCATTCGCGCGCGGTGCTTCAGCATCTCGACGAGCCCCGGCTCGTCAAGCGGCGGATCGGTGTCGGGCGGGCACGCGAGGCTCGTCACGCCACCGGCGATCGCGGCCTCCATCTCCGATTCGAGCGTCGCCTTGTGCTCGAGGCCCGGCTCGCGCAGCCGCGCCGCCGCATCGACGAGCCCCGGGGCGACGACGAGGCCGCGCGCGTCGAGCGTGCGGTTCGCCGACCAGCCGGCGGGTGGCGTGCCGACGCCGGCCACCCGTCCCGCGGCGATGAACAGCGAGGCGACGCGGTCCACGCCGTTGGCGGGATCGACGATGCGGCCGTTGGCGATCTCGATCTTCATGCGGTCAGTTGCCGGCGATGATGCTCATCACGGCCATGCGCACCGCGATGCCGAACGTGACCTGCGGCAGGATCACGCTGCGCGCGCCGTCGGCGACGGCCGAATCGATCTCGACCCCGCGATTCATCGGGCCGGGATGCATGACGATCGCATCGGGCTTCGCGAGCGCGAGCTTGTCGGGCGTCAGGCCGTAGTGCTTGAAGAACTCGCCCGGCGACGGCAGCAGCGCGCCCTTCATGCGCTCGTTCTGCAGGCGCAGCATGACGATCACGTCGCACCCGGCGAGGCCGCGGCGCATGTCGTGGTACGCGCGCACGCCGAGCGACTCCACCTCGGCCGGCAGCAGCGTGGCCGGCGCGATGACGCGGACGTCCGGCGTGCCGAGCGTGGTCAGCCCGTGGATGAGGCTTCGGGCGACGCGCGAGTGCAGCACGTCGCCGACGATCGCCACCGACAGGGCGCGGAACTCGCGCTTGAAGTGGCGGATCGTGTAGAGATCGAGCAGCCCCTGGGACGGGTGCGCATGGCGGCCGTCGCCGGCGTTGACCACGTGCACGTGCGTGCGCCCGGTGGCATTGAGATGGGCCGCGATCAGGTGCGGCGCCCCGGACTGCGAGTGGCGAACGACGAACATGTCGGCGTTCATCGCGACCAGGTTGTCGACGGTGTCGAGCAGCGTCTCGCCCTTCGACGTCGACGATGCGCCGATGTTCAGGTTGATCACGTCGGCGGACAGGCGCTTCGCGGCGATCTCGAACGTCGTCCGCGTGCGCGTGGAGTTCTCGAAGAACAGGTTGAAGATCGCCTTGCCGCGCAGCAACGGCACCTTCTTCACCTCGCGCTCGCCGATCGACACGAACGGGTCGGCGGTGTCGAGGATCTGCGTGATGATCGCCGGCGGCAAGCCTTCGAGGGTCAGCAGGTGCGTGAGCTGGCCGGCGGCGTTGAGCTGGGGGTTGCGCGACAGCGTCGTTCCCGCATCGGGCTTCATGCCGGCTCCAGCGAGAGCGCGAGGCGTCCGTCGTCGCCGCGCGACAGCACGATCGACCGGTCGTCGGGCACGACCAGGCGCGCGGCCACGTACGTCGCCTCGATCGGCAGCTCGCGGCCGCCGCGATCGACCAGGACCGCGAGATCGATGCGCGCGGGACGTCCGAAGTCGAACAGCTCGTTGATCGCGGCCCGCACGCTTCGTCCGGTATAGAGGACGTCGTCGACGAGCACGATCGACGCGCCGTCGACCTCGAACTTGATGTCGGTGCGCCGCGCATTCGGCTTCAGGCCCGCGCGGCTGTAGTCGTCGCGATAGAACGAGACGTCGATGAAGCCGACCGCGTGCTCGCCCGGTACGATGCGCGCGAGACGCTCGGCGAGCCAGGCGCCGCCGGAATAGATGCCGACGAACGCCGCATCGTGCGGCACGCGCGAGGACATGCGCTCGGCCAGCGTGGCGAGCGCGGCCTCGGCGTCGGGCAGTGGCTCAGCGGGGCGGGAGGGCATCGAAGTAACCCTGCAGGATCAGCTTCGCGGCGACCGCGTCGCGTCGCGCGCGGCCCTCGCGCCCCGAACCACGCAGCTCCTCATCGGCCGCCTGCGTCGTATGCCGCTCGTCGACCTCGACGACGTCCAGCCGGAAGCGACCGGCGAGCTGTCGCGCGAATCGACGGGCGCGCCGCGTCATCTCATGCTCGCGACCATCGTCGTGGACGGGCACGCCGACGACCAGGCGCGAAGGACGCCATTCGTCGATCAGCGCCCCGATCGCCGCGAAGCGCGGGACGCTGCGCTCCTCGTCGATCGTCGACAGCGGCTGGGCCGCGCGCACGATCGTATTGCCGACGGCGACGCCGATGCGTCGCGTGCCGAAGTCGAAGGCGAGCACGGTCGCGTCGTCAACGGTCGGCGTCGGCACGCGCACGGCGGGCTTGTGCCGGCGACCGGACCGGACTCACGCGTGTCCCGCGCCGTCGGAGAGCTGGGAGAAGTCGATGCCGAGCAGACGCATGGCGGCGGGCAGCCGGTCCTCGGGCGGCAATGCGAACAGCACGTCGGGATCCGCCTCGACCGTCAGCCACGCGTTGGCCGCGAGCTCCTGCTCGAGCTGTCCGGCGGACCATCCGGCATAGCCGAGCGACACGAGGAGGTTCTGCGGCCCCTCGCCGCGCGCGACCGCTTCCAGGATGTCCTTCGACGTCGTCAGACCGACCTCGTCGCTGATCGCGAGCGTCGACTGCCAGTTGCCGAGCGGCCGATGCAGCACGAACCCGCGGTCGACCTGCACGGGACCGCCGAACATCACCGGCGCCTCGCTCAACCCGCCGCCGGGCGGCGCGACCTCGATCTGCTCGAACAGCGACGAGAGCGTCATCTCGATCGGACGATTCACGACGAGGCCGAGCGCTCCATCCGGATTGTGCTCGCACACGTACGTGAGCGTGTGGGCAAAATTCGGGTCCGCCATGCTGGGCATGGCGATCAGGAAGTGATGGGTGAGATTGACGGTGGCACCCATTGCGATGTCGCATTGTAATCCGGGGCGTCGAAACGGCACAATCGCGCGCTAAACCAAACGGGCGAACACGATGAGTGTGAGCGACATGACGCGCCGCGCATGGCGGCTGATCGCGACGTGCATGGCGGCGGCCGGTGCAGTGCTCGGTGCGACGACCGCGCACGGCCGGCTCGTCGTGATGCACGGCTACGCGGACCTCACGAGCGCGCTCGTGTGGATCCAGGCCGATGCCGCGGGCCCGATCTCGGTCACCTGGCGTCCCGAGCGTGCCGAGCGGGATGCGACGCTCACCGCGCACGCCGTGGCCGACAACGACTTCGTCGTCGTCGCGCGCCTGACGGGCCTCGTGCCCGGCGAGCGCGCCCGCTATCGGATCGAAGGCGACGGCGATGTGCGCGACGGATCGGTGCGCGCCCAGCCGGACTGGCACGACGCCAAGCACGCGCCGCCGATCACGATCGCGATCGGTTCGTGTTTCTTCCTCCCCGACGCGCGCGGCCGCGCCGACTATGGCGGCGGCTACGAGATCTTCGATGCGATCGCCGCCAAGCAGCCCGATTTCATGCTCTGGCTCGGCGACAACCTGTACTACGAGCGCGAGGACCAGTTCGACCCGGCGTCGATGTCGGCGCGTCATCGCCGCCAGCGCGCGCACGCATCGCTGTCGCGCCTGCTCACGGCGACCGCGCACGTGGCCATCTGGGACGACCACGATTACGGTCCCAACGACAGCAACGGCGCCTATGCGCTGAAGGGCGCGTCGCTTGCGCTCTTCCGGCGCTACTGGGCGAATCCGTCGTACGGCCTGCCGGAGACCGCGGGCGTGTTCGGTCTCGCGAACTACGGCGACGTCGACGTCGTGCTCGTCGACGGACGCTATCACCGCAGCCATCCGCGCATGCCCGACGGCCCGTCGAAGACGTTGTTCGGCGCGGCGCAGCTC
>Ga0307415_100001712_pt1 | contig 10659 bp, 9 predicted proteins | sample DK1Cmetagenome_FD_204524 | JGI IMG/M metagenome (GOLD analysis project Ga0307415, IMG submission 204524) | Maize rhizosphere microbial communities from greenhouse at UC Davis, California, United States - DK15-C-2 | ecosystem: Host-associated > Plants > Roots > Rhizosphere > Soil | place: USA...
GACGACGAGCGCGGCCATGACGACGGCGGCGACCCGGACGGTGCCCGCCGCCGTGAGCGGCAGCATGGCGGAGGGGAGGCTCGTGCGAAAACGTCTCACGTGCACGGCATCGGCACGCCGGCACGGCTCCTGTAGGGCGTGCGCCGCCGGCGCGTGCGGCTCGGCGGGACAGGTGCCGGACCCGCTGGTACGTTGCCTCGCGCGCCGGATCGGGCGGGTGCGCCCGATCCGGCGACCAAGGTCCGAATCGCCCCCTCAGGAGGCTGGCAGCGGTGGCTGACACGAGCGAGTACGCGGCGACGTTCGACCTTCTCGACGCCGACGGCGACGGCCGCCTCTCGGCCGCGGAGCTGAAGAACCTCATGTCGGCGCTCGGCGAGGACATCACCGACGAGGCCGCCGTCGAGGCCGTCCGCGTCGTCGACGAGGACGGCGACGGGCTGATCTCGATCCAGGAGTTCGCGGCGTACCTGAGCTCGCGCACCACGCAGGCCTGACGGGACGGGCCCGGCTGCCCCCTCCGAGCCCGACGGGCCCACCTGCTTTCTTGAGTGGCTCCAGGCAGCCCGGGCTTTCAGGCGGGTCCGGCGAGCGCGCTCGCCAGAGCCGACGTGACGGCGTCGACGTACCGGCGCAGCTGCGCTCCCGACGGGTCGTGGCCGGGGTTCACCTCGGTGAGGACGACGGCGGCGAGTCCCGGGACGGTCGCGAGCCGGGCCAGGGCTGTGGCCGCCGTCGCGAGCGGGACCCCGGTGCCGTAGTGCGGGAAGTTGGCCAGCGGCAGGTCGCCCGAGTCGACGGCGTCGACGTCGAAGTGGAGGACGACGGCGTCGCTGTGCTCCGTCACGGCGGCGATCGCCCGGTCGGCGACGTCGTCCGGTGCCGCGCGCAGCTCGGCATCGGTGACGTGCACGAGGCCCGGGTGGCGCGCGAGCGCGTCGGCGTCGAACGTCTCGGGGTCGGTGGCGTCGTAGCCGATCAGCACGAGCCGCTCCGGCGCGAGCATCGGTGTCGCGGGGCCGAGCCGCCCCAGCTCCGTGTCCGCGAGCCCCAGCAGGTGCGCGACGCCGGTCGCGTCGAGGACGCCGGTGCCGTCCCCGGGCGTCGCCAGGTCGGCGTCGCCGTCCAGGTACAGCACGCCGGCATCCGGGTGACGTCGCTGGACGCCGGCCACCACGCCGAGCGTGATCGTGCAGTCACCGCCGAGGAGGATCGGGACGCGGCCCTCCGAGGCGCAGTCGGCGACGGTGTCCGCCACCCGGCGCGCGACTCGCACGACGGCCGCCAGGTTGCGCGCCGTGGGGTGCGCGGGATCGGCGCGGAAGGTCTCGCCGGCGATGTCGCCGTCGTCGCAGACGTCGACGCCGAGCTCGCGCAGCCGGTTCACGAACCCGTGGGCGCGCAGGGCGGCCGGCGCGCGCTCCTGGCCGGCGTGGTGGGTGCCGGCGCTGGTCGGGACGCCGACGACGGCGTACCGCCCCGAGACCGGCGGAACCTGCGGCGTCATCGCTCGTGACCGGCGCGCGCTACGAGGCGCCGCGGCCGGTCTGCGCCTGGAGGCGGTCGATCAGCTCGGAGGCCTGTGCCTTCGTGAGATCGGCGGGCACCTCCTCGCCGGCCTCGCGGGCCAGCGTCGCGAGGTAGCTCCGCTGCGGACCGGTCATCGGCTCGTCCCCGGTGACCCACTCCTCCACCGGCTTGCTCGGATCCAGCGCCGGATCCAGCGCCGGATCCTGTGCCGGGTCGGCGGCCGGCTCCCCGGGCGGCGTCTCGCTCATGCCGCTCACGCTAGAACCGGGCGGCTGCTGCCGCACGGCGGCGGGTACGGTGCCCGCATGTCCGCCACGACCGGCCGCCCGACGGACGCCGAACTGGCCGCGCTCGCGGCGTCGCACCGGCGGCTGCTCGCGACGCTCGAGGGCCTGGCGGACGACGTCGCGCGCCGCCCGAGCCGGCTGCCCGGGTGGAGCGTCGGCCACGTGCTCGCGCACCTCGCCCGCAACGCCGACAGCGTGACCCGGCGGCTGGCCGGCGCCGCCCGCGGCGAGGTCGTCGACCAGTACGCCGGCGGTCCGGAGGGCCGCGCCGCGGAGATCGAGGCGGGGGCGGGGCGGCCGGCGGCCGAGCTGGTGGCCGACGTCCGCGACTCGGCGCTGGCCTGCGAGCGCGCCGCCGCTGAGCTGCCCGACGACGCCTGGGACCGCCTCGGCCGCAGCGTCGAGGGCGACCTGCACCCGGTGCGCCGGATGCTCCCGGGCCGGATCCGCGAGGTGGAGCTGCACCACGTCGACCTCGGGCTCGGCTACGAGCCCGCCGACTGGCCCCCGGACTTCGCCCGCGCCGAGCTCGAGCGCGCGCTCGCGCACATGACCGAGCGGCTCGACCCCGGCGTGTTCCTCGGCTGGCTCAGCGGCCGCGGCCCGGCACCGCAGCTGCCGCCCTGGCCGTAGGCCCGCAGCGCCGGCCCCGGAGCGCCCGGCCCCGAACGCCGGCCCGGAGCCCAGGTCAGCGGACCAGGCGGTCCACGAGGTCGGCGAGCTTGGCCGCCGGGTCCCGGGTCAGGCCGGGATGGACCGGGCCGGGCTGGACGACGGTGCTGCGCGGCGCCGTCAGCCACCCGAACCGCGCGCGCGGCGTCACCGTCGCGGCGGCGCCGGCCGCACGCTCGCCGGTGCACACGGCGCGGACGCCGGCCAGCGCGGCGTCGACGGCGACGACGTCGGCCTGCGGGTCCAGCGCCAGCAGCCGCTGCGGGTCGAGGTGGATGCCGCAGCCGAGGTAGTCGTGCGCCTGGCAGTAGAGGACGACGCCGACGTTGATCGTCTCGCCGCGGTCGATGCGCGGCACGGCGCGCAGGACGGCGTACTCGAACGGCACCATCGCGGCGGCCTGCCCCGCGGCGTCGCCCGCCCCGCCCGCGCCGCTCACGCCGCCAGCCCGGTGCGCCAGGCGCGGGTGCCGTGCAGGCGCTCCAGCAGGTAGTCGGCGTAGCGCTCGCGCCAGGCGGCGGCGTCCCGGCCGTCGTCGCGGGCGGCGTTCATGTCCAGGAGCCAGGCGTCGGGCACGAGGTCGAGCACCTCGGTCAGCAGCTCGGGGGTGATCGAGACCGTGAGCCGGTGGTCGACCTCGTCGAGCGTGGCGGGGTCGACGCCGGCGACGACGGGCGCCAGCACGTGCTCGGACAGGTCGTAGCGCCGTTCGGCCCACGCGGACACCGGCGGCCACGAGTGCTGGAACACCAGCGCGGCGCCGTGGTCGATCGCCCACATCGCGCGGTGCCAGACGAGCAGGTTGGGGTTGCGCCAGGTGCGGTCGACGTTCGCCGTGAACGCGTCGAGCCAGTGGACGGCGGCGGCCTCGACGTCGGGCGGGTGCCAGCGGACGCCGTCGTAGCCGACCGAGCCGGGCAGGAAGTCCATGCCGAGGTTCAGCCCGGCCGACGCCTTGAGCAGCTCCTGGACCTCCTGGTCCGGCTCGCGGAGGCCGAGCTCGGGGTCGACGTCGGCGAGCACGAGGTCCGGCACCCGGATGCCGACGCTGCGCGCGAGCTCGCCGACGACGACCTCGGCGACCAGCGACGCCGTCCCCTGCCCGGCGCCGCGGAACTTGACGACGTACATGCCGTCGTCGTCCGCCTCGACCAGCGCGGGCAGCGAGCCGCCCTCGCGCAGGGGCGTGACGTACCGGGTGGCGCGCACCGTGCGTAGCACGCACCGACCCTACGGCGCGGCGCTCACGGGTTCTCGTGGCGCGCCGCCCGCCCGGCGGCGGCGCCGAGCGCCGTCGCGAGGACCAGCACGACGAGGCCCTTCTCCAGGCCGCCGGAGAAGTTCCCGCGCTCGTGCAGGCCCGCGATCGGCGAGAGCGCCAGGCCGGTGAGGATCGAGCCGGGCTCGAGCAGCGCGAGCGCGACGCCGACCCGCACCGGGACCACGCCGGCCCGCGCCGTGGCGACGCCGAAGGGCACCATGGCGACCAGCCACAGCAGCGCGCCGAGCGGGAAGCCGAGGACGGCGAGGCGGTCGACGCCGAGCACGAGGCCGCTGAAGCCCACGAGCAGCATCGCCATCGTCACGAGGACGGCGCCGCCCGCAGCCGCCGTCCAGCGGTTGTGCCGGCGCTGGAGGACGTGCAGGTGGGCGAACGTGATCATGGTGAGCGTCCAGGGGATGGTCCACAGGGCGTCGCGGTAGTGCATCTCGCCGCCGCGGACGACGGACTCGGCGCCCAGGGCGACCCAGGCGGCGGTAGCGGCGAGGCCGCTCAGCGCGCCGCGGCGGGCGGTCCGCGCCTGCTCCGGCGTGAGTGCCGGCTGGGCCGGGGTGCTCGGACCCGGCGGGACGGGCGCCGTCCGGTCGGCGGCGGCGCGGCGTGCGGCGCGGTGTGCGGGGCCGGTCGGGGTGCCGGGGCTCGGGGCCGTGGCGGTCATGGCTGGTCTCCTTCGTGGTGGTTCGTCCGTCGTCCGGTGGTGGCACCACGCTCGGCCGGGAGGCGTCCCGCCGGCACGGGGCGCCGGTCGGGACCTCGCCCGGGGCGGTGTGACCTGGGCGGTCGGGACACGGCGTCCCGTGACGCCGGGCGCTGGGCGGGCGACGATGGCCGGCATGACCACCGGCGACGCCCTGGCGCGACCCGGCGCCGGCGACCGCGTGGCGCGCCGGGCGCCGGGCCGCGCCACGCTCCGCCGCGCCGGCGTCGGCGTCGCCGTCTGCGCGGTCGCGGTGGCCGTCGGCGCCGGCGTCGCGTGGCACGTCCGGGGTGCCGGCGGGCCGCTCACCGAGGGCGTCACCGACTGGTGGCTGACCTGGCTGGCGGCCGGCGTCGGCTACTCCGCGGCGGGCGCCTGGCTGGCGCTCGCCCGGCCGGCCCTGCCGGTCGGGTGGCTGCTGCTCGCCGTGGGCGTGCTCTCGGGGGCGTCGTTCGCGGGGGTCGAGTACGGCGTCGGCGGCCTGCTCGACGGGACGCCGCCGGGCGCCGCCGCCGCGTTCTGGCTGGCCAACTGGGTCTGGGTGGTGGCGTTGCTGCTGCTCGGCGGTGTCCTGCCCCTGCTGCTGCCCGCCGTGACGCCGGCCGTCGCGCGCCGCCTCCCGGCGCTGTGGGTGGCCGTCGCCGCCGTCGTCGTCGCTGCCGTCGACTGGGCGCTACGACCGTACGGCGACTGGTCGCCGGTGCTGGCCGCGGCCGGCGTCGACAACCCGGTCGGTGTCGAGGCGCTCGGCTCGCCGGCGCTGCGGGTGGCCCTCACCGCCGCCGTCGTCGCCGGGCCGGTGGCGGGGGTGGCCGGGCTCGTCGCGCGCTGGCGCGCGTCGTCCGGGGACGAGCGCCGGCAGCTCAAGTGGGTCCTCTACGGCCTGGCGCTGTCGGTGCTGCTGTTCGCCGCCGGGTTCGCGTTCGGCCCGGTGCTGACGGCGCTCGCCGTGCTGCCGCTGCCCGCCGGGTGCGCGATCGCAGTCCTGCGCCACGGCCTCTGGGACGTGGACGTCGTCATCAGCCGCTCGCTCGCCTTCGGCGCGCTGACCACGTGTGTCGTGGCGGCGTACGTCGGCATCGTCGGCGCGCTCGGCGGGGTCCTGGGACGGACGACGGGTGCACCGATCGTCGCGACGGCCGTGGTCGCCGTCCTGGTCGAGCCGCTGCACCGGCGGCTGCGGCGGTCCGTGAACCGCGTCGTCCACGGCGACGCGGACGACCCGCTGACGGCCCTGTCCCGGCTCGGTGAGCGGGTCGGGTCCGCGGCGGACGCCGCCACCGTGGGTGACCGGGTCCTGCCCGAGCTGCTCGCCGCGGTGGTCCGCACGCTGCGGCTGCGGCACGCGGCGGTCGAACTGGTGGATGGGACGCGGGTCAGCGAGGGGAGCGCCGGCGACGCGGTCGAGACGCTGCCGCTGGTCTACACCGGGCGGACGGTCGGGGCGCTCGTCGTCACCCCGCGCGGCGACGGCCTGGGGCGCGGCGACCGGCTCCTGCTGGCCCGGCTCGCGCGGCAGGTGGCGGTCGCGGCGCACGCCCTCGTGCTCGCGCACGAGGTGGCGCGGTCCCGGGAGCACGTCGTCGCGGTGCGGGAGGAGGAGCGGCGGCGGCTCTACCGTGACCTCCACGACGGGCTCGGGCCGTCGCTGGCGGCGCTGGCGCTGACCGTCGAGACCGCGAGGGACGTCGTGCCCGAGGAGCCGGACCGCGCCGTCGCCCTCCTCGACCGCGCGCTGCCGCGGCTGCGCGGGACGATCGACGACGTGCGAGCCGTCGTCAACGGCCTCCGGCCGCCGGCCTTGGACGACCTGGGGCTCGCGGGCGCGCTGACGGAGCTGGCGACCCGGTTCGGCGCCGGTCCCGAGGTCGTCGTGGACGTCGAGGTGGACGACGGGCTCGCGGCGGCGACGGAGGTCGCCGCCTACCGGATCGTGGCCGAGGCGCTGGCCAACGCGACGCGGCACGCGGCCGCGGCGCGGGTCACCGTCCGCGTGCGCCGCGACGGCCGGCTGCTGCGGCTGGCCGTGACGGACGACGGCCGCGGCATCGGCCCCGACGCCCGGGAGGACGGTGTCGGCCTGGTGTCGATGCGTGCGCGGGCCGAGGAGATCGGAGGTGGTCTGGTGATCGACGCGAGTCCCGGCGGCGGGACCCGGGTCCGCGCCTGGCTGCCGGTGGGTGCGCCGTGAGGGTCCTGGTGGTGGACGACCACCCGCTGTACCGCGAAGGGCTCGTCACGGCGATGACCGGCCTGCCGGGCGTCGAGGTGGTCGGCGAGGCCGGCGACGGCGAGACGGCCGTGGCGATGGTCGCCGAGCACCGGCCGGACGTCGTGGTCATGGACCTCTCGATGCCCGGCGTCGGCGGCATCGAGGCGACCCGGCGGATCACCGCCGGGCACGCCGGCGTCGCCGTGCTCGTGCTGACGATGCTGGACGGCGACGACGCGGTGTTCGCGGCGATGCGCGCCGGCGCGCGCGGCTACCTGCTCAAGGGCGCGGATCGGGGCGAGATCCGCCGGGCGCTGGAGACCGTGGCCAGCGGGGAGGTCGTCTTCAGCGCCGCGATCGCCGGGCGGGTGCTCGCGTGGTTCCGCGGCGGCCCCGCGGCCGGCGGCGGTGGCGCGGGCGGCGTGGCGCCGTTCCCCGAGCTCACCGACCGGGAGCGGGAGGTGCTGGACCTGGTGGCGCGCGGGTTCACCAACGCGGAGATCGCGCGCCGGCTCGTGGTCACCGACAAGACCGTGCGCAACCACGTCTCGAACGTGTTCGCCAAGCTCCACGTCGGCGACCGCGCCGCGGCCGTCGCCCGGGCCCGCGACGCCGGCCTGGGCACCGGCCGGCTGGGCTAAGGCCGGACGTCGTCAGCGGGTCACCGGGAGGCCTTTCAGGCCGGAGCTGTTCACCGCCTGCACCGTCAGCCGCCGGGTGCCCCTCGGGACCGGGACCGCCTGGCGCGCCCCGGCGGCCGACGTCGCCGCCACCGTCGTCGAGCGGCCCGACGGCCACGCCGTCACCCGGTACGACGCCGGCCCCGCGCCCGAGTACCACGTGTCACCCGGCGCCGTGAACGTCGCCGCCGTCCGCCCCGGCCGCCACGAGAGCCCGCGCACCGCGCCCGGCGCCCGCGTCACCGTGCCGTACCGGCCGCTGTTGTGCTCGTCGTGCTGCCACCGCCACCACTCCGCGTTGCCCGCGGCGGTGCCCGGCGTCGACCACACGTAGAGGTACCCCTCGCGCGACGTCGCGACCAGGTGCGTCCGCCCGTCGCCGAACAGGTCGCCGGCGGCGGGCGCGAACACCGTCCACCCGGCCGTGAACTTCGGGAACCCGCCGGCCGCCGCGCCCGAGTCGCCGTAGGCGTGCATCGCGTTCGAGTCGCCGCCGTCCGCGACGTCCCCGGAGGCGTCGCCGTCCAGGTCCGCCACGATCGGCGACCCCAGGAAGTCCAGACCCTGCCGCCGCACCGGGAACCCGGGCGACGGCGACCCGCCCGCCGCCGGCCAGGCCGTCTCCCAGTGGTCGATCCCGCGGCCGCTGTTGTTGTTCAGCAGCGCGGACGCCAGCGACGCCGCACCCGAGCCGGCCTGCACGAACCGCAGCGAGCCGCCCACCTTCCCGAACGCGCCCGACGTCGTGAACGCCAGCGGCAGGTCCTGCGGCCGGCCGAGCAGCTCCAGCAGGAACGACGGGTCCGCGAGCCGCGGGACGTCGCTCACCGGGATCCCGTACGCGCCGACGATCCGCCCGTCGCCGTCCAGCAGCAGCGGCACCGAGAACACGCTGCTGACGGCGACGCGGTCGACGCCGGTGCCGGTCACGTCCGCGGCCACCGCCGACGAGCTGCCCTCGGTGATGAACTCCTGCGCCGAGCCGTAGTACTCGAGGACGCTCGGCAGCCGCGCCGGCCACCCGCTGCGCAGCGAGCCGTCGGCCCGGTAGGCGAACACGTACCCGTACCCGGCGAACTGGATCCCCTCGCCGCCGGTGTCCGTGTACTGCGACCGGACGACGAGCGACGGCGGCTTCCCGGGCCCGTCGAGGTAGGCGACGGCGGGCGTCGCGTCCAGCTTGCGGTCGTTCACCCGCGCGTAGCCGGCCGGCGGCGGGGGCGTGCCGGCCGGCAGCTCCACCCGCACCGGGAAGCCGGGCAGCTCCCGGCCGCCGTGCCCGTCGACGAACGCGTGCACGTGCCCGTCCCAGCCGGACTGGACGACGGCGAGCCGCCCGGTCCCGGTCAGGTCGGCGAGCACCGGCGCCGAGACCGCGCCCCTGACCGGCAGGCGCGTGTACCGCAACGCCGGCCGCGGGATCGCCGGCGCCGTCACGCCGGCGTCGAGCGTGCGCGGCCAGCCGCGCAGCCGGTGCCCGCGTGCGTCCCAGGCGTAGACCTTCCCGGTCAGCGACGTCGCGACGACGGCGGGCCGCCCGTCGCCGCGGAGGTCGCCGACGGCGACGTTCGCCAGCACCGGCTCGTGGCCCGGGTCGATCCCACGCCCCAACCCGGCGCGCAGGCCGCGCGGCCGCAGGCGGTCCGTCGTCGCCGGCCAGCCGCGCAGCTCGCGGCGGGTCCGCGGGTCGAGCGCGTGGACGACGCCGTCCGCCGTCCCGAACACGATCGCCAGCCGGCCGGAGCCGTCGAGGTCGACGAGCGCGGGCTGGCTCTCGCCCGCGGCCCGGAACCCGCGCGCGCCCGGCAGCACGGCCGGGTAGCCCGCGACCAGCGACGGGTCGTGGTGCACGTACACCGCGCGCCGGTCGACAGCCGTGACGCCGCTGCCGGTCAGCCGGACGACCAGGCGCAGGGTCAGCGCGTACTGCTCCGCCGTCGGCAGCTCCTTCGCCGCCGACACCGCCATCGCCTTCTCCCACACCGCGCGCGGGACGGCGTCCGGCGACACGGTGCCCAGCCGGCCGCGCCACGGCCCGGTGCGGGCGCCGCTCGCGACGGCGGTGAACGCCGCCGGCTGCGGGCCCACGCCGACCTGCAGCTCCCAGGTCCAGGCCTGGCCGGGCGCCGCGCTGACGCGGGCCTCCACGCCGACCGGGCGTGCGCCGCCGGGGCGCGCCGGGTCGAACGTCGTGTACCAGTCCGGCGACGTGATCGCGGCGTCCGGCGGCGCCTGGAAGAACGACAGCGTGAGCATCGCGCGGAACAGGTTCGGGATCCCGTAGCCGTACTGCAGGCTCCAGTCGCCCGGCGCGCCCGGCCACGGCAGCGTCGTGTCGGTGACCGGTGTCGCGGTCGCGCGCAGGATCTGCACCGCCTGCTGCCCGCTGACCGGCGCCGCGATGTGCCCGGCGGCGTACTCCTGCTGGCCCCACGCCATCAGCAGCCCGACCAGGCCACCGGTGGCGCCGGTCGCGGCGGACGTCGACCCCTCGCCGGGGATCGTGAACATGTTGTGGGTGCCCCAGCTCGTCACGTTGGCGCGCACCCAGCGCGTGCCGGACGGGTCCGCGAGCGCCCCGTTGCCGGGGACGACGCCGGGCCAGAACATGCCGCCCTGGTGGTCGGTGGAGTCGAAGTCGTTGCTGGACTCGACCATCGCGATCCCGCGCTCGGCCAGCGTGTCGACGACCTGGCGCATGAACGACGAGTACCCGAGGTCCGCGGTGACCGACGTGATCACCGAGACCCTCATGTCCGCGGCGTAGAGCCACGCCTCCGCGAGCCGGTCGGTGGCGTCGAGCGCCTCGGCCCCGGCCTTCACCGGCAGCACGAGGCACTTCGGGCACTGGTCGAGCGCCCTGGACATCTGGCCGTTGGCGTGGCCGTAGGTGCTGTCCGTGGTCGCCGGGTCGGGCTGGTCGTCGTAGAAGTCCCACCCGGCGACGTCGTCCGGGAAGCCGTTCCCGTCGTCGTCGCGGCCGTCGCGGAAGGCGACGATGAGGTCCTCCGGGTCCAGGAAGCCGTTGCCGTTGGCGTCCGAGGCCCGCGGGTCGCCGGTCCAGTCGACGGCGGTGACGGCGCCGTCGCCGTCGGCGTCGTACGCCGCGGCCCGGGTGCCGCCGGGCTCGGGCAGCGGCAGCTCGCGCACGTTGACGAAGCTGTGCTCCGCGATGCGCCGGCTGTTCGGCAGGTGCCAGTTGACGCCGCCCTCGACGTACCCGATGACGGACGACGGCGCGCCCTGGGTGATCGTCCACGCCCGGGTCAGGTCGAGCCCCTCGGGCCCGCGCGGATCGA
>Ga0307415_100001713_pt1 | contig 10658 bp, 10 predicted proteins | sample DK1Cmetagenome_FD_204524 | JGI IMG/M metagenome (GOLD analysis project Ga0307415, IMG submission 204524) | Maize rhizosphere microbial communities from greenhouse at UC Davis, California, United States - DK15-C-2 | ecosystem: Host-associated > Plants > Roots > Rhizosphere > Soil | place: USA...
CCCGCTGGACGTTCTCCGCGCCTACATCGAGCAGCAGAACCGGCCTCGCGACGCGGTTCACCCCCCGCCTGAAGGCCGGGGCACTCCCGCGAGGAGCCGGTAGCGCCAGACCGCCGACAGGAGCCGCTGCTTGGACACGATCCGGCCCCGATGCCGCATGAGCTCGCGGAGCAGCAGGAACTCCCGCTCGGATAGCGGCGCCGGGCCGGCGCCGCTGTCCGCCTCGCGCCGGATCAGGTCGAGCCGCAGGCGGCCGGCGACCAGGCTGGTGGCGGGCCGGTCGGCGGCGGCGCGCAGCCGGGCCCGCACCCGAGCAAGCAACTCGTCCATGGAGAACGGCTTGGCCAGGTAGTCCTCGGCGCCCGCCTCCAGGCAGCGGACCTTGGTCGCGGTGGCGGTCAGGCAGCTCAACACGATGACGGCCTGTCCGGGCCGCTCCGCCACCAGCCGGTGCAGCACCGAGGCGCCGTCGAGCCCGGGCATGAGCAGGTCGAGGATGACCAGGTCGTACTGGCCCTGGAACGCCTTGTGGAGCCCCTCGGTGCCGCTATCGGCCGAGTCGACCTCGTACCCCTCGGCCTGGAGCCCGCGGACGACGAATCGCAGGATCCGCTGCTCGTCGTCGACGACCAGAATCCTGGCCAGAGACGTCGCTCGTGCGCGTTCGTCCGCTTCAGCCAGCATGGGCAGCTCCTTGGCGCCAGTGTAAGTGCGCAGCTACCCGCGGGCCAGGACCACCTGATGGCATGACAAGTCTGTAACCTGCAGTCTTCCCGGCTCAATGGCACCTGGTTCCAGCAGGATCCGCTCGCCGAGGCTACCGACCGATCCGTCGAAGCCCGCACCGCGAGAATCATCCAAGGCAGACACGGCCTGCTCGAGCGGCGGCCCTTCCCGGAGGGCGAGCAGGGCTGGCGGAGAGGTCCCACCGGCGGGCCCGCCGCTGGTCACTCCGGCCAGCAGCCGGCGGCGGTGGGCACCGCTGCCCGGGTGAACCCGGCCTCACCCGCGGCGCCAGCCCCCCGCGCCCGCTCGAAGCAGACGAAGCAGGCCCCGATCTGCGGCAGGGTCGCCGAGGCTGCCGGGGCTCCGGATGAGCGGTGGCAGCAGGTTCGGGTCCTGTGGCCAAGCAGGCTCAGGCCCCGGAGGGCTGCGGCTCCTGGCTCGAGAGCTGTGCACCGATCTGCTCGATGACCGATCCGATCGCCGGTAGCTGAGGGCCTTCCTCCTCCAGGACGGCCTGGAAGGCCCGGTGGTACCACCGCTCGTGGAGGTCGGATGCCACCAGGTTCAGGAGTTGTTCGGCCCCATCCAGGCGCCCCCAGAGGAAGTCATGCTCGCGGGCGGTGCGGTCGAAGAAGGCACCGAAGTGGTGGACGGCCGCGCCCTTGAGCTCCTTGGGCGGGAGCCGGCCGGGCCGGCCGTCGCGGGGGCTGATCCGCACGACGTCGATCGGGCGGAGCTGGCGGATCTCGCTCAGCTCGACGATCGGCAAGATCAGGGTGTCCCAGACCGGGAAGCCGAGGAAGCGGACCAGCAACAGCTGCTGCAGCTCCGGCCAACCACTCGTGACGGCCACGAACCGCTCCCACAGCCGTCCCGGGAAGGGCTCCAGCGCCCCGTTCAGGTAGACCCCGAGCCGGTCCAGCAGCGCGTTGAGCTGGTCGCGGTGGTCGTGGGCGAACTGCTGGGGCGAGACCTCCCGGCGTACCGGTTCGGCCAGCTGGTCCTCGTCGAACAGCCCGAATGGCTCCCGGCCGACGCCGGCCTTGATGGCATCGGGGGAGACGACGTCCCACAGCTCCTCGAGCTTGACGTACAGCTCCGCCTTGACCGTGTCCAGTCGCTCCCGGCGATCGGCGTCGAGCGGTCCGAGCCGTGGATCGTCTTTTCGGTAGGCATCGTTGACGCCCTGGATGACGAAGCGCAGCCGGCGGTCGGTGAAGGCAAGGTCGAAGGTGCGCAGGAACCCGATCAGCGCCTCGGACGCCTCCGCCCGCTCGGGCGCGACCCGGTCGGCGACCGCGGCCAGCATCACCATCCGAACGAAACTGGCCTGCCCAGAAGCCGGAGGATAGGCATAGGCCCTGGCCACGATGTCGGCGATGTCGTCGGCGATAGCTTGAAGCTTGAGCCGGACGTAGGTCGCATAGCCGCTACCCAGCCGCTGCCGGGCCCGCTGGTTCATGGCCGTCATGACCTGGCCGAGGTTGGCCTGGCTCAGCTCCCCACGCCGCAGGTCCTCATCGGTCTGGAGCAGGGCCGCCTCGACCTGCGGGTAGTTGGTCTGGGTCAGGTCGGCGATGTAGGCCACCCGCTCGTTGAACGCCCGGACCCGCGCCAGGTCGTCGACGATCGGCTCCTTGCGCGGAATCGACGACAGCCCGGCCAGGATGGTGTCGAGCCAGCCCGGCTGCCGCGGCGGCGCGGTCTCGGCCGGCGCAGCACCCGCCGGCTCGCTGGACGCCCGGCTCGGGTCCGGTTCGACATAGACCAGCCAGCGCTTGACCTCACTGGAGGCCGACCTGCCGGTGATGGCCCCGATGGCATGCTCGAACGGGAAGTTGTCCAGCACCCCACCGTCAATGAAATAGGTGTTGCGCGCTCCCTGACGGGCGAGCTGGTAGGCGCGGAAGAACTCGCGCTCAATCATGGGGAGGCCCGGTGAGGTTGGCTGGCCGATCTCCCCCATGAAGTCGGCCAGGCTGATCGGCGGGAACGCTCCCGGGAAACAGGAGGTCGCCCGGGCCGCGAAGGCGAGCGCGGCGTCGTTCGCCCCACCGGCGAAATGATCCTCACCCCGCCGACGATCCAGGGCGAAGCGGGCCACGTGGCGGTGAGTCAGGTCGCTCACCACCAGCGGCGCACCACCCACCAGCCGGTTAGCGACCGGGATGTAGCGCCGGTGGCCGCGGGCGTCGGTCATCGTCACGAACAACTCCAGCGAACCGGTCCGCGGCACCAAGCTCTTCCGGTCGGACCCATCGGACGCAGCGGCCGGCGACGTGGAGCCGGGTGTCATGGCCGACAGCGCCCCGTACAGCAGCCGACACATCTGGTCGCCACGAAGCGGCGGGGCCACCCGACCCCGTGCGAGCAGCGCACGGATCGCGAACCAGGCCAGCTTGCCCTTGGCCCCGAGCGGGTTCAGCCACCGCGGCCCCACGAGCAGCTTGCCGATATCGGCTTCGTTGAACCACAGGTCGCGGAGACCCTGCTGGGACAGGTCGTGGGCGATCGCTTTGGCGAGGAACACACCATTGATCCCGCCGGCCGACGTCCCCGAAATCACATCCACGACCACGCGTCGTTGGACACCGTCCTTGGCCGCCAGCTCGTGCAGGAGCTCCCAGTAGACGTGCTCGCTGCACGACGGATCAAAGGGATTCTGCTCCTCGTCGAATCTGCTCGAGGCGACGACCAGCCGATGGAGCTCGCGGGTCACGCCATGCATGTAGATGGCCAGCGACACGCCCCCATAGCAGACCAGCGCGACGCGAACCTCCCTGACCGGCCCCGAGCTTCCGGCGCCAGCAACCATCCCGGTCTCCCTTCATCCACAAGGTCGGCACCAACCACGGCGACGCTGTGCAATGCAACCTGGGTCCCAAAGCGCTCAGCCTGTCAAGGACATCCACGAAAGGCTGGTCAACTGGCAAACCGAGGGCACCGCCGACTCTTGCGCCACGACGAATGCCCGTATTGAGACACAAGGTCATCCCACCTCAGCTCCTCAGAGCGACCGCTCGCCTCGTTGCTTCAACAAGCGGAAGCTTCCACGATGCGCGTTAAACCTGGCCAAACGGCCAAGGCGGTCGCCGCTCCAGAGGATTCGGGGAGGCGTTTGTGCTGGTGGGCGTGACAGGGTTCGACCTGTGGCCGCTGCCGTGTGAAGGGAGCGCGGCCTCCACACGCCGCCTCACGCACCCACGCCCTGCTCTACATCGTCGCAGCTCAACGGCCTTAGCTGGCCAAGGTCACATGATCCTGCGTGTGGCGTCACGAGGCATCGTTTCTGGCAAACCTCTGGCAACCCGGCGAGAGAACGGAGGCGTGCGGGAGCGCCGCGTCTCGTGGGTTGTGGATCACGGGGGATCGTACTGGGCGACGATCCGTGGCCAGACCTGAGCGAGGCTGCCGTCAAGGGCGCAGCGCGCGATCGGCTGGCCGCGTTCCTCGTTGTCGACGGGCATCTGGATCCGGGCGACGGCCCGGTAGCCACGGCAGAAGCTCGCCTCACCCGGCGTGAACCCGACCAGCACGGCGCGCTGTCCGCTAACCCGGGGCCGCCAGTAGCGGAACGTCACATCCCCGCTGGCGACCGGCGGCAGGCCATGGCCGAACAGCTCCAGCGCGCCCGCCTCGCCGTAGTTGCTCGTTACCACGACGTCGGCGCCGTGTGCCTGCCGCTGGACGTCGCGGGCCAGTTGTGGCCAGCCCACCTCGTCCTGGTAGTCGCTGCGGGCGGCCACGATGCCCAGCCGGTCGGCGACCTGCAGCGGGAGCACCGGCAGGCCGATCGGCAGCAACACCACCAACAGCGTCACGAACGCCGCCCCCACCGAGCCCAGCCGCCGGCGTGTCGCCCACCGGTCGAAGGGGACCGCGCCGGCGGCCAGGGCGAACAGCACCACCGGCAGCGCGTAGTACGACTTGCCGCCCAGGACCAGGTAGGCAACGACCGTGCCGATCACCGTCCACCCCAGCGGGCGCAGGGCGCGGTCGCGGACCAGCGCCAGGGTCCCGGCGACGGCGACCGGCACCGCTACCAGGTGGGTCAGCAACAGCAGGTTGACGAGGTACTCCGGGCGCGACTCGTCGGTGGCGCTCGGGGGTGGATGGAGGAAGAAGTGGACGCTGGTCCAGCCGTGCTGGGCCTGCCAGATCAGGTTCGGGATGAGCAGCACCACCGCGATCGCCACCGCCAACGGGAACCCTGGCGAGCGGAGCAGGTCACGACGCCACACACAGAACGCCGCCAGCAGCAGGACCACGACGACCGCGAGGGTGTACTTGGTCTCCAGCCCCACGCCGACGGCCAGCCCGAGCAGCGGCCACGACCCCCGTCCAAGCGCCAGCCGCAACGACAGCCACAGCACCATCATGGTCGCGAGCTGGTCGAACGACACCGGCTGGAACAGCCCGTTGGTCGCGACCAGGATCGGCGAGAACCCGACCGCCACCGCCGCCAGGACCTGGGCACGGCGTCCGCCGCCGAGGTCCCGTGCCACCAGCGCGGCGACAACGATCGTGGCCGCACCGGTCAGGATCGCAAACGCGCGGAACCCGACCAACGACCAGCCGAACAGCACCCGGGCAAGCGCCGACAACCATGCCGTCACCGGCGGGAACTCGACATAGCCGCCCTGCAGGTGGCGGCCGGCGACCGCGTAATACAGCTCGTCGCGCTGCCAGCCGTAGCGGCCGGCGACCGCGAGATGGAGCGCGCACTTGGCGGCCACCACGACCAGCACCGGTCGGATCGCCAACGGGCACAACTCGGCACCGGCACGGCCGGCGCCCGACGCGTCTCCCTCCTGGCCCCGCCGCGGCGGGAACGGCGTTCTTGCGCCCGCGGTCCGCATCTCACCAGCGTCGAACCGAGCGGGCCGTGCGTCAAGCGACCGAGACGCCCCCCGGCCATCGCGAAGGTCCGTAGACCGTGGTCGCGTTCCTGCTGATCCTGATCTTGGTGGTCCCGATCTGGCTGGCCCAGCGGCTGTCGGAAGGGACGGTCAGAGGCGGGGCCGGGGCCGCGACCCGCTAAGGGTGATCAGCCTGGCTGGAACGACGCGCACGGACCTCATCATCTCCCACGCGGGAGCCAAGCCGGGTGGGCGTCTCGATCTGGTCGCTGACCACCCACAGCGCTCCTCACCCATGGCCAGCTGCCCCCCCGTACCCGACCGCATCGGGGAGGAGAAGGTCGCGGCCACTGAGCACGCAGAGCCCACCCGCGCCGGGCTGCATCGCCGTACGCTCGCACCGTCGGCTGTCGAGTGAGGAGGGGTGGATGGCGGTCAGGATCGAGCTGACGCTGGACTGCGCCAACGCGGCCAGACTGGCGGCGTTCTGGAAGCTGGCGCTCGGCTACCAGGACGAACCCCCGCCCGCCCCCTTCGCCACCAGGCAGGAATGGCTGCAGCAGGCCGACCCGGAAGCTGGCCCCGACGACGGCGCGTGGCTGCACGACCCGGACGGAATCGGTCCCCGGCTGTCGCTGCTCCGGGTGCCAGAGCCCAAGGTGGCCAAGAACCGCCTCCACCTGGACCTCCGGGTGGCCGGAACCGGCAGCCCCGAGGAGCGATGGGCCAGGATCACCAAGGAGGTCGACCGGCTGACCGCGGCGGGCGCGACCGTGCTGCAGCCGTTCCCCGCCCACCACGTGGTCATGGCCGACCCCGAAGGCAATGAGTTCTGCGTCGCCTGAGCCCTTCCCGCAGACCGTGATCTGCCCCGGCGAACCGGGGCAGATCACGGTGAAGATTTGCCTGGTGTTCCGAGCTACGGGGCCCGCCTACTGCTGCGGCTCGTCCCCTGCTGCTGGTCGCCGAAGACGCCCTCGCCGCGCTCCCAGACCTCATCGGCCGCGCGGTCGGTCTGCTCGTCGAAGCGGTCACCAGTCCGCTCGTCCACCTCTTGCTCAGCCTGGTTTAGCGCGTCGTCCGCCTTGTCGCGGAACCCTCCCATATCCATTCTCGACCTCCTGCTCGCCGGAAGCCTCCCCCAGTCCGCCCGGGGTCGGCACCGCAACGCCATACCTGAGGAACCGCCGTCCGAAACCTTGAACGAACCCTTCCGCGGTGGCCCAGAAATTGGCCGGCAGGCGACGGTTGGAGGCTTCAGCGGGCCGGCGGGCGCCCGCTAGACCTGGCGGTCCAGGACCTGGTCGGCGCCATCCTGGCCGCCGCCCTGGTCCTGGCCTTCGCCGTCCCCGCCTCGGCGCACGGCGGCGACGGCGGCGCCCTCCGGATCAAGGTCCTGCGCGACCGCGACACCTCCTTGCGTTACCTGACCCGGCTGCGGGTCGCCCACATCAGCCCGACGCCCCGGCCGTTGACGTCCAGGTCAGGCTGGCCGAACAGTGGGTCCGGGTCGTCCGCCACCTGGAGTTCGGCGAGGCCACCAGCTACCTGCTACTCCCAGCCGGGAAGTACCGTCTCCGGGTCGACCAGCTGGCGGATGGCCTGACTAGCCGCCGCAGGGAAGCTCACCCATGATGGCGTAGCCGTGGGCGGGACCGTCGGCCAGCACCGACAGCAACAGCAGGTCCAGGTGGCCCTTGAGCTGCTCTCGCCTCATGCCTCGGCATACGAGGCATTGCGGCCGAGGTGTCCACCCGCCGGTCCTGGTGAGGGCGGTACCGTTGGCGGATGGACCAGGTTGCCCGGACCGTGCTCGGCCTGCTGCTGCTCGCCACCGTCGCCTGCCTGGTGCCGTTGGTCGACGGGGTCCGCCAGGCCTGGGCGGTGCTGTGGGCGGCCGCCCGGGGCGGGGTCCAGCTGCTGGCCGTGGGGCTGCTGCTCGGGGCGGTGTTCCGCGCCCCGGCGGCCGTGCTGCCGGTGCTGGCCGTGATGGTGGTAGCGGCCACCGGGACCGTGGCCCCGCGGCTGGCCGGACTGCCCGCTCGGGGCCGCTGGCGCCGCCCGGCGGCCGCAGCCGCCGCGGTCAGCAGCGGCGCCGTGTTGACCGGGACGGTGGTGTTCGCCACCGGGGCGCTACCACTGAGTGTCCGCAACCTGGTGGCCGTCGGCGGCATCACCGTCGGCGGGGCCATGACCGCCTCGACCCTGGCTGGCCGCCGCTACCTGGCCGAGCTGGGCACCCGCCGAGCCGAGGTCGAGGGCAAGCTGGCCCTGGGGGCGACGATGCGCCAGGCCACCGCCGACCTGGTCGCCGTCGCGGTGGCCGAGGCGCTGGTGCCGGCGCTGGACCAGACCCGCACAACCGGGCTGGTCACCCTTCCGGGGGCGTTCGTGGGCGCCCTGTTCGGTGGGGCCAGCCCGCTCCAGGCGGCCCGCTTCCAGCTGGTCGTGCTGGTCGGGCTCCTGGCCGCCGAGAGCGTGGCTTCGGTGGTGCTGCTGCGGCTGCTGGGCAACGTGCCGGTCCTGCCGCCGACCACGGCCCCGACCTAGCCGCCGGCCGCGGCCCGCATCATTCCAGTGGCTCATCCGCCGTTCGGGCTGCGCTGCGGTGGGCGAGGGCAGCCGGTGACAGCTCGACCACCTCCGAGGCCCAATACTCGCGCAGGCCCGCAATCAGGGGGCCGTCGAAGGTGAGCAGGGCGACCTCCCGCATGCGCTTGCGGACCTGTTGGGCGGTGTCGTCGAATTCGGCCTGCCACTCGGCGATCGCTGTGCCGTCGTCCAGGTAGAGATTCAGCAGCTCGCAGGTGATGTTGGCCTGCCCCCCGACGACCTTGGTCTGCCAGTCGTCCCGGATGCCATCGCGGCCCCGGACCACCAAGCTGCACTTGGCCTGTGACGGACGCGGTCGGCCGTTGAGCATCGTGGTGACCGAGGGGCAACGGCATGAGAGCACCCAGCTGGGGCGGCTGCTGGACGGCATCCGCGTTCCCCGTCCAGACGGCCAGGGCCGGCCGCGCAAGCGCCCCGACCACCTGGTCGGGGACAAGGGTTACTCGTATCCACCGGTGCGCCGGCTGCTGCGCCAGCGCGGGATCGCCCACACCATCCCCGAGCGGTCGGATCAGCGCGCCCGGCGACGGGGACGTCCGCCGGGCTTTGACCGAGAGCGGTATCGGGGCCGCAATGTGGCGGAGCGTGGGGTCAATCGGCTCAAGCAGTGGCGTGGGATCGCCACCCGCTACGACCAGCGCGCCGGGAACTACCGTGCCGCGGTGGTGCTGGCCAGCCTGCTGTGGTGGCTACCACCGCGGTCGCGCTGCTTGCGCTCCTGCTGCGCTGGGCTGCCCGCCCCCCCGACACGGCCGCCATCGCCACCTGGGCCGCCAGCTACAACCTCAGGCTGCACCCCGACGAGCACACCTACGTCAGCGGGCAGCTCCGCCGGGGCCGCTGGCTACGGACGCTGGGCTTTGTCATTCCGTTGGCGGTCGGCCACGGCGCCATGGCCTGGTGGGCCTCGTCTATGCCCGGCCGCTCCCGCCCGCCCCGCTGTCGATGCTCACCTTCCCCAGCGCCTGGGCCGCCGGTTACCTGCTGGGCGCCGTCGCCGCCGAACTGACCCGACGCCGCCCACACCCCCGGCAGGTCCGTGCGGCCATCGTTGCCCCGCGGCGGCTGTCCGACTACCTGCCCGCCTGGATGCTGTGGGCCCGAGCGGGTGGTCGCGCTGGCGGTGCTCGCGCTGGTCCCCCTGGCCTCGGACACGCCCTGGAGCCCCGGCCGTGCCATTCCCACCGCCATCGCCGCGATCACGGTCGCCACGTTGGTGGAGATCGGGTTGCGGGCCATCGCGCGCCGCCCGCAGCCGCTCGGCGGCACCGGCGAGCTGGCCGTCGACGACGCGTTGCGGTCCACCGCGCTGCACCGGGCCGCCGGGGCAGGTCTGGCGGCGCTGCTGTTTCTACTCGGCAACCAGCTCGGCGCGCTGGACCGGCACTGGTGGGTGCTCACCGGCTTGCTGGCTCTGGTCTGCTACGGCCTGGCGATCGGCAGCTGGAAGGACCTGATCAGCCCCCTGTGGTGGCCGATCCGGCGCGGCACCGGCCCAACTCCGCAGCCGCCGATCCAGTCGCGGCGGGCACCCGGGCGAGGGCCGGCATGATCCTCCAGCTCGACCCGGACTCGCCGGTCCCTCCCTATGAACAACTCCGCAGCCAGATCACCACCATGGTCGCCACCGGCGTACTTCCCCAAGGCGCCCGCCTGCCACCCATCCGCCAGCTCGCCCGCGACCTTGGCGTGGCCACCGCCACCATCGCCCGCGTCTTCCGTGAGCTGGAACGTGACCAGATCATCACACCCGCGGGCGACACGGCACCTTCGTCCTGGACGCACCAGCCCAGGCAGCCGCGGCAGAGCGCGACCAGCGCCTGGCGGCGGCCGCTCACAGCTTCGCGGTCCAGGCACGCCAACTCGGCATCGATCCCGAGCAGGCGCTCCACCAGGCCCGGCAAGCCCTGGAGGCCCTGGTCCCACGCGCAGGCCACGCATGACCACCATCCGAACCAGCTCGGCAGCACACACCACCACTGGGCAGCCACAGCACCTCAGAGACTTCGCCGGACAGGCTCTAGTCCCAGCCGTTGGCCTGCAGGCAGTGCTGAAGCACTGGAGGAGGGAACTCCAACCGCCAAGCTTGAGCTGCACGAGGTTAGCTGTTGTTTTCCAGCCGGCCGGAGCTACAAGGACGCTGCCTCACCAGCCGGCGAAGCGTCGCCTAACACAGCACGAGCGTTGCGAGTGCACGCTTGGTAGAAGCACCTGAACCGGTCAACGCTAATCCGAAAATCGAGGGTGAGCAGGCAGGCGGCAGCACCCGGCGGAGCGCAGCGGAGCCGGGTCCAAGCAGCCGATCGGTGCGCCGCTCAGGCGGCGGGTTGCAGGGTGACTCGTAGCCGAGGGCTTCGAGCTGGCGTAGGTGGTTGCGCTGACCGGAAAATGACCACCTGAGTGGGCAGGCGGCAGCACCCGGCGGAGCGCAGCGGAGCCGGGTTGTGGGTGGCGGTGGGA
>Ga0307415_100001714_pt1 | contig 10656 bp, 9 predicted proteins | sample DK1Cmetagenome_FD_204524 | JGI IMG/M metagenome (GOLD analysis project Ga0307415, IMG submission 204524) | Maize rhizosphere microbial communities from greenhouse at UC Davis, California, United States - DK15-C-2 | ecosystem: Host-associated > Plants > Roots > Rhizosphere > Soil | place: USA...
GCTGAGCAGGATTGCACCGGATTACCTCGTCCCTGCGTTGCGCGATATCGATGAGGCTCATGGCTCGGGATGGCACGGGCGGCACCTGGTCGATGCGGTCGTTGATGCGCGAACCGCGCACGAGGTCGCGCTTCACGGTGTGACGCACGTGCCGTGGACGCGCATGGATGACCACTTCGCCGAGGCGGAAATGCGCCTGTTCGAGACGCTCGAAGGTCCGGTCCGCGACAGCCGCACGTTCGTCTATCCGCGTAACCTCGTCGCTCACACGAAGATCCTTGCGGCGCATGGGTTCGAAGGGTTTCGGACTGCGCGTCCAAGGCGATCCCGATTGTCCTCGCTGCTCGCGGAATTCAACCTGCTGGAAGCGCCCGAGCAGCCGCTTCGCGGCAACGGAATCGCGCCCATCCCGGCAGGCTTCTTCCTCAACTGGCGGAGCGGTTTGCGGCGGCTCGTGCCATCGGCGCTGACGTGCCTGCGCGCGCGCAAATTGCTGGACAGCGCATCCCTCACTGGAGGGGTCGTCCACTACTGGTTGCATCCGGAGAATGTGGCCACCGCTCCGGACACACTGGCGCTGCTCCATTCCCTTATCCGGGACGTCGCAATTCGCCGCGACGCGGGCCATTGCGAAGTCATGACGCAGCTCGGCTATTGCCGCTGGGTCGAATCGCGACCGTAAGCAGCAGCGGGCGGCACTGGGGGGGACGCGTGTTAGTCTATTGGGCGATCTTTCTGATGCTCGCCGCTGGCGCCCTGATGAATCAGCACGGGGAAAGGCGCAGCGGTCTCGCCTTTGTCGTGCTCGCCTCGCTGCCGACCGCGCTGATGATCGGCCTGCGCTGGGAGATTGGTCCCGACTGGGCGGCTTACCTCGACATCTACAGCTATACGCGACTGTATTCGTTCGACCGGAGCATCGCGCACGCCGATCCCGGCTATTTCACTTTGATGTGGCTGCTCCACCAGGCGCAGGCCCCGTTTTGGGTGTTGAACCTGGTCTGCGGCGTGGTGTTCGTCGCCGGACTGACTGCCTTCGCACGCCGCCAGCCCAACCCGTGGCTCGCCTACCTGGTGGCGTTTCCCTACCTTGTGATCGTCGTTGCCATGAGCGGCAATCGCCAGGCCATCGCGCTCGGGCTCATGTTTTTCGCATTGAATGCGTTCGAGCGGGAGCGCCTGCTGAAGTTCACACTCCTGATCCTCGCGGCGGCAACCTTTCACGGCAGCGTGTTGCTGCTTCTGCCGTTCTGCTTGCTGTCGTACACTAGGAACAGCCTGCAAAGCGTGGCGCTGCTGACTGTCGCCGGAATCCTTGGCTATTACCTGTCCCGGGACGCGTTCAGCATCTACGCGAACCGCTATGTCTCGGCGAAACTCCAGTCGACGGGGGTTGCTTACCGGCTGGCCATGAATGCGCTGGCGGCGGTCGTGTATCTTCTGTTCAATCGTCGCTTTGCACTCAATGAGCATCAGGCGAGGTTGTGGCGGAATATGTCGCTTTGCACGCTCGCGCTTATCCCGCTTCTAATTGTCCTTCCGTCCTCGACCGCCATCGACCGCTTTCTGCTCTATCTTTTCCCCTTGCAGTTCGTGGTCTTGAGCCGCGTGCCAACCGCGCTGGCGGGGGAGCGCCAGGCCACCGGCCAGTTGACGCTGCTGGTAATCGCCTTTGCCGCGCTGGTGCAGGTCGTCTTCCTCGGGTTTGGCAAATTCGCGCAGGCTTATATCCCTTACCGGAGCATCTTCGGAATCTAGCGCCTGCCGCCGGTCACTTGGTCGACGACGGCCGCGAACTTTGCCGCTGACATTTCGGCGGAATAGCCCTCTTCGACCGTCTTGCGGGCGTTGTCGCCGAGCCGCTCGCGCAGCTTCGGATCGCGTGAGACTGTGCGCAGAACTTCGACCCACTCGTCGTCCGTCCGCGCGAGATAACCGTTGTGGCCGTCCCGCACGATCTCGGCATTCACCCCAACCGAGGAAACGACCACCGGGCGTCCCGTCGCCATGAACTGTAGCGCCTTCATGCCGCCCTTCCCGCGGCTCACCTCATTATCCGGGAGCGGCATGATCCCGACATGGCAGTCGGCGACGTCGCGCGCTTCGCGCTCGGCGGACCAGGGCACGAAACGCATTTCGGCACCGGTGATCGGCTGCTCGGGCGGTTCGCTGCAGATGATCTTGACCGCGAGGGGGAGGAACGCGGCGAGGCGCTCGAGGGCCGAGCGCGCCTGCTCAAAATGAACCAATGTGCTCACCGACCCGGTCCAACACACGACAAACCGGTCCTGATCTTTCGTTTCGGGAAGTACCGGATAATCGGCAAGCTCGATGCTGGACGGGATGATCGAGACGTTAGCGTTGCGATTTTGGGCGTAGCTCGCGAGGAACGCGTTGCCGGTAGTGACCGCCGTCGCGAGCCGGCAAATCGTGGCGGTTTTTGTCGAGAAATGGAGCCGCGAGAACAGCCCGTTCTTCCAGGCCTGGCCGGGCGACCAGATCGCGTCATCGAAATCGTAAATGATGGGTATTCCGCTCCACGCCAGCAGCCGCTCGTAGATAGCCGGGCCGATCAAGGCGGCTTCACGGTGAACGACGACCGCGTCGTAGCTTCGCGCGCGCTTGAGCACGGCGACCCGCCGCAAGTAATCGCTCAGTGTCAAACCGGCTTTGGCGGCGAGATGGCCGGGCCGATAGAGCCGTTCAGCGAGCGCGCGCGATTCGAATGGTGCGAAATCCAGCCTGATGCCATGTTCCGCGGCAAGGTGCGGCGCCCATTGCTCGAAGCGATAGCGCTGGCTTGGCGACATGCCTGGGGGCTTGCTCGCGAGAACCAGCAGGCGGCGTTCACGCGGCACGGTCGCGGTCCTCCGCAGCGGATTTCATCAGGCTTCGGTAGATTTCATCGTAGCGGTCGATTCCGCTCTGCAGATCGAACCAGCGCCGCGACTTTTGGCGCCACCGCTCCATGTCCGGCTGAAGCACCTCAAGCTCTCCCAGCGCCTTGCGATAAGCGCGATCTCCAAACGTCTCGACGACCACGCCGGCGCCGGTCTCGGCCATGATGCGCGCAACGTCGCCGACGTCGCCATTGGTTACCATCGGCAGCTCAAGCGCGAGGAATTCGCCCATCTTGGTCGGCGAGCTCGCCTTCTTGGAGAAGACCGGCTGGATGAAAAACAGGCCGTAATCGGCAGCGGCGGCAAGCTTGGGCACATCGGCCCGCGATGCGGATCGCACCACCAGCCGATCCTTTGGAACACCGTTCGCGGTCGCGGTCGCGAGGATTTCGTCCGCTGGCTCGCGGCTGACGACGAGGAAGATCGCGCCAGGATCTCGCTCGAGCTGCACGCGGAAAAAGGCGAGCACCTCTTCGACCATGTACCAGCTGCCGAAGGAGCCGACGTAAGCCGCAACCCTGGCTTCCGGGGCGATCCCCAAGGCCTGCCGCGCCGCTGAGCGGATTTCGGCCGTGACTGGAGGAAAAGCGTCGAAGTCGACGCAGCAGGAGATCATGGAGATGGGTGGGCCCTCGCGGCCGCGGCGCCAACCGAGCAGGATCTGCTTCCCCGCCTCGGTCAGGCTGACGATATGATTCGCCTCGCTCAAGAACTCCGCCTCGCGGCGCTTGAAGTAGCGATAGACCGCCTTGAACGCCGGGTTGGCCAGGTTCCAGATGCGACCATCGACACGCTCGTCGGCCCAAAACCCGCGCATGTCGAACAGGAAACGCACGCCGTGGCGGCGTTTCATGCGAAGACCGACCAACGCGGGCAGGTAGCTTCGGCAGTGGACGAGGTCGAAGCGCTGCTCGCGGTGAAGACGCGCGGCCAGTCGCTCCATCCGGCGCACGTCGTACAGGGTTGAAACGACCGGCGGGCGCTTATGATACGGCAGCGGATGCCAGTCGATCCCGGCGTCCGCGCAGATCCGTTCAACGGCGGCCCGCTCAGCGACGGTCCGCTCCGGCTTCTCGAAGCTGATCAGGCTGATCCGGTGGCCGCGTTTCGCCAGGCCAATCAAATACGGCAGGACCTGCGACCCGCCGAGCGGGTCGCACATGCCGTCGTAAGATAGATAAAGCACGCGAGCAGCCGGGACTTGGCGGCTGGCGGGGCCGGACCGCCTTGATGCTCTCGTGCTCATCGGCCACACGCCTATCGGATGTCGGTCGAGCTGATCAATCCGGCGAATGACAGGCCGTTGCAGCGCCAGGGAAATGCTCTCGCCGACGGCAATGGCGCGTCGTTCCCGATCATCGGTGGCATCCCGCGGATTTGCGAGCCGAGCAATTATGCCGACAGTTTCGGCAAACAGTGGAACCGGTTCCGCCTGACTCAGCTCGACGCCGAGGGACAGGCCCTCAGCCGCCAGCGCTTCTTCGCCGAAACCGGCTGGTCATCGGACCAGCTGGCGGGCGCGGACGTCCTCGAGGTCGGTTCGGGCGCGGGACGCTTCACCCGCGTCGTCCTCGAACATACCTCCGCCAACCTTTATTCGATCGACTATTCGAGAGCCGTCGAAGCAAACTTCGCGAACAACGCGAGCTTCGCGCACAACCGGCTGCATCTGTTTCAGGCGAGTATTTACGACTTGCCGTTCGCGGACGGCAGCTTCGACAAGGTCTTTTGCTTCGGCGTCCTTCAGCATACGCCGTCGTTCGAAGGGTCGGTGCGCGCGCTGATCCAGAAAGCGAAGAAGGGTGGCGAGATCGTCGTCGATTTCTATCCGATCCGGGGGTGGTGGACCAAGCTCAGCGCCAAATATCTGCTGCGGCCGGTGACGCGGAGAATGTCGCACGAGCGTCTGCTGCGGCTGATCGAGGCCAACGTCGGCTGGCTGGTCTCTGCGCACAAGGGTCTGACCGAAGCAGGCCTTGGGGTGTTGACCAGATTCCTTCCCGTCGTCGACCTGCGGACCATCCCCGCCAACCTGACTCCCGAGCAGGAACGCGAGTGGGCGATCCTCGATACGTTCGACATGTTTTCGCCCGAGCACGATCATCCGCAGCGGCTCAGTGCGGTCGCGGACATGTTCCGTCGCAACGGCGCCGATGTGACGTTTGCCGGCTTCGTCGATGCCGGGCCGGCGCAGGCGCCGGTCGTTCGTGCGATCCGCCGCTGATCGAGCACGACCATTAGCATGACCGCCAGGACCATTGCCTTCGTGCTGCCGAACCTGCGTCCGGGCGGAGCCGAGCGGGTCGCGATCCGCCTGATGCACGGCTTCCGCGCTGTCGGCCACAAAATCGAGTTTGTGCTGATACAGAAGGAAGGCGATCTGCTGCGCGAAGTGCCGGATGACGTGCGCATCGTCGACTTGGGCGTTTCGCGGGTTCGCCAGTCGATCCGGCCGCTCGTGCGCTATTTCAAGGAGACACCGCCGGACGCAGCGCAGGTGCGGATGTGGCCGCTGACGATTGCCGCGATCATCGCGCGACGGCTCGCTCGCGCAAGGACGCGGCTGGTGGTCAGCGACCACGCCGTGCTGACGAAGCATTTCGCGGGCCATCCGCTGACGCTCGCTGCGCTCGGATTCTCGATCCGGCGGTTCTACCCGTGGGCCGATGCCAGGCTGGTCGTGGCAAACGCCGCCGCGGAGGATTTTGCGCGCATCTCCGGGCTTCCGCGCGATTGCTTCGAGGTCATCTACAATCCCGTGGACCCACCGCCGCCGGACGTTCAACCGGCGCCGGAGATCGAAGAGCTGTGGGGAGACGCCGATGGGCGGATCGTCACCGTCGGCACGCTCAAGGAGCAGAAGAACCATGCGCTGCTGATCCGCAGCTTCGCGCGCCTGCGCAAACGGCGCGCCGCGAAGCTGATGATCGTTGGCGCCGGCCCGCTCGAGGACGAGCTGAAGCGCTTGGCGGCCTCGCTGGATATCGCCGATCACGTGATCTTTGTGGGCTTCGTCGCGCAGCCCTGGGGGCACTATCTTTCGGCCGACCTGTTCGTGCTGTCGTCCGACTATGAGGGCTATCCCAACGTGCTGGTCGAAGCGATGCGCTGCGGGCTTGCGGTGGTTTCGACCGACTGCGAGAGCGGTCCGCGCGAGATCCTCGATGATGGGCGGTTCGGGCGGTTGGTTCCAGTCGGCGATGAAGCCGCGCTTGCCGAAGCAATGGCGGCGGAGCTCGACGCTCCGCACTCCGCCGAGCGCGTCCGCGAGCGCGCCGAGGCCTTGTCTGGCGCCGGCACCATTCAGCGCTATCTCGATTTGCTGATCGGACCGCCGCGATGACCGGCGACCTGCTCGACGTCTCGACTCATTTCCCCTTCGGCGAGAACTGGCGCGATTACGCCCGGCTGGTCGACGAGCGGCGCATCGAAGAGGCTGTCGAAAGCGTCCGCGCCCTGGTCGGCGAGCTTTCCGGAAAGACGTTTCTCGATATCGGATCGGGGTCGGGGCTGTTCTCGGTCGCCGCGCTTAGGCTCGGCGCGAAAGAGGTCGTCGCGGTCGACATCGACAAAGCGTCGGTGGCGACGACGCGCGCACTGCTGGCGCGCGAACGCGAGCACGATTGGCGCGCGGAGCAGGTCTCGGTTTTCGATTTGCCGGCCAAGGTCTCGCAGCGTTTCGACGTCGTCTATTCCTGGGGCGTGCTCCACCACACCGGCGACATGCGGCGCGCGCTCGACTGCGCCAGCGCGATGGTGGGACCCGGCGGCACACTCGCCGTCGCGCTCTATGAGCGGACGCCGCTATGCGGCGCATGGACGATCGAAAAGCGGGTCTATTGCAAGCTGCCGGCGCCGTTGCAGGCGCTTCTGCGCGGCACCTACCTGACCGCCTGGGGAGCGGGCATGCTGCTCAAGGGTCGCAATCCGTGGCGCCGGATGCGCGAGGGTCGTGAGCGTGGGATGGACGTCGCGCACGACGTGCACGATTGGCTCGGCGGTTATCCCTATGAGTCGACGACGCCGGCCGAAGTCACCGCGTTCATGCACAAGCGTGGCTTTGAGCAGCAGAAACTGGTTCGCTGGCCGGTCAGGGCCGGTGGACTGCTCGGGTCGGGCTGCAGCGAATATGTGTTCCGGAGGAGCGGTTAGCGCCTGACCGCGTCTTTGACGGCGCTGCGCAATCCGTATCGCTGCTGATAGAAGCCAGTTCGCCACAGCCGGTATATCTCGGGAAATCGCCTGAAACGTGAACGATCAAGCAACTGACGCCGAGTCATCAACCATTGTTTCTCGCGAACAATTCGTTCGATCGCCGTATCCCCAGCTTCGGGCCCTGCCAACGTATCGATCTGCTCTCGGCAGGATCTGATGCGCGTTTCAAACACACCGAGATGCTCAATCTCGGCTTCCCAGGCAGCACGCGGATCCGAAATGCCGTGGTGGCGAAAAACCGTCCATTGCGTGGGCGAGGGAAGTGCCAGAAGTGATCGCGTCGCGTTGCGATCATGCCGACGGTACAATTGCAACGGTTCCTCGATCAGCTGCTTGAGCCCAACGAAGTCCGCCATCGTCGCCGCCCACTTATCGTACGCCATCGTGGCCGGAAACGGCAGGAGCACGTTCAGCAAGGACTTCCGGATCGTCGTGCAGCACCCCGCGACCAGATCGGAGTCTGCGCATCCTAGCTTTCGAGCATTCCCGAACGCCGTTGCCTTCGAGGCTTCGAGCTTGCCAGAAGCGATGATTTCGTCGTTGATGAACAGTTGTTTGGAGATGTGTCGCGTCGCTTCAGCGAGCACGGTGGAGAGCTTGTTCGGCAGCCAATAATCGTCCTGATCGCTGAAGCTCACGAGATCGCCGCTGCACAGACTGGCCGCTTGACTGAAATTCCCGGTAAAACCCAGCCGCTGCGGATTAAGGTGAACATGAACCGGGAATCGACTTTGCCGTCCGAACTCTTTGATGATCGCAACCGTGTCGTCGCTCGATCCGTCGTCGCAAACGATGAGTTCGTCAGGTGGCCGTTCCTGCCTGGCGAAGCTTCGAAGCTGCTCCAGCACAAATTTTGCGCCGTTGAATGTCGTCATGGCGATTGAGATTCGACAGTGTCCGGACACCATCAGCCCCCGCCGACGTTCCTGAAAAGACGAACGGGGCCAATTGGGTTGATCAGTTGAGCGATCCGTGCCCGCCAGTGCCGAGAGATCGGTGCCGTCCGTCGATAATCCTCCACGCACGGTCCCTCCTGCAGCGCAACAGGATGGAATTCGATTGAATCCTCGCGGAACGGTTGCGTAAGCAAATCAAGCCGCCGCCGCATTGCCGTATCCACGTTTGTTGGTTTCCGGGCGATGACCATGGAATCGCGGGCACTCCCATCCGAGACGCGCAACGCCATCTCGTCCGTTTCAAAATAGACTTCGAGCGGTTCGAGGCCGGTCAACGCACATAAAGCCGCCCACGAGTCCGGGTAGAAGCGCCAGCAGTCTACAGGGAAGCGATGCACGCCTTGTGCACCAGGAGCGATGATACAGGCGAGACCCCCGGGGACGAGGACACGACTGATTTCCGCCATTGTCGCCCAAAAGTACGGGTTATGCTCAAAGGTTTGACCAGAGATGCAAACGCCGATGCTGGCATCTTCCAATTCGGGCCAAACAAAACCGCTTTTGGCTACGACGTCGACATTCTCGCCCGGCTCCAGGTCGAGGCCGACGTATCGGATCCAATCCCGTGTAACCAACTGCCGATAGCTGGCCTGTCCCAGAAACACTCTCGATCCGATCTCCAGCAACGTGCACGATCCGGCGGATCTCGGAAACCGATCTTCATAGGTCCGGAAAAAAGAGGCCATCTTGGCGAACGAAGAAGCATGCATCGGCAATCCTAGGCCCTAAATTGGAGAAACCTGGTCCATCGGTGAAATACGCCAGGAGGGAAATTCCTTGCGCAACCGGATGATGGCGATTCCTATGGCGAGGGCAAGCAACACAATCTGCGTCGCGATGCCGACGGCGCTTGGAAACGGGGCAAGTAATGCCGCCGCGGCACTGGCGAGCACGAGCGCACCTGGCGGCAAGACCGTCGATAGCAATCGTTGAGGCTGACCAGTCGCAGCGAAGAAAATGAACATCTCCACCGCGACGCGGACGGACCAAACAGCGGCAGCTCCGATAGGGCCGGCCAGCCTGATCGCGACGTAGACAGCAAGAAGATAGGGGAGGAGCTGGCCAATGCTTATCTTCGTCACCACGTCCGGGCGCCCTCCTCCCTGGAGCCGAGAGTGGGGGATGAAAGAACAGCAATTGAACCAGATGCCGGCGATCAGCACCGTGCCGATCGGCCAGCTTTGCTGACCGATGTTTGCGCCAACCCACAAGTCCAGAAATGGCGGGAGCGCCGCTAGCCCTGCCACGAGAATGGGCGTCAGGATTGCGGATAGCGAACGAAGCGCGCGATATTCGGTCGCATCAACCTCGTGCTCAGGAATTAGCGCGAACCTGGGGAAAAGGGCGCTGGCCAGGCTCTGGGGGATTACGAGCAGCCGCGAGATCAAATTATAAGGGATCATATAGATTGAAACGGCTGTCGCACCGGCCATCCAGCCAATCGCTAGCTTTTCGGCCCCCATAAGGATCGGAACGACAATCGCCGTCGCGGTCACCCATCCGCCGAACACCGCCAAGGATTCTATGCGGGCCCACGACGGCAGCGCAGGGACACTCATTGGCACGCTTCGCCAGCAACACATCAAAAGCATCGCAACGGTGAGCCCGCGTCCCACAACGACGGTCTCGAGAAGATTGGGCAACTGCGGACCAACGAGCACGGCGACCAGCAACGGAGCGACGCCGACGACGACGTTCCCAGTGGCGCCGATCAGGTTCATCACTTTGAACCGGTTCGATCCCTGAAGGGCGCCCGACAAGACGCCATACGACGTCGTTAGGGGAATCAGGACCGCGAGCCACGGAATGGCCCGGTTAAGCTCGTCGGCCAAGCTGCTTTCGATGGAGCGAATGGCCGTCAACAACGGACCGCCGAAAACGTAAACCAAGCAGCCGCCCAAGATGCCAAGCCCGAGGCTCAGGAGAAGCGCACACCAGATGGTCTGACTTTTCTCGTTGGCAGGGGCATCTGCGAGTGCGGCAATGCGCTGGGACGTCGCCGGGCCAAGACCAAATTCGAACAGCCCGAAATATCCGACCAAAACCCAACAAATCGCCAGCACTCCGTATCGCTCAAGTCCGATGGCTTCGAGGTAAAGCGGGACCGTGGCGAACGAGACAAGGATTGGCGCGACCGCTGCGACCAAATTGTAGCTCGCGTAGCGCCGGATGCTCATCGGAAGGTTTAGAGCAGTGGCCCTTGGCGGTGGCAAGCAAGTCGAACCGCGGTCAATTCGCTCGACTCTCCCTTGTGTCGTCGCCTAGTCCTGAAACCGGTGAGAACATGTGCGGAATAGCCGGAGTCCTCGGCGGTCGCGGCGTCGGCGCGGAAACCGTGACCCGCATGACCCGCGTGCTCGCGCACCGCGGGCCTGACGACCAGGGCATCTGGGTGGACGCCGAGGCCGGGATCGCGCTCGGCCACCGGCGCCTGTCGATCATCGACCTGTCGCCGACCGGTCATCAGCCGATGCTCAGCGCCAGCGGCCGCTACGTGATCATCCTCAACGGTGAAATCTACAATTACGCCGAGCTTCGCGACGAACTGGCCGCGCAGGGACATCAGGTCGAATGGCGCGGGCATT
>Ga0307415_100001715_pt1 | contig 10655 bp, 9 predicted proteins | sample DK1Cmetagenome_FD_204524 | JGI IMG/M metagenome (GOLD analysis project Ga0307415, IMG submission 204524) | Maize rhizosphere microbial communities from greenhouse at UC Davis, California, United States - DK15-C-2 | ecosystem: Host-associated > Plants > Roots > Rhizosphere > Soil | place: USA...
GGCGACCACCCGGGCCGCGGCCAGGCGGTCGTCCCAGCCGCGGGCCCGGAGCACGTCCGCCAGCTCGGCCCCGATCGGCCGTGGTTCCCGACTCCGACGCGTCATGCCCTCACTCTCCCACTCCGAGCCGACACCTCAGCTGCGCCTGTCCAGCATGTGGCGGTTTGAGCTACGAGCCCTCGCTGAGCTGGACCGATCCTGGTTCCACGTGAAACACGGCGGCGTGGAGCTCGGGTGGGAGCTCCTCGGCCACGGCCGCTGTGACGATCGTCTGCTCGGTCGCCAAGGCCGCCTCCGCGACCCGATCCCGTCGTTGCCGGTCGAGTTCCGCGAACACGTCGTCCATGAGCAGCACCGGCTCCTCCCCCTCCTCGGCGAGCAGCCGGTGGGACCCGAGCCGGAGCGCCAGCGCCAGCGACCACGCCTCGCCGTGAGAGGCATGGGTCCGGGCGGGGAGCCCGCGCACGGCGAGGGCGAGGTCGTCCCGGTGCGGTCCGGAGAGCGTGAGCCCCCGCTCGACCTCGCGGGCGCGGTCGGCGACCAACCGCTCGCGGAGCGCCTGGGCGAGCTTGGCCGGGTCGGGGTCGGGGTCGGGGCTCCCGGGCCCGGCCACCGAGGACACATAGGCCACATCGACCGCGTCGTCGCGTCCGGCAAGGCGCTGGTAGGCGAGCTCGACCCGGGGCGTGAGCGCCGCCACCAGCCGCAGCCGCTCGGACCAGATCTCGGCCCCGGCCGAGGCCAGCTTCTCGTCCCACACCTCGAGGGTGGCCAGGGCGCTGCCCGGGAGGCGCCCGCCGCCGCTGCGCAGGAGGGTGTTGCGCTGGCGGAGCACCCGGTCGTAGTCCTGCCGGCTGCCGTGGTACCGGGGCAGCCGCTGGACGGCCAGGGTGTCGAGGAAGCGGCGGCGCTCCTCGGGGTCGCCCCGGACCAGGCCCAGGTCCTCCGGCGCGAAGACCGTCGCCCGGACCACGCCCAGAAGGTCGCGGGCCCGGGGCACCGGCGCGCCGTTCACCCGCCCGCGGACCCCGGTCCCCGGCCGCAGCTCCAGGTCGACCAGCAGCCGCCGCCCGGCCCGCCACACGACCGAGCGGATCACCGCCGACTCGGCACCGGCCCGGATCAGGGCGGCGTCCTGCCCGACCCGGTGCGAGCCGAGCGTGGCCAGGTACCCGATCGCCTCCAGCAGGTTCGTCTTGCCGACCCCGTTGGGCCCGACCAGCACCGACGCCCCCGCCGGCAGGTCGACCGCCACCCTGTCGTGGTTCCGGAAGTCGACGACCTCCAGCCGTTCCAGCCGCATGCCGAAACTCTAGGCCCGCTCAACCCGGAACGAGCCGCGGGACCCGCGACCTCTCATCCCGGCAGCCGGACCGGCATCAGCAGGTACATGAACCCCAGGGCGTCGTTGCCGTGGATCAGCGCGGGCTTGAGGCCGTCGCGGACCTCGATGACGGCCTCGTTGTCGTCCACGGCCGCGACCCCGTCGCTCAGGTAGACGGGGTTGAAGGCGATGGTGAGGCCCTCGCCCTCGTACTTGGCTTCCACGGCGGCGGCGCCCCGGCCGACGTCCTGGAGGCTGCCGTCGACCTGGAGCCGCTCGCGCTCGAACGTCAGGCGCACCGGGTTGTTGTTCTGGCCGTACGGCGTGACCTGCTTGAGCGCGTCCAGCAGGACCTGGCGGTCCAGGGTGGCGACGCTCTCGTACCCGGACGGGATCAGGCTGCGGAACTTGGGGAACTCGCCCTCGACCAGGCGCGAGGTGAGCCGGCGGCCGCCGCCGGCGAAGGTCACCTGGTGGGGCTCGATGCCGATCTCCACGGTGGCCTCGCCGGCCAGGGCCCGGGCCGCCTCGGTGAGCGCCCGCGCCGGGACCAGGGCGGTCATTGGCTCGTGCTGCCAGCTCCACTCCAGGGTGCGGACGGCCAGGCGGTAGGAGTCGGTCGCGGCCAGGGTCAGGCGCTCCCGCTCGGCCTCGAACAGCACGGCGGTGAGGACCGGCCGGGCCTCGTCGTGCGAGGCGGCCCGGCCGACCTGGGCGGCCGCGCCGGCGAGGCCCTCGCCGGACAGGGTGCCGACGTGCTCCATGGACGGCTGGGTGAGGGTGGGGAAGTCCTCGGCGTCGAGCAGGCGGAGCTCGTGGGTGACCTGGCCGCGCCGCACCTCGAGGCCGCCGTCGGCCGCCTCGACCTCGACCAGGCCGGTGGGCAGGTTGCGGGCCACGTCGCCGAAGATGCGCCCCGGGACGACGACGCGACCGTCCGCCTCCCCGCGGACCTCGATGACGGCCTCGCCGGTGTGCTCGAGGTCGGTCGAGGCCAGTCGCAGCCGGTTGCCCTCCAGCTCGACCAGGGTGCCGCCGAGCACGGGCAGGGTGGGCCTGGTCGAGACCGTCCGGCTGACCCAGGCCACCGCGTCGGCGAAGCTGTCGCGCTCAGTCGTGAACTTCAAGGCAGTCGACCTCCCGACCTTTCCCCAGGGTCTTGGTGTGATCTGTCTGAAGAGCTAGAGAACCTTGGAACAGCAGTAGGGGCTGTGGGCATGTGGACGGACCGCTGATCGACCTGCCCGCGGGGGCCGCCGCCGTCCCGGAGGGGATGGGGACACGACCCCTCGGCCATCCCCAGGCGCCCGGCCCGTCCCCGGCCGCCGCCGTCCGTCCCCCGCCCGTCGACAGGTCGTCCCCAGCTCGTCCCCAGGCCGACACCGCTCACGATCCCTGCTGCTGGGCGCGGACCTTGACCCGGTTGGTGAGCTCCTGCACCTGGTTGTAGATGCTGCGCCGCTCGCGCATGAGCCCGCGGATCTTCTGGGTGGCGTGCATGACGGTGGTGTGGTCGCGGCCGCCGAAGGCCTGCCCGATCTTGGGCAGGGACAGGTCGGTCAGCTCGCGGGTCAGGTACATGGCCATCTGCCGGGCGGTGACCAGCAGCCGGGAGCGGTTGGAGCCGGTGAGGTCCTCGATGGTCAGGCCGAAGTAGGCTGCCGTCTCGGCCATGATGATCGGCACCGAGACCTCGTGCCGGCCCTCCTCGGGGAACAGGTCCTTGAGCACGATCTCGGCCAGGGCCAGGTCGATCGGGCTGCCGTTGAGCGAGGCGAACGCCGTCACCCGGATCAGCGCGCCCTCCAGCTCGCGGATGTTGGACTGGACCTTGGAGGCGATGAAGGACAGCACGTCGTCGGGGACGCTGAGGCCGTCGGCGCCGGACTTCTTGCGCAGGATGGCGATGCGCGTCTCGAGGTCGGGCGGCTGGATGTCGGTGATCAGGCCCCACTCGAAGCGGCTGCGCAGCCGGTCCTCCAGAGTGGCGATCTGCTTCGGCGGGCGGTCCGAGGAGATCACGATCTGCTTGTCGGCGTTGTGGAGCGCGTTGAAGGTGTGGAAGAACTCCTCCTGGGTGCGCTCCTTGCCCTCCAGGAACTGGATGTCGTCGATCAGCAGGACGTCGTTGTCCCGGTAGCGACGCTGGAAGGCGCCGGTCCGGTCGTCCCGGATGGCGTTGATGAACTCGTTGGTGAACTGCTCGCTGGACACGTACCGGATGCGGGCCTGCGGGTAGAGGTTGCCCGTGTAGTGGCCGATCGCGTGCAGCAGGTGGGTCTTGCCCAGCCCGGCGCCGCCGTAGATGAACAGCGGGTTGTACGACTTGGCCGGCGCCTCGGCCACGGCCACGGCGGCGGCGTGGGCGAACCGGTTGGACGAGCCGATGACAAACCGCTCGAAGGTGTACTTCGGCGTCAGCTGGGGGCGGCCGGCGACCGGTCGCGGCGCGACGACCGGGCTGACCAGCTCCTCGTCGCCGAGGTCCTCGAGCGGGCCGACGGTGACGCGGATGTCCAGCGACCGGCCGGTGACCCGTTCCAGGGCCGCGGTCACCGTGGGGGCGTAGCGCTGCTCGATCCATTCCTTGACGAACTCGTCCGGCACGGCCAGGACCAGCGTGTCGCCGGCGACCGCGACCGGCCGGATCTGGGCCAGCCAGGCCTTGTGGGTCGACCCGGCGCCGTCGAGCGACTCGAGGCACGCATTCCAGATCGCCGCCGCGTCGTCATGGAGCCCTTCGACCACAGCCGCCTCATCCCTTTCCGGCCCTTCGAGTCCCGGATGTCGACCAGTTTGCGCCGACCGCGCGACACACCCTCCGTGACCTCCGGACCCGCCGCAACCTACATATCCACACCCCCATCCACAGGTGTGGAGAACCCGACCCCTGCGGACTCGGAGGCCCGACCGGGCCGGTACCGGGAGAGACGGCAGACCCTCGACGGAAGAGGGCAGATGGCCGTGACGGGGAAGCCGGGCCAGAACGTGTGGGCCGCCGACTGAAGGCGGGCCGGAGGATAGCATCGGGGGAGGCGGGCTCTCAAGGGCTCGTTTCGGGACTCAGCAGGCATAACGAGTCGCGTTGACGCCGTTCGCGGGAGGCCCGTACCATCATCTTTCGGCGCGTTCTCCGCGCCCCGTCTCTGCCTGCCCTCCGCCTCGACCGGGTTAGGAGCCGTCGTCGTGAAGCGTACATTTCAACCGAACAACCGTAAACGCGCCAAGACGCATGGCTTCCGGATCCGGATGCGTACGCGTGCCGGGCGCTCCATCATCGCCCGCCGCCGCGCCAAGGGCCGCGTCCGGCTCGGAGCCTGAGGAGCGTCGGTGATCGACCTCGCCGGAGGAGGAGCCGGGGGTTCGCGATGGCGGTGAACCGGCTGAGCTCGCCGTCGGCCTTCCGGTCGGTCTTCTCGACCGGCCGCTCCTACGCGCAGGGCGCGGTGGTGCTGTACGTGGCCAAGCGGTCGACGGGCGCCGGGCCGGCCAGGACCGGCCTGGTCGTGAGCCGCAAGGTCGGCGGCGCCGTGGCCCGGAACCGGGCCAAGCGGCTGCTGCGCGAGGCCGTGCGGCTGGAGGGCAAGGAACTGCCTGAGGGCCTCGACCTGGTCATCGTCGCCCGCCCGAGCGTCGCCGGCGCCTCCTACCGGGAGATCGCCGGTGACATCCGCGACGTGCTGAGCGCGGCCGGCCTGCGTGGAGGCGATGCCGGTTGAGCGCACGCCGGGCCAGGACGCCGGCGCCGAGCAGGCCGGCAGCCGCGCTGATAGGGCTCATCGGGGCCTACCAGCGCTGGATCAGCCCCTTCCTGGGGAACCGCTGCCGGTTCCACCCGTCCTGCTCCGCGTACGCCAAGACGGCGGTCGAGACCCACGGGGCCGTGCGGGGCTCGTGGCTGGCGGTCCGCCGTCTGGTGAAGTGCCAGCCGTTCCATCCGGGGGGCTTCGACTACGTGCCGCCCGCGTCCGGTCGCGTGAAGCCGGGCCGCAAGGGGTACGGTGAGATGGTGAGCGCCGGCCGGCCCGGCCCGCCCGAGAGAGGCTCCTCGTGATCGAACTGTTCAACTCCTTCCGCGACGCGCTGTACCACGTCCTGCTGTTCTTCCAGGACATGGTCGAGCCGATCCTGGGGAGCCAGAGCTACTGGTTCTCGATCGTCATGCTGACGGTCGCGGTGCGGATCCTGCTCATCCCGCTCACCGTCAAGCAGGTCAAGTCGACGCGGGTCATGCAGGAGCTCGCTCCCGAGATCAAGAAGCTCCAGGCCAAGCACAAGAACGACCGGGCGAAGCTGAACGAGGAGATGATGGCGCTCTACAAGGAGCGCGGCTTCAACCCCATGGCCGGGTGCTGGCCTCTCCTCGCCCAGATGCCGTTCTTCTTCGCCCTCTACCAGGTCATCTACGCCCAGCAGATCGCCGGCGGGCCCAACGTCCTGATCGGCAAGACCTTCTTCGGGGTGCCCCTGCAGCAGCACTGGCTGCAGCTGCCGGGCTGGGACAAGGTCTTCTCGGCGGCCGGCATCACGATCCTGGTGCTGACCACGACGATGGCGCTGACCACCTACATCTCCCAGCGCCAGCTGATGAGCAAGCAGACGGCGCAGGTGAACCCCCAGCAGCAGACGCTCATGCGGATCATGCCGCTGATGTTCTTCGTGTTCGCGGTCAACGTCCCGCTGGCGGTCATCATCTACTGGGTCACCACCAACTTCTGGAGCGTCGGCCAGCAGTACATGCTGCTGCGCAACTACCCGGTGCCGGCCGGCGCGGAGACGCAGGCGGCCGCCGCCGGGGCCCCGGCCCTGGTCGACAACGGCGAGGGCCGCAAGGGCCTCGGCCCGCTGAGCATGTTCCGTAGCTTGACCCAGCCGCGCGCCGAGGAGAGCTCGCCGGCCGGGAACAAGAACGGCAACCGAACCGCCAAGGCGGGCGATGGCAAGGCTCCACCCAAGCAGGGTGGGTCGGCGGCCAAGGGCGCCCAGGCGAGGCAGGGCCAGAGTGGCCAGAGTGGCCGGCAGGGCACCAGCGGCAACCGGAGGTCGGGCAGCCGCTCGTCCGGAAAGGGCAAGTCGAGTGGCCCACGCCGAGGCAAGCGCTAGGACGGTCGACGCGGCGGTCACCGCCGCGGCCGCCCGGCTCGGTCTCCGTTCAGACCAGGTCGACGTCGAGGTCCTCGAGGAGCCGATCCCCTCAACCTTCGGCTACATCGGCACCCCAGCGCGAGTTCGCGTCACCCCCCGCGCCGCCGCCACCGCCAGCGCGGGTCCCGCCTCCCCAGCGTCCGAATCGAGCCAGGGCTCGGGTTCGCCCGCCCCGACCGCCTCCCTTGACGTCAACGCCACGCCCAGCCCAGGTTCCGCCGGAGCCACCGCTTCTGGTCCCGCCGCCGCTGGCACAAGTCGTGACTCCGCTGGTGGCCCGGCCTCTGGCTCGGAACATGGCTCCGCTGGTGATCCGGTGGCCTCGGGCTCGGGAGGCGGCTCTGTCGGTGACCCGGCCGCGGGCTCCGACGTCGTCCTGGGCCAGCCCGACGCCACCGCCCCTGACCTGGCGGCCGGCCCGACCGCCTCGGCGATCGCTGCCGCGACCCCGGCGGACCTGGCCGGATCCTCGGAGCGCGCCCCCGGGGGCTCGGCCGATGTCCCGAGCTCAGTGGAGCCGACGACCACCCAAGCTCCCGAAGGCACTATTGCCCCTTCCCCGCAAGACATCTCGGAGGCAACGAACGTCCCGAACGGCTCTGCTCCGACATCTGCTCCATCCTCAGGAGCCGAGCCGTCAGGAACGAGTCCCTCGGCGGCCTCCACGCCGGCCGGTGCAACTCCTGTCGCGGCCGCTGCCAGCACGACGGAAGCGCCGACTCCAGCGGCTGCATCAGGTGCAGAGAACGGTCAGGATGCGAGACCGACTACCGCCCCAGTCGAAGGAGCGACCGGAGGCGTCACCCGAGCCTCGCGCCGCACCTCTAGAGATAGAGACGAGCCCATCGCACCGGAGATGGTCGAGGAGGACACCGAGCGGGCGGGCGACTTCCTCGAAGGACTCCTCGACGCGCTGGATGTCGATGGCGATATCACGACATGGGTCGATGAGGTCGGAGGCCACATCGACCTCGAGGGCGCAGACCTGGAGCCGCTCGTCGGGCCCAACGGCGAGACGCTCGACTCTCTCCAAGAATTGACCCGCCTCGCCGTCCTTCGCCAATCCAAGCGACGCGTGCGACTGCTGCTCGACATCAATGGGTTCCGGGCTCGCCAGCGGGACCAACTCATCTCGATCGTGAGAACGACGGCCGAGCAGGTCATCAAGACCCGTGAGGACCACGAGTTCCAGCCGATGAGCCCTGCCGAGCGAAAGATCGTCCACGATGCGGTCGCCGCCATCGACGGCGTCCGGACCGAGAGTTGGGGCGAGGACCCGAACCGGCGTGTGGTCATCCGGCCCACATAACGTTTCACGTGAAACATTGGCCGACTCTGAACCGTCCTCGTGGCGCCCGCCCTTGGATGCTCGGGCGATCGAAGTTCTGGAGCAGGCGTACGCCGATGCAGCTCGGCTCGGATTCCTAGGCCCCAAGGAGCTGGACCGGCTCTGGGCGCGCCACCTTGACGACGCCTTCGGCTTGGCGGCCATCCGACAACCCAAGCCAGGGGAGCGTTGGGCCGACCTTGGATCGGGCGCCGGCTTGCCGGGCCTTCCGCTGGCGATCGCGCATCCAGCGACCTCATTCACGCTGGTCGACGCGCAGCGGCGGCGCTTGGATTGGGTTGCGGCGACCGCCGCCCAGTTGCGCCTCGCCAATGTCGCGGTGGTTCATGCGCGGCTCGAGGAATACGGCCATGGTCCCGCCCGGCAGTCGTTCGATGTGGCAACGGCCAGGGCGCTTGGGGCGCTTCCGGTGGTTGCCGAGTTGGGACTTCCCCTGCTCAGGACCGGCGGGCGATTGCTGGTGCCCCGAGGGCAGCCGAGTGCCGAGGAACTCCAGCAGACCGCGAGGGCCTGTGCGCAACTCGGGGGGCGGCTCGACGAAGTTGTCCCCAACCCGACGTCACCGATTGACCGGGTCGGGTTCGTCGCTATCATGGCTAAGATCGCTGCGACCTCCCCCCGCTTCCCCCGGCGATCGGGTGTGCCGGCGCGTACTCCGCTCGGCCAGCTGCGCGACGACAAGCGTTAGCGCACCGCGTCGACGGGAGCGCCGTCAGGGTGGTGTTGTAGGTTGCAGCGGGATCGAGGAGACAAGCAGGGGCGGTACCTGGTCGTTGATCGGCACCGTCAGGGCTTTCGGCATCTCGTGGCCGGAGCGGCGGTTGGACGACGAAACCGCCCGGGCAGGGCCTGGCGGCGGCAGTCGGGCTCTGGCATCGGGCGTGTTCGGCACCGCTCCGGGTCTCCACGCGCCGCCTGGTGGTTGTTATGAAGGGAGGCGGGAGCCATCAGTCGGCGACCCGATGAAGCACCGCAGGTCCAAGAACGAACGGGCGGTTTCCTGAGCAGGCTCCTTGCCGCCCTGGGGCTGCGACGACGCAGGACCGACGATCAGGCGGCAGGCGAATGCGAGCAAGGCACGTCGGTGAGGTCGGCATCGCCCCCGACGGCCACCACACAGAGGGCCGGGATCGCGGAAGGGCCACCCGCAGGCGTGAGGAGCGGGCGCGGTGCCGTCCCGGGACCAGCACAGGACGGTGAAACGTCGACGGTGGACCAGTCTCGGGAGTGGCCGTACCGAGGCACCGCACCCAGGCAGGACCCAGCCGAAGCTCGAGTCGACCCAATCTGGGGAGCCGACCCCCCGGACAGCGTCCAGTGGCACATGGACATGACCGCCGACCAGGCGACCTCGGGGTCGAGTTCGACTGCTGCCTCCAGCTCGCAGGGCTTGACCGCGAGTGAACCGGAGCCTCGCCCGGCCCAGGACCCGTCCGCGGGCCCGCCGGCAGCCGGAGTTGGCATCGCGCCGACGATCCGCCCGGCAGGTGGGTCGCCGTCCGAGCAGCAGGATCACTCCGCGGAGGAGCCGCGAGCAGGGAACGAGCAAGCTGTCGGTTCCGAGGGCGATCAAGCCAGCTCGCTGGTCGGCTCCCCCTCCGGGCCCGCAGAGGAAGGACCTTCGAGCCAGGACGCTGGTTCGTCGGTCGGATGGTTCTCGACCGACGCAACCTCCTTCACCGGATCGTTCACCGGGCAACTCAGCGCCCATCGGCCAGTCGATGCGCCAGCTCACACCCAGAGGAGCGAGGCTGACGCATCGCCACAGAACGCAGCTGCCGGAGCCGAGCCGAGGCCTGGCGCCGACGAAGCTGTCGGGCCAGTCGAGTCACGGGGGCCGGGCGGCGCGGATGAGCCTGGTCCTTCAGAAGAGTCAGCGAACGCCATCACGGCTTCCCACGCCACAGACCTCGAGCCTGGTCAGCAGGGAATCCGAAGCCCGGAATTGATCGAGGCCGGGATGGTGCACGTCGACCCGGACCGGGAGATCGGTTCATCGCTCACCCCCGCCGAGCGACTCGAGGGATCGGACCAGGCGTCGATCGGCGCGGAGGGGGCGCCGAGCGGTGCGGAGGATGCCGCGATGGCGATACCCAGCACCAGCACGGACCCCGGACAGGCTCCAAGCGTCAGCGGACCCGCCCCTGTCGCTGGAGAACCGGAAATCGCTACGGCCGCTGCCGCGGAGCCGAGCGCCGCTCCCACCGAGCCGGACGCCTCCCTCGCCGCTATCTCCGCCGAACCGGCTGCCGCCCCGTGGACGGAGCCGGCCTTGCCGGGCTTGCCGGCGGGCGTGCCGCCATCGGCGGGTCAGGGTGCCCCATGGGACGATGAGGAATCGCCTGACGATGTGCTCATCCCACACCCGGATCCAACCCGGCCGCTTCTGTTCGGTCAGCGGGCAGGGGAGCAGGCGTCCAGCGGCTCAGGCGAAGTCTCGGATCTCGAGGACCAAGCTGCGGAGGCGGCGCGAAACGCCGACCCGCCGGCACGGAGCGGGCATCCCACCGAGCAGGGAGAGGCTCAGCCGGACGGGGCAACGCTCGCACCCGGTCATGGAGAGGCGGGGTCGCCGCCACACGAGGACCTGGAGTCGGGCGCCAGCCCATCAGCCGATGTGGGCGCGACCCATAGCACGGGGCCACGAGACGGATCAGCCGTGGATCGCCTCCTGGGCCCAACGGCGACCGAAGGCGGCGGCCCTTCCGGCCTGGTCGGTGAACCGTCGGTCCAGCTCGCGAATGGGGAGCAGGTGGCCGCGCAGGGCGATCACGTTCCAATCGTGGACATCACGACCGGCGATCCGGAGGCCGACCGCGATCCCGAAGTACTGCGGGC
>Ga0307415_100001716_pt1 | contig 10655 bp, 9 predicted proteins | sample DK1Cmetagenome_FD_204524 | JGI IMG/M metagenome (GOLD analysis project Ga0307415, IMG submission 204524) | Maize rhizosphere microbial communities from greenhouse at UC Davis, California, United States - DK15-C-2 | ecosystem: Host-associated > Plants > Roots > Rhizosphere > Soil | place: USA...
GTTCCGGGTTGCCTTCTGCGCGCCGATCTTCTGGAGCCCGGTGCTGGTGATCAGCGCCTATTTCGGCATCGGCCTGCTGGTCGCCGCCAGCCGCTTCGCCTTCCCCGACCGGACCGTCGACGTCCACACCAGCGCTCCGGCGCAGCCGGCCGCCGACACTGCTACCGCGATTGTCGAGGAGCGCGAGCTGATCGCAGCGTAAACGCAGCCGTCCCGAATTGGGCCGGTTCTTAACCTCGCTGACCAAATCATGAAGGCCGTGGAAACCCTGTCTTTACGCCCTTGGGTTACAAGCCATCCCCTAGTGTTGCGACGACTAGGGCAAGGAGAAGCGAGGACATGGCGACGAACCGGGCAGTCGGGCGCAACCAGCTTGGCGTGGCCGAGGCGCAATTCGCGCGCGTCGCCCGCTCGGGCTCGGCGCTGCACCCGCAGCTCTTGGCCCTGCTCGCCGCGTCCGGTCCCTCCGCGGCCCGCGACCTTGCCGACGCCGTCCATTTGCTCTGCCAGCTGCATGGCCGCCATCCGGGCCTGATCGACCTCGCCATCCAGGCCGGCACCGGCGGCGGTGCCGCCGGCTGGCTGGCCGAAGCCGCCGAAGCATTTGAGCGCGAGCGCCTGTACCTGGTCCGGCTGACCTCCGCGGTCGGCCCCGTGCCCTCCACTGCCGGCTCGGCTCAGGCCGAGGCGGCTTTGCTCGCCCAACGCCATGCCCTGGAGACGCTTGCCACTTCGGAGCGCAAGGGCTGCGCGCTCGGCGCTGTCACCGCCTTGGTCGAGGACTGGCGCTCGCTTCGCCGGGTGCTCGACCGCGCCGCGCAGCGCGCCGGGCTTGACGTCCCGGCCCCGACCCTGCCCGACGAGCAATCCGTCGCCCTCGCCATCCAGGCCGGCGCCGACACTCCTGGCGCCGAGCGGGCACTGGGATTTGGCTCGGAGCAGCTGCTGCTGCAGCATCGCGCCTTGTTCGACCTGCTCGAAGCGAGGGCGCAGTCCCGTCTCGACTAAAAGCGGCTCGCCCTCTAGTCGGGGCAAATGCGTTTCGAAGGAACACCGACCTACGTCGCCACCGAGGACCTGAAGGTCGCGGTTAACGCCGCCGTCAAGTTGCGGCGGCCGCTGCTGGTCAAGGGCGAGCCCGGCACCGGCAAGACCGTCCTCGCCCAGGAAATCGCCGCCGCCATCGGCGCGCCGCTGATCGAATGGCACATCAAGTCGACCACCCGCGCCGTCCAGGGCCTCTACGAGTATGATGCGGTCGCCCGCCTCCGTGACGGCCAGCTCGGCGACGAGCGGGTCCACGACATCTCCAACTACATCAAGCGCGGCAAGTTGTGGGACGCCTTCACCTCGCCGCAGCTGCCGGTCCTGCTGATCGACGAGATCGACAAGGCCGACATCGAATTCCCCAACGATCTATTGCTGGAGCTCGATCGGATGGAGTTCCACGTCTACGAGACCGGCGAGACGGTGAAGGCGGTCGATCGGCCGGTGGTGGTCATAACTTCGAACAACGAGAAGGAGCTGCCGGACGCCTTCCTGCGCCGCTGCTTCTTCCACTACATCGCATTCCCCGACCGGGCGACGATGGAGCGGATCGTCGACGTCCATTTCCCGAAGATCCAGAAGCTGCTGGTCTCGAGGGCGCTGGATATCTTCTATGAGGTGCGCGATGTGCCCGGCCTCAAGAAGAAGCCTTCGACCAGCGAATTGCTCGACTGGCTGAAGCTACTTCTCCACGAGGATTTGCCGCTCGATGTGCTGCAGAACCGCGATCCGACCAAGGCCATCCCGCCGCTGCACGGCGCGCTCCTGAAGAACGAGGCTGACGTGATGCTGTTCGAGCGTCTCGCCTTCATGGCGAGGCGTAACGCCTAACTGTCGTCGCGGTACGCCAGCTCGAAATTGCCCCAGCGGCGGCCATTGAAGCTTAGCGGCACGAAGACGTTCTTCACCGGGATATACTTGTCGCCCAATTCCATGCGGTAGGTGGCGAGCATCGCCGGCTGGTCGCTATTACATGCGTTGCGCGTCGTCTCGTCCATGAAAATCCGGCGATTGCGGCAATGCTCGTCGTTCCACACCGGATCGGGTCCAGGCGTGTTGCAGCGTTCGGAAAGGTGTGTCGGCAAATAGCCGTCGAGATTGGTGATCGCCGAGCCGATGACCCGGCTGTCGCGCGCCTTGTGGCGGTCGAGCAGCGGCCGGACATATTTGTCGGCGAAGTCGGCGAAGCCGTTGTTGTATTGCGGAGGGTTGGAGCCCTCGATCTGGACATATTCGCGGTCGAAGACGGCCGCCTCGTCGATCTCGCCGCTGGCAATGCCGGCTTCGACCGCCTGACGGATGGCCCGCATCGCTTCCTGGGCGAGGCTGATGAACGGCGTATCGTCGATCTCGGCGCCGGAATTGGCGAGCGTGTCGAGCATGGTGTTCGACAGCATCTCGAGGTGATTGAGGCGATTCTGGGCCTTGATCAGCTGGCCGCCATTGTCGCGGGCATCGCCGGCAAAGGCGGTCAGGCCGGCCTTCACCCGGTCGACGCTGGTCTGGATCATGCTGGTCGAATGGGCGATGCCCTCGGTCTGGCGGTCGACCATGCCGACGATTTCGCTGACCTCCTTCACCGTGTCGCTGATCTGCGAAAAGCCGTGCTGGGCGGCCCGGCTACGCTCGACGCCCGTCTTGATTTCAGAGGTGACGGCACCCGCCTCGCGTGTCAGCTCGCCAATGGTCGAGGCGATTTGGCTGGTGGCGGAGCGCGTGTCGTGCGCCAGCTTCTTCACCTCGGCGGCGACGACCGCGAAGCTTCGTCCGGCATCGCCGGCGCGGGCCGCTTCGATAGTGGCGTTGAGCGCCAGCATGTTGGTCTTGCGGGCAATGGTCTCGATGGTCGACGACACGGTCTGAACCTGGTTCATGGCGGTGGCGAAGCCAGCCATGCGCTCGCCCAGCTGGACCACCAGCTCGGTCAGGCCCTTGAAGCCGGCGATGGTCTGCTCGATCGCCTCGCGGCCGGCATCGAGCTTGGCCTTGGCCTGCTCGCTCAGGAGCCGGGCTTCATCCGTCGAGTCCGAAACGCGGGCCTGGTCCGTGAGCAGCCGGGTAGTGACTTCCTCCAGCCCGTCGAGCGCCTTCAAATGCTCGTCGATCTTCTCCGCGACATCGCGAACATAGCCGGCAACATCGCTGCATTCGATCGACAGGGAGCCGCAATCGCGCGCCACCGCGCGGATCGCGTTTTCAGTGACTTCCTCGATACCCGCCGTCGCCATGAATCCAATCCCCAAGTCGCGAAGTTGGAGCCGGTGTAAGGGGAAAAGTCTCACCAGCCGGTTAACTATGAACCTCAAGCCGGAGCGATTATGGGCGGGCCCATGTTCATCTCCTTCATCGAGGCCCTGCGCAAGGGCGGCATTCCCGCCTCGCTGAAGGAGCATCTTTTGCTTCTGGAAGCGCTCGACGCCGAGGTCATCGCCGCCGAGCCTGAGCAATTCTACTATCTCGCCCGGGCCATCTTCGTTCACGACGAGACCATGCTCGACCGGTTCGACCGGATCTTCGGCGAAGTGTTCAAGGGCCTGATCGCCGACATGGACGACCCGGCCAAAGCCATCCCCGAAGAATGGCTGAAGCTGGTCGCCGAGAAGTATCTCAGCCCCGAGGAGATGGAGCGGATCAAAGCTCTCGGGTCTTGGGACGAGATCATGGAAACGCTTCGCCGGCGGCTGGAGGAGCAGCAGGGAAGGCATGAGGGCGGGTCCAAATGGATCGGCACGGGCGGCACTTCTCCCTTCGGTCATGGCGGCTACAATCCCGAAGGCGTGCGCATCGGCGGTGAAGGCCGGCACGGCCGCGCCATCAAGGTCTGGGAAAAGCGCGAGTTCCGGGACCTGGATTCGACGCGGGAACTTGGCACCCGCAACATAAAGGTGGCCCTGCGCCGCCTGCGCCGCTTCGCCCGCGAAGGCGCGGCCGACGAGCTCGACCTCGACGCCACCGTCGATGGCACGGCGCGCCAGGGCTGGCTGGACATCCACATGCGGCCGGAACGGCACAATGCGGTCAAGCTGCTTCTGTTCCTCGACGTCGGCGGCTCGATGGAAGGCCATGTGAAGCTGTGCGAGGAACTGTTCTCGGCCGCACGCAGCGAGTTCAAGCACCTCGAGCATTTCTACTTCCATAACTGCATTTACGAGGGCGTGTGGAAGGAGAACCGCCGCCGGTTCACCGAACGGACGCCGACTTTGGACATCATGCACAAGTTCGGCCACGACCATAAGCTCGTCATCGTCGGCGACGCGGCGATGAGCCCCTACGAGATTACCCATGCCGGCGGATCGATCGAGCATATGAATGCGGAAGCCGGCGCGGCGTGGATCGAGCGGCTGACGACCACCTACCCGGCCGCGGCATGGCTCAATCCCACGCCGGAGCAATATTGGGGCCATTCACACTCGACAATGATGCTGAAGGCGCTGATGGCGGCCCGCATGTACCCGCTGACGCTCGATGGCCTGGATGACGCCATGCGTGAGCTGAGCCGCAAAAGGTAAGGCGAGCCGGCGGGAATTGGTGTATCATGCCTTCTTCGTCGTCCCAGGAGGAAGACATGAACCACAAGCACCTCATCGCCGCTTTGAGCCTGATGGCCACTTGTTCGCCGGCCATCGCCGCCCAGACTGAGCCGGTCCTCGAGGGTGCGCCGGCAGCTAGCGAGAATGCCCGCTATTGCCTGCGCGTCGAGCCGACCACCGGCAGCCGCATCGAGCTCATCCAGTGCGAGACCCGCTACGAGTGGGCACTGCTTGGCGTCGACATCGACAAGGAATGGCCGAAGGAGGGCGTCCGGGTCGTCGGGTGAAAAGGAGTGGCCCAGTGCGTTTGAGTAGCCGCCGCCTTGGCCAGGCACTGTCCATCGGCCTCATCCTCGCGGCGCTGAACGGCATGGCCGGCGCCGCGGCACCCAAGATCGGCAAGCCGAGGCCTGCGCCCGACGGGCCGGTGGCGATGCCGCCCCTAGCCCCGGCCGTAATCGACGACACGGTCGAGATCGCAGGCGAAGACGTCAATGCGCGCAAAGTGGAAACCCGGTTGACTACCGAGGTACACGTCAACGGCCGAGGCCCCTATCATTTCATCGTCGACAGCGGCGCCGACACGACGGTGGTCGGGCTGCGGATAGCCAACCAACTGAAACTGCCGCTGGGCAAGCCGGTGATCCTCAATGCGATGACGGCCCGCAACATCGTCGATCGCGTCAAGGTGCAGGAACTGACGCTGGGACCGCACCGGGTCGAGAATTTGGAGCTTCCTGCATTGAGCGAAGCGGATCTCGGCGGCCACGGCATGATCGGCATCGACTCGCTGGCCAGCCAACGGCTGATGATGGATTTCGAGAAGCGTCAAATCCGCGTCGAGGACGCCCGACAGCGGTACGTCCCGATGCCAGGCGAGATCGTGGTGACGGCATATCGCCGGCGCGGCCAGCTGATCCTGACCAAGGTCAAGGCCGCCGGACTGAAGCTGGACGCGGTCATCGACACCGGCACGGAAATCTCCATCGGCAACCTTGCCCTGCGCGACAAGCTGATCCGCGGCAATCGCGACAAGTTCATTACCATCCCGGTCACCGGAGTGACCGGGGTGACGATGGACCTGCAGCTGGCAAAGGTGTCGGAGCTGCGGCTCGGCTCGATCGTCCTGAATGATGTGCCGATGGCCTTCGCCGACGTGCCGCCGTTCGAGGTGTTTGGCCTGTCCAAGGAACCGGCCTTGCTGCTGGGCACCGACGTGCTGGAAACGTTTCGGCGGGTGTCGCTCGATTTCCGCGCCCGCAAGGTTCGTTTCCAGCTGAAACGCTGCGAATCGACCGCCGTCATGCTCAGCACCTCGACCAGGGCCCCTTCGCGCCTGTCGAGCGACAATCCGCAGGTGTGCCGCAAATAGCTGCGCGGCCCGGTTCAGTAGACGCGAATTTGCTCGGTTTCTGATTGCCAGCACCGTTCGTCCGAGCTCGCCAATTGATCGAGGTCGCCCGGCTTAGCCTGCGGATCGTCCACCCATTCCCGCAGCGCTGGTCCGCCGTTGATGACGTCGATCGCCAGTTTGCCGAACTCATATTCGTAAGCGAAATCGCGCCACAGCCCGTAGTCTGGGTGTAGGTTACGAATGGCCTTGAAGGCCAAGGCCTGCAGCCGCCAAGGCTTGAAGGAAGCATGGTCGTAGAAGCCGCCATCGGCGTGGATATGGACGCCGTGGCAGAGCTTGCCGGCATGCTTGTGGAAGGTCGGCTCGAACCAGATCTCGCGCAATTTGCATCCGGTGAGCCAATCAGGAGCCATCCGCTCCATCTCCCGCATCACGGCAAAAGCGTCGATGTCGGGGGCGCCGAACAGCTCAAGCGGGCGGGTCGTGCCCCTGCCCTCGCTGAGCGTCGTGCCTTCGAGCATCACCGTGCCCGCATAGGCCCGCGCCATGTTGACGTTGGCGGCGTTGGGCGACGGGTTGATCCAGATGCGGTCGTCCGGCCAGCCGAAGCCGGTTCCGGCGTCAGGCGCCCAGCCTTGCATTGCGATGACCCGGTAATCGATGTCGAGGTTGAAGTGGCGGATGAACCAATGGCCCATCTCGCCGAGCGTCAGGCCGTGACGCATGACCATCGGCCCGGCGCCGACGAAACTCTCCCATCCAGAGAGCAAGGCCGTCCCCTCCACCGGGCGACCGGCGGGATTGGGCCGGTCGAGAACCCAGACCGCCTTGCCATGCTCGGCGGCGGCCTCGAGCACGTAGAGCAGGGTCGTGACGAAGGTGTAGATGCGGCAGCCGAGGTCCTGCAGGTCGACGAGGATTGTATCGAAGGTGCTCATCATCTGCCCGGACGGTCGGCGGACTTCGCCGTAGAGGCTGAAGACCGGTATGCCGAGGTGCGGATCGACCTCGTCCGGCGTCTCCATCATATTGTCCTGCTTGTCGCCCTTGAGCCCGTGCTGCGGGCCGAAAGCGGCGCTGAGGCGGATGCCGGCCGCCGCAAGCGCGTCGAGGCTGTGCGTCAGGTCGCGGGTGACGCTAGCGGGATGGGCGAGCAAGGCGACGCGCCGGCCTTCCAGCGGCTTGCGCAATTCCGTGTCGGCGAGCAGCCGGTCGATGCCAAACAGGGTCATTCGGGCGCTATGTTCGCCAGCAAGGCCGTAAAGCAAGCCCGGTCATGGAAGTTGGGCGGGCCTTCGCCATGCTTGAGCGCCCAATAGCTCTTGTGGCCGCCTTGCTCATGGACGATGGCGGTCATGTTCAACGTCAGGCCCGGTTCGAGGGCCTTGCATCGCACCGCCGCTTCAATTGTGAGCCAATCCTCGCCCGCGTCGAGAAATATCTCAGCCTCGGCCGGCTCGTGTCGCATGCCGACGCGCGGCGCGTCGAACCGATAGGCGGCCCATTGGCCGGACGGTGAAAAATTGAATTCGAGATAGGCGCCGTTCGGCAGTCCGACGAACGCCTCCGCGCAGGTTGTTTTCCAGAGTTCGTCCGCGCGGCTTGGCTTTTCCGGCTCCGGTAAAACCAGGTCGGTAGTGCCTTCAAAGAGATAGCGGAAATGCCAGCGGCCATCGTCCTGCCAGACGGACGCGTCCATGGACTGGAGGGTAGCGCTCGTCGTGTCGGGGTGCGGAACAAGCTGCATGCCATTCCCTAACGCGGGATGACGAAAAACAAAGGGACCGCTAAGGGCATGGCATGTCGGCCTACCAATCCTCTCTCCTCAAGCTCCTCGACGAGCGCGGCTATATCCACCAGGTGACCGATGCCGCCGGGCTCGATGCGCTGGCGGCGAAAGGAGTCGTACCGGCCTATGTCGGCTTCGACGCGACCGCGCCCTCGCTTCATGTCGGCAACCTCGTTTCAATCATGATGCTGCGGCGGCTGCAGGAGGCCGGGCACAAGCCGATCGTGCTGATGGGCGGCGGCACGACCAAGGTCGGCGATCCCTCTGGTAAGGACGAGGGCCGCCAGCTCCTCAGCCACGAGACGATCCAGGCCAACATCGCCGGCATCCGCAAGGTGTTCGAGCGCTTCCTGAGCTTCGGGGACGGTCCCACTGACGCCATCATGCTCGACAATGACGAATGGCTGTCGGGGCTCCAATACGTCGAGTTCCTGCGTGAGGTGGGCCGGCATTTCACCATCAACCGCATGCTGACCTTCGACTCGGTGAAGCTTCGCCTCGACCGCGAGCAGCCGCTGACCTTCCTCGAGTTCAACTACATGATCCTCCAGGCCTACGATTTCCTGGAGCTTTCGCGGCGGGCCGGATGCCGGCTGCAGATGGGCGGGTCGGACCAGTGGGGCAATATCGTCAACGGTATGGAGCTTGCCCGGCGGATCGACGGCGCTGAGCTGTACGGGCTGACGACGCCTTTGATCACCACCGCCGACGGCGCCAAGATGGGCAAGACGGCCCAAGGCGCGGTGTGGCTCAATTCCGAGCAATTGAGCCCCTACGATTACTGGCAGTTCTGGCGGAACAGCGACGACGGCGATGTCGCCCGCTTCCTCAAGCTATTCACCGATCTGCCGCTTGAAGAGATCGGCCGGCTGGTCAGCCACGAGGGTGCGGCAATCAACGATGCCAAGGTGGCGCTGGCGACGGCGGCGACGGCGATTCTGCATGGCGAGGAAGCGGCTCGGGCGGCGGAGCAAACGGCGCGGGCGACGTTCGGCGGCGGCGGGATTGGCGAGGACCTGCCGACGCTGGCGACGGACGATGCGGATTTGCCGATCGTCTCAATCCTGATCGGCCTTGGCTTCGTCGAGTCCAAGGCGGAGGCGCGGCGCAAGATCGGCGAAGGCGCCGTGAAGGTGAACGGCGACGTTGTAGCGGACCCCCAGGCCGTGGTTCGGGCCGCTGAGGAGCCGGTGAAAATCAGTCTCGGCAAGAAGAAGCACGGGTTGCTTACCCGCTCCTGAGCAGGCCGACCGCCGCATCGCGTTCGAACAGATAGAGGCAGGTCCGCGCCGCCTGCCCGCGCGTACCATCCAGCCCGCCGTCTCGGTCGAGAAGCAGTTGCGCGTCGGCTTGGGCGAGCGGCGCCAGCTCGGCCACCTGCTCCGGATTCGCCAGCCGGAAGCCGGCCTCGCCCGACTGGCGCGTACCGAGGATCTCGCCCGGGCCGCGCAGCCGCAGATCCTCCTCGGCGATGCGGAAACCGTCATTGGTTTCACGCATCAAGGCGAGGCGTGCCCTGCCCGCCTCGCTCAGCTGGCTCCCGCGCACCAGCAGGCAGACGCTCCTACCCTCCCCACGCCCCACGCGGCCGCGCAGCTGGTGGAGCTGGGCAAGGCCGAAACGCTCGGCGCCTTCGACGATCATGAGGGTGGCGTTGGGAACATCGACCCCGACTTCGATGACGGTTGTCGCGACCAGGACTGCCAGCCGTCCGGAAGCGAATGACGCCATGACGTCATCTTTTTCCGGGCCCTTCATGCGGCCGTGGACCAGGCCGACCTTATCGGTGCCGAAGCGCTGGCGGAGAACGGCGGCGCGCTCTTCCGCGGCGGCGGCGTCGCTCTTCTCACTCTCCTCGACCAGCGGGCAAACCCAATAGGCCTGGCCACCGCTACCGATGTGGCGTGCAAGCCCATCGACGACTTCAGCCAGCTTCTGGTCGCTGATCACCCGGGTTTCGACTGGCGTGCGCCCCGGCGGCATCTCGTCGATGCGGCTGACGTCCATCTCGCCATAATGCGTGAGGGTCAGGGTGCGCGGGATCGGCGTGGCGGTCATCACCAGCAAATGCGGCGGGTGCTCGGCCTTGGAGGAGAGCAACAGCCGCTGCGAGACGCCGAAGCGGTGCTGCTCGTCGATCACGGCGAGGCCGAGGCTTTTGTAGGCGACCTTCTCCTGGAAGATGGCGTGAGTGCCGACCAGGATGTCGATCGAACCGTCGGCGAGCCCCATCAGCACGGATTCGCGCGCCCGGCCCTTCTCCCGCCCAGTGAGGATGGCGACGCGGACGCCGAGACTGTCGAGTTGGGACAGCAAGGTCGCATGATGCTGTCGAGCAAGAATCTCGGTCGGCGCGAGGAAAGCCGCCTGGGCGCCGGATTCGACCGCCGCCAGCATGGCCAGCACGGCCACCAATGTCTTGCCCGAGCCGACGTCGCCTTGCAGCAGGCGCAGCATCGGCGCCGACTGCGCCATGTCGCCGCGGATTTCCTCCGTGACGCGGCGCTGGGCGCCGGTCAGCTCGTAGGGAAGCTTGAGCTTCCCGCTCAGCCGGCCGTCGCCCTGAAGCGGCTTGGTGCGCTTGCGGCGACTGGATTGCCGAAGCACAAGCAAAGCCAGCTGATTGGCGAAAATCTCATCGTAGGCCAAGCGGTTGTGCGGATCATTTGCCAATGGTTCTGAATGCGCTTCCGCCAGCGACGCGTGCCAATTCCGCCAGCCTTGCCGCGCCAGCAGTGACGGCTCGATCCATTCGGCGAGCTCGGGCGCGCGCTCGAGAGCGGCCAGCGCCAGCTCACGCATACGGCGGTTGGCGATTCCCTCGGTCAGCCTATAGACCGGCTCGCGCAGAGGCAGATCGGCAGCCTTGCCCACGCCCAAAACCTCGGGATGAACAATCTGCCACTCGTCGCCATAGGCATCGAGCTTTCCCGAA
>Ga0307415_100001719_pt1 | contig 10646 bp, 8 predicted proteins | sample DK1Cmetagenome_FD_204524 | JGI IMG/M metagenome (GOLD analysis project Ga0307415, IMG submission 204524) | Maize rhizosphere microbial communities from greenhouse at UC Davis, California, United States - DK15-C-2 | ecosystem: Host-associated > Plants > Roots > Rhizosphere > Soil | place: USA...
GCGGATGCCGGCGCGGCGTGCCTGCGCATCAACCCTGGCAACATCGGTTCGGAAGAGCGCGTCAAGGAAGTGATCGCCGCGGCGCGCGCCAACGGCTGCGCGATCCGGATCGGCGTCAATGCCGGCAGCCTCGAAAAGGACCTGCTCGAAAAGTACGGCGAGCCTTGCCCCGAGGCGCTGGTGGAAAGCGCGCTCGACCATATCCGCATTCTCGAGGACCACGGTTTTCGCGAGTACAAAGTCGCGGTGAAGGCGAGCGACGTGTTCCTCGCGGTGGCTGCATATCAGCAGCTTGCCGACCAGGTCGATTGCCCCCTTCACCTCGGCATCACGGAGGCGGGCGGCCTCATCGGTGGCACGGTGAAATCCTCGATCGGCATCGGCAACCTGCTGTGGGCCGGCATCGGCGATACTATCCGCGTCTCGCTCAGCGCTGAGCCGGAAGAAGAAGTCCGCGTCGGCTACGAAATCCTGAAGAGCCTCGGCATCCGCAGCCGCGGCGTCCGTGTCGTCTCTTGCCCCAGCTGCGCGCGCCAGGGTTTCGACGTTATCCGCACCGTCGAAGCGCTTGAGGCGCGGCTGCAGCACATCAAGACCCCGATGTCGCTGTCCGTCCTCGGCTGCGTCGTCAACGGTCCCGGCGAAGCGCGCGAAACCGACATCGGCATCACCGGCGGCGGCCAGGGCAAGCACATGGTCTATCTCTCCGGCGTCACCGATCACCACGTGCAGGACGCCGAGATGATCGACCACATCGTCCGACTGGTCGAAGCCAAGGCTGCCGAGCTCGAGGCCGCGCAGCACCCGACGCTCGACGCCGCAGAATAGGCAACGCGTAGTTTAGCCTTTCTTCACTTTGTGGGCGCAGCTTGGCCTCGTGACCAAGCTGCTCATGATCCTGTTTGCCGCCGGAGCGCTCGCCAATTCGCTGGCCGCGCAGTCCGAGCCGCCGCTGCTGATCGAGCAGACCGCTACTCCAACCAATTAATCGCCGCTAAGCCAGGCGCGTGAACCGCGTCGCTCAGCATCCCGTCCAGGCCTATCTCGCAGCACTCGGCGCGGTTGCGGTCCTGTCGATCATGGACGCCGTCATGAAGGCGCTCGTGCTGGCGATCGGCATCTATGCCGTCAGCATCTGGAGGTCGGTTCTGAACCTGATCCTCACCTCTGGCCTTTACCTGCCGCGCCGCCTGCCTTGGCCGACGCGAAGGGTACTCAGGATCCACCTGCTTCGCGGCGCCGTGACGATGGTCATGGCGGCACTGTTCTTCTGGGGTATTGGCCGCGTGCCCCTGGCGCAGGCGATCGCGCTCACCTTCATTGCGCCGTTGATCGCGCTCCTACTCGCCGCTGTCCTGCTCGACGAGAAGATCGGCCCGCGCTCGATCGCCGGCTCCTTCCTCGCCTTCGCCGGCGTGATCGTCATCGTCATGGGCCAGGCCCGCGCCGAAGTCGGCCGCGACGTGCTGCTCGGCAGCGTCGCGATCATCGGCTCGGCGCTCTGCTATGCCGTGAACATCGTGCTGATGCGGCAGCAGGCCCTCGCTGCGAAACCGCTCGAGATCAATTTCTTCCAGTCGCTGACGGTCTTGTTCCTGTGGGCTTTGTTCATCCCGGTGGTCGGCTTCCCCGCCTTCCCGTCGCTCGACTGGCACTGGGTTGTCGTCGCGTCACTGTTGTCGACCGCGGGCGGCCTGCTGTTCGCCTGGGCCTATGCCCGAGGCGAGGCGGGCTATCTCTCGACGACCGAATATAGCGGCTTCCTGTGGGCCGCCGCCTTGGGCTGGCTGATCTTCCGCGAGCCGGTCTCGATCTATACCCTCGCCGGCGCCGTGCTCATTGTCGGCGGCTGCATCTTCGCAGCGCGGCAGAAGATGAAGGAGCCGGGCGAGCTTGAGGTGGTGACTTAGCTCGCCAGCACGTTGATGGTCAGCGCCAGCACCCCGAGGTTGAAGAAGAACCCCGCCACGCAATGAACCGTGACCACCTTGCGGATATGCGGCGAGCTGATGATCACATCGCTGGTCTGGACCGCGACGCCCAGCGTGAAGGCGAAATAAGCGAAGTCGCCCATTAGCGGCTCCTTCGTCCCCGGAAACTCCAGCCCCGCGCAATCCTTTCCGCCATCGTCGGCCGAATAGAAGAGATGCGCGTAGTGGAGCGTGTAGACCGCATTGCCGAACACCCACACGATGACCAGGCTGGCGGCGACGAGGGCCTTGTCCCACGGCGCGAGCGTGGAAGCCTGCGACAGCTCGGCGATCACCGCGGACAGGATGACTACGCTCAACAGGAAGCTAATCACCAGCAGCGTCAGGCGGTTGGCGTCATTTCTGATCGCCGCCTCGCGCAGTGACCGCGCGTCCTTGGTGAGCAGCGGGATCTGCAGCGCCAGGAATATCAGGGCCGCCACGTCGAAACCGACGAGCAGTCCCTGGCTCCAGCCCCAGGCCCAGATGCCGGCCACCCAGCCAAGCGCAAGCGCCAAGAAGAACAGCTGGAATCGCCACGGCGTGCTCGTCTTGTCCTTGGCCCTGCGCTTCGCCATGGCGGTCACAACCCAATGTCGGGCGATTAGTTGCGGAGGCGGAACGTGGCTTGGGTCTGGCTGATCATCGGCGGCATGTTCGAGGTCGGCTTCACCACCTCGCTGCGCTTCGTCGACGGCTTCCGCAATGTACCGTGGACGCTCGCCTTCCTCGTCTCGGTGGCGATCAGCATGGCATTGCTGGAGCTTGCCTCGCGTACGATTCCGATGGGAACAGCCTACGCTGTGTGGGGCGGAATCGGCGCGGTCGGCACGGTTATCGTCGGCATCCTGTGGTTCCATGAACCGTCGAGCATGATCCGCATCCTGCTCATCTTCGCCATCGTCGCCGCGATCGCGGCATTGAAGCTTACCGCTTAGGGCGAAACTCCTCCGCTCCGCGCGCATCGATCCGGGCGACCTGTGGTTCCAGCAGCGGCGCGATTTCGGGGCTATCCTCAATCGAGCGGTAGAACTTGGGTGTCGGGAAACGCCCGCGCGCCTGCTCGTAGGCATAGCCTAGCGAGAGCATCAGGGCGTCGGACCATTTCGGGCCAATGAAGCTCAAGCCTACCGGCAGACCTTTCACCAGTCCCATCGGAACGGTGAGATGCGGGTAGCCGGCAACCGCTGCGAGCGAGCCCGCACCGCCACCTGAGATCTGGTCACCATTGGCGGCGTCGATCTTCCACGCCGGCGGCATGGTCGGTCCGACCAGCGCGACGACGCGGTTGAGCTTCAGCAACTTGTCGATGCCGTTCGGTCCAGCTGCCGCGCCTTCTTGTAAGCGGGATCGCTCAGCCCCTTGGTCTTTTCGGCCTGCTCGAACAGCTCCTGCCCGAACAGCGACATCTCTTCTTTCTGATGCGCGCTGTCGAAGGCGATCAGCTCTTTCAGCGTCCGTGCGGGAAGTTGCGCGGGGCTGCTCTTCAGGTACATCGCCATGTCGGCCTTGAGCTCGGTCAGCAGCACCGGAAGCTCGTTCTTGCCGATCGCGCTGTCATCGAACTTCTTGATGTCGATGAGGATCGCACCCTGCTTGCGCAGCGTCGCCAGCGCAGTCTCGAACGCCGCTTCCGTGCCGAAGCCGGAGGCAAACCGCATGACCCCGATCCGCTTTCCGCTCAGCGAGTTCGCATCGAGGCCGGCGGCATAATCGCGCTCGCGCTTGTCCGCTTCCACGGTCGCGTTGTCAGCCGGATCGCTGCCCGCGATGGCAGTCAGCAACTCTGCTGCTTCGCGCACGCTAGCGGTCATCGGACCTGCCGTATCCTGGCTGTGGCTTATCGGCACCATGTGCGTGCGGCTGACGAGTCCGACGGTCGGCTTCAGTCCGACGATGCCGTTGATCGAGGCCGGGCAGGTGACCGAACCGTCCGTCTCGCTGCCGATGGCTAGCCGAACGATCCCCGCCGCCACCGCCGCGCCAGAGCCGCTCGATGATCCGCAGGTGTTGCGGTCGAGCGCCCAGGGATTGCGCGTTTGTCCGCCGACCGCACTCCAGCCGGAGATGGAGCGGGTCGAGCGGATGTTCGCCCACTCGCTGAGGTTCGCCTTGCCGATGATCACCGCGCCCGCGGCACGCAGCCGCGCCACAAGCGGCGCATCCCGATTGGTGACGTTGTTGATCAGCGCCAGGCTGCCCGCCGTGGTCGGTAGCGGCCCAAGCGTTTCGATATTGTCCTTGATCAGCACAGGCTGCCCGGCGAGCGGGCCGCGCAACTGGCCCGCATCGACCCGCCGGGCCTGGTCTAATGCCGTCGGGTCGAGTGCAATGACCGAGTTGAGACTTCGGTCGATCCGCGCGATCCGGTCCAGCGCGGCGCGGGTGTTCGCCTCCGCCGGCAGCATCTGGCCGAACGCTGGCGCCGACGCGCCTACCAGCAAAGCAAGCACCAACCGACGCATACGTTCTCCCTCTTCAGGCGGTCAGCGCGGAGCGAGCAGCGCGTCGAGCGTTCCCGGTGCCGTGCCGACCTTCTGGAGTCGCGGATAGCGCAGGCCGCCGTGCCAATCGAGCTTCACGGTGCGGTAGACGTCGCCGTCCTTGATCAGCAGCTCCGGCGAGCGCCCGTTGCCAGCCGCCGCCTTGATCGAATCCTTCAATGCATCGCCGTCGAACGAACGGCCGTTCACCGCCAGGATTTCCGATCCGACCGTCATGCCCGCGTTGAACGCGGAACTGTCCCAAAGAACGCTGGAGATCTTGCCGTCATTGCCGACTACGAACCCGCTTGAATAAGTCAGGTCGTTGTTCTTGCCGGTCTTCTCGGCGTTCTTGATCCACTTGGTCGGTTCGGACGTGAAGACCAGCTTGTACCCGCCCTCGTTGATCCCCTCGAGCGGCGGCGACGCGGCAACCTCATAAACCCGGCGCTGCAGATATGATTTCCAGTCATAGGGTTGAACCTGGTTCAGCGTCGCGGCCACGTCGTCCAGCGTGAACGTAAGCTCGCCATAGTCGCCGTCGCGCATCCCGTAGAAGGCCTTGGCGAAATCATCGATCGACTTCCGGCCGCCCGACTGCTGGCGAAGGATGCGGTCGACGTCGATCCAGATCAGCTGGCCCTCGCTGTAATAATCTTCGCTGCGCTGCCAGCTCCGCCACGGTTGCGGCGCGCGCCCCGCGACCGTCGGGTCGTTGGTCGTGTCGACCAGTGGCCGCCACGCGCGGCCCGGCGTCCCGGTGCTGTAGGTTGCGGCGGTCGAGGCGATCGCGTCCAGCGTGTCCTGCTTCGACAGCATGCCCGAGCGCGCGCCGAGGACATAACCCCAGAACTGGTCCTGGCCTTCGTAGACCCACAGCGTCGAGCCCTCCATCGGCGCCGTATTGTAGTCGGGCGTCCACAGGTCGGCGCCGCGGCGGTACTTGCCGCTCCAGCTGTGCGAATATTCGTGCGGCAGCAGGTTGCGGTCGCGCAGCTTGTTTTCCCAGTCGGTGAAATAACCGCGCTTCACGCCATTCTCGGAGCTGCGGTGATGCTCCAACCCGATCCCGCCGAGATTGTTCGAGATGGTGAGCAGCAAATTGTAATGGTCGTAATGTTGCGCGCCGAACGCCTTGACCGCCTGGTCGACCAGGCGCTTGTGCGCCGCAATCTGCTCGGGTGTCGCGGCCAGCTCGGCCGGCGTATCGCCGATCACGTCGAGCGTTACACGGTTCGACAGCGGGATCTGTCTGTAGTGCGCGCCCGCGATCAGCGGGGAGTCGACCAGGATTTCGTAGCTGGTGACCGGATAGTTGATGCGGTTCCCGGCCTGGCCACTCGGGCGAAGCGCAGTCGCGACCTTCCATCCTGTCGGAACGATAACCGACGCCTGCACCGGAATCTGCCGCACGAAATGGCCGGCCGGGTACATGGTCAGCGCCAGCCACTGGATGCTCGCCATGTCCGGCGTCATCACCGTGCGGCCCTGATTGTCCGCGGTCGACGACACGTACTGGAATTCGGCATCGACGGCTGACGCGCCCTGCGGGACCTCGATGTGGAAAGCGAAGACGTCGATCGGGTCACGCTTCCACTTCAGCACCCGCCCATTCGCCGTGAACTTGATGCCCGTGATGTTCTTCAGGTCGTTGCGCGGGCTGTGCCCGCCCGGCACCCATTTCGGATAGAACAGCACCAGGTCGCCGGGCGTCGTGACCGGCACGCGCTCGCGGATTCTGAAGATGCCGCGCGTGACGTCGGTTGCATCGACCGTCACCTGCACGGTGCCGGGGAACGGCACGTCGCGCGATTCGGGAATGCGGTCCTGTCGGACGATCGGCGTCGGCTTGCTGTTGAGCGCAGGCACCAGCTGCGCTGCCGCCGCGCCGGAGAGGCAGGTCGAAAGAACGAACGCGAGCGCGACTTTGCGCATCGAAAATTCCCTTCACATCAGCGCTATCGAAAGTTGAGGGGTGGTGTAACGCCGAACACGCGCGCCGCCACTGCTTTTTGTCGGTGTCAGTCGGCACTTTGTCGAAGGACATGGCGTTGTCAGCGCTCGTTCACCTCGCGCCACTAGCTGGAGCCCCATGACCTATCGTTCGATATTGTTTTCGACTGCAGCCTTGCTTGTTCCGATGTCGCCGGCGCTGGCCCAGCAGGATCCACAACCAGCGCCGACGTCCACGCCCGCAGCGCCCCAAACTGCGCCTGCCGCTTCTGCGACCGAAGAGGCGGCGCCGGTGACCGAGGCAGCGCCCGCGACGTCTGCCCCTGCTTCTGCCCAGCCTGACGAATTTGGTGACGAGGAAGAAATCGTCGTCACCGGCGCGCGCGCCCGCGGCTCGGTTGTCGGCGACATCCCACCAGAGAACACGCTCGACGCCCGCGACGTCCGCGCGACGGGGGCCACCAACATCAATGAGTTGTTGGAAGCAATCGCGCCGCAAATCGGCAGTGCGCGGGGTCGCGGCGGCGAGCGGCCGGTGCTGCTGCTCAACGGACAGCGCATCTCCGGCTTCCGCGAGCTTCGCGACCTTCCGACCGAAGCGATTCAGCGCGTCGAAGTCTTACCCGAGGAAGTCGCGCTGAAGTACGGTTATCGTGCCGACCAGAAGGTCGTGAACATCGTTCTGCGCAACCGCTTCCGCTCGACCACCGCGCAGGTCGGCGCCGGCCTTGCCACTGAGGGCGGCTATGCGAACGGTGTTGCCGACCTCACGCGGCTGATGATCCAGCGCAATGGCCGCACCACCATCAACCTCCACGCCGAAGGCAATAATGCGCTCACCGAAAACGAGCGCCACAATGTCATCGACAATCCGGCCGAAGCGCGGACGCTGATTGGCCGCAAGCGCGATGTACGCGGCTCGGCGACCGTCAACCGCACGATCCGGGGCGACGTCGGCGCGACACTCAACGCTGAACTCGAACATACCGACGGACGCTCGCTGATCGGTCTCAATCCCTCCCTGCTCGAACCGTTGGCGCGCGATACGAGCACTAATAGCGCGCATCTAGGCGGCGTGCTCAATGGCACGACCAAGTCGCAATGGCGCTGGACGGTGACGGGCAACGCGGACCTGTCGCGTGGCATCACCGAAACCGATCGCGACAACACCGCTTTCCCCGTGGACCGCTCGCGCCAGACCACGGCCTCGGGCGACATTACGGCGACCGTCAACGGTACCTTGTTCAAGCTGCCGGCCGGCAATGCCGGCACCACGCTGCGCGTCGGCGCCAACACCGTTCACCTAGACAGCACCCGCACGCGCGGCGGCGTTCGCTCGGACAACAATCTGTCGCGCACCAGCGGCCAGGCCGCGATTAACCTTGACCTGCCGATCTCACGACGCAACCGCGATTTCAGTGCGCTCGGCAACCTGACGCTGAATGCCAATGCCGAGGTCGAGCAGCTCTCGGACTTCGGCACGCTGACGACGATCGGCGCCGGAGCAAACTGGTCGCCGGTCGATCGGCTGAACTTCATCGCCAGCTGGACCCGCGAGGAAGGCGCGCCGACCATCAACCAGCTCGGCGATCAGGTCCTCGACACGCCAGGCTCGCGCATTTTCGACTTCACCACCGGCCAAACGGTGCTGGTCAACGCCACCACCGGCGGCAATCCTGACCTGCTCGCGGATCGCCGAAACGTCGTGAAGTTGAGCGCCAACTGGCAGCCCTTCGAGAAGACCGATCTTCGCCTGCGCGCCGAATATGTGCGCTCGTCGACGGACCGGCCGATCTCCAACATCACGGTGACGCCGGCGATCGAAGCCGCATTTCCGGGGCGCTTTGCGCGCAACTCGGCGGGGCAGCTGACCGCGGTCGACCTGCGCCCGATCAATTTCGACAGAGCGCGCCGGGACACGCTGCGTTTTGGCTTCGATTTCTCCCAACCCCTGAAGTCGCGCCGTCCGTCGCAGGCCCTGTTCGAGCAGATGCGCCAGCAGTTCGGCTTTCCCGCGCGCACCGCGCAGGGCGGCGCTGGAGCAGCGGCCGCGGGCGGCCCGCCGCCTGAAGGCGCCCGTCGCGGCGGACGTGGCGGCGGCGGTGGTTTCGGCGGCTTCGGCGGAGCAGGCGGTCAGAACCGCGGCCGGCTGACCTTCTCCCTCACCGACACGCTGACCTTTGTCGACAAGGTTCAGATCGCGCCAGGCCTCGACCTCAATTATCTCCACGGCGACGCTACCGGATCGTCGGGCGGGACCCCGCAGCACAAGGTCGAAGCGCAGGCCGGCTATTTCAACAACGGCCTTGGCGCCCGGATCGGCGCTAACTGGCGCAGCGGGACTCGCGTCGACACGCTGACCGGCGACGACCTCCGCTTCTCCTCGCTCGGTACGTTCGACCTCCGGCTGTTCGCCAACCCCGGCGACATCCCTGAACTGGTCGTCAAACACCCGTGGTTGCGCGGCACTCAGGTGCGTTTCGAAGTGAATAACATTTTCAACGCGCGGCCCCGTGTCCGCGATGCGGCCGGCAGCGTCCCGCTGAGCTATCAGCCAGGCCTGCTCGACCCCCTCGGCCGAACGATCATGATCAGCTTCCGCAAGCTGTTCCTGCCGTCTCCTTCCTGGTTCCGCCAGCAATTCCAGCGCGAACGCCAGCAACAAGGGCAACAGTCGACGACGTCTCGCTGATTCCGCTCGCCGGAATTTTGTGCTTAAGGCCGCGGCGATGACGTCAGTTCAGCCCGTCCGGGGTACCCAAAGCCTGTTGCACGAAGACGCCGACCGCCTCGCAGCGGTGGTCGCGGCGTTCGACAAGGTGCGCCGTTTGTACGGCTTCAAGCGCGTCGAAGTCCCGACGATCGAGCATACGGCGGTGTTCGCGCGGACCATCGGCGAGACGACGGATGTGGTCTCGAAAGAAATGTATTCGTTCGAAGATCGCGGCGGCGAAGGCATCACGCTGCGGCCGGAGTTCACCGCCGGCATCTGCCGCGCCTACCTCAGTGAAGGCTGGCAGCAGTACGCACCGATGAAGGTGGCGACCTCGGGTTCAGCCTTCCGTTACGAGCGGCCGCAAAAGGGCCGCTTCCGCGAGTTTCATCAACTCGATGCGGAGATCATCGGGGCGGGCGAGCCGCAGGCCGACGTCGAGCTGCTGGGCTTCGCTGACCAGCTTCTGAAGGAGCTGGGGATCAGCGGCACAATTCTGAAGCTCAACACTCTCGGCGATCCGGAAACACGGTCTGCGTGGCGCGATGCGCTGTACGAACATTTCAAATCGCATTCGGCGGCGCTCAGCGAAGACAGCATCGCGCGGCTAGAGCGCAATCCGCTTCGGATCCTAGACAGCAAGGCTCACCAGGACTGGCCGATTGTCGACAGTGCGCCGACGGTGGACGATTTCCTCACCAGCGAGGCGGCCGACTTCTTCGCGAGAGTGACTGCTGGCCTCGACGCGGCTGGCATCGCCTGGGAGCGCGCCCCACGCCTGGTTCGTGGTCTCGATTATTACCGGCATACGTCGTTCGAGTTCATCACCGACCGCCTTGGTGCGCAGGGGACAGTGCTCGCGGGAGGACGTTACGACGGATTGATTGAAGCGCTGGGCGGACCCCACACGCCGGCGGTCGGCTGGGCCGCGGGCATCGAGCGTCTGGCGATGATGATCGAAGCCCCTGAGGTCGAAAAACCCACGGCCGTGGTGGTTCCGCTCGGAGAGCGGGCCGAAGCTGCGGGCCAGCGACTGGTCGCCGACCTTCGCCGCGCCGGCGTCGCGGCGGACATGGCCTACCGGGGCAACATGAAGAAGCGGCTCAGCCGTGCCAATGAAGCGGGCGCCGCCTTTGCGCTCATTATCGGTGACGACGAACTCGATCGGGGTGAGGCGCAGCTTAAGAACTTGGGCACCGGAGAGCAGCGCAGTGTCCCGCTTGATGAGGTCGCCGGAGCATTGTTGTGAGCGTAATTTCGTCTGAGCGGATCGCGTCGATCGAGGCGCGCAAGCATGAGCTGCAGCAGGCGATGTCGCGCGGCGACCTGGCGCCTGACGAGTTTGTGCGCCTGTCCAAGGATTATGCGGCGATCGAGCCCATAGCGGCGGCGGCGCGCGAAGTTCGGCGGCTGCGTGCCGAGCTCGAAGTCCTGAACGGCATGGTCGCCGATCCGAGCGTAGAGCCAGAGCTGAAAGAAATGGCGGCGACCGAGGCCGAGGAAATCCGACATAAGTTGCCCCAGGCC